>Ga0065711_1034086_pt1 | contig 24329 bp, 10 predicted proteins | sample Hoacrofraction12_FD_59098 | JGI IMG/M metagenome (GOLD analysis project Ga0065711, IMG submission 59098) | Hoatzin crop microbial communities from Cojedes, Venezuela - Epithelial fraction 12 v2 (version 2) | ecosystem: Host-associated > Birds > Digestive system > Esophagus > Crop | place... | reverse complement strand
CCGCCTCAAGAAACCTGCAGAAGAAACTTGGGTCAAATGGTTTTTAGCTCTCATTTCAGCTTGAGCGTGTGTCTTCCTGTGGAAGTGCTTCAGCTTTCCTCTGCTCTTCATTCACTTATTTCCACTGAATGGCAGCATACAGAAAATGAAGAGATCTAAATACCAGCAGGAGGCTGGCTGCTTTCTTCTAGGCATGTCCTGAGCCCAGTCACCCAGAACAACTTGTGATCCCTGGACAAAGACACTCACAGCAGGTGGCCATATCAAGAAATTTTCCTCCTGGAATTAGATATTATTCCAGGAATCACTACTGAGTCAAACATAATGCCCCATCCTGCTGGGTCAAGTAGGATTTCATTTCAATTTCTTTACACAACGGTGCGTTTCATCTTGTCTGCGTACAATGACAGTGCTCAGGCATGAAATAAATTGAAGTGCTTGAAAGGCAGAATTATCCCTTGAACCTGCAGCATTCCCGACCCCCAAAACATACATTGTCAAGTGAGTTCCAGATAAGCAGGATCTTCACTGAGTGTTTGTGCTGCTTGGCTTCCTTTAATCATACTCCCTTTTGTAAAAGGGATTTTTGAGGGGAAAGATAAATCATTGCTGAGGAAAAAGGTCATTTTCAAAAGGCTTTAAGAGCTTCATTTTGTGTGGCTTTTCAAGGTGAAACAGGTAATTCAGTGCAGTGAAAATCTTTTGTATTCAACTTAATTCACAGTTCACACTACCAAGAAAAAAGTAACGAAATAAGCTTGAATAAAATTCTTCATTAAAACTGTTCTCGTATGTGTGTGAGCCACATTTTGTTGTTTGCTAATACATTGGGCTGAATATTGAAAAATAAATTTATGACTAATACTGAAGCTGTATATCCTGGCTTTAAATCATCTGTGCCTCCAATATTGCACCATTTTCTTGCTGTAATATAAAAAGCATCAATCATTTCTTCTGAGAATCACTTTTGTAACACGTATACCGAATATACAGATACTGAGACAGGCAGGCATATCATTGGCATCCTGCCCACAACTAGACGGAGACTCATATTCTTAGGGTAAGATAGCAAATGTTTTGCAATGTTTCATGGATAATGAGCCTACTCTGGATACAGAGAGTCTTTCTATACCTCTTTCAGACTACCATTGTAGACCTTCCAGATCTCTGACCACAGGTCAGACATCTATCTTTATTTGATATATCTTTGCTCTGTATTTTAACCTCAGTATATGAGCTCAGTGTAAGAATGACCAGATGAGTATATATAGAGCTTGGATTATAGACTGTCATAGTCATTTCAACTATAATGAATACACTTCTCTGTTCTTTCAGATTTTTTCCACTGAGCTGAGTATCTCCTAAAGCATGGCTGCATGCATTTCACTGGGAACAATTGCGAAAAATGTTAATTAATGTTAATTGACTCATCTATAACTTTAAATAATAACACTCATCGAGAAAGTTCTTTTTCATACTGAGAACAAAATATTTTAAAAACATGCATCTTTATCAAGTATGGGGAATACAGAAAGTGATCTTGTTTGCTTACTTGTTTTTCCCACACATAAAATAATGTCGATCAAAATATTGTCACCTTCAATTCTGATCCAGACCAAATACCTGCCCTAAGACTACTGTAAAGACTGAAGATAGTCATATTTTAGCACAAATAGGCAGAAATGCTGCTAAAAATGAAAGTTCTTCTGTGAGATTACTTCATTCCTTTGTTATTTCCTTTTTTAGGGAAGTAATTTCCATAAAGAAATGCAACCAAGATCACAGATAGAATATGCCTGATGAGGGATCTCATGAAGAAACCATGTTCCCCAAACTCATTTTCTTGTCCCTATCACATCTACTTATACATAAGTATAATACAAAAGATATTACCCCTGCCTCCAAACCCTTCTTCTTTGTGGAATATAGTGTGTTTAAGAAATATCTCACAGAGATTGTACATACCACATGGATGAGTCATGTTTATGGACTGTTGCAAAGTATTGTGGATCTAGTTTGAATTTCAATATATTGTAAGTCTCCAAACAAAGAGACACAAACTAAGTGCCCAAATGATGCTCTTAAGCCAGTGGAGAGAATATAAATATAGTGCTGTTCATACAATAATAATTGAAATAATTAATTCATTTAGGAGAGAGACTGGCTGTATTAAGAAAATCAATTAGTATATTAACTTTGTGTAAACATTTCTAAAATTAAAAAAACCAAACACTAAAGTGTCTATTCTGCACAATTATTTTCAAGATATCCTGGTGGCTGCAAGAAGCCATGTCAGTCTTGGAGAGGATTCTTCTTCAGTGTGATCATTAGAGTGGATAAACCTTGCCTGGAACGTAGGAAATAGGCAGGGTAGAAGAGAATAAATACGGGAAAGGAAAGACATGGTTATACAGAACTTATTATTAAGAGTAAAGCAGCTCATGCAGCCATTTATGTCCTTCTGACTACTCTAATGTGAGACTATTCTTAATTAGTCTCAGATCTGTTCCTCCAGAAAGAAAAAATGTAGTCCTAGAGGTAATTTAATCACAAAAGCAATGCTTATTTTCACATAAAACATTTCTCTTCAAGGCCAGTGGTAGAATTTTAACCTACAAATCAAGGTATACGTTCTATGCCAATGAAAATTTTGGACTCAAGTCTGCTAATTTTATAGTAAATCAGGGCCTCTCTGTGTATTCCAACATCTTCAGAGAAAAGGTTGCAGGGGAAATCCTAATTAATTCTCCTCAGTAGGTAATTAGCCTATTAATGTGATCTGAATCAGAAATATTCTGGCATGGATTTAGTTTTTCAAAATGGGATAGGAAAAAAAACCCTTGTACTAAATTTAAGTTTGTGACAAAATAAATATATTGTTCTTGTAGGGGAAAAAGTGTATTTATCATAGTTATCATTTGTTCAAGGTCAGAATTTACATTCGTTTGTACCACACACCTATTTGTTGCTTTTAACCTTAAATTTCTGATTTCTTCTTAGCACATGGACATTAAGTTTCTCTCTCTAGACAGTTTTTCACCTGCTTTCTCTCCATTCTTTTCTTTTTATTTTCTCAAAACTTAATAATGCATAGTTATACCAAAAATACAAAGCAACTTTCCATGTTCCAGAGGGATTATTTTTATTCAGCAGGGAAGGGAACATTACATTTATTAACAAATAAATGAACAAACAAACAACAATACTTAGATAATCCTAAAGTAAGCAGAAAGCAGCTATGACTACCAGCAAACACCAGTGTGTATAAAGTGATCTTTTTTCAGTATAACTTAAATGGCTTTGTGGGCTATCCAAAATTCCGCTGAATACAAGGTGTTAGGTAGTTCATGCCACTGGATTATTAATTTTTTTTTTAAATTAAGAAATTCTATGTGTAAGGATAGTAACAGCTTTTATAATAATCTAGTACTCTGCTGTATAGTTATACACAATGCACCAACCACTACCGCTATAGTGGTAGAGATTAAACATATGTCTTAGACATTTCACCTTTATGTAAGGAAAGACACCACATCATTTTTCAGTAATCTTGTCCATTGGTTGCGGAACAGAGTATATAGAAGTTCAGAGATGAGATAAAATTTGTGATTATATTGCCTTGATCTAAAATTTGCCAACACAAACAATTCTGTGTAATCAGAGTGCCAGAAAGGTAATGATCCTACAGTTTCAGAATACAGGAAAGAATTGAGAGGAAAATTTTTTTTCGTTCTTAAAGCATTGCAATCAGCTAGCAATCATGAAAATGCAAACGAGATAGATAATTGTCTTGATAATTAAAACATATGCATCATTTTTGTCTCATTTCCTTAAGAATTCAAACTATTGCCTGAAAAAAAATCCAAATCAAAATAAAGTACCTTCCATGTTGGTGTAGTGAAATCACATAAATGTTTAGTCCAGAGAAAAATGTTTCTTCTCCTTCTTTTCTACTCAGAGTGTTCATTCGATGTTTATTTGGAATTGCAGCTGGAATACAGAAAAAATGTAATTCATGATTGTGACCTGCCTTATAATTATTCTACTTTACAAAAGTATGTTTCCAATTGGCATTGCATTGTTTTGGGGGGTTTGGTTTGTCTGTTTGCTTTCTAATCTATATTTTAATTTTAATAATTAACATAAAATGCAATTTCCATAAGTATGTATGTAAACTAAGTCACTAAGAAAAATACAGACTCACTTAAATCCAAAACACAGACAATTTTTAATGAAAAAAATGTCATTCTGTATGTTAATTTTCTCGTCTCACTGCATTTACATTAATAACTATATATTTAAAGGTGGGAGTTCACAAGACCCTTTATCATGTGTACATTAGTGATACGCGCGCACACACACACATAGTAATTTCTTTTAGATGTGTTAATTCTTATCTGAAGAGTAACTGGTAATTTGATTACTAACTCCATTTGGTGCTGAAGTGGTTCAAGGAATATCAGATGAACAGTTGTTGTAGTTCATGATAAGCCTAGTCTTTCTTTAAATCAAAACACTGCATAAAACCAATATCATATTTACAATTACTGAGTCCAGTTTATGAATTCTTTTGTGTGCACATATAAAAATATATCAGCGTGGCTTTGTATTAAATATTGCTTATTGTCAGACATGTTTTGATCTGTCACGTGTGAATTGGGAAGTCGCACAAATGTGCATTTTCTTGAATATGAGTGTGAGACGATTTTCCTGCACCTTTTTTTTAGAGAGACTAGCTTTTCCTGTTGGGAAGTCTGGCCTCCTACCAGGGGAAGCTCTTCCATGGAGAATGAGATATCCATACTCACCAGCAACTTATAATCCTGAGTCTTTGGGAGTTTTGTTTCCCACCTGTGTGGGTGCCAAGCCTGGCATTGTACCACATCAAGACAGGGAGCACAAACTGGAATTGGAGTTACACTGCTCCCACACAGAAACCTTCAGTGGAGGGAAGCCCACCAGCTAAAAAGCGCAAAAGCAACCACTGCAAGTACCTGGAATTCTTTAATTAGACTTTAATAAAACTCACATATATGTCCTTGAACTACCTCAGCTGAAGTGGTCTGTTAAACAAGCTGAATTTCTTCTGCAGTACACAGCTATTGGCCAAATCTTTCATATCATAATTTTTTTTCAGTATTATATGTTTACTGAACAAATCAGGTCCCTGTCTACAATGCTGCAATCCTGCATTTTAGAATTAAGAGTGCAACAAACCTTTAAAGTTTTATACAGGTTCTGTATTTATAGTAATATTGTATTTACAATTTCTTAATTTGTGCAAATGAAGAGGGTATAATTCATCAAATTTCTAGATATTTTGGTTTTCTGCTTGACTCAATTTTGTTGTAGAGCCTTATGCTTTGGAATCACAGGAATATTGCCGAAGTGCTTATTTATTCAGTGTCCATAAAATGAAAATCAAAGACATCTCTTCAGGTGGGTTGCGGTAGTTAGTGACATTATCATATTATCTTGAGTAGATATTTCCATTCTCTCTCCTCTTCCTATGCCTTTATATGTGTCTGTGGGAAAGGGAAGAGGGATTCTGTGTGGATTTTTGTGTTCTTACTCCCTGCTGTTAGCAAAGATTCACTTTCTGTTCTTTTAGCAGGAAACTGTTCTTTGTTTAGCCACTGTTTCAAGAGCATATTTTATTATTATTTCTATTTTTATTGTTTACTCCTATTGAACAAAATGAGATTTGACTCTGTCAGACACTTTACACATACAAAAGAAAAAGATAGACCTCGGCTCAAAGAATTTGTGTCCTTAAGATAACAAAAGCCTTAGCAAATGAAACACAAGGAGAAAAAAGCAAGATAAATGATTAATGACTGATAAAATAAACAGTCATTTCTGCATGTCAGTGCCAGGATCGTGCTTTTAATGTGCATGCTTACACAAGGACCAGCAATGACTTCCAGTATTAGGATATGGAAAATTCTCTCTCTTACCTAGAGAAGATGTGAAGATAGCAATGAATAAAAGACGCAAAAGTATATTCCGAGAACTGAGGGTCCAAGAAGACCTTTTACGGGAACATCAAGAAAAACTAGCAATAAATACCACCCAGTCATCAAAATAAACTAATTGAATTGAGCAGTATATCTTATAACAGAAAAAAGTTTGGTTTATGAAAAAAATATTAAATTGTCATTCAAAACCACTGGAAACAAAGAACATTCTATTTCATTTCTAGTTCTTTATATATAAGTGTAATAATCTGTACTTAAAGAATAGAGTGACATTCCTCTGCTTCCGTTTATAGGGAATGTGTTTGAAAAACTTTATGATTTCTTCATTTTTCTAAATTTCATCCATAAGCATGGGCTGTTGTTCTGATTCAAAATTGTCATTCAGCTAAGGAGCTACATAACAGCTAAAATAGTTAGTGGTACAACTTACTAAATTCAGGGATCCAGTCTTTCTCAGTTTTAAATATTAACATAAGAAAGTCTTCCGAAATCGTAATAAATATATATTTAAAGCTGATTTATTAATTTTGTTATTGTTATATTTATACCAGCAATACTCATAATCTACCAGATATCTACCACCAATTACTTTTAAGCTCTGAGTGCAATATTCGGGTGTCCTGGGTTCAGCCAGGACAGGGTTAATTTTCACCAGAATCCAGGAAGGCACACAGCTAGGCGGGCTGACCCTACCTGGCCAAACAGAGCAGGGTATTCCATACCATGTGCCGCCATGCTGGGTTCCGGTGGGGGGGAGCGGGGCGGTGGGAACTCTCTCGCGGCTTGGGAGCGCGCGGCGGCGGTCCAGTCCAGGAAAGCGGCTCTCTGGGTTCTGCAGTTTGTGTTGTGTTTTCTCCTCATCTGTATCGTTGTTGTTCCTGTTCCCTTTGTTTGCTGTACTGTTAAACTGCCCTTATCCTGACCCACCAGTTTCTGCCTCTTTCTTTCTGTTCTCCTCCACACCCCGGCAGGGGGAGGGGTGGCCGCGTGGTGCTTTTGCTGCCTGCTGCAGCCAAACCAGAACATCGGGACTGAAGTTTTTCTAGTTCTGTAAGAAATGGTAGGGAGATATTATTGAATTCATTCCAATAAGAATTTTTAATCCTAATATCCTTTTCTGATTGATCTGTAGGAACAGCTTTCACAGGTACAAGCGGATGATGTCAATAAAAGCCACTGGATGTTCCTTTCCATTTGAGGCCTTTAAGCTGAGTCATAACTCTCAAAAAGCTCTCACTATTGCACAGCATCGGCACCAATAAAACTATTTTCTATGATCCTTTTGTGAAGACTCTGTGTATTTTTAATGCCAGTGACAGTCATGCTGGGTCAGTTGACCCTGGCTGGATGCCTGGTGCCCACCAAAGCCACTCTATCACTCCCCTTCCTCTGCTGGATGGAGGAGAAAAAAAGTACAATCAAAGGCTCATTGGTTGAGATAAGGACTGGGAGAGATCACTCACCAATTACCGTCACAGACAAAAATGACTTGACTTAGGGAAATTAGTTTAATTAATTACCAATCAAATTAGAGTAGGATAAAGAGAAATAAAACCAAATCTTAATAGCACCTTCCCCCACCTCTCCCTTCTTCCTGGGCTCTTCTTCACTCCCAAACCCTCTACCTCATCCCTCCCCAGTGGCACAGGGGGATGGCAAATGGAGGTTGTGGTCAGTTCATCACATACTGTTTCTGTCACTTTTTCCTCTTCAGGGGAAGGACTCCTCACACTCTTCCCCTGCTCCAGCGTGGGCTTCTACCCGCGGGAAAGAGTCCTCCACAAACTTCTTCAACATGTGTCCTTACCATGGCCTGCAGTTCTTCACAAACCGCTGCCTTGTGGGTCCCTCCCATGGGGTGCAATCCTTCAGGAACAGACTGCTTCAGCAGTCCCCAGTGGGATCACAAGTCCTGCCAGCAAACCTACTGCAGCGTGGGCTCCTGTCTCTGCATGGGTCCACAGGTCCTTCCAGGAGCCTGATCAAGTGCAGGTTCTCCACAGCCTCCTTCAGACATCTACCTGCTCTGGTGTCAGGTCATTCATGGACTGCAGGTGGATATCTGCTCCAGCATGGACCTCCATGGTCTGTGGGGGGACAGCCTGCCTTACCAAAGTCTTCACCACAGGCTTCAGGGGAATCTCTGCTCCAGCTCCTGGAGCACCTGCTTCCTGTCCTTCTTCACCAACCTTGGGGGTCTGCTGAGTTTTTTCTCTCACATATTCTCACTCCTCTCTCTGGCTGAAGTTGCCAGGATTTGTTTTTTTTTTTCCCTTTCTTAAATATGTTTTCACAGAGGCAGTACCATGGCTGCTGATGGGCTCAATCTTGGCCAGTGGTGGGTCTATGTGATCATCTTTGTTACCTTTCTCTGTATCTTTCCTAGTTCTCTTGGACCCTTTCCGAGGTGACTGAATAATTTCAAAGAGCAAGGCTTCTTAGAAAGAAGTTTGATAACCTGAATTATTTCTTCTATTTAAAAAAATCCTTTTTTAACCAGTTACACATGTAAAACTGGGCAAGGTGAATTCCTAATACAAGTAGGTAAGGGATATATTAGGGGATTAAGACTTTAACAGCATAGGTAAGCCACAATATGGATAATACCCCCTACTGCATATCATGTGTCTATGACAATAACAGGTATCCAGGTCACACTTGCTCTTACTACCACACATCAGATCGGCCAGGAGTCACATGGCTGATGCTCACATGTATTGCAGGGTGAGAGCCAAAATGTAGACTTAGAATACAGCTGCATCAGCACTAACTTTATAAATAGTATATGCTGGTTGTCTTTTGAATTACTGTAAAACATCTCAGAGCTTTCACTGGGTCTCTGATGCAGCAAGTTTTTAAATATAAGCCTAAAATTAAGAATGGAGCGGAACATTAGCTAAAATGGTCAAGGTTTAGAAAAGGAAGCAAGGCTTCTGTGGAGTGTTCTTTCACTAGACTAGCTGGCAATTGAACAGAGAAATGGATTTTGTGTCTGAAAGTTTGTATTTCTTTCCCTAACTTGATCACTAGGTTTATCAAAGGACATCACTCCTCTCTACAATGCTTGGTTTAACTTATGACTTCAAGATGTCAGCAATTCTGTTGGAGTCATTAAAGATATTAACATATTTATGTTTCAAATGTATATAGTCACTTTATTGAATTGTCACCTGAATTATATCAGACTGTAAAACAGAAAGTCACAGCAGCCAAGTGATGTGGACATCACTTCTCTTCTTTGATAGTTATTTAAAAATGCATGCGTTAATATCTGCATTCTGTGGTGTAATTTCCGTGCTGTGGTTGTTACTGAAGCAGGTTTATAAAGTCAATAGGCAGAATGCACCCCTTTGTGTAGCCCCAAATTGCCACACAAATGCAGTCCTCGTTTTCACAGCCCAACTTCTCCTACAGACAGAAGACACCTTGTGAATCAGGATAGCATTTGCTTTGCAGTGACAGAGCTCAACTCAGACACGCTTCGCTGAAGAAGGCTTGAGTTGAGCTAATGTTACTGGTTCCTCACACTCACAAGTGCCAAGGGGAAAAATAATTTGAAAGTTGTACATTTAAAAGTAGCATGCACCATTAAGCTGAGTGTGCTGTTGTGGAGAAGCGTGAATTGACTGATTTATAAAACACACTGTGCTTAGTGCAGCAGCGCGGACCTGCACGTGGCTTGTGAGTCTAATAGGGAGGGGGAGGAGAGCTATTTGTTTTGTTGTGTCAAACCATTCTGCTGTATCTGAAAGGAAACTCGTTTCGGGATAATGAAAGAACAGGCATAGAAACTCAAACAATAGTTGCTGAATCTTAAAAGAAACCCACATATAACTTATTTCCTTCATTTTTTTATAGACTGTTAGGCATTAAAGCGTCCATAGTGTTATTAAACTGGTGTATTCAGAATAATATGAAAGAAAATGAGATCATATTCAAGCAGAAAGGCAGTTGTACTGAGAACAGCCAATGTTTCTTTCCTTGATTGCAAAGATGCTGTCTTGTGGTTCCATTTTTCTCTTCATTTTAAGAAAAGCATCAGTTCTTTGTCTGTGTTTACAGGAACCTTGTTGTATCTATATTCATTCTAGTGTTCTGTCATTAAGAGTACAGAATGAGAGATATTTTAGGTTCACACTGGTGAGTTTGAGACGAATTTTTCATCATCAGTTTTATTCGACACTAGTACAGGTTATCTGTACCCGTTGATCAATCCTGCATGTGGATTCCTTTCATAGCTTTTTATTGCAGTTGATCAAGTGTAGGGACTGTGTGCAAATGAGCTTCTTTTTTCTTGGATATTCTGGCTGTTACTGAGGCAAAGCCTAAACCAGGTTAAAATATGCTACATAATATGGGTAATGAAATGCAACAATCTTTTCTACTTACTCTGTTGAGTGAACCAACTGATTTTATACTGTATTATTTGCACTGAATGTAAACATATTGGAACCACGGTTGCTACTCCTAAATGGTATAGACAAATAATGTTTGAAAATCCAATAGGCAGGAAAAACACCAGAGAAATATAATGGGGAAATCAGTTTGCATTGTAAGTTTTATACTATCTCATGAAAGGATAATTCAACTGAAATGATCAACTCCTTAACATAATAAAAACAACATTGAGTATTCTGTAGAGCAAAGAGGTACTTTTGGCACCTGGCTATATCTTCTCTACAGACCCACTGTATAAAATACGTACCAGTTCAGGAGTGTTTGCCAACAACATTGTGTTAGAATAGTGTTGGAAATTCATTGTTGTTGCTATTGTTGTTAATAATAATATTAGCATTATTATTTAAAAAAAGATTTATTGTTAATATATCAAGGATAAAATCAGGAAACACAATTTCTATGATGGAGGTGGCTTCTTAAGGTTTGGTGTTAACATTCTACACTTTTATATTGAAAAGCTTTTATTGTCCACATTTTTTGGGAAACTGGAATTGGCTTATGGGAACCTTAGAGTGAAAATGGAAAGGCTGTGAAAGAAAGAATGTGGGCTACTGCTACTGAGCACAGATTGTCTCATTCTTCTTTCTCTCCTCTCCCTTTGATTTCTTATTTTTTCCTTCTCACAATAGCTGATCAAATAGCATGGTGTCCAGCAGAAGAAAGTCAACAATTACTGGAAATGAGAAAGTCCTTTATCTTCATTGATTATTGTAATTAATCTTAACAGAGGGATGCAGTGGATCATGTTAAATGGCTCAGTAAGTTGGATAAAAACAGGACAGGAATTAAAAAGAAGAAAAATAACTGAAAAAAATGAGGCTGATGCAGAGAAGTAACAGAAAATTTTAAACAGAAGCTAGCACTTTCACTTGGCTTTAAAAATATAATATAACATCAAATGGATGGCAGCTTTCAACTTTGTTCCAGAAATGTACTGGATACTGTCTGCATTTTGGGCTATCTGATCCAAATGTAAACAAACAGTTTTCAAAAACTAAATACATACAAGAGCATTTCATTCATCAATGAAGTCTACACCAAGGTTTAGTTTTCTCCTTGTATGGAAAAATGATTGCAAAAAGATGTTGTGAAGTACTGCTTGACTCTCAGGTCTTGCTGTTAACGTACATTGTACACAAGAAAGGACTTTATGCTCACTTGGTAGCAAAGAGTTGCTGCTACTATTTGATCTGATTAAGGTATAGTTTTAAAAATGCACTTTTGGCTTTCAAAATGGTTTCGTTAAGGCCAGAGCAACATAATACCACATGTCTGTAGTTCAAATTTGTTGCCACTGAGGCAATAAAACCAAGTGGGTGTTTTTTTTTTTGGTGCGTTAAGCAGATTTACTCTAACAGTGAAGCTTCAGTGAATGATTATGACATCAAAGTGTGACAGACAGTGATTATGTACTGCAGGGGGAAAAGACGGATAAAACAGACGTTTAATTCCCTTAGCTTAAAGAGGCATTATCACTGGCTAGTAGGAAAATTAAGTATTCCATCTCTTTTTCATTTAGGCAGAACCAGGTACTGAATGAACCAACTTGGCTTGTCTGAAATATTATCTTTTACAATCTTAATTGTAAACTCATTTCCTTTCCTTCACTATATTCCCCTCCCTTTCCACCCGAAAAGCCATAGGAACGTGGAAAAAAATTTAAAAGGAATATTTAAATATAGAGAAATGGAAGTAATATATTATAATTATACAATTGTATAATTAAGATTAGAAGAGGAATTTAAGTAATTTTCTCTGAAATTAGGAATTACCTTTTAAAAGTAATTCTCAAAAAAAAAAAGAGAAAATACAAAATTTGATGCAAGAACACAGGATTTGATACAGCTGCCACTGCAGTCCTTGGAAAGGTTTTTGTTGGATCAGGTCTTTGCTGCACATGTATTTAACAGCTTCTTCATTTTGATGTTTTACCTATATTAATGGAATGTTTGGATTTGATTTTAAGTTGCATGAAATATGCAGAACAACGAATTGCTGTCAACCCTTAAAAGGAGACACAGACAGACAATACCACAGATTAAATTCAGTACAATTTTTGGCTTTAGTTCAGAAGATTTTATCCCATTAAAGGTAGGGAAGGAGAAAGATGAGGGCTGTAAGGGGGTTGTGGATTTAGTCACTGAGGGGAAAAAAAAAAGACATTAGAACAATCCTCTTATCTAGAGCCAGTATATGTCATTTAAGTGCCTAACTTCAAGCGCATGTTCTTTAATGAAGATTTTTTTTTTTTTAGTTCTTCTCTGACCAAACAAAAGGGATAGTTATGAAAACAAAACAATAAGATCAGTACGTTACCTGTTTTTTTAATGTTATTTTTCCTGTAAAATTCTTCACTTTTAAAAATATTTTCCCTGGCTTCTGCTTTCAAACATAGTATGACAACTTGAATGGCTAATGAGAGCCTTTTCTATTGAGCCTGCTACTGAACGCCTAGAGTTCACCTAAGATTTTGCCAGCTAGCAGTGATATGTCCAGCTCAAGTACTAGACATTGAATCATTCTTCAAGATATGTTTTGATTTTAGTTTAGAATTCCTTGTTGATTCAAACCTTGTTGACTTCAGCTTCCAGAAAACATCTGCACTAAGTTTTTAACCTATTAACCTGCAAAGGGTGTCTGTTGCTGTGGTTCTTGAATATATGCACTTTTTCTTCTCCTCTTCCTTCTCTTCCACCTTTTCTTGTCTCCTCTCCTTTCAAAAATTTCAAGGTATTGTCCTGAAGTCACATAAATAAGAAAGAAGGAAAGCAATTCCTAATGAACCGTTTCCAGTCTGTAATGCTTTATTTTACAACCCAGTGTATCCTGAAACTATACCATCATTCCATGCAGCTGGAAATCCTGTGACCATTGAACATTGGATTTTTCTAGCAATTCTACGAACATCTGTGTTGTGCGCTTTGCTTTGCAGTGACTCAGAGTGAACATCCAGCTGTGTGGGTTAGAGGTTCTGCAGCATCAGCAGAGTCTAATTTAATGCTCCTTGAGAAACATGTTTTAGCATTGCTTTCAACATGCACTAAAATGTCTTTATTTCTGAACAAAGAGGATAGAAACTGCAAATGCGTAGTCTGCTTTTAAACCTTAGGATACCTCATTAAAAAAAAGAAAAAAAAAAAAAAGATAGAAACCCCCAGAACCGAGGGCCTCCAATGTACTAACTTAGAAGAACAGCCTAAAGCCCTACACTGCTTGTGATCTTCTCTGGGATGATTGGAAGGATTTCCTACACAACTCACACTTCCATGTGGGAATCTGAAAGAAGAATTTGATCCCTTGTATATAGATGCCTGGAAGGCATTTATAGAAAAGCGTCATAACATGCACCTGATCTCTTCCCAAATGCACTTTTGCAATCATTATATATTTAGGAGAGATTTTTTAGCTAATGATTTTAGACACATAAACATGTCAGTATCTTTTCCTGGAAGATCAAGACAGGAATGATAAATTAAAAAGCATTCAGGTGGTAAGAGAGGGGATGCTATGTGTTACTGCAATGAACACTAAATGACATGCATACATTAGGAAGACACCTCAGAAAGATCAGAGCATTTTTCTCACATTCATTTTAATGTAGCTCTTTATATTAAAAAATAGGGTTTCTCAGGGCACAGAAAGCAAGTACTGTTGCTTGTGTAATGCATTAAACCTGTCACATTTTTCACTCTTGATTTTCCATCTCTTTTATTATTTTATAGTCTGTCTTCTAAAAATGTTAAGAATTTTGGCAGACTTCATGGAATTCTGATTTCAAGAACACAAAACAGGAAGCTATTTTGAATGGTCCCTCTTGATCCATCTTTGTGCTGGCAGCACAATGCTTGTAAAATCCACCTGCTGGAAGTCGGGTGGTTTATGCAAAGAGATGTCATGGTAATTTGGAAACTGCTGAATACAGAGTGCAGCCTTTTCCTGCCCCCAAACCTGCCACACCAGTTTTTCTAGCTCATTACATGCCAAAACTTTTGATTGATGTGCTCACTTCAGTCACGGGTAATTTTAACTCCTATATTAAGTAGCTGCTGCTTCCACTCCATTATGTTTCTTCATATGGGGCAAATCAGAGCTCAAGCTTGGCCTGTATTGGTCTGACCTAAAAGCCAGAGTAAGCCTTTGTTCAATTTTGCGTAGGCGGCAAGCCAATATTTCAAAACAACTTAGACAATCACACTGCCTTTTCTTAATTGTCAAGACCCCTTGAAATGGAGCTTTTGAGAACTACTACATAGCTTTTTCTGAGGGAACCCCAAGGAGGTAAGAAAGTTGTTAAAGGCTTTCTAGATAAGAATACAAACTTTTTCATGAAGTTTAAGAAGAATATTAAGTGCAGCACAGAATAACTTGCCTTTCATTGTTGTCTGTGGGATGGAACTCCTATTTTGCGCAGCCTTGTTGCTTAATTCTCAGGATGGGTCTGGGGCTGAACAGAAACAGAACAGAAGCATTGGGTGTTTTCTCTCAGAAAAAGGCACCACATATAGTCCTATAGAAGCCAGGCTACATTTAAAGAGTGAAACAATTACATAAAATGGGAGTTATCTATCCTACAGCTCTTCAAAAGGTATCTCATCTAAACTGACGGTTTATATTCTCTGTCTTGCAAACAGGAAAATATCAGTACTCCAGGTTCAGCTTAACATAAAATTAATGTGTAAAATAGATGAAATTTCAGTGACTGTGAAGGCAAAGAGATGATATTGTAATGTTTCTCAGATCTGATCTCTATGTTCAGGTTTAGAGCTACGTATGACCTAGTCACCTGAAGATTTGAGAATTATACTTACGAGAAGATCTTTAGACATTTAATCTGGTTTCAAATACCACTGCTGGGAGCAATGTTGTTAGTTTGAGATGTGGCTTGGCTTTTACAATAGGATAGTCCAGAGGAAATTGTACCCCTAAGAGGTTTGTGGGTCTCAATTTCTTCATTAGATATGTAATTTAAAGATCTATGTAAAGCCATTTGGTGGAACACTAAACGTTCCACCTGCTACCAATACTTCGCTGATGGAGTGCAAATGCACATTTCAAATTTAGATATGTGGATCTTGGGGCATGCTGACAAAACACATTTATCAAACTGGGCTTGTTATAAGTAATAAAGACACAAATTATTACCGTGCATTGTCATGCCCATAGTCCTTTTAATGTTTTTCACAGAGGACAGACCTAGACACCTAGCACCTTCAAACTGATCTGCTTTACTGATTATTTAGCTTCTGTACAAAGCCATAATATTAAAAAGTCAGTATAATACAATATAATGACTGGGATTAATTTAACTAAAACATCAGAGATGTTGATATATCTGTCTTTGAGCTAATTATGAAGATATACCCATCTTTGGGCTAATTTTTTCATCGTCAGAAACAAGTACGCTCTTTTTGAGAGTAGTGCACCTTATCCTAAAATAGTCAACTAATACATGCTGGGTTAATTACTTCCTAAAAATACTGATTGTCTCTGTTTGGAAGAAAGGGAGACCAAAGGTTACATCTTGAATGTGCATCCCTATACTGCAGGTGCCGTGAGTTAGATAAGATAAATCCCTTCCAAAGATCCTTAAAAACCTAGTACTGAAACACAAATAAGAAACTACCTATGGAATATGGTTCTTTTAGAAGAATGTCTGGGATACTTCCTCTTCACAACTTCAAAAATAGATTGTAATGCGCTTTGGATTAGTTATAAACTTTGTTGCTCGCTACTCCTGTTAACTTAAAAATTCTTTCTGTATCCACTTTTGTCAATTCCACAGTCACTTTGTGGGAGAGAAAACAAGTATGTCAATAAATTACATGTTTCACCTACTTTACAATATACTGCCTTCACCACTTTGTAAAGAAACAGGAAATAAACTGGGTCCTGCAATACAGTAGTGCAACAAAAGATCCTGCCAAAGCAGAAAAGCAAATGAAGAAACCATTCTGTATTAAGATGACAAAAAGGAAAATCTTATCAGCAAAGGGTTAGGAGAAGTTATACCTAATAAAAGGAAATTACATTACACAAAATAAAATTAATTTGCATTTAAAAATTACGCCTACATTGGCTGATCTATTCTGCCTGCTCTAAGGAGCTCCATAGTATCTCTTGCATTATGAAAGTACACATGCCACCTTTTACAAGAAATCAGATACACTTATCAGCCTTTTTGAGTTTACAACATTAGTGGTAGGAATATTGACATAAGGATCCATTATATCATGCCAATATCTGAATATCATTAACTCTTCTAAATACAGTGGTATAGATGCTCAACATATTAACTCATCGAAAATGAGGCTTCCTCATATGAAGATCTAATAAGAAACAAAAAATATTCAAACTGAATTAACTCGCAAAAAAAATCCACTCTCTGTCTAAAATTAGGCAAATGTAGTCTGTCTCATAGAGGAAAAAGGCCCAAAAAAACATTTAAAAAAAAAATAATAGTTACATAAACATATGTAAGTTAATTACAAGGCACTTAAGCAAGGCTAAGCAGATGCCATAGAGATTAAATTAGTTACACTGGAGGCTCTATATATGGCACAAATACAGAAATAGACTCTAGGGAGATAGCATAAGCCAGCCTGATAACAACTTATAATAAAGTTATTAGAATGATAAAATCATGTAAAAATAGGTATGAAAGAGGCCTCAGGCTGTCATTTAACACAGCACCCGGACCAGCCAGAATTAGTGATACTTATGCGACTTCTATTTTGTATATTTCCATGTTGTTTTGAAAGACATCTAACACAGTTCATATTCATTATCTTGACACCAGGAAGTTTTTATTTCTATGCAGCCTGAAATTTTCTTGCTGCTGTTGAAGTCTGTTGCTACTTGTCTTAACCACCATGGATATAGAGCACAAAGTACTTTGTTTCTTGCAATAGTCTCTTGTGTACTTGAAAACTGTTTGTAATATTCACATTCAATATTCTCTATGGTTTTTGGGGGTTTTTTTTGTGCCACCCCTCCTTGGCTGCTTCAGTCTTCTCGGTCTTGCAGTCATGCTTTCTAATCTTCTGGTAATTCTTTTTACTTTAGCACTCTCTCTCCATGGCCAGCTTCTCTCCTGAAGCAAAACATTCAGTGAGAAAGACCTCCTCCAGAAGGTGAAAGTAGCTCCTAATCAAGGAGAAAAGAAGACTCTGGAAACATCAGCTGTGGAAAGTTACACATAAAATTAAAAGGCAGGCCACAGAAATATGAGAAAATGACTTACCAAGAGTAGAAAATATTTACAAACACTTCAGAGTAAAAAGCTCCCAAGAGCTAATGATCAAGGTATGAAAGAAGCATGACAGGAGATGATTGTAGTCAGACTAACTTAATAGTTGTAGTTATTGTCACTACAAAGCAAGTTGAAGAAACCCCAAAAGGTGGTTTGTTTTTTTTTTTTTTTAAGGGGGGATGAGGTGGAAAACCGCTTTAAAATTGTTTCAGCAAACAAATAAATAAAAAAGTGATATTCATAAGCATTCTAAAGAAGCTCATCTGTGAAACTTCTGGACTACCAAGATAATTGTTAGTGTTTATGTCAATACCAGAAAAAATATAAATGGCAAATCTCATACGGTCCTCTAAAAGACCTCCAGGACTATCTTGGGAGCTGGCAACCCAAGGGTTTAGGTTGTTGACTCAAGTATAACGGAAAATTGGAGTACAATTGCTGAAGTAGTCACTTCGCAGAGTTTGTCCTGCCCCTCTGCTAAAGTCCCTGAAGTGAAACAGCTGACCTAAACTATTACAATAAACTGGCTTTGATATCAGTTCACAGAAATACAAATAATAATAGTTGAAAAAGCTGAAGATAGCAAGTCTTTCAAAATAGTTTCACCCAGCCCAGCATGCAAATATACAACTTCTGCTCTGTACCATAATGTGGTAATAAAGAAAGAAGTTAGGACAAGGATAGACAAAATAGGCACACCAGAACACTAGCCTGGCTTTTGTGGAGGCGAGTTACTAGAGTACTTCTTTTAGCTTCTTAACAAATTTATAGAAAAGAGTGACTCAGCCAGTAAAATTCATTTAGTCATTAACCAAAGACTCTTAAAACTGTGTAGTATTTTTTTCCTCCCGTGAAATGACATGACAGGGGGTGGAAGTTATTATACAATTCTTTTGGACAGTCGAATTTAAAGAGATGAAATTTACAAAGAGGGCACACAAGTTCTTCTTGAAGAAAAAGGAAGATTAAGAAGTAGTTGAAGGAACTGGTTTTTGTCTTGTCATATGTTTGAGGAACTATGGAATTCACCGTCTCAGAAATCCGTGGAGGCTACAAACTTTAACATATTAAAACAAGAAGTAGACTTTGACATGGATGCCTACCTGTTCACTAAACATTCATGTTGATACAGGCTCTGAGACCATACACGCCTCTGTGTTTTGGTACAGAACAGCACAAATACCTTCAGACATCCATAGGATTTAACTCAAGAGACACATTCTTTCCTTTTTTTCAGGGCTACATGAAATATCATCAAGTTTTAACACGAAACCAAAAATTTTAAAGAGTCTAAATCAAGTTCTACCAACATTTGCAGCTGTGACATGAAAAAAATAAGTAAAACATGTATCTTCAGTGTACTGTACTTTCCTCCTGAATTTTTTTTTAATTTTCTGCACTAGCGTGGACATGAGCCATTTCCACCTGGCATGATTTTTGCATCCATATCAAATAGATGAACATTTATTGATAGACTTCAATAATTTAATTCCCCAAAGCAAAAAAAGAAATAAGTGAAAGAGGCATTTTTATTTTAAAATACTGGAAGGCATGCATGAACACATCATTTCATTAAAATCAGGCTAAAATTATTTGAATATTTATGTCTATAAGATATAAAATTTTAATATGATGTTCAGAATCAAACTGCCAGGAAAATTCACCCTGGCAAATTCAAAAGGGAGCTTTAAAGGCCCCTAGCAATGACTCTCAAATGCAAAAAATTCACAGTGTAGAAAGAAACATTGCTTGCATATAAGAATCTAAGTTTGAAGGCATTGTTAATTTTCCTTTGACTTAGAGATGTTGGATCATTTCTTGAAATACAACTACCAGTAACAGAAGAACAAGAGATGTTATTTTAAAATCTTTTATTTAAAGCTTTTTTTTTTTTTTTCCTTTTTAAAGAGCTTTAAACTCCCAAATCACCGATGTCCCCCTCAAGGACTTTTTTCATCTCCTTCTTCCACATCTCTACTTGGAAAGAGGCATAAACATGAACTTTTAGGTGTTCCATTTTTTTGCTGGTTAAATCGTTCTGTGAATCTTTCTGCAGTCCCTTCCTTCACAGACATTCAAAGCTTAAGGTAAATATATCATATCTGTAAAAAACAAAAAGCTAATACAGTTATGCAGATACTTTGGAGGAGCTCAGTTGTGTTAACTTGAGGGACAGTCTGGGGTTCTTGACAGCTCTGAACATAGCTTTCACTGTTATTTAACTCCAAAGTGGTGTTTGAAATATTTTTCTTTTGGCATCAGAAAAGGTTTGCCTTGGGAAAATAGTATATATCGGGATTAACAAATTCCTTTTATATCACCATTGCACAGGGGTTGTTTATATGTGAAAAGCTAAGATGATACTCTTATTCTGGGTTTAAATTGGGTTTGGTTCTATTTAATATCCAGAAGCATCTATACTGGAAACAGTTTACCATTATAGAAATACCGATAGAGTAAACCAGCAAAGCTCTCCTAATGGAGCCATTATTAAACTGTACCTTTGTATCAACGTAATAAATTTACTGTCTTGAAGCAAATCAAGCTAAAGGACATCTTTTCTGGTAGAATAGAATCTGTAGTAGGGATTTATGCCAGTTTAGTGATCTGAACAGTAACAAAGTCTTTAAGGCAGATATAGTCTAAGTCAATTGGGAACAAGCTTCAAGGAAATGGCTTAAATTAAGCTTCAAGAAACCAATGTGAAATTGAAGTAAATGTATTTAATAAAATTCTATTGAATTAAAAACTGGTTTAAATTCAGTGTAAATTTGGTACAAATTTCTTGTTTGTATACACAACCTTTGTGCAGCCTGACTCCCAGCTGTTTCCTTACTAATTCTCCCAGATCTACCTTGAAATGTGTTTTATTCAGACTCAGATATCAGCTTTCCTTTAGGTATAGCCTTCACATATAAGCAAATGTGTGTCAAGCAATTTAGGAATATGCCTGAAAGAAATATGATTTTCCCTCCTGAATCAATCAGTCCTCTCTTCTTCCCATACTACCTATACAATTCTTATAAATGATACCTTCAAAATTCTATTGGGAGGTTAAGTAAGTGAAATGTTAATGCAGTTCTCATATGAGAGAAAATACATGCAGATTCCGAGTCCTCTGTAATCATAATGCTTCAGGATCATATTCATATTCTTGAAATGCAGGCTGCCTAAAATTTTGCAATGTATATTTCTTTTAAGAGATTTGAAGAAGAAAAAGAAAGGAAAGAAACAGGTAGAATCAGTGTCATCATGTGAGAACCAATTTAATTATTTCACTGCAATTGGAACCTTGCGAAGGATTTACAAACAAAGGGGTGGGATTCCTATTAACAGGTTCCCTTGTCCCTGAGAAAGCCTTCCCTTTGATCTTTTGAGATGACAGGAGATGCCTCTTAGGAATTAGAATGTAATGCAGGCATCAGATGTGATTGATGGAGGATTATCAGGGCTGAGAGAGAGGAAACTCTTCAGGCAAACAGGCAGGTGCCACTGTATTTATTGCATTGCCCCTCCTCCTAGTTCTTTCCTGAAAGGAACCTTTTCACCTAGGTTAAGCCTGTCATTAGCAATGACACTACAGAGGGGTGTTTTTCTTTTTTAGCTATGATCTCTGGAAGCTGTGCTTTGTGTCAGGTGCTCCTTTCTTTTGACCTACTTTGGACTGCAGCATTGCCTTTAATAAGAAGACAGTGCTCTTTTCACAGGTTGATAGTCACTAATGTAGATACAGCCTGGGAGAAAAAAAATATAAAGAGAGAGAGAAAGTATTTAGTATTTAAGTTCCTACCTCTAACCTGAAACAAGGCAGAAGCATTTTTCAAGTGTATAAATAAAATGTCGCTGGCGTTGAAAGTGATATAGCTGGATTTTGCACAGGCTGAGCTACTCTGTTTCTTGTTTATGTGTATTAGTACTAGTCCACAGATCATTGAATTAAAAATATGTTATTACCAAAGAGTCAGTCAAAAAAAATATCTTTAGCAGTCACTTTTCTCAGTCCTCAGAGCACACAAAATGATGTGGCTGAAGTGTCTTTAGAACAATTGCAGGTGCTTACATCAGCTGAACCTCAGGGTTATTATTCAGCCTTTGAAAAGTGCCTCAATATAATTTGCTAGTAATTTAAGTTATGTTTAAAATGTAATGCAGGTAATGTGTTTCATGGCAATGATTGTTGTCTTGTGACTGCTCAGCTAACCGTCATTTGCATTCCAAAATCTAGTCAGATTAAAGCCATTGTACCACAATGGCCTCATATCTTAAAGAAAAAGGGGACTTTTACTTACTCTTGTATGTGTGATTCTTCTGCTATACAGCCTATGCATGAAGTGGAAAATGCTAGTCCAATGGAACAGAATATAGAATAGAAGAATGTTGGAAGGAAGGCGAGATGTTTGCCATGCTGATTTGCATACCAAATTCTGTGATGATCTTATTTTAGGTTTATGTCATAAGAATGTTACAATTTGTATTTTTGTGCGCTAGTTTAGTCATTCCTATAATAGGTGAGTTAACAGAAAACATAAGGCTATGACTAATTTTCATTATATACGTAACCCAATCCTTATTACAAAGAATATTATGCTTCGTAATATATCATACTTTATAGAGTATTATAAAAATGTGCTCTTTTCTTAAAGAATTTAAGTGATATGACATTTGGGATGTGAGAGAAGAGTGAAATTATTTTTGTTGTTTTGAAAGAGGAACAAAAATAAACCCTTCAGTTTTACATAAAGGTGTCTAAGCAATTTATGTAACACTTATAAAACTCCTACAAATCTAAAATAGCATTTCTTGAGTAACTGCGGCTGAACAAGATATGCAGCAAAAAGCAGAAATCTATCGAACCACGTAGAGCTTTTAGGAGTGGCACACGTCTGTTCCACAAAGTGAGAATTCCCATGTAACCAAAGTGACTTTGTGGCATTAGTTCTTTCCAGGATTCAGCCTGCACTAACTAGTTTTTTATTAAACTCTACCACACTTCAAGGAGGTATCTCTCAGGTGGCATATTACAAGAGCATACAGCAGACTTTTGTAGACTAAATATAATTAGGGTTAGCTGATTGCTGCGAGAATTAGAGGAAAATCATGAGGAAAAAAAAAGCACCCTTGTATCTTAAAAGGTGTATTCAAAGCTGCATATGTGAGTATACATAAAAGTTTTAATAAGTACTCACTAAGGATAGCAGATATATACCATAAGTAGTTAATTAAGCCATCATGCAAAGAATGCTGCATTAAGCAGGCATTAGAAAACCTCTCAACAGATTCACCTCTCCTCGCAGTTTATTCTGCTAGTCTTTTCATTACAGCTGAGAAAAAGCAGGAAAAACGTTATGTGAAAACTAGATCAGGAATGACGGTAGTCTCTAAGTGTAATATATCTCAGAATTTATGTCATTTCTTAAAGAAAAGAAACAGTTTCTTTGTCAAGAATTCAGCTTCATTTGTTTTATGACTTCTCTGTAGCCTTTCAGACAAAATTTTATTCAGGTTTCTCTCTTTCCAGCTATTTAAAATGTTTGAGAGGCAGAAACGTTCCTCATGGAAAACTGTTGTGGCTGATCCAAATATTTTACATTGCAGAATAAATGCCCAGATTCCTCTCTCTGCATGTGTGTGTTATGTGTTTATGGTGTGTTTATGAACGAGATTATTCATGAATATCAGAATGATAGAATTGACTTCATTCTATGCCAGCTACGATTTAGATATCAATACAAGGCTTTTTTAAGGAAAGTGAAGATACAGGGCATGGGTACTAGAGTGTTCATAATCTTGACAAAGAGCAAGTTCAAGCTAGAATGATGTGGAGGAATAAAATTGCTCTTCTGTGAGCAGTTTGGAAGTCTGTGCTTGCAAATTAAATCCCACTCAAGGCTTAATTTTTTTAAGGCTGAATGAGAAAGGCATAAAGCTACAGATCTTCAGAAAGGAAGCAACTTGCAGCACATATTCCTTGGTCTTCCAAATTCAAGCTGTACACTACTGCTATCTCTCATTATCTGAGCAGCCACATGAAGCTCTAAGACCTGAGAGGAATATTTTATAGGAAAGGAATTTTCATAATGAAAGAAGGTATGATAAATAAAGGATCACAGGTCTGCAGGAAAACACTTGGAGGGCAGCACAAAGGAACTCTGGCCCGTAAGTCAGCTTCATTGGGGGCCCAACTGAAATGCCTCTATGCAAACGCACACAGCATGGGGAATGAACACGAGGAGTTAGAGACATGCACACGCCTGAAGGGCTATGATCTTATTGGCATCACAAAGACATGATGGGATGGGTCCTATTACTGGAGTGTTTAAATGGAAGGATACAGGCTCTTTAGGAAAGACAGGCAGGGGAGTTTGCTGATGACACCAAACTGGGAGGTGTAGTAGACACACCGGAAGGCTGTGCTGCCATTCAGTGTGACCTGGACAGGCTGGAAAGTTGGGCAGAGAGGAACCTGATGAGGTTCCACAAGGGCAAGTGCAGGGTCCTGCACCTGGGGAGGAACAACACCATGCATCAGTACAGGCTTGGGGTGGACCTGCTGGAGAGCAGCTCTGTGGAGAGGGACCTGGGTGTCCTGGTGGACGACAGGTTGACCATGAGCCAGCAGTGTGCCCTGGCTGCCAAGAAAGCCA
>Ga0065711_1007521_pt1 | contig 24329 bp, 15 predicted proteins | sample Hoacrofraction12_FD_59098 | JGI IMG/M metagenome (GOLD analysis project Ga0065711, IMG submission 59098) | Hoatzin crop microbial communities from Cojedes, Venezuela - Epithelial fraction 12 v2 (version 2) | ecosystem: Host-associated > Birds > Digestive system > Esophagus > Crop | place... | reverse complement strand
GCACAGGCAGCGGCCGCCCCAGCGCCGCCAGCCGCCCCGCTCGCCTCGGCGGGGACGCCGCTCGCCCGGTCGTCCGGGCCGGAGTGGACAGCGCGGGGGTCTCAGCCGGCCATGCCTGCAGACAGCCTGGAGACCACAGCCTGGTGACCACCCTCTGGAGGCCACCACCTGGAGACCACTGCCTGGAGACCACCACCTGGAGACCATCCTCTGAAGACCACCACCTGAAAACCACTGCGTGGTGACCATTCTCTGGAGACTGCTGTGTGGTGACCAGTGCCTGGAGACCACCCTCTGGAGACCGTCTTCTGAAGACCATCCTCTGGAGACCACCATGTGGTGACCACAGCCTGGAGACCACCACCTGGAGACCACCGCCTGGTGACCACCCGCTGGAGACCATCCTCTGGAGACCAGTACCTGGAGACCACCCGCTGGAGACCAGCACCTGGTGACCACCTGCTGGAGACCACCGAGCTGTGTCTGAGACCCCCATGGTCTTCACTCAGAACACAAGAAACAGGCTCTCCGTCAGCAGCCCTGACGAGAGCAACTGCGATTACTCACGGTGCGGTTCAGAAAGCCCGAGGCCACAAATATCGCCGTGATTCATGGAAGCGTTTGCCAGATGGTTTTACATCTTTTGGAGTCTGAGGCTTCTTCAGGAGAGAACTAGCCCAGAATAACTAGCTCTTGACAGGACACATGGCTGCTTCCTAACAACGTGTAAAGAAGAAACATTTCATGCCCCATGTACGCTGAGCAGACATCCAGCACCATCCTCCCCCAGCCCGTATGTAGTGGGACAGAGTGTGAAAAAAGCACAATTACAAAACAAGCCACAGCTATATTTAGTAATGAGAGTTTGCTCCTATGAAAAACAACGCCTTGCAGGAGGCCAAAAATTTTCCAGCAACAACTGCGCGTGCCGTGTGGATGTTAGATTTAATAGCGCTCATTCTCGGAGAAGCAAAAAGCGCGTCGCTTCCTTAGCTGGAGGCTGAACGGAATCGCTCTGTGGCTTGCACTTTGCTCGGGCTGTATGAATTTTAGGGCAGTCCATTATTACTCTCACTTTGTTCTAATTTGTTTCATCCCCCATCATTTTGCTTAGTGTCGAATCATCACTAATGAGAGGGCCTGGATTGTGCAAGATGCCCAAGGGCATATCTGTTTCATACAGACTACATTTTTTTTTTTTAATCATCTAACCTGCCTGTGCTTAGGAAAGGCTAGGCAAACAAACTTGCTGCAGATTTTGTTCCCAGCTAAAACACTGACACATTACCCTATTTCCTGAATCTTTCTCGTAAACAGTACATGTGTAAGAGAATATATCTGTAATTTCTTCCAACTATTTTATACTTCCTATCGTCTCTGGGCTGGGATTTCCCTGCTAGCACGTGAGGCAGCGCGTCTCGTGCGGAAGCAGCTGGAGCGCTGGCACGGCCGCGGCGACCAAGCTAGCACAGTCCGCTGCTTCCAGCGGCGGCTGCTCATCTCCTGGGAAGGCGACCAGTTCTGCAGCTCGGAGACTTTTAACTGAAAGGAGTCTATTTCTGCTCCTGATAGACAAATTAATGGAAGAGAAATCCAGTTGATTTCTTAGTCCACATAAGCTTCTGCCATCTACAGCTTGATGCAGTTCCACAGTTGAACTTCATGCTGGGTGAAAATCACTGCTGTGTCTGTTGAGCCTTCTGTCTGGTATTGCCATTTGATGTCCCTTGACTTCTGAGTTAATTAACTGTGAATTGTCATTCTCTCTTGACCGTCTCCGTGCCACTCCTTGTTTTGTAGGTTTGTATCACAGATGCCTTGCACCGCTACCCCTCTTCTAGGCTGACAAGTCTAACGGTTTCTAGGTGCAGTTTCATAGTGCCTCCAACAGATTGAAGTCGGAGCTCCCAAGTCTCTACCTCAGACTGCACATTCTTGCTCCCAAATGGACTGCAAGTGCTCCAGGTTGTGGAGTGAAACTCTTCCCTCACCTCTTCCTTTGTGCCCTCCCTGTTGGAGACCTTACCAAGCCATGGGACCTCCTTATCGACCCCTTCTTGCCCCTGGACAAACTGGCCTGGTGTGCCACAGTGAGGAGCTCATTGGGGAGTCCTGGTGCCTGCGGGGCTTGTCCACTCGTGGCCCCTAGCTGGGCACCACTGAATGACACCCAGGTTCAGGGGCGTTGCTGGGGCTGCTCAGCAGAGTGCTTTGTTTCAGGAGGACGAACATCTAAGTCAAAGAACTGAGTTCAGCGAAGCTGGAAACAAATTTTGGTTCATTACAATCTAAGGAAAAAACATAACCTGTCAGGTTATAGTTAGAATAATGAGTCCTAAAATTAAACTTATTACAGGGAGGGTATCCAAGCGAAGAGTCAGATGTGCTTTGTTCTGTGGAGGCTTTAGAAACGGCGCTATGGGAAACCTTCCCCTAGCTACAAGCGTGCAAATGCCTAACTGAATTATGTAGCAGCTGCTCTTTTATTTGTCGTAAGAAATAATTATGTTTAAGCTAGTTCTTTGAACGCTTTCAAAAATTCTTTTTTGAAAGCAAAGCAGAAGCAGATTTATTTGCTCTCTAGAAATAAAGCTATGGCCAACTAGCAGTAGCCTGAGGAGAAGTGGAATGCTTCCAAAGGGTTCAAAACAGGTAGCTAAGAGAAGCACACCTATTGTCAGAAAGCTTACGTTGACTACAAGAGCTCAGAAACACCTTTGCAAACATTTTAGGAGCCCACAAACCAAATTTAAAACTGCCTTTATGTGACAGTGTGTCACATTGTCTCTAAAACCAAATCTGACTGAAAGGATTCTCGTTTTCTCCCGTGTTGCAACTGCTTTGTGTCTTCCCAGTAAGAAAACCCCAGCAGTGGTCTCTGGGGAATGTGATCAGTCTAACAGAACTTCCCAGACAGCACAGCTGTTTTGTACCAGCGCTAATTTTTATCATTATCAGAGAGGTCACAAAGAAGCGGGAGAAAGGTATGTTGAGGAGAGACCAAGGCCAGTCGGGAAGTTCTCTGGTTTTCACCCGTGATTCAGGGCAAGCTTGGAAACAGTCAACAGCTTCTCACCTCATTCCTGATACCAGCAGAGGGGTTGCATAATGTTAGCACTTTTAATCTAAGTAATAAATCAATATTTGGAGCCCCGCGCCTTGTTTGTTTATAGCAGGAGCAGTTACTAGTGAAATCAACTATTTCTTTGATGCAATCCTGTTTCTTCACAGAGCGTACAGATAGAACCAAAACAACGGAAACCAAATTTTGTACACAAACTTTGCCATTTTGTAGCAAGCACTCTCCAAAAAAAGTTGCCTCAGTTTTGTCTCAGGCTGGTACAGTTTTAATATATTCCTTTTTCTGTTTTGCTTTTTTTTTTTAAATTGTATTTCTGCTACTTCTCAATAAACTTGGAGCACATCACAAGAAGCCGAAGCACATTAGACCCCCACGTTAACTCTGCTCATCAGGAGTAACATGCCTTTGTGCACGCTAGGTCTGTTTAAACCGACGCTCAGGTTTTACAAGAAAACGCAGCAAAACCAACATAGCTGTCAGTGATAGGCGTTTGGTGACACGAAGGGTTACTGAGCTCTCCAGAAAGGTGCGTTTCAAGGAGGAATTTCCAGTAGGGGGAACTGAGGGGTGGCCTGCTGGGCCTATTTCCATGTGTGTGAATTGTTTTGTTCTTTGATGCTTTTTGTTCAAGCTAGTTCCATTGCCTTCTTACCCTTATACGTGAAGTCAGGTTGGAAATTATCTACAAATCTGTTTATAACAGTTGCCATAAAATAACAGATTTCTATATTCTACATGAAGAATAAAGAAATCTTTATCACGTCTAGGATCTACAGCCAACATACTGGGCCTCTTAGGGAAGGAGCAGGGGGAAAGCAAGGACAAAGTTTGATAGGTCTTCTGAGCTAAAAAGCTTTAATCAGTTTTGTTACCTGATCTACACAAATACGACTTCTGATTCTGAGTCATTATGTAGGAAAATGTATGGCAGCGTGCATGCGTTGGACACATCCTTGCATTACGTGATGAAATTTTTGTGGCATATTCCATGCATGAAACAGAAACATGTGCCTGCTTGCAGACATAAAATTTGTGTTCTGTAAAAACAGCCCATTCCTTACCTGCTCAGATCCCTGCAGCATTCAGAGCGATTTTCTTTTCCAGAGGTAACACCTGACAGTAACTTGCTGCCTGCTTAGGCAGCAAGAGAGACAGCTTATTGTGGTACCACCCAGGTGCCGATCAGGCCCCACACCACCTAAGTACCTGCAGCATTTCAGAGGCTGGGATACACTCAATTAATTCACCAGATACCTGCAGTAGGTATCGATAGGTACAGCCCAGCAGGCTTCAAGGTTCCATAGCCCTGAGAGCAGACGCGTTCACGGGTTTGCATCTGGATTTTGATTCTTTCACCCAAGCTGGCACCTGGTTATTTAATGATCTCGGGTCAAATCAGTGCTGCCTAGACAGTACCGTTGACATCGGGAGGTTTGCACACCACATAAAGTCAAAGGAGAATGCAGTTTCAGTGATGTCTCACTGTATGGTCTAACTGAAAAGCTTTAGAGCCATAGAACCTAAATAGGATGCTATACGGACGTGGAATTCCTGACCAAAGAATACACCTTTTAAGAAAGGAAAGCAGTATTGACAGAGATGTTTCTGATCTATCTAGGGAAAGATCGGGCGCTCTAAATTGAATTTTGCTGGTGCAAGCATTTAAATGTCTTCCTAGTAGAGCAGATGCAACTGTACAATCATTAGATCACTGTACGAAACAAAGTACCTAAAATTGATTTTCTGGACTTTAGAGGGAACTTGGAACAGTCATTACAGGAAGGACTTCAAGTCATTCTCGCATAACAGAACATGTTCTCGTGCTGCCTAGAGACATTCAAAAGAAAGAAAATAAAATGCCATAAAAAGGAAATGTTTTCTTAATTTTTCACAGGATCCAGTCTGAAGTGCACAACCACAGTTTGCAATAGCCATAATAGGCCAGGCTTACTATAAGGAGCCCGTTGGATTAGGATAGATTATGGCTAAAAATATGGCTAAATAATTGTCTTCTTCTGGTCTGTTCCACACTCTCCTCATCAGGATCTCTTGAGTCTTACAGCTTCCTTTAAGGGAATCACAACATTTTAAACACCATGGTGCCCTAATTTAGTATGAAACCTTTTGGGGAATTCATCAGAGCAAAGGCTAAAGTTCAGTGAGGACCCCTGACCTCAATGCTTTTTTCTATTTCCGTGTGCCGCCACAGCAGAAGTTCGTCTTGCCAGACACGGCAAGGCCAGCCTCCTAATCGATGCTTTTTTCCACAGGTAGATTTTTTTGTGTGTGTTTAGAACCAAGATAGCAAAAAAGATCATTTGTTCGCCTTAGCTTTGTTCTAATTTGTCATCTGAGCTCAATTTTTATAAAAATATGAATAACACAAGCCCAAATCACATATGCCTGTGGACTGGCTGCCACTTCAAGTACATTTCTGAGGAATATGTAATCGGCAAGTGCTGACAGTATCCCCTGCTGGGCTCCCGTACAAAGTGTTCTCACCGTCGCATGTGCACACACTCCTCCGAATTTGTAATGTGAGGAGTAATGTTGGTAAGACTGGAATGACTCAACTGACTGCTTATCTGTTTGTAGTCATTCCTGTAAGTTCGAGGGGCAAATATACAGCAGTAGATTTGCATGAAGGACAGACATAATCTTCCGTCCAAAGCATGTTTTGGTGCATGAAGGGATACTTACTTATTTTAGAATAGCTGTCTTCCCGTGTAACAATTTAATGATTACACAAAGATTAAATGGTGCGTTTCTTTGTTTATTGATGCTTCATTTCTTAAAGCAAAAAACATAAATCAGCTCGTAGTCCTTAACACTGACAGACGATGAGCTCTTTTCTATACTTATTCATGTAAAATCACATCTGAGACTAATTTCTGAAAATTATTTGGGGATAAATTGACAACCTACTTATGCAAGTCTCATAAAATCTTTAGTTGTGAACTCCCTTGTGTGTTTTTTTTAAACAAACTGTAAATGACTCTTGGAACATCTGTTTCTATGATTAGACACTCCTATAAGAATCAGAACGAACTGATCCTGCTTTCACCAGATATACTTGCTTTTTGTTTTGGAGATCGCTGTGCCCAGAAGGTAAAATTACGGTGTCACAACACAAAACTCCAGCCCAAAGACAGAGGTATTAGATATGCTTTGCAGCAACTAGGTAGCCTTCCAGCCTTAAAATACTCTACACATGCTGTCAACATTACAGCAAGCTGCCAGTCTGCCCTGACATGCTCCAGCCGCTCTGCTTCAGCTTGTTGCTGAGCTGGCACGGGACTCCTTATGAGATAGTCCTGCAGCTTCCATTCTCCCTGTCATCATTTACAAGATGGAGTGGCTGCCACTCTCATTTACCCAGCTTGTCAAAATGTCAGGGGTTTTCTGGAATTCAGATTATATTATTTTCATTCTGTCTTTGCAGCAAAACTTCCAGTCGTGTCTTGTTTTTTCTAGCACAACTTCTTTCTTCAGAGGCTGATTGATTGCTGCATCATTTCCCATCAGTCCAGCAGAATGGCCTCAGCAGCACTGTGGACCATTGAAAAAAGAACACAGATTCCAGGAGAAGAGCCTTTAAAATGTTACTCTTTTTTTCTCGGTCACCTTTTGCAGACCCTTTAGAAGTCACCCACAGAACACTCCCCACATTTATCTCTCCCATCCCCATTTGGCTGTATGGGCTCTTGCATACATGGACAAAGGTACCAGACTAACAGGTTCCTACCTCCTCGTTAGCATTTTTCGGTCAACAAGTCAACATTTCTTTTGCATAGGAACTTCACTGTCAACGTCTTTGGGTCTAAACTGATCTGTTTCTGTTCATGGACATCTGTGGGACACAAAATGTCCATCCGTGAAAAGAAAGAAGTGACATACAAAGATGAGACGTATACTTTAACACAGTGTCTTTCAAACAGATATTTGAATTCTTAACTTAAAAAGTACTCGCCGTGAGATCGAGGATTTGACTTGGCACTCAGATTTGTAGAGTAAAGGCACTTTTAATGCAGAGTCCATGTGAACTTCAGTCTGCAACACTGCAGTGAAGTTAACAAAACTGTGACTGTTTTAAATGCTTGCACTTGTGACATTGACTTCCCTTTTGCTGTTGAACAGAAGAGAATTCTACTTACACAATCTGTTCGTCGTATCAGAACTACTTGCACATGCTGTTCCGCAGGTTTATAAGTAATGTCATATACGCAAGAAATATTAGTAAGAATATGCTTCATGTACTCAATCCTAATGACTATGCTTCCACTTCTGTCAGTAGTTCTATTACAAGTTGATTCCTGGAGCCAATTATTGAATTTATTCACATGGCACTCTATATGCAAATTGATCGCAGAAATAATTGTTACTGTCGTATAGAAGAAGCAAACGCTTGTGAATGAAACCTAGGTCTGAATATTCGCAGGCGCTGGAGCTGAGCTGGGGAGCGACTGCAGCCTGAGGTGTTCTCTGCTCCCGCTGGTCTTGTACTCAGAATTCAAAACTGCCTGAAAGTAGACACCATCACGTTATCCGTAACGGTATCTGGCTCCAAAGGCCAGCTCCGATATCAGCATTACAGGCGGCTGACAAATACCACGATAACAGTTTCTTTTTGTTCGGGTGAATAGTATCACTTACAGACCGATTTTCCTGCTGGACAATGATCGTTAAGAAAGATGATGCTAGGGGAGTTTCAGCTTTAGCCCATGTTGCCCAAATAATTTAACTTCTTCATTAATATACAATAGAAGCATCTTCAAATAAAAGACTTGTAGCAGTTTGAGAAAATTAGAAGGTAATGCAAAAACAGGCAGGGTAACAAAAGGACATTACGTTCACCAGAGGAACAGCCTGCGCAATTCCATCTCTTACCAAGTTTTGGAATACGATTTTCATGACTTGTTCCAACTTTATCACTGGACCTAACAAGAGAAGTTACTCTTCACAGGCTTTGCCTTGCTTATCTTCTGATTATCACGGCCACAAGCAGCACTATGGCTTTTTTTGCTGTCAGTGTTATTGATCAGTATTTGCAGTAGACACCCTTCAGGAGAAAAGTCAAGAGTGGCATCAGTCTTAGCTTAGGACAACGGAGCACGGCAGTGGTAGCGTCTTTCCTCTTCACGGTGTAAGTATCAGTTCTGCCTGCAGAGGTTGTTCAGCAAGCTCTGGAAACCCCAAGTGCAGAGTATGTAGTGGAGGACTATGTGCTAGTTCTCGGAATTTGAAGGGTTGCTTAAAACCAAGCAGGTATATTTCCAAGATATATTTTCACACTGGATTTCTGTATGTTCAGGTAAGCTCTGAACTCCAAAAATACCAGCTACATCTGCCTTGGGCTGGTGTAGTAAGTTCATTCCTTCTTATGAGCAGATTTCACAAATTCTATCATTTGGAGCACATCACAGAACGTAATTTCACTCTTTTCCCTTTTTATCTCTGCTATCGAAGTTCGGTTTATATGTGAACACACTCCTTTATAAAGTCATTTGCTCTGACTATTTCTTTTTCCTTATGAATCCAGCCTGCAATCAGCTTCCATTGAACTTAACTGCAAACGTCCAGTGCCGTCACAGGGAACGTGTTGGTGTCTGTGCTCCCCACTGGAGCCCTGGCTGGCTGGGAGGAGGGGGCAGACCATCCCTCAGACATCCCACAAGCTTTGCAATGCTTTTTGAGCAGCTGGAGTGCAAACAGCTGGTTCTAAATGCTGCAGAACTGTTAAAACACCTTGAGCAGAAAGCTTCCAAGGCAATTAATCAGGAAAGACCATGATTCAGCAGTCAGCTTCAAACCAGGGCTCTTCCTGCGCAGGAGGAACGATGTCGCGTTTTCCAGTGACAGAGGAAACTCCTTCTTTATAGTGACCCAATTCCAGCATCCCTGGGTTTGTCAGTCTGTCTGTCTGTCTGTTTGTTTTTCAATGAACTCCAGAAAAAGCAAGCGTTAGCTAGAGATCATGGGTAAAGGAGAAAAAAAGAAAGGAAGCCCAGCAATGTCTTTTTAGATTAGGAACCTTCAAATATAAAGAAAGGGACAGAAGTGGTGTTTGAGGCTACCCATCCCACAGCAGCACCACTGGAAACAGGTCTGAGCCCACGGCCCCGCACAGCCCGGCCCTATGCTGAAAGGACTTGCGTTTGGACTCCGATGGGTGAGTAAATGCAAACGTCGAATCACGAGAGTCCGTTTTCAGCTTGTTAATGGGAAATCTTTTAGAAACCAGTACCTGGAGGATCTGTAAGATACAGACATAGTTTTTAGGCAGTCTGTGTGTATGTTGGATAGACTTTGCAACCTACATGTCATTTACCTTTCCGTAGTAGAAACCAGCCTTTCTTCATCTGGAATTTTGGCGTCACTTTTAACTCCTAAGAAACGTTCACTCAGCGATTCATTCTTTGGGACACAGATCCTTTGTCTTGGACTGGCTGGTTTACTTTCAAAGTTACCTGTTAATCTTGCACAGTGGGGGCTTATTCCCTAAAATTAAAGCATGCAATTCATATTCCCTCTGGGAAGCAGTATCAAAGAAACGAAAGAGCCGAGAACTTCCAGATGCGGCTTCTTCTCGTCACAGACCGCAAATCTAGATTGCTTGCAGATTTTGATCCCTGTTGTGTTCCCCATAAAGGGGGAGAAAAGGAACACGGGCAGCAACGCCACCGTGCTTTAATGAGCTGTGAGTGTAGTGATTGGCATCAGTAACCTCCAAGTTCTGCCACTAAAATAAACTGCTTATCCTTCCAATTTAGGGCTACTGGTAACTCAGAGATGCTGTGAAATTTTAGTAGGTAATGTCAATAATCTAATCTAAAGATGCATGAAGTGGTTATTACAACATGGAGTGGGGAGAAGACCCACTCCTGTGAGTTTCTTACTCAGCTGAGCAGAGAGCCTTTCTCCTTAGATGCTCGGGAGGTACTCAAATATCACCATGCCAAGTATGATGTAGAAACAAACCAACAAAACCGATGAGGTAAACTGGATTGTCAAAATACTCCCATTGTATTTTACTTCCAATATTTTGAAAGGTAAATGTGAAACATTTTTTATGACTGAAAGTGGAGTGACATTGCTGACGTGGCTGACCACTACAGAACTGCTGTAGCTACCTACTCTGTTTTCAGTTTGATTTTATCTTGTCTGATTTGATTGTAATGTGGCATTCCAGTACGGGTCCGAATGACACCAGCATAAACTGTGCTCCTGAGTGTTGCTCTTCTCTCAATGTTCAGTCTATCCACAGTGGTACGGATGGCAACCAAACATTTAACTACAAGTTTTCACAACAGTGTCTGCAATACCTTGTAATTCCAGGTACCATCTTTTATCAAAATGCTTCTTAGTATTAGCCCATAAAGTACAGAGAATGTAGAAATATTGAAACACCTCTGACTTTTGTACCACAATTAGGAAGTCTGAAACTTCAGCTTGAGCATTTGACACAAGGCTTCTGAAGAGCAGAGAATTAAAGGCTACATCCTTATTCGGTGTCATGCTGACGTTCACTTCCTTTCGCAGAAATGGCTGACCACAGGAGAGAAAGCCCATAGACTGAAATACTGCTGTGCAGAATCAAGAGTTACCCCTGTGAACAGCAGGTCTACTGAAGCCTACCTGTTTTTCTAAATAGATTTGAATTCCTAGCTCTTTTTCTTCCATGGATTCCTTGTTTAATAAGGGCTGACCTCTCATTGCACAACTTGCGCTGTTAATATAAAAGATCATTCAGCATTGTTTGACATTTCCATGATAAACCAGGTTGCTGTGTGACTCTGCACATACAAATCCTGTATATCTGAAATTTTGACCCAATATAAAATTCTTTTCAAAAAAGCAAATTGATCTCAAGTTTAAAAACACCCTCAGGCCTTTAACTCGCTAAGTCACGTGTAGCTGTTCACACTGTCGTACAGAAGTCTTCTGGTGAACTTCAGCCCACGCACAGGGTTAAAAACAACATAAAGCTTGTGAGGTGGGGTGCCTTTTCCTCACAGAGCTTTTACAGTGAAGTCTTGGGTCAGTCCTTGCTGTCTTGTGAAAGAAGCTTTGTCCAGTGCCTCAGGTAGAAATTTCAGATGAGAAAGAACACACCAGTCTTAAATTTGTCCAGTAAATTGTCCAAATTTACTTGCAAAATTAGATTTATAATCGATGCTACTGTTTCTTCCTTTCACCCCTATTAATCATTTCAAATGTTAAACACTTTTATACTCCTCTCCAATACGCTACAATGCATTTAAAATGCATATAGTACTTGCAGTATAGTGGAAGCACTACAAACAGAAATAACACTCTGATTTCCAGACATCTCCTTTTACTTCTGCTACTCATTTAACGGTCAGCCTGTCACTTAATTTCTGAGACTTCTATCCAATTTTCTATTTTTTATGCAGTAAAACCAGCAAATGCTACCTGAATGCAATTCCTATTACTTTACACCCCATGCACAAAATTTAGGACCTTTCACAATTCATCTTGCAAATCGACCTAATGAAACCTGGGGAAGCTATCACACAAAGCAAAAGAACAAGGACAGATATTTCCACAGAAGCAGGACTCCATGAGAACTGGATCAGGCACTTAATGAGCTTCCACTGACTTTAGCAGCACAGGGCTCTGTCCTTACTAAGAGGCCACCAACTTAGATGACTGAAATATTATCAAATATTATCAAATTAATCTCCAGTATGACCCCACTGACTTCTCTGGTGCCACACTGGGCACTAGTCTGGCCCAGAGGCTACAGCAAATGTTGGCACAAACGTAAGGGAGTTCAGGGAAAATGGTAGAGGATTTGTGATGAAGAGGAGGCTTAAACAGTTTTAAACCAACCACCCAAGATTTAACTTTAGACTAATTATTTTTCTATGGTATAACTTAACGGCAATTCCTCTTAATACTGGATGAAAAAATTTTAAATAGGCTGGCCATATTCAGTACCACGGGAGGTCTACAGTAATAATACCAATCAAGCCTGATAATCTCATAAGTCTGTAGCTCTAAGACATTCCCCTGGGTGTTAGGCAATACGTTAGCCGAATACTGAACTGTGCAATTCGGGCAAATCAACAAATAAATACTTTTAGCAGAGCAAGATTAAAATGCCTGCCATTAGCCCAAAATAACCATAAATAAATGCTGTTACGTTTTTATCTAATCAACGTATTCCCAGAAGGATTCCTGCTTCCCCTCCCCAGTCTAGGTGAGAAAACTGAACCAGGATGTGTAATATTCAGTGATAACATCAAGTTTTTTAGGCCTGCCTGGAGGCGGAATGGGTGCCAGTGCTGGAGCCGATGAGTGGACTTTCAGAGAATTCTGGTTCAAGATATTTCAAAGCCAACTACCCGTTTGAAAAGAAGCTACGAGCCCTCGCCCTCGCCTGGTCCCTAACACACCCCCCTGCTAAGGCTCAGAGAAGAGAGGAGATGGAAGAAGCACCTGGGAATTAAGTTTCAGAATCTGACTGAGAACTTTAAAATCTTCGATTCTACAAGGTTTAGACTACTACGCTCTACTCCTTGTAGTTTATCCAGAGTATTTCAGATTATTCAGGCCATTCAACATCCAAAAATACATTGTGGAAGCCTCTCACTTCTGCTAACAGGCAGACTTCTGCAGGTGTCTGCGTAGCAGTACTCGAGCAGGATTATGAAGACTTCGAGTTACTGTTTATTTTGACATTCTATTGACACAACTTGTATCTACGCAGCAAGCTCTATCCCAAATCGCTAGCGAGTTGTGCTGCTTGCATCCTTTACTCATTATTTCTGTTTTAATGATCTTCCCCAAACCACTCTGCCTTTGTAGTGTGGGAGTGACCAGCGGTGCAGGTAATTCCCATTTTTTTGCTTGGAAGAAAGGAGAGGATGTGTCTTTAATAGCAGGAGCCACTGCAACACTGGAAGGCTAAAACCAAGCAGGACCGGTGCTGCCACCTGCTGCGTAATTTGATTCTTTTATTCTCAATTAAAAATGCATGCAATTTTGCAATGAAAGATTGTATTGCAGAACGCAGATGTCAAGCCCCTCTCATAAAAAATCCTCTAGACAGGAGGAGTTGGGCACACGTGGAATGGAGGAGAACAGGTCCGGAAGCAGAGGTGTGCTCGCTGGGGTGTGCTCCCCGTGCTTGCATGCGAAGGCACCAAGCAAGCTGCACGCATCTGCTCCGTGACCTCGGCCCACGTGTGTGCCCGTGGCATGTTTACAGCCCAAGATACGTCAATCTCTACTAAATAAATAGTCTCAAAATAACCAACTACTGGTGACATTTAAACTGCTTTAGCAAGCATACAGATGAATGCGTAAGAACTATCTTTAACCCCACAGACAGTACAAAGTTTTGGCAAAGTGTTAATCATACTAAATTGCACTCCTCGGCTTGACTGAGGGGTTTTTCCCTGGGTTTTTCTGAAAGAAAAGCAGAATATTTGTGGGTTTTCCTTATTTACAGAACCATTGGAGTGAACCCACTTGCTCACAACATATCAAAGCAGAAAAAGCAAGTCTCAGGGAAGCTTTTTCATGCTTAACACTGCTGCTGAATATCACATCTCAATTGCTCTTCAGCTCTTTTCTTCCAGAGTTCCAAGCCCCATATTTTCTGCATGAATAAACCAGTTAGTCGAAACTTTGATATTTGTTTCATACCTCAGGGCCACGATTGTAGCTCTACCTAGATGCCTCTTCAAGTACTGTCTTGCAGAGTGGTCACTCTTGTCCTAGATCTACTCACAAAGAGAGCTTCCTAGTTCCAGATGACTTCTTATAGACCTCTTTTACTGGAAAATAAACATTTCTGCCAGAGTGCACACAATTAGAACATTTAGAACACTAATCACAGAATCATAGAATGGTTTGGGTAGGAAAGCACCTTCTGGATCACCCAGTTCCAACCCCCCTGCCATGGGCAGGGACACTTTCCACCAGCTCAGGTTGATCGAAGCCCCGTCCAACCTGGCCTTGAACACTGCCAGGGAGGGGACAGCCACAGCTTCTCTGGGCAACCTGTGGCAGCGCCTCATCACCCTCATGGTGAAGAATTTCTTCCTTAGATCTGATCTAAATCTCCCCTCTTTCATCTTAAAGACATTACTCCTTGTCTTGTCCCTCCATGCCCTTGTAAACAGTCCCTCTCCACTAATGTAAATGCACACATTGCATTTACAGATGCAGTACCATGAAATACAGGGCATATATTCCCTTCTTAAACCTTTTCCCCGCTTATCTCCTGAGATGATATGCATACAGCACTGCCTAACCCGGAGTCTGTTTTTGGAGTCTTCCATGAAGGTTTCAAAAGCTCAAACAGGGCTACATATTTCAGGGAACTGATATAAGTCACAGTGCAATTTTTGCTTCGTATTTTAACGGGAGCCGGAGCAGACCTGCCAGCTAGCAAAACGGTCCAACCAAAAGATAGGAAGGAATTTTGGGAAGACATTAAGATCTCAACACAGAAATCAGTGCTTCAGCATGGTTGTTGCGCTGTTGTTAGAATTTACTCCCCATCAGTAGAATGCTTTGAACTTCACCTTGCGCCACCCAAATAATTGGTTTGCCTCTGTCAGGTTTTTTTGGGGAACAAAATCAAGATTCCGAAATAGTTCTCAGAACACAAGGAATTATTTTGATAATACCAATTAGACAGCCACCGATTATGCTGCACTTTCTTCCATATTAATGTCACCTCCCTGTCAAATAATAGCAGGCAGTGTTCTCTGTTCACAAGATAACAGTGAAAATACCTTCACAGGTAAAGATACCAATTATATAGGTACCACACGTATTTTAAATATACCTTGTTTCATTTACATAATTTGCAGTTGCCTCATGGCATTACAGAAATAGGAGAGGGCATGTACTAGTATTATGGTAAACGCTTTCAAGAATCTTTTAACAGGAAAGCTGTACCTTATTCTGCTTGTGTGACTGAATGTCTAGAGTTTGCTTATCTAGCTGACATTTGTGCTCTTTGGACAAATGGGTCTGAAAAACATGAATAGTTTGAAATGTTTCAAGCTGGGATGTAAACATTTTTATTACTTCTTTCCCCCTTTGTTGGATAAACTTCTCAATTACACGCTTCTGGCAGCCTGGCCGCTCCTTTGGGCTACGCACCCACCCTCCTGTTTCTGCTTATCCCTTTTTCTCTGTTTCTAGCAAAGAAAGCTTTAAGGAAATAACGTGGGTACCTCTTTTCACCGTTAGTCAGAGTTTCTAAATGGAAAAAATCTGAGTCCAATATGATCTGCTGGGTAAAACACCTGTGCTGAGTACCACAGCCCGGAGCCCCTGTCCGGGAAGGAAAAGCTTGTGTCAGGGTTGAGATTGTGGAAGAACTCTTCCCAGCAATCAGCCAGAGGAGAAAACAAAAAGCAGCTAGCTCCGAAGCACGATGCAATACCATCAGCCAAGCTGTTACAGTGCTCACATGTACAGAAGCATTGAGTCCTGATAAATCTAGAGAGCTCTGTGGTAACAAAGAGACTGAAAGGGTCTGAGCTATCTGGAAATCACAGCCCTGAGAAACTCTTTTGCCTCCCCTGTTCTGTTACTGAACACTGTCAGCAAGCATCCGCTGATGCAGTGTGAATAAAGGAGCCATCGACCACAGCATTCATCTGAACACCGAGATGAGAACAGAACAGAGATATTAAATCTGCATAAGATGAGTATTTTCTCGTTTCCTTCAAATACTGTGCATTACATTGGCCTAAGCAAAAAAACCCCTCTTATATTACACATCAACTCCTTTCCAAAAAATGCAACCCTTACACATTTCAGGAAAGCTTCATTCGAGTTATTTATCACTAAATTTCAGTCCAGCGACTGCTGCAGTTCAGAGCTGGTTCCTGCCTACCCCACCTCATCAGAGAACTGCGACAGCCGTTCGTTTCCCTCTTCCAGCCCTGACAGGAGAGCACACAACTGCTGCCCTCCTTTCTGCCAATATTGACACCTTTTTCCAACATTTCTTCTGTCAATGAATGAAGCATTAAAAAATGCTTGACGTGCCTAGGCCCCTGCCAAGCCCTCGGTGACCAAATGCCCCGTCGTCATGCCTTTTGCAGACCCAGGCGTGTATTCTTGGTATTTAAAGTAAAATTCCCGTATAGAAGAGTTTGGTGTATCCTGCAGGCGCAGCGTTGGAACAGAACTACTCCAATTGGTGCTATTTCACTTCCTATGTGTAGAAAATAGTGATAGCAACATTCCTGAGAGATAAAACAACAAAAGTTGTGCTGCTACTGAAAAAGAAAGGGTGGGTTTTTTAATTGTGTTAGTTGACAGAGCATTCTAACGAGGATTTCGGAGGGGGAGGGGCCACTAGAGGGCTCGTTATTCCATAACGGCGTTCTAACAAAACACTTCAGCAAACCTTTCCATAACAAAGAACTTCAACATGACCTCTGCCTTGTGTGAGGCTCCTGCGCTTTACGAAATGCAGAAACTTGCACAGAAGACATGCGAGCATACCCATTTTCCTCAATAACTTATTAAAACAAACTCTAAACAGGTTTCACTATGGTCTGCTCCACGGCTGCAGGGAACTTCTGCTCCGGCACCTGGAGCACCTCCTGCCCTCCTTCTGCACTGACCTTGGGCTCTGCAGAGTTGTTCCTCTCATATATTCTCATTCCTCTCTCCCAGCTGCTGTTGTGCTGCAGTTTTTTCATCCCTTCTTAAATCTGTTATCCCAGAGGCACTGCCACCGTCGCTGATGGGCTCGGCCTTGGCCAGCAGCAGGTCTGTCTTGGAGCTGGCTGGCATTGGCTTCATTGGACACGGGGGGAAGCTTCTGGCAGCTTCTCACAGAAGCTACCCCTGCAGCCCCCTGCTACCAAAACCTGGCCACGCAAACCCAATACAAGGGTATAAGAGTAGCCTTTTGGTATTTTACAGCATCTGTTTTCATGGATTCTATTCCACAGAAATGTTAACGTGTGACTGATACCTATGTATGCTAATGAATGATCGGAGGATCGAACAGAACCCACGTCTGGCTCAGGAATCTTTGCGAAATATGTACACTGCCCGATGTATCACTGTAAAAGCTGAGGTATTGAACACCCCCCTCCCTAAATATCGCAAAACATAAAAATACAGAGTGATAACACAATAATATGATGTGATAGACCTGATCATATCCTATCCCATGATAGAACGGAATAGTACAAATTCCGTACAGCTTAACCAGAGATGACATCATGTAATTGTTCTCCTTCCTACCTTTTGTTTTGTTTATGAGATGGGAATGATATTTGTTTTACATTATGATAAATATAACAGTTTCCTAATTTTGAATGCCAAATGTCACTGTGGTGTTAATAATAAAGGCAAAATCCACGCAGAACTTCAGGGAAGACACAAGTGTTCAGAATCTCTCAGGCTGAGAGGCGTAAGTAATGACAGAGTGTCTCATAATCAGAAGTTAGATTTCAGTTTTTAAGACTTAACCAAAAGGGTTTTCAGTAAGTCTTCATGGATGTCTATGTGCCCAATAAACGATAGCAAAATAGAACAAAAATGGAAAGCACAGATTGTTCTCCCTGCATATCCACGTAGATTTATAGAATCACATACCTCCTACGTATACCAGTCGTAGCTAAAATCAACTCTAGCAAACACGAACCAGGCTAACAATTCTTGTAAAACTAATATGGCAATCAAATTAATTAGTGATTTCATTCATTGACTTGACTTACTTTTCTGAGCCATCAGCATGAGAAGTATCTTGTAGTGTACCTATAGGTATTTCAGAGATCACCTCTCGTTTGGGTACACTGAAAGACTAGCTAAGCATCGTTAGGAAATTTACTGAATTGTTGTGGTTATAAGCATCTATAAGTGTGCATTATATTAATGTAATATTTTGATTTGGAAGGCAACAGTGAGAAAAGTGCCATTAAGACTGAGCTTCCAAGAAAAAGAGTTTGAGTGGTTCTCTGTGAAATGCCTTTTCTCATATTTAGCAGTACTGTGGTGCCAGCAATGGACACGCGACAAAGCAAATGCCCTGAAAACTGAAAAAGGGCTGAACGATACAGGACACAAACACAAAAGGGAATGAAGGTCACTCAGCACTTTAAGGCATCGCATGCTTACTTACTGATGCGTGAAAAGAGCAGCCGTCTTCCTTCTATGAGTTCTCAAGATACTTCAAGTTTAAGAAGAAGACATAAATAATGTCTGGATGGAAACTTTCATTTTCTTAAGAACATTTTATACGTTTTACAGCAGATCCATTTTTTTCACACTAATCTTAGCAAAAATATTTTTCCCCAAGCTCCAAACAACTTCAGAGAATGCCGTTACTTGTTTAACACATGAACGTAAGGGAAAGGGACGTATCACCATTTCTCAGATGCATCCTCCACTTGTATTGCAGTTACTGACTGTCCTGTTTGACCTTTCACCTTCAACAAGGGGAGATTAATATGCAGATGAACTGTTAACTATGATTTTCTTTATCTCAAGGCAAACCTTGCACATTTGTGATCTTTCTTTATTTCTCCGTGCTTTTACATGCAACTGTTTTTGTGCCTATTAATATTGCAGCTTTTTATGTAAGGGAAAAAATAAGTCAAACACTGCGAACATGACAGAAATGTGATCCAAGGAAAAGCTGGTTCGCACAGTTGTCAGCTAACAAGTTTCTGTTGGTGCTTATATAATTATTTTCAGTCCATCAGATTAAAAAACATGAAAATGCGATATGCTTTTTAAGCCTCTATTTTGAATGTTTCGAGTTGACATTTACTTTTTTCCAGTATTGTCTAGCATATGTTCTAGCTAAACTAGCTGACAGGGAGAGATCTGATAAATGCAACAGCCTTTCATCTTTCTCGCAAGAAAACTCCTTGGGAGGAAATCAGCAATTACACTACCGCATGCCTCTCTTTAAATTCATAAAAAATACATGTGAGCAACTGAGTAAACCAAAGGAAGTCAGAATAACTGATGGAAGAATCTCTGTGAAGCTAGATTTGTAGCAAGAAAAAAAAAAAATACAAACAGCAAAATAACAACCAAAAAAGCCACCCTGCAGAGAGTGGTTTGCCGGGTTGAATTTTTCCAGGTGGTTTCCCTACAGGCACTTCTAGTTGCAAATGTAATTTTCAAAATGTGAACTGTAGATAGTTCAACAGAAAAAGTATAAAATCTATAAGCATCTCCAATTTTGGTGTTGGGGGGGCAATATTTACTCTAGGGATTAATGACAATATAACCACTAGCTCTTAATTATTTCACTTGCTTATACTAGCATGCAAGAAGAAAGACACAACCTTACTGATATGGTGGGAGGCATCTTCTTGTGCCCTAGGAGGGAGAGTGCTGATTTTTTTGCCAAAACTTGAGAATGAACCACCAACCGTTATTCTGCACATGACCTTTTATAAGTTATATAAAAAAATGGAAAAGAAACCTATTTGTGAACTGGTGTTTCTGCTCACTCGTGCTCAGTTTGAGCATGCTGCATTTACCAAAACTAACAGCGAAGGAAATATTCATGGCTAGATGTTTTTCCTAAACTGAACAGTTTTGAAGACTATGTTTAATATTCTCTTGCCCTGTCACCGAAGTACAATAAAATTGTTTAAAAATGGAAACAAAAACTGATCAGTCTGTTTCCCATGTTCATGCTCTAAAACAAGTAATCAGCCCTTACCGTAGTCGGTGGTTAGCAGAAAGGACTTGCTTGCATGTTCGCATTTGAAGGACCCCGTGTTTTGATTCTTCATACACTTACATTTTAAGACTACTCCTGTATTCTTTTTTACAATTTACACAACCTGTTGGCTTTGGCCATGACTTGTTACCCTTCCCTTTTGAGTATTTGTTCATGCAAACCTCCCGTGTGAGCATGCTTAACGCATGTTCAGTAGCTGAATTTTCACCATTTTGATGCACCTTTGCCGATTTCAGACGGTTTGGTCTGGTTTCTCCTAGCAGCAGACCCTCTTGCACAGGTGAGGTCACTGTTGGCCAAGCTCTCTTGTGCGTGACATCAACATCAGCTTTTTCTGATCTTTCTGAATTTTTTTTTCAATGTGGTAGCTTTTTCTTTCATAACGTTCCCCCCTTTTTTTTTGCAGGTACTTGCACACTTTAGATTGGCTAAAGAGGACAGAGGTATATAGATGGTATGGCTGGGGAGGATAAAATGGAAGAGTTACAGATATGATGAGGTGGGAAGGTTTTTTGGTTCAGTCCTGCCTGCCACAGACTATGTGAGAGCAGACAAGACACAGTCGCTTGATGTTTCAGGTTCCTTTCAAGAAACAGGAATAAAACCCTACTCTTTGAAGAGATGCATCAGCCCTAAACCGACAGACCGGTGTCAGAGGACAGAGATCTGGCAGTTGCACCCAGCTCCAACCATTACTAAGATAACAGCCCCTCTCAGTTTCTGTGGTTGTTTTTTTTCAACTTTACATTAGTACCCACAATATAGTGGATTTTTTTTCCTAAAGCTGTGGTCATCTGTTTGTGCATAATACATTATGAGTTATAAATAAAGGGTTAACCACTCATCCTGACACTTCAAACAATCTAGTTTTCCATCAGCTAGAAGACTCTAATAAACTCCTAATCATTAGGATGTTTTATTACTTCGTGCATAAAAGTGCACAACATCTTACAGCTTCACTGTTACAGTAACTCTGCTGATGCCTTCACCTATACCTGTGGATAGTTATTTGCCAGAAACAAGACTTAAAATATTATTTTACTTTGTTGTTCATGTTGTTTGTGGGTTTTTTATTTTCTTCCTTTTTTTAAACAACTATACAATAAGGACACATGGTTTCTAGTAAATTTGCAGGTCTAACTACATACTGATGTGTAGAATCACATTTCTAAAGTACAGCAATACAGCTTGATGTTGAGGAAAGGTCTCAATTTATGCAGTTAAATTCAAAAGGACTGAGGACAGGCTTAAGCTAAGCACGTGCTTAAATGCTTTTCCGAATAAGAATTAAGGTCTTTTAGTCCCTCTGCTTTAAAGTTCAACTTCTGATGCTTGTTGATGGTATCGACCAGATACAAGACTGCAGGTCTTGCCTTTACTTCCAGGCTTACTTAAGATGGAATTTGCAAATGACACCATAGGGAGAGAGAAGACGCAGAGTTTTATTTTACCGCGGGAGCAACACTACGTAAGCTGCCTTTGCGTTTCATCAGGGAGCAGCAGGATGGGGGCTGCCCCACCATGGCAGGCAGCCCAGCAGCCAAGGGCCATCACGCATGGGTCGGGACAGGGACGCCGCCAGCACGGGCACAACCCCACAGCACAGAGCCAGGCGAGCAGAGCAGGGCTGGGGACAGCGGCGGGTTCCGCTGAGAGTCCAACGGTCGTTAGAGAAACGAGGGGTGACGAGTCGGGTCCAAGGCCACTCCAGGAAGCCCCGGGAACAGCGATGGGGCAAGCCTAGGACAGAGATCTGCCTGCTGCACAGCTTGGGTGAGGACTGGGGTCCAGGCCAGAGCTGACAGAGAGCTCCCCAGCAGATGATCTGCGAGCGGGAGCCCCATGCAAGGCGGCTTCGGTGGGTAAGGACTACTGGTGCACTCGGGGCCCTGGCATATCTTCATGGATTAATGTTAGATTTCACCATTTTATACTTCAAGAAGCCACAGAGAGAAAAATGAATCTCATGTTAGATACAAGAACAAGCCTCAAGCTCCTGTCCAAACATTTTAGTTACGGGAATTTATTGCTTTTAGAGAATCATTTCTATTGACATAGGAGATATATCTGTTTACAGTGGATCTCAGTAAGAGCCGAAATTACCTAGTGAAAGGATGGGAAGAAATGGTTAACAAACAGCAAAGAACAACAGCTTAGCGTTCAGTTAATAACACTAAATCCTTATTCACAAATTTCCTGGTGCTTTTCAAAGAAGCTTGAAGAAACTGAAACAGAGCGAATGAAGGAGCTGTGCCTAAGCCACCCAGCAGATCAAGATCAGAGGAGCAGATCTTTGTGATTTATAGTGGCTCACAATCAGAACATGAATTAACAATATTGTGCTGTTGCAAAGAATTATCAGTCATACCAGGACGTCCAGTTTTATACCAGCTGTGTTGCTTCTCTCTCATGAGCGGAAAACCACAGGAAAACAAGAAGTCAGCAGGTCGCCTCGTCCATCGCCATGACCAAAGTAGGATCAAATAGATCCTCTGGAATTATAATTGTAATGTTAATCAGCTTCCTCACACGGTCACCCACATAAACCCAGAAAAGCTCGTGCTGGCAGGAGACAGTGTGAGAGAAAACGAGTGGCAAGGGGGAGAGGGAAGGCAGTGACAATTTATACCGGGTGGCTTATACCGGTATAATGCACTGCACTTGCAACCTGGTCTTACTGAATATCTTTATTTTTTAAAAAAAAGCATGTTTCTGAATGGTCGAGACTATTTTAAAATTGAATTCTGTCCCTGCAGCTTTGCGTCACCTGCAAAATTAAGAAGTATGTTCTCTGTTGCGTTATTTACATTGTTCATAACAAAAAACCCCAGACTGAAGACAGGCACTAGGAACCCAGCGATGTATTCTCCCCTCTTGACAGAAGTACTGCTTGCTATCCCATCAGTTTTGTATAGACCTGGTAATATATTTATCCAGGCCATATTTCTCTAACTTTTAAATGAAAATGTCATGTCAGTGTCAAAAACCTGATCCAACTGACAACAGGCTCTGTCCGACCCACAAGGCCTGTTCCTTACTGGAGGAGAAAAATCAAGTTATCTGGCGTGATTTATTTTTGACAGATCCATGTTGACTGCTGTCACTCCCGGGTTATCATCCAGGTGCTAATAATAGTTTGTGAGATTATTTGTACCAGGATTTTTCCAGGGCTTTAAGTTAATTACACTCCTCGAGCTGTATTTCTCTGGCTCCGTCCCACCTTTGATAACAGCAGTTTACAGTTGCCTCTCTGTTTCTTTCGGCATCTCTTCACCTTCTTAATTCAGTCAGTTCTTTGCCTTTCGATCACGTTCACTAGACCCCAACACTCCAAAAACATTTGGTTTATCTGAGTGCTCCTGATCTACTCTTTACCTGCTCTGGGCTAAGAGAATTTTGCTCTCAGCATCGCCAGTCCTAGTGATCTGCTGGCAGGTGATCCTTTCTGGATCTTTGGTGGACACAACAAAGGCACCACTCACTTGAGCTTTCTTTAGAATTTGTCGACAGATTTTCTTCTCTGTTGAGTAGGGGATGAATCTTTTTCTGTCTTCCTCTTAGTACAAATATACTTACAGAGCAGTTTTTATCTGATGGCTTTTGACAGTTCAATGGCTTTGCAGCATACCTTTTTCAGTCTTTCTTATTCTTACTGATCTGACCTGTCTTCCTTTATATTTTGTTCATGTGCTTAAGGTCACCAGAGACCTGATGATGTGGTCAAGCAAGCCTTACTATTACTTCTACTCGTAACTGGGACAAATGCGCCCTTGTGCATCCGCTTTCTGCAAATCCACTTTCTGCTGTGGGTTTGTGCATGATTAAACCAACAGTAGGGATTTTAATGAATTAGCAAGGACCGAGAAAACGGCATTTTGTGGAAGAATTGTGGAAAGGAGCCCTTGATGATCCCGGAAAAGCCTGGTGGGTCCCCCTTCTTTCCCCCAAAAAAGGAGTAATTTCGTTCAAAGCAGAAGGGCACACAGGTACCGCCGCCAGGGTTACAGAGCAGGGGTTGCTGCCCCTCTGCGACACGGAAACCTCTCCGGCTCGGCGGGAGGACATACCTGCTTCGTCTTGTCAAGCTTATTTGCAGAACTGAGCTTTTCTTCTCAACACAGTGGGCTCAATGCCTTGGCCGGTGCCAGCGCTGCCATTGTATGGGAGCTGGGTCACGGTCAGGAAGGCCAGAGCGACGTGCGACAGGCACGGTATGTGAAATACAACCTGTAGTAGTGGGCAGCTCGTGGGTGTGTTGGTTCACAGTTCTCCCCACCCTGACACCCCCCTACCCCCCTCGCTCCTTCTCTGGAGATATTCAAGACTACCTCGACTTCAGCAAGGCTTTCGACACAGTCTCCCATTATATCCTCCTAGGGAAGCTCTGGAAGTGTGGGCTGGATGAGTGGTCGGTGAGGTAGATAGAGAACTGGCTGAATGGCAGAACTCAGAGGGTTGTCATCAGCGGCGCTGAGTCTAGTTGGAGGCCGGTAACTAGTGGTGTCCCTCAGGGGTCAGTACTGGGCCCAG
>Ga0065711_1004264_pt1 | contig 24329 bp, 20 predicted proteins | sample Hoacrofraction12_FD_59098 | JGI IMG/M metagenome (GOLD analysis project Ga0065711, IMG submission 59098) | Hoatzin crop microbial communities from Cojedes, Venezuela - Epithelial fraction 12 v2 (version 2) | ecosystem: Host-associated > Birds > Digestive system > Esophagus > Crop | place... | reverse complement strand
TCCAGGCGGGTCTTGAATGTCTCCAGAGAAGGAGACTCCACAGCCTCCCTGGGCAGCCTGTTCCAGGGCTCCGTCACCCTCAGAGGGAAGAAGTTCGTCCTCATCTTCAGCTGGAACTTCCTCTGCTTCAGTTTGTGCCCATTGCCCCTTGTCCAGTCGCTGGGCACCACTGGAAAGAGCTTGGCCCCATCCTCCTGACACCCACTCTGCAGATATTTAGAGGCATTTCTAAGGTCCCCTCTCAGCCTTCTCTTCTTCAGGCTGAACAAGCCCAGCTCCCTCAGCCTCTCCCCCTAGGAGAGATGCTCCAGTGCCCTCATCATCCTCGCAGCCCTCCGCTGGTCTCTCTCCAGTAGCTCCTCATCTTTCTTGAACTGGGGAGCCCAGAACTGGACACAGGAGTCCAGATGGGGCCTCCCTAGGGCAGAGTAGAGGGGGAGGAGAACCTCCCTCGACCTACTGGCCACACTCCTCCTAATGCACCCCAGGATCCCATTGGCCTTCTTGGCAGCAAGAAGGGCAACCCATGCCAGGGTTTCACCACCCTCAGCGTAAATCATGGTTCTGGTTACCCTTCATCCTGCTGGTAGATCTGAGGGTGCTTCCAACAGAGCTGTTTACCAGCTTGTTTCCCAGCCTGACTTCTTTGCCTTTCCACTGGTCTGACCAGGACAGACAGATCTCTGCTGTGGTGCCCTGGTCTGCTCTCCCATGTGCTGTGTGCAGCGTCATCATATATCCGCATCGGAGAGTGAAGCAGGTGCCTACGTGTTTGATCTGGGCAAAATCACTCTGAGTGAGTGTGACTGGGGTTGTAAAGTTTACGAGATTCTGCGCTTTATGGTAAATTTTAAATTGACTTTGCAATCAAGGGACATTAGAGTTTGTAAAGGAAAGTCAGTGTGATGTGTTGCAGAACACAAGGTGGTAATTTCCCCTCTTATATTGGCGCTATCAACAGTAAAGAATGAAGCAGCTGGTTCTTGGAGGATTGGTTTTTTAGTGCATTCAATTTATGTAATATTTTATAGACTGGTTATTTATTATGTGAGGTTTTCCCCCCTTTACTGGCTTTCCCTCTCCCTCCGTTACTAGAGGAATGCAGTGCCATCTTATCTACCACTTTTCATCTGTAGATTTCAAAGCCCTTTCCAATCACGGCTGGCGTCGTTGTTTCCATTTTCACGCAGGACGGGGAAAATTGAGGGCTGGAGGTGGGAAAGGATGTCAGCCCAAAGACACAGCCAGGCCACTTCTCCTCCTGAGCGTGATCCACGCACTCATTGCTCCCTGGGTTGGGAGGGATGAGCTGTTTCATGCATTTTTGGCTGGAAGGCAACAGTCCCTGGCAAGCCCTGGTCTGGCAAGGAGAGCCCTGTGCCCATGTGGCACCCAACCTCCTACCATGGGTGCTGCCAGCGTCCACCCACATGCCCACCATCAGGATCCCATGAACCAAAGCAGCTTTTATCCATACACAAAAAAGAGCTGCCGTTAAAAATGGCGATAATCATCACAAACACCCTGCTAGGCAATGAAACATCCGCGTGTGGCAGTGCGTGATAGATGTGCCTTTTCAAAATACGCTTGCCAGGTGGGATTTTCTGCAGGGACGTGAGTGACTTGGTTGCTTTGACTCCAGTGAGCTTCTCCAAGAGACTGCCCTATCTGAGGCAATATGGGCTTTCAGCGAGGCTCAGGCTCTGAAGTTGCTCTGTTTATTAGTTGACAGAAACGGGGTTTTGGGCTGAGCAGAATATTTTCTGATGAGGCGGCACTCATCTGTCCCCATTTAGATAACGGGATGGTAGCCACCGCTTCCCTAGTTGCCCGGGCTGCCTTCACGGTTGATGGAGAGCAGTAATCACAATTTCAGTGGTGTGGTTTCTCTTCTCTGAAGGGAGATGTCTAGCTGACCTCAGCTGGATCTTGCTGTAGCTTCTCTCCTTTGCTGATGGACTCTAGCTAACTAGCCCGGTCTAGCTAACTAGTGTTTTTCTGCAGGTACGTGAGGCGTCTATGACCCTGGGTGTCTCCTGCCCACCACACATTTGAGTATCTCAACATAAAACTGAATGGCTGGAAGGAGAATTATCCCCAAAAGGCAGCGTGGCATGGGTTTTGCACACCCAATGTCATGTGCTCTGGTGTTCCACTGTGGCCAGGCTTTGTGGTCCTGACACACCGTGGTCTGACGTCTTCTTACTGACCTCCATGTACCTCCAGAAGGGATGGGTCCACCCCAGTCTGTCCACCTGACCAGTGAGTGTTACTAAAGGAAGTTCTAGCTTTATTTTGTAGATGGTGAAGGGGCCAGTCTGTCATTTCATCATTATCAGGACACCTCAGACTCTCAGACTGAGATGGGAAGGCAGCACTTCATAGTTTTCTCCTCATCTTCACTGAAGCCAGGGTTCACCCCTGTTTCTCTCTGACAACATGGCGGTGTTTGCCTGCAGCTCCGTATTTTGCTTGCAATTATTAAGCCTGCTAGAAAACGATTCTGGCACCTTCCTGATTCACAAATATGACTGATGAGGTCAAAGACTCTTGAGAACATATGAAGGAAGTGGGCAGAGTCCTCTGGGAGGAGCCTGGGGTCAACCTGGGCATGAGGGGAGATGCGAGATGAGCTATTTGTTTGGTTTTCAGGTATGCTAAGATGAAAAAAACTGATTGCAAAAGTCCTGGATGTTTTAAAGTAGTATTTGGTGTGGTTTTATTGAAGATGCTGTAATACAGCCTTCAGCGGCAGCTGCTTTCCAGATTAACAGAGGGCTTGCAAATGGCACTTTGGAAGCAACCTCCAAGATTATTTGAAAACTAGAGAGCAAATTCCATTTGGCGGATTATTCATGGCATGAGTAGACATATCAGTTGTTCCTTCTCCTTTCTTTGTCAAATTTGTTCTCTTCGGTGATATTGTGCAGGAGGCACACAAACACTGGAACCATCCGGGAGGTGTTTACGTGCCGGGACTGTGCCGCTAATCACAGCAGGGGCCTGAGGGTGCAGAGCTGGAGGGCATCCTCATCTGATGCAAATGGGGCTTATTTTGGAGCTGTTGAAACTTGGACCGGGAGCTGGAAGTGGGAGAAGAGAAAAATACGAGCTCGGTGCCTGATCTTCTGTAATAGCAGATGGACGTTTGGTCAGTGGAGCCTGGAGGGTGTTTCACACCCTGAAGTAGATACTGATGTTTGAGTATGGCTCTCCGGACACCCCAGACTGTGCTGGTGGAATCCCCATGGACTGCAGTAAGAGCTAGGAAAGCTACCACGGGTGTAGGTCGTGATTCAGCTGCGAGACATGTCTTACCCTAAGACATATCGCTTAGTCTCCAGCTGTCAGTCAAGAGGGATGCAGGTCCAGGCTCATATCTGGCAAAGCCACGTGCAAGTCTTAGGCAGCTTAGGGAGTCCAGTGTGGCGATGGGAACCCACGTTTAGGCAACTAAATCCAGGATTTACGTGTGGGCACCCCAACTGAGATGCCTTAATCTGGAGCTGAATCCTACCCGGCATGCCAGGGACTGGTACAGATTTATCAGGATGACCACGTGGACCCAGGGAAGGGCATGCCCACGGTCTGTGCTGCTGGCTTGCAGACCAGGGCCACACTGTGCTTCAGGTGAGCTAAGTTCGAGCTACTGGCTGGTCAGGGCTAGAGCGTGGATGGTCTAATTGGAGGATGGTCCACTGGGAGTATGGGAGTGCTTGTTCTATTGAGGGCAGGGCTGTCTGCACTGTAGAAACCCTGGAGAAGGGCTGTTTCTTCGTGTGGGATTGACCTCAAGAGCAGGACAAGCATGCCCCATCACCAGGCTGCTTGGGAACCATCCTTCCCAGCTCTGCAGCTCACCCCAGCCAGGAGCTGGAGAGGTCAGTGTGCTGAGAGAGGCAGAAGCTCCCCTTCTAGAGACACGTGGTGGGAAGAACGAACCCACAAGTGAGCTGATGTGGCATGTTAGTGATGTATTCAAGGAGGGTAATTAGAAACCTTAACGTCATATCCAGGAGGGTGTGTACGACTCATCTAAAAACCACGCCAAGAAGCTAAAAGGGACCTCGTGGCTGAGGGGAAAGCCACAGGCAAGCCCGTTTGCTTCATAACTCTTCATCCTGCGTGCATTTTGGGAGCAGGAGAATGAAGCCTGGGCTGCTCTTGGCAATGCCCGTCCTATTTTGGAAAATAGTACGAGGGCACCAGAGCCCTGTTCATGGCAATGGGTTATTTAAACTGTAATTCAGGTGCAGCCTTTGCTTAACCAAGAAATTCCCATTTATAGCCTCATCCCATGAGGTTTCTCCTGAGCCTCCAACAGTGATTTTTTTTTAGATGTTGCCTTGCAAGCTATTGCGTCCCTGAGTTCCCCTTGCCACGGGGAGAAGCTGCAATGCAGGACTCTGCCTGGAGAGAGGAGGAGGCAACTTTAAGTAGAAGTTAAAGCTGAAGCCCAGCATCGCTTGAGGGAAACGGGGTGCCAGCCCCTGCCCCGATGCCGGGAGGAGGTTGTGCGTTGACCTTAGCAGAGCTGATGAGCTCTGGCATGAAGCTGGGATTTTTGCAGCCTTCCCTGGGAATTTTGCCCAAAATAAAGACGACGGCGCTCACCCACGTGGGCATGTAGACAGTGACCTGCATTAAGCTCTTTGCCCCCTTGCTGATCACTTTTGGCCGTTGAGCAGCAAACGAGCCATTAGTTCTCAGCGGTGGTGGTTACTCGTCAGCTAATGATCTGAACCGGAGCCGGGGCTAAGGAAGGAGGTCGTGCTTAAGTGCAGAAGGTCAGAGCAGCTGGATGCTCTCAAAAGCAGATGGACTCATTAGCTGTGGAGAAGTCCCCTTCTTGGGGCTGATCATGGCCCCGGAGCTTGGCCAGCCTGCACGGCTGCAGTCACCAGGCTGGTCTGCAGCCACCGTGTGCTCTACCAGTCACCCGTGCTTTGCTTACTGCCTAAATGTCCTCGCACTGATGGTCGTAGCAGCATGAAAAAGAAAAATACAGACCATCACAAAGGTTACCCGTTGTGGTTTTTCTCTGCTCCTTGAGTGTGCATGCACTGCAATTATCTCACCAGTTTAATAAAATGGGTAGGGTGGTCAGAGCCGCTTGGTTCCTCAGTCCCGGGACATTCATCCAGGTGCCACCATGACTTGAAAAATGTTGCGGGCACTTTCCCATGAGAGAGAATCCCATCAAGGCTGACGCAAGATCAGGGTGGATACAGCCTCCAGGTAAAAGCAGGGAGAGGGTGGGAGAGGGTTCCCAGCTGCTTGCCTGTGTCACGAGTGGGAAGTGGTGTTGGTGAACCCTGCTCCGGTAAACCCATGCCAAGGGCTGCCTGGAGAAGGAAAGGAGGAGATGCTCGGGTGATTGATTCAGTTGGGAACTGTTTGGGGATCCCAGGGTGAGGGAACAGTGTCTCCATCTCCAGCTGACCCATGGTAACAAGTGTCTCCTCACCTTGGTTTCAAAGTTCTCGTGTCAAATTTGCTGAGTGGGAGTGCCCTGCGTTGGTTCTGCCCGTGTCAAATGCTACAAATTCAGAGACTGCACGCAATAAATGGTTGTTTCCTTGCTTGGAGTGACTCCCAGTTGACTTCACACCACTAAGCCTTGGCAGAGAGATCCCTTTTCCCTTGCAGCTTCCACTAGCTGGTAGGAACCCCTTGACCCTGGCCAAAACTCGGGTACAAACCCAGGTTTGAGGACAGGTGTGAGCTGGTGGTGCCATTTTGAGGAAAATACCCCAGATCATGAGCTCATTGCTACTTTTGCATGCAAATACCGTTTCTCCAGCGGACTGCTGAACCACAGGAGCAATTTCCAGCTGTGCACTTCCGTAGCACACGTGCCCAGCTACCCTGGTCTTGTAGCAGCCACGGTGGTCTTCCTCTCTGTCTTTACCAAGGAGGAGACCTGGACCACCACTCCCAGCTGTGCTAGGACCCTGTTAATATGATGGCTGTCTGCTTGTGGGAGTCTCACACCCTGAGGTTGTGCTGAAGTGGAGTCAGGACCTTCAAAGAACGCCCATGCTGATCTTCATCAGCACTCTGAGGGACTCATCCCTTGAGTCCTGCCGACTTCCAGCCGAGCTGCTGGCCACCTCATCCCTCAGCAGCCACCCATAGCCTGCATTAGCGGCCAACAGCATGTTTTGTTACCTCCTTGAGCAAGTGCCGGTGACGGTCCTGCTCAACACCTCCTGCATGGAGGTGTCAGCTCCCTGTGCGGAAATGCCAGCCCACTGTCTTCATCATTTGCAAGTGCAAAGTGATGGCCAGGAGCTTCTGTAGAGCTTCCTTTTCGCATAGTTTTTCCCAATCTAAGAGGGGTGGAGGACTTGTACAGGCGGAGTTGGGGGGACGCTGGTCATACGCCTTCCCCCTCTGCACCCCATCACCTGCAGCCCGTGGGTTTGTTGCAGGTACCACTGTGGCTACCACCGAGCTACCACCGACAACTGAGCTACGGGTGTAGGAAGACCCGGGAAGCTGATAATCCCAAAGGGACCAAGATGTAATGTTTAGCTGGGGGGGTGGGATGTGTGAAGCAGCCAGCACTGCTTTGACGAGATGCATTTCTGGACTGTTCATCTCCCAGCTGTCACAGGAGATGCGATACAGCAGGAGGATGGGTTGGGTTTGCACCTCCATGGCACGGTGTTGCTGGGTGATTTTGTGATACAGGCATGAGGGAAGGGTGATAAGCGGAGGAACAGCTGAACTGACCGTGGAAACAGGAGCAGGCCTGGTTTGGTGGTTTCTCATCGTCCTGGCAGAAGTTTTCTCCAGAGCTGATCCTGCTTAACCAGAAGCTCAGTTCTGGATCTGATGAGCTGTTGTTTTTTTTCTCCGTTGTTCCTTAGGAAATGATCAGAGGAGCAAAGGGAGCATCACCGAAGATTTGAAACGAAAACAAGGGTACCGGTGAGTACGCGTTCGGGTGCGCTGAGCTGGTGGTTTTGTGGGGAGAGCTCGTGGCTCCTCGCAAGAAGGACGCGAGTTGAGGAGTGTGAAGTGGCTGTCCTGATGTCTTTCTGGGGTCTTGGGAGTCTGATCCTGCCCTTCACTTACTGGGGACTCCTGCGGGAGAGGAGCTAGTTTGTTGTGTTGATGGATCAGCCCAAATGAGCTTTACCACCACCAGGATTCTCTGCCGTTGTCAAAGACCGAACTGCTGATTGCTCTTTCCGTAAATCTGTAGAAGATGCTCTCATAAGTACATGTGTTCCCTGTGCTGCGGTGCTGGAAAGAGCAGGCGGCAGATTTGCTGGCAGCTGGACCGGAGCGCACCGAGCAACAATATTTGTTAATGCTTGGAGTGCTTTTGGCTTTTGTTGTGCTTGGCCCCGTTGCAGGCGGGGTTGCTATCTGGGTGACACTTCAAGGTCCTCTCCAGACCTGTTTTGTGCAGCTGTCGCTCAGGAGGCTGTGGCTTGGGTGTTTGCCTAGAGGTCTTGAGTAGGAAGAAAGGAGTGTCCTGGGTTTTATCGTCTAAGCTGGTTTGGATGTGCCAGAGCCAGCTCCTGAGTTGATGTTGCTGAACTAAGCTATCTTGTGTTGCACCAGGTGGGAGGCTGATCTTTTTACACCATCTTCTCATGAGCAAATACCTGGTTTGCACTGGCCAAACCCTGAGCAGAGCCGTGCTGTGAGTCCCCACGGGTCCCCATCCATCAGGGACCAAATCCCTGCATCTCCCCTGGTCCCTGCACTGCACACGTGTGACGGGTGCTGAGGAGCACCTCAGTGCTGGGTTATCATAGAATCACAGAATGGTTTGGGTTGGAGAGGACCTTTAAAGGCTATCTAGTCCACCCCCCTGCCATGAGCAGGGACATCTGCAACCAGATCAGGTTGCTCAGAGCCCCGTCCAACCTGGCCTGGAATGTTTCCAGGGATGGGGCATCTCCCACCTCTCTGGGCAACCTCTGCCAGGGTTTCACCACCCTCAGCATAAAAAATTTCTTCCTTATTTCTATCCTTGGGTCTGTGCTGTAGCCTGGACTACACGGACATGCAGGAGCGGTGCTGGTGGTGGGCAGATCGTGGGGAGATGTGGATTTTAAGACTCACCTCAGCGCCTTATAGTGTAGGGTTGGGCTTAGATGAAGGGAGAAGGTGACAGAGGCAGAGGTGAGAAGAGGCTTTAGGAAGGATTCTTCCTCAGACATTTAACAGCATAAGGGCCCTTTATAGTCAGTGGGGGTGTTTTTAGCCCAGGTTACAGCTGATGTAGTTTGGGCTTCCACCTTGGGATGAGCTAGAAGCCTGTCCCTCTCGTCTGGCTGCAAGAGGAGCCCAGGCGAGGGGACAGTGTGTCTGCAGGGTCACCTCCTGGCAAGGCGGGCAGGGAGGGTGCGGAGACCCTGCTTCTCCCCAGCACCCCTCCCAGCAGAAGAGCCTGAGAAGCGATGCTTTGTTCCCAGGGATCATTGCTGACTCCAAAACAGCTGCTAATCAGGGCCCGGAGCGGAGATCAAACTCCTCTCTGGCTCCCACACCTCCTACTCCCTCCTTGCTGCCTCTCTGCAGTCAGCTAGAAAATAAACTCAGCCTATCTTCCCAGGAGCAGCAACCCCCTCGCTGGTAAGCGAGGCAGCTGGAAGGCCACCGGCCGCAGAGCTGGATGCGATCGCCAGCCCCGAGGTCCCACCCCGGGACCGCTCGCACCCATCTGCTCCCAAAACGCGGCTGCGTTTCCCCCTCCCTGCACTCCTGGTGGAGATGGCCGTGGGGACCGTCGTGTGTCCGAGGCACCGGGTGTTTTAGAACGCTGGCTTTCCTGATTTACACTGGCAGGGGTTTGGTCCCTTGAGCTCCTACAATCCCGGAGTGATTCAGCTTATTAAACATCCCTCCGCGCTGTCCCGAGCGTTAAATAATTGGCTCCTCAGCATATTTGAGTTGGAGGGTAGCTAATAATCCTGTGAACTATCCATCAGGCCCCATTATCATCTCTGCACTCCCGCGCCAGCTGCCTTGTGTCGACTCTGCCTGGGGTTTACAAATAGATTTAGTTTCTCCTGCGGTTTTGCTTCTCTTTTTTTCTTTCTCTCTCGAAGGAGCAGTTTCGGGCTCCTTACAATTTGTGCAGATGCTCCCGCCGGCTGCGACAGCAGCTTTCTGTTGACTCGTGAGCGATGGGTCCCATCCTTCTTCTGGCTCCGCTTCTGCACGAAGCGAAAACTCTCATTTGCCAGAAAGGAACAGGATCGTTATCTCAATTGAAAGAATTTCCTTTTCCAGCCTGCGAACTGATAAACCATCACATTGTTGGAGCTTTTCTTATCGGCTCGGAGAATTTGTAGGACACGCGGTAATGACCTGTCAACTCCCCTCCGGCAGACCAGCGCCGCACCACTCACACGCAGGGCCAAAACCCCGGCTGTCTTGATGATATTTTAATAAGGATGCTTAAGCAGGCTCCTAAAAAGCCTCCTGACCAGATGGGTGACGTGAGAGCTGAGACTTTCTCGCCTGATTTTTGGTACCTGGTGCTGCCGCCGTCGTACCAGCGATGGGAGAGATGCTCAGCACCGCTGGGAATCGGGCTCGGGCTCGCCTCCCCGGGTCTGCAGCATCCTGGAGGAGGTGGACGGGATGGGAGGTCGTATCCCTGTGGATCAGAGCTGCTTTTAGAGCTAATCCCGCTGGAATCGCACGCACCGGAGCCAGGGGCTGCAGTCGCATGTGTGCCCCTCTTTCCAGGCTCCGGAGCTGCTGCTGGATGTTTTGCCAATGTCAGGAGAGACATGCTGAGGTTTTGCTCATGCAAAATCAGCTTCTTCCTTTCTATATAGCTTAAGAAATGATCTTTCTGGTGAAATATTGGGGTTATCAAGACTCTGGTGTATGTTTTAGGCTGACAGGCGGGAATTGCAGGGCAATGCCAGAACTGGGGCAGGCAAGGGGAGTCGTAAAAAAAGGACCCGTCTCTCCTACAAATATCTCCCCATATAATCTGAATATTCCTTTTCTGACTCATCCTAGAGACGTCTTTAGGTCTTAGGGTGTAGGGTACACGAGCCTAATTCAAGCAGCGTCAGTCCATTTAGGAGCTCTTCAGCCCTTACACTGAATTTGATTTACCTCTGAATTTCAAGATCACCCTTTAAAACATCTTTGCTAGTTGTCACCTGTCAAGAGGAGCTTGATAAGAGGAGATTAATATCCTAAAATAGCAGCCTGGTACTGTTGTACAAACATATCAATGGGTTTGTCTAAAGGACAAAAACATTTAATTTTGTACGGAAAAGTGTTTGCTTTTGCAAGGAGAAGTTTCACTTTACAGCCTGGCCCTGGGTCCTGTATATTATTGGGCTGGGGCCATCCCTGAACTAGCGAGCTTGCGGAGTGAACAGGGAAGAAAAGGTGAATTATTATGGCACAAGAGCTATGAATTCTGCTTAACACGTGGAGGAGACCGATGCTGGGTGATGTAAAGTGACCCACTGAAGTCCACATACCTTCAGCAGGGGAAGAAACCTGGTTATCTGAGATGTTTGTAGCGTTTGTAGGCTACAAATTTTACTTCTCTGGAAGAGGCGGCAGCGCTCCCGCGTAACCGTAAGACAAAAAGAACCTCACTGATTTCTGTGCCTGTGCCGTAGTGTCATTCCTTTCCCTCTTTTGCAGATCCGCATAATGACATTCATGGTCACACGGGCACACACACACACATGCACAAAAAGTACTTTAGATAAAGAAAACGAATCTGGCTTCAACCGGCTCTCGCCTCCTGCTGCGGTTACCTCCAGACCCCGGCTCGCCCGGGGTGAAATGAAAAGCGGAGTTAATGTAGCGGGGTCGTTTCTCGCTGCTGAATTGGTCAGCCGGCGACGGAGACAATTTCTGCGGCTTTTCAGCGGCGTGGCAGACCCCTGGGTAATATTTTTCTGAATAGAGCCGTAAGTGTTTAAGCTGTATTGCTAGGAACGGCTGTTTTATCCCATGCATCTGAGATTTCAGCCCATCAGACGCGGAGCAGGTCAGGACTCTCATGCCATTGTGTGCATGACGGTGAACAGAAGAGAATATGCCTGATAAAAGCGAGGACTTAAAAGAAATGCTTCTTTAGACCTGCAACTTTAAAGTCCCACAATGCATCAAAGGCCCCTCGTGTGGACTTTGAAAGGGACGAAAGGCATTACCTAATATTTGGAGAAAATGAATAATAAAGCATCCCAAGTGCCTGGAAACTAATTTAGGAGTGCACATTGCACTGGATTGCCTCTGCTGGATGCGCTCCCCAGAGGAGTCGCTAACAAAAGAAGTAATAAAAAAAAAAGTAATATTACATTTGGAGACCAACTTTTCTGCCTTGAAATGTCCCCTTTTTTCGTAACGCTTCCCGGTAAGAGTTACTTATGAAAAGATGAAACGCAGCCCGTGCTGCAAACACCAGGTCTCAAATGAAGCTCGGGAGCCCATGAGGTTTCCCACCGTTCCCCTCCCCACCGCAGCCTTTTGTTCCTCCGCGTTGAAAGCGTTGCTTGCGGGATGCTGAGGCACTACCTGCTCGTAGAGTTTAGCGATGTCTTAGGGGAAAAAAAACCCACACAACCAACCTATTTGTGTGGCCTTTGCTTTTGTTCCAGGAAAACCACCTTTGGGTAGAGTTGGGTCCTCCCTGTTGATGACCTGTTGCTCCCTGCAGCAGGACCCGGGAGCCTGGTGCTGTGCTGAAGTTGTGTTTCTGGTGTCACCAGGGATGCTGAAGGTGCTGTTTGGAGCCTGAGATGTTTCTTGCCGTTACTTGGTTTCTTAAGTGAAGTGGTTCCTCATGTAGTGGTCTCCACAGCCAACAGGGGACTTCTGTGGGCTCAACTTCTGCCTTGTATCGTGAGATGCAGGGTCAGGTCCAAGTGTGACTGAAGGGAGGCCCACCCTGTTCGGACCGGTGGGATTGGACTGATGGCTCTGAGAGTGTGGGATTCAGAAGAAGGGAGGTTTTGCTCACCGGGATAACCTGCTCCGGAGCAAGGTTTTCCTCTGAGAATCAAAACCCCGTGGCATGCAAAATTTCTCCAAATCCCACGAAGCGATGGGAGACGAGGACAGCCGGGCACCCACGAGGATGTTCGGGCAAGAGGGGCTCTGCTCTCCTCCCTGCCCGTGCCTGTCCCCGCTTCCCGTGCTTGTCACATCGAGCTCTATTTTTACCATCTGCAGAGAAGCAGTTAAATTTGAGAGCTTTTTTACCTGCTTCTCCCCCAGGCCACAATTAATTGAGGCCAGGAGGGCAGGCAGGAGTGCTCAGGCAATATTTACAAGAAAAAGGGGATGTTAATGGGTCACCGGGGCTGGACGGGGATGGGGATGATGGGCAGTAGGGAGGCAGCGAATCTCCCACTGCCCGGGAGTGATTAAAACCTCGGCTTTGCATCTAAATGAATCAAAACCTCTCTCCCCACCATTAAATTCCTGGTGCTGGGGCTGCTGTTTCAGTGGGACCTTCTGGGAGGACGGCAGAGTATTGGGGTGGGGGCAGATGTCTTTGAGTAATCTGTCACTGCAAGGCTGGAGGATGGAGTTTTTTAAAAAATGGTGTTTTTCTTCATCAGAGCTTAGCCCAGCAACCCTTTTAGGCTGGGCCTAGTTATTTCCATTATCAGAGTGATCAGAGAGGTGGGAGATGCCCCATACCTGGAAACGCTCCAGGCCAGGTTGGACGGGGCCGTGAGCAACTTGATCTGGGTGAAGCTGTCCCTGCTCACCGCAGGAGGGTCGGGCTAGATGGACTTGAAAGGTTCCTACCAACCCAGACCGTTCTGTGATTCTGTTTAGGATTTCTCCACTGCATCCTTTATGAACAGGGTGTGCTCTGTCGCTGGCTCGAGATGCTGATGGTGTCAGACACAAACCAGCCTTTCCACTGCCTTTTTTCCTAACACCGGAGAACATCGCCTGCTGGAGAGCCAGGCGATGAAAGCAATCAGAAAAGAGGATAATTTCCAGTGGAAGGGGGATTTGGCAGCACTGTAGGGGGAGGTTCATGCCCTGCCTTAACGATACGTCAGCGTCCGGGGACTTTTTAGTCTTATGCTTGGGTTTTATGATCCGTATTACTTCTCTTATAATTTTTATTGCTTCCCTTTAATTTTTGAAAGTGGAAGTACCTCGGTGGGCAGAGACGGCTCTGCTAGCGCTGTCACCTTGTGGCTTGACCTACCTTTAAGCGAGGGGCAGCGAGGAGCCGGACGCGGGCTCGCCAGCCCTTTGGCGCAGTGACACCCCTGCCTGCGTCGCCGTTGGTGCAGGCAGTCTTTGCCTGCCCTGAGTAGCTGGTCTTGCTGGTGTCGATGCAGTGCTGCCAAGGGCAGCTACATCTGGCTTGGTGACCCGCTGGATAACCTCTTAAACTTGAGCTTGGGCAAAGAGGCACCCTGAAACATGTGGTGCAGCAGCAGAGCCGGGAGGAAGAGCTTGGTCTGGGTCTTTTCTTGCGGTGAGGTGACATGAAACTGGTAGCTGTTGGGTTCGTGGTGCTGTTTGCTCCCAGCTGTGCAGCTCTCTCCTGGTCTTCAAGCAGAGCATGGCAGGACATGGTCTTCTCCTCTGCAGGACATTTCATGCACAGGGTCTGTGGTCCATGCTTGGGTTTGTAGGACGTCGCTGAGCCAGGTAAGCAGGCAGGAATTGCTGCTGGCTGGCCCTGGTTTCTTCTTCCTAGAAGATCAGATGATGTTTGCTTCTCTTCTGCACGTCTCACCTTTGCTGTAGTCCTGTTTCTGGTTTGCTACCCATTGTGGAGAGAAATAAAATCTCCTCTCATGTCACCCTGGTACATAAAGGCAGTAAAATGTGGAAAACTATGAGGTTCCTGTGGGAAACTTTAATATCTTAGAAGCACAGGGGGTTGTCCACTCTCTCCTGTGCTGGAGCCCTAAAGCCCAGTCCCCACAGGCCTGCTGGTGGCTGTTGTCTCACAATAGCTCTGGATAAGATGTGCTGTCAGGGGAAGCAAAGGAAAGGGATTTATTTAGCTTGACTGGGAAGCTGACACTTTGCAAGCTGTATGGTCATGGGGTGACTTCTGTTAAGGAGCCAGTCGGACTGGAGTGGTTGGCATGTTGGTGTGAAGGGACACCTGCCCTGGGTGTCTCCAGGGTCTCGCTCCGCGCCAGCCGAAAACCCAATGTCATTTACGACGGATTTTGCTCCTCTGCTGGGTGCTCAGGGCTGGATCCAAACCCCTCCGGCGTCAGGAGAGCTTTTTCACTTTCTTCAGCTGCCTCCATCCCCCCAGAAAGAAGATGTGACCCAACAGCCATGTAACGGTTTATTCCTGGTGACAAGTGCACCTTCCCCGGTGACCTTTCACACCACCAAATGGAGGGAATGGGATGCCAGTCCCCTCCCAGGCAGGCCGAGAGCAGGGCTGTCAGAGCCGGGGAGCTTGCTCGCCGTTAAGAGAAATCTTCCCTGCAGGTACCCGAGGGACCCAAGTGCTGGTTCAAAAGGTTTCGAAGCACTGTCAGCTCCTGTTTGGGGCTGTCGCGCTGAAGGGAGATCCTGCCAAGAAGGTCACAGGTTGGAATAAGCTGAATTTGAAGCAATTGTGGTTTGAAATGATCTTCTGGGTTTGTCAGCTCTGTCAGAAATTAACTCACGTAAGGGCAGCCAGGAGCCTGGGGTGAGCTGGTTTGGGTGACCAGCCAGCCATGGATGGATGTCCTTGCAGGTGACCCAGCTGGTCCCCATGCTTCCTCTAGCAAGGTGGTGCTCCAGTTTATCTGCAGCAAGGGAGAAAATGCAGGGGCCACAGGAAAAGAAGGAACAAAGGACCTCGGCCTTGGCGCTGAGTTTGCCACAATGTGTGCTGAAGTCCCTCTGATGATAGTAGAGTGGTAGGGATCCATCCATCCATCCACCCATCCCTCCTTGCATCTATCTCAGATAGTTTCCAGACTGTGGGCATCCTTCCCCATGCACATCCCTCTCCCCTCTTCTCAACAGATCTGACATTTGTTCACGTCAATGGTAGAGTCTCCGTTGACGTTCACGCCGCGGGGTGAAGCTTGCTGTCCTTGTCTTCCATCGGCATTTCATTTAAAACATAACCAGCTCATCACTATTGTCGCTCAAGGTTTCTTCGTCAAAACACCTTGTAAAAGCGTTTCGGATAGCTTTTTGCCAGAAGCAGCAGGGCCTGGTGAAAAAAATTGGAATGTTTCTTGGGATGGAGAAATATCCTCAACCAACCATAAGCCAAATTATTCTGGTGGAGCAGAGACAATCCAACAGTCTCCCTTTTATTTTGCAGTTTGCAGATATTGTCATATTCACACCTGAAATCTTTTACTGAAAATTCGGCATCGTTTCTTCCCCTTTTACCCAGGGAACTGGTGGATTTGAAGTGCCAGAACAGGTAGCATCGGTGGGCTGGGAACTGTAGCCTGCATTTCGTCGCCTGCCAGAAGCCCTATCCATCAGTGGGAGCTGAATAGTTCTCCTCTGCTAACAGAATTATTTATTTTGACCTGTCATTAAGGATATTCATGCAGCAGGGTGAAAGGTGGGAATGATCTATGCTTTGTGAGTTTTGCAAGCCCATTTTGTATTTGTCTCGGTGGTAGAGGAGCGGCAGAGAGCTCTGTGCGCGCGCCTGTTACGATAAGTGAGTTTTGGAAGAGGTTTTCTGTCTGATAGTCCATCTAAAACTGTGGGGAAATGCCATTCTGAAGGCTGTTAAAACACAATTGCTCGCTGATTTACACAGTCAAGGAGTGCCTCTTTAGTCGGAGATGTATGCTGAGTGAAAGCAGTTCAAGTGGTGCTTTTAATAAATAGATAATGGAACGGCATTTTATCGTCTGCTTTAATCCGTTATGTTGGCGTAAGGGAGCGCATCCCTCTGACAGACTGTGAGATGGCAGCAACCGAAAGTCGAGCCGCTCGCTTTGTATCTCTCCGAAGCCAGGTTGCCCGCTGGTGAAAGGCGCTGGGTTCGCGGTGCTGGCGAACTGGGATTTTTTTTTTTTTTGCCGTTGAGCGATGGTGGCTGGGTTTAGTTGGGTCCCACCGGCCTGGTGTGCAGGGTGCTGAGCGTGGAACCATAGAATATCACAGTTGGAAGGGACCCATAAGGATCCTTGAGCCCAACTCTCTGCTCCTCGCAGGACTACCTAAACCTAAACCATATGACTAAGAGCATCGCCCAGACGCTCCTGGAACCTCAACAGGCTTGGTCTCGTGACCACTTCCGCAGGGAGCCCGGTCCTGGGACCAACCACCCACCCGGTGAAGAACCTTTTCCTAATGTCCAGTCTGAACTTCTCCTGCCGCAGCTTCATTCTGTGATGCCTTATGGTGCTGTCGCCTTCCTGGGTGGCAATGCTCCTGCTTCACATCCCCAGGGCCATGGGGGGTCCCCTCCAGCCCCCGGCTCCTGTGGCTTTGGGTGGGAAGGGTGTGGAGCCACGGGGAAGGAGGTGGCTCTGCGGGAAGCTCCTCTCCGAGCCCTTGGGCTTCCCTGGACGCTCCAGATCTCTGGGGCTGAGAACCATGGAGCTCAAGGAGCAGTTGGCTGCTGGGTTAGGAAAGAAACAGGACACTTTGGGAGGCAGGGAAAGGGTCATTTATCCTGTCACTGCTCATCCTTGCTAATTCATTGTTTCCGTCGAAAAACCTGGCACTTAGCTGCTTCATGAATGAACCCAGTGTTTGTGCTTCCAAAAACAACTTGGTCCAGTGAAAAATAAGAGCTGCTTTCACCTCCGGTCTGGTCTGCCGTGCTTTTTTCCCCACTTGTTTTCTTCCGCTCACATCCATCCTGCCTGGGTGGCAGTCCAGGTTGTCCCTGTGGAGCGGGACTTTGGGGAATCAGAGAATGGTTTGGGGTGGAAGGGACCTTTGAAGGCCATCTAGTCCAAACCCCCTGCCATGAGCAGGGACATCTTCAACCAGATCAGGTTGTTCAGAGCCCTGTCCAACCTGGCCTGGGATGTTTCCAGGGATGGGGCATCGACCACCTCTCTGGGCAACCTCTGCCAGGGTCTCACCACCCTCTGTAAAAAATTTCAGCCCAAGGGGAGCTCCATGAGCACAGAGGACCCCTCCGTGGGTGAAGTTTGCTGGGCTGGGACCACAGAGGCTCTCACAAGCCAAAAAGGGATGGGAAAACTTGAAGGAGAGGTTTGGAGAGGGGAGAAGTGACTCAGCTGCAAGGCAGGAGGATGTCAAGGAGGAGGACGGGTGAGCGGAGAGATCCAGATAGACCTAGGAGGCTTTGGGTGGGTGGCAGTGGGGCTGGAGGGTGACCCTGCGTCTGTGATGGGACCGAGAGGTTGCCTGGCTGTGGCAGCTCTGGTGAGCAAACCCTCTTCCAGCGATGGCCTGGATGTGAGAGGGAGGTGGAGTGGACGAGCGGTCTCTGCTGAGTGGTGGCTTGTCTTCTAATGCAGTTTAGCAGCTGGGATTGAAGAGAGCTGGCACCACGTCAATAGTGAGCTCTCCGAGGACCATCTGTGGGCGAAGGGCAATGAGAACGTTTACCAGCCAGAGGAAAAAAATCACCAAGAGAGGCTGGAAAAAGCTGGGGAGGAGGCACAGGGCCAAGCAGAGGCAGAGAGGAGGGGCCAGTAAGCATCTCTAACCTGCCGAGCGGCCAGAGAAAGTACGTCGGATGTTTCTGATCTTCCTATCTCATAACGAGAGGTTGGTTTAAGGAAGCAGCCACGTCCATGAGCAAATACTCTCGTTCTGGGTTGGGTCTGCAAAGCTTGCTGCCACAGGATGCCTCTAAAGCCAGGAACGTGGCTTGGGTGCTATCTGGGAACGGCAAAGAAAACAAGAGCTATAAATTAGCAGGAAGACATGAGATTTGGAAGGGGGATTAGAGCTCCTTGTTCAGAGTTTAAAACATCTTTGAGCTGGTTGGGGTTGAGAGAGCACCTTGCTGGAGGCACAGCTGGGGTTTGGTGCACCAGCTTGTTGGTGGTGGGCTGTTTTGGGCAACTGGTTGACCCTGGATTGGACCTAAAACTGTAACGCCAGATTGCTCAGGCTCTTCAGATCATTGCTGGCCTTGTCCACAAAGATTTGCTCCTGGGAATGCTGCCAGTGGGGAGAGCGGCTTTGAAGCTCTTCCCAGGGTAGGGAAGAAACCAAGAAAAGAGCAGATATTTCTAAAGAGTAATCTGGCTGGTCCATTTGGTGCTCCCAAAAAGGCTGGTGAGATGGCACAGCACCGAGAAAGGCCGTAAAAGAGGCGAGTAATCAGAGTAGAAGGTGATTAAAACCCGAGTAAAATAGCAGCAAGGATGCTCTCAAGCGAGGGAGAAAGTCTGGCAGGGATCCATAGGGGAGGGTAAGCAAAGGGAGGCTGGAAATTAAAACAGGGCAAGAGTGAAGGTCAAGCGTATCTCCAAGGCTCTGGGAACTAGGAGTAGCTCTAACTCTGAGCTGCGGTGGCTGCTATCCAGGGAATGAAGATGGGAGAGAAACGCCGATTTGTTAAATGGGTAGAAATAAATTGGTGTATAGACCTGGGACATCAGTTCCCCCGGTCTGAAAGCGAGAGCAGCGGTTGAGCCTGGTTAGGCTGATGTTAACAAGGTTTGCTGAGTTTTTGCAAGTTTTTTTAATCTGGCCTTCCTCTTGGATAGTTCTGCTTGTAAACTCTCCTGCTCTGTAATGTCTCCCAGTGAACTGAGGGGTGGGCTGAAGGTGGAGCAGGTGCTGCTTTCCTGACCCGCTCAGTCGTTTGGTGCCACTTTGCTCCTCCAGCTTAGGAGTGATGAGGAGGGAGAGGGTATCTGATGGGACAGCAGAGCAGAGACTGACCAGCTGGGTCACTTTATCTCAGGTATCTCCAGTTCATCAGCGTCACCCCTACCCTAACCTAGTTTAGGCTGCAAGCATCCCCCAAGCTCGTTGTCCTCCCGGGGCTTTTCCTAAGCACCTCCTTTCCCAGAGAGGCGCAGGAGTCCTGCCCCCCCACCCCCATCCCCTGCCTGCATCCCACCCAGCTGCACAACAAAGCCCTCCCCCTTAATGAGACTCATAAGGCTAACACTGGGGAGTGGACATGCAGGCCCCCCTACATCTCTCCTCCCCTCCTCCCGACCATTTTAGCCATGGCTGCTCCATCCTTCAGCCGGGACAACGCTTGCTCCAGCACTCGGAGTCATGGGAGAGGTGTGGGGCCACCACACTGTCCCCACCACAAGCAGGACCACGTGCTGTTGGGGTGCAGAGGCAGGCAAGGGAAGATACTGCCTCAGTTTTCGGTTCCCACTCTTCTGCTGAGCTTTCTAGCGGGTTTTCACTGCACCCAGAAGCTTTCTAGTAGGTTGTGTAGGTGTGACTTGGTGTTTGAATGGGTCAGGCTTTGTGTTGAAATGGTTTGGAAGTGCTCTCACACCCAGCTGATGGGGGGAAGCTCTGGTCCATGCTGGTTTGCTACGGGATCGGAGGCCCACTGCCCTTCCCCGCTGACCCACCACGGCCAAGACCACCACCTTTGCCTGGACCAGCCGGAGTTTGGGTGCAGGGTGTGGTGTAACCCCCAGCTAACTGGGCCAAACCACCCCACCACCAGCGCGGTGGGTGCAAGGGCTGAGCTGCCATGTCTTCCACGGCGAGCTGAGCATAACCCGAGTGGAGAAGCCCATAGCAAGCCCAAGCGCTGCAAAATAGCTTCTCGATGTCGAGTGAATCTCTGGTGACTGCCCTCCCCGAAGCGACTTCTTTTCATTTACAGTATCTTGACCTAAAGACCTGTCCTGACAGGAGAAGATCGGGTGGAAATCTCGGTGCTCCCCTGCTTCTGTAAAATTCCTGATTGCCTTTTTGTTTCTTTACTGGCTTTCTCTGCTCCCATTATCTCGTGGTGGGGGAGTTTTTTTAAATAAGTAGGTTTGGGAATGGCAAGGCCATGGAGATAAGAGCCATCTCCCGCGCGCAGAGATTCATTACCTGCTCCCATCTAAGCCAGGGGAGAAGCAAGCCTGCTTTTCTTTTTCTTTTTGTTCATAAAAATACGACACTGGGAATTTTTTAAAACCAAATTAAAGCGCAGAAGGACTTGAGAAAGTGTGGGGGCTAGAAACTAGTGCCGGAGCAAAAAAGGACTCATTAAAATACGAATTATTTAGGAGAACAAACTGGAATGCCATTATCCAAAGTGTCACCGACTCATTTTCATTTCGCTGAGTCCAGCCTGGGGTTTGGCTGCACATGATAAATGAGTCCGTCCTACTCCTCCTTCTCTTTCTTTTTTTAATATTGGGGGGGGGGGGCAATATGCAATTACAATTTCAACCTGTTGAAAAAATCAGGTCGCGCTGGAGCAGGGCCAAATGCTGTCCCTCCCAGGTGAGTGATCTGATTCTGCAGCAGCCCCCCCAAAATGTGAAACCTTGGCTCCCACCCGTCGGCATAAAACTGGGCACTCGGGGTCCCTGGTGCTGGATTTGGGAGGGTGCTGCGACGGGGTGCCCGGACCGACCCTGTCACAGCCCCTGCTTACGCAGCAGCACCCGATCGCGGTGCCAACCTGCCCGACGCGCCGGCTGAGTAAGGGTTTTAAGACAAGAAGCCTTTGTCTGCTGTGGTTATTTGATTTTTTTTTTTTCCCCCCCTCTCTTCTAAATAATTTGCTCTGGCTGCGCCGTCTGGGGCTTGGCTGGAGCGGGGAGGGGGGGATGTTCTGCTTCGTCAAGCGTTAATTGCAGCGGAGGAAAAACACTGTGGCCGGGCATGGAGCTGGGGTGGGGGCGAGGAGGAAGGTGGGAGTGCAGGAGGTATGCTCTCTGGAGGGATGGAGTGCCCCGGCTATGGAGGCAGGGAGGAAGAGGAGGTGGGAGGCAGGCCAGGCAGCAGGCAGCACGGGGTGTTCCCTGGCAGGGCTCTCGCCCACCGAGGACTTTGTGCGAAGCACGGGTAATTAAAGGCACGCTCGGGAGCGATGCTGCAGCGATCCTGTCCCCGCTTTAGTGCAGGGGCACAGGAGTAAAGCTCTCGAGGGCAGCCACCGAGGTTTGGGTGCTGCCGGTTTTGGTGTGGAAATGATTCTGATAAACCCATGGGAGACAGAAGAGACAACCAAAATTGGTGGCTCTTTGGGGAGACGGGGTCTTCCGCAAGCTGCTGGCACCTTAGGTATTGGGAACCATAACAGGGAGAACGATCCTGGGTTCAGGGACTGTGACTGGTACCTGCTGCATCTTCCCAGTAGCGTTCACTGCTGAGACCCCAGATTGTCTTTTTTGGATGAGCACCACCAAATTTTTGCCATGCATCTGGGCAGCCAAACAAGGTGGCTGCAGCTTCCTTGAAGAAGACTCGACCATCGGTATGGATCACCTCACCAAAACTGCCTGTGGTGGGATTCAGTGGTTTTAAGCCAAACTAGCTTATTTTTTTTCCCAAGTTGGAAACATTTTGTAATGTCTCGCATTAGACAAGACTTTGATTTAATGCCTTATCTCTTGAATTCACCTTCAGCAATAACAAAGTATTCCAGTCATTTGCTCAAGTGTTGATGGATGGGGCCTGTTTGGGTTAAACATCTGGGATTTGAATTGTTGACCCCTTTCTGGGCCTGAAGCAAGAACGGTTGAAGGAGCCCTTGAGGACCATTGCGAGCAGCAAGTTCTCCATCACTGGTTAGTGGGAAGGTCAAATGGAAATGTGAGGCCGGGGGAGTGGGGTAACCTTAGCCAGAGTTTATCTCTGAAGGTTTAGGACACGTGCAGTGGTAAGAAGCCCTCTGCAGATCCTGGCAGATGGAAGAAATAGGTTGGAGGCTAAATTCTTCCTTGAGTGGCTTTCAGGAGCACAAAAAGACATGAGGAAAAAAAAATGCTTGCTTTTCTATAAGGCTTTTTCCCAGAAATCATTCTCCACCTCCACTAGATTGGGGCATCTGGAGCTCAGTAAGCCTTTGGGCTTGGCTTAGGCTGGGATTAGGGAGAACAAAGGTCCCAGGTCAATCCCTAGGTGCTTGGTGAGGTCCTCCTTGGGACATGCCACAGGATTGGTCCTGCCTGAGACGCTCCTCCCCGTCCTTGCTGCCCCAGGGACCTGCAGTATCCCTCCACATCAACAGCTGGGAGAGCAGGGAGGGAGCAGCAGCCACAGATCATCTTTGAGGTCCAACCCAAACCATTCGGTGATTCTATGATTCTGTGCCTGGCACCCCTGTGCTTGCCTTTGAGGTGTCGCTGAGGTGTTCGCCCATACGTTGAGTGTTGTGTTTTCCCAAGGGGCAGCTAAGGCCTGGGGACGGGAAAGGCCAGAGGGAGGAATTCCTGTTACAAAAGAGCTGCATCATGCTTTAATTGATTTCCTTGGGGTCACAAAGGTCAGAATTAAGCCCTGTGAGGAGCACAGAAAGGGCTGGTCTGGGTCACACATCGTCTTCTAGCCAATGGCCAACCCGAGGTGCTGCAAGACACTGCAGTATGGAGTCACCCATCCCGCCCCCTCTCACTCCAGGCTCAGATTTACCTCCTGATAGCCACTCAAAGGATTTTTCCTGGGAGATTTTTCCTTCGAGATGTTGGGGGCTGCAGAACATCCAACCTTCTGCCCTCCTGCCGGGTCAGGCGTCCGCATCTCTCCGTGGGGACGTGGTCCCCACCACCACCTGCCACGGTGTCACCTCCTGGTTTCTGCATCCATTCTGAGCATCCCACCTCTGTTTTTTTCACTGTCTGTCCCCCTTCTTCTCATCCTCTGAGAGTGGAGTGATGACCCCAGCCAGATGCTTGGCTGCCAGCATCTCCGCTCTGCTCGGGTGGCTTGGCCTCTCCTGTTTGTGTAGCGTGTCGCTGATTTATCAGCGGCGTTGCTTTATTCGCTTCCAGATGAGAAAACGCTGAATACCGGGGCTGGGATTGAGCCCTGTGAAATCCCCCTGGAAACAGTCTGATTCCCCTCTGACAGCCATTTGTTGAGATGAGCTCTGAATCCCCTGCGCATGTGCTTTATTCTTAGAATACGGCGCTCGTTTTTTAATCAGCGTGTCATGTCATAGTAAATCAAGCGCCTTACAAAAGCCTGTGTATATTATCTCTAGGCAATTATCTTTATTAACCAAACTTGTAATCTCCTCAAAGGACAAAATCAGCTTTGTTTGACGTGACGTGCTTGCTGCAGAACCACTCTGACGAGCGTTAACTGTATTCCCGTCCTTTAATTCCTCTTCTGGTTGACTCTCAGGAGGGTTCTCATTATTTTACCCGTGATTGATGGCAGATGAGCCAACCTGTTCGTCAGGCCATCCCGCTGGCCCCTTTTGCAGATCGGTGCACCATTTGCGTGCTTCCAGCCGTCTGGATCTTCCCCGGTATTCCAAGATTTATTAAAAATTAACAACAGCGGGCCAGAGAGCTCCTCCGCCAGCTGTTGGAGGGCTCATGGGAGCAAGTTATCCAGGCCTGCTGATTTAAAATTGTTTATCGCTAGTAGATGCTGTTTAACAACCTCCTTGGTTACTAATGGACTGGAAAGTACTTCATCCTCCTCATGTGATACAAGCATCTCATCCTGCTTCTTTCCAAATGCGGAGCAGAAATATTGATTGAACGCTTCTGCCTTTTCTGCATCATTACTTTTCTCCCCATCTGAGGCTGCGCTACTGATTTATACGAAGGCATTATAATATTTCCAGGATTATTCGCCGTCCCTTTCCATATGCAGCCGAACATCTTGTTAGCTTTGCGGCTGTGCACAGAGCAGAGGTCTCTGCCGTGCTGTCTCCATTGCTGGGAGGTTCATTCCTTGGCTTGACAGAATTTAGGACTCTGCAAGGTGCCTGAGGAGCAGAAATTCCTCTCCCTGCCCTGCATCGCTTTGCATTTATTAAGGAGGAGTTATACATGTGCTGCACTGTTGTCCATCCATTTGCGTTGCTGAGCAGTTGGGCCACCTCCAAGAGCAACTAAAACATCCAGCCCTTCGGCAAAGGATGAGATTTGCCCCCAAAACCTTCAGATTTTTTTAAGTCATTACATTCTATATCTTAATATTTCTTTTAACGGCTGCCTTCTGCGTATCTCCTTGATAACTTTAGGTTAGTCATCCATGGATGTACAAGCCTTCATCTCTCCTTATGACGGCTTGCTCACTCCCTCGTCCTGGAATCTCAGAATCACAGGATGGTCGGGGTTGGAAGGAACCTCTGGGGAACATCTAGTCAAACGCCCCTGCCAAAGCAGGGTCACCTACAGCAGGTGCTTGTCCAGGAGAGTCTTGAATATCTCCAGAGAAGGAGACTCCACAACCTCCCTGGGCAGCCTGGGCCAGGGCTCCGTCACCCTCAGAGGGAAGAAGTTCTTCCTCATCTTCAGCTGGAACTTCCTCTCCTT
>Ga0065711_1034085_pt1 | contig 24334 bp, 16 predicted proteins | sample Hoacrofraction12_FD_59098 | JGI IMG/M metagenome (GOLD analysis project Ga0065711, IMG submission 59098) | Hoatzin crop microbial communities from Cojedes, Venezuela - Epithelial fraction 12 v2 (version 2) | ecosystem: Host-associated > Birds > Digestive system > Esophagus > Crop | place... | reverse complement strand
CGAGCCCCTGAAAGTACGCGCCAACTTGCCGCGGGAGGTGGGATGGGGGGCGGTTTCCCACGGGGCGCGCGGGGCCCCACCGACAGGCAAAATGCGTGATCTCCCACTTCGCTCTGCCCCCTTCTTCCACACCCACCCCCCCAGACGCCGGCTTTCCCCCTCGCTGGGTTTGTGTCGGCCGGGGGGGGCCGTGGCGGCAGGTCCCGGCCGGGGGGCTCCCACCCCCGCCGGCCAGCAGATAAGGGATGCTGCTGCCGCAGCACCTCTGGGCAGCCGGCGCCTGCCTCCCCTGCTTGCTTTTCTTACCCTTTTTTGTTGGTTCGGTTTTGGTTTTGTTTTGTTTTGTTTTGTTTTGTTTTGTTTTGTTTTGTTTTGTTTTGTTTTGTTTTTTGTTTCGTTTTGTTCCCCCCCCTCTCGGACACCGCCCGCTGTGTGCAGCTAAACGCGGACACCTCTGCGTTTGCCGCGTGGATACCGCAATTCCCGTTTCGCCCGTGGAATCGCTGGCAGCGTTCATCCATTTCGCTTCATCCCCGGGACCGGCGGGGCTGTGCTCTTCGATTGCTTCGGGAAAAGGCAGCCGTTGCTGCTGCTGGCGCTGAATTGATCATTCAGTCTTAAAGGACATCGGTATTTTCGAACAGTAAAAAGAACAATTAAAAAGCCGATCGTCCCAAAAGATGCTGCTAACTAGGCGGCTATAAGGTATTGTTCCACTGCTGTTACCGAATTCTTTTAAGAGGTCACAGATGACTGAGTTTTAGGGAGTCAAACGACTTTAATTCCGATTAGATGAACACAAGCAACAAGGAGTGTAGCCTAATATACGTAAGGTTTTTTTTCTTTTTTCATGCTGTAATAATTCCTTTTTTTACATACATACATTTTACATACATAATTTCTTAATTTATCTTCTTTGCTGGGTGTCATACTTTTAGTATTTGAAGATGTAACACGGTAGCAGCAAAGTGGATCGGAGTAATCCCCATGTTACTTTTTTTGTTTTTTTTTTTCACCCGGTATTCATAATATGGATAGAGTTAGCAGCCTTGTTCTGAAATAACCAATCCTGAGACTATTTCAATGCGATGGCAGGCTGTACAGTGACTACTATTTCCAAGAAAAAATAGGCCCTAGGCATTTTCAATAAAGTCTCTGGATATAATAATTGTATGCAACAGTATTACAAGATAACTTTAGGATTTTGATGCTAACATCCATCAGAAATCAGGTTGGCATCCGGATCATGCAGTTAGCATTTACTGATGATGATCAAACATAAGTTTAGCTACACACAACCATAATGTTCACCTGTGAAACAATGCAAAAAAAAATTTTACTATAGGTTTACATATATTGCTTGCTTTGCTTCAGCCTTGCAGCAGTGCGTTTTTATTGTTGTGACATTTCTATAGGGTTTTTTTTCTGATAGTGAATCATACGCTGATTGGAGTGCACGTGAACAAGCGCTTAAAATGAAGCCCTGCTTCTGTGTCTCTGCTCATTTATCCAGATCCTACAGCGGTCTGAGGCTACTCATTCAGCTGGAATTCGTCCTCCTTCACAATGACGACCGAAGCACGAAGGGCCGGTTCCACCGACCTCCATGGAAATACCTGTTGAAGCAATGAACCTTGCTGATGGATCAGTTCTGATGTTAGCAACCAGAATCACTGTTCAGCCCTTCAAGTCATAGTTGCAGCTAAACCAAGCTGGCTTTAAGCAGATCCTGTCCCAAAACCCAGACCAATATTTGGACAGTTAATGCAGAGTTTTCTGCTGTCACAGCCTGGAAGCTGTTGGTCCCAAACAAACCTGATCACCTCTAACTTAGCAACTAGCACAGCTCCTGTAATGAACTTAGTAACAGTGAAGGTAATGTAGATGCTCCCCGTGTTTTATGTCAGGCTCTGCCAAGTTTAAGTGCACCTCTTCACGACGCAGGTGCTGTGCCATTGCACAGACATGGAGGATGGCAGGTCCCAGCTCCATGGCCAGCACAGTCCTATAAATTCACATTGCCCTTACTTCTAGGGGCCACCAACCCCAGCAGAAAGGCAGTCAAGGGCAGTTGCAGCAGCAGCATCTCCTGGCGTCACAGCGAGATCCAACAGAGGCAGGCTGTCAGAGCCCTGCGAGTGTTGGGAGAGGACGACTTACCAGGGCTCAGCTGGCTTGAGGGCTTTTCTCTGCCTATTTTCGGCTTTCCCCCAAATGCCCTTAATGTGACACTCTGTGCAGCATGGCTCCCCGCAGCCAACCAACCCTTCTGTAGCAACCACAGCTTTAGGTAACATCGCATAAATCAAAGTGTTTCAGCTTCTACACTAAGACAATCTTTTTCTTTCCAAAAAAACTCATATGAGCCAAAATATTTCCTTTTATCCAAAATAAAGTTTTCACTCTGTTTTTGAATTATTTAACCATTTAAAGAAAAAGTTTAACTTGGACACAGATTAGCAGCAAGGTTCATCTTGAAAGGGCAGACAATGTTTTACGTCTTCCTCTCTCTCTCTGTTTGGTAACAGGGTCACATCTGGGGTGGGAAGGAAGGTCTGTCACACCTGGACCAGAAGTCAAGATCTCGGCACCTTGTCCCTGCTCAGCTTCCAGAAATGGCAGCAAAACCTCTTGTTTTCTGCCTCGTCACCAGGGTACAGAGAAAGCAACTGCCTCAAACTTCTGTCTGTGCTTTGGGCTTAAAGTTTTAAACTTTGTTACTGGAAAATTTAGGAGCTACCATGCTATGCTCCAAGATATTTCACTCATGGAACTGGAGGGGGGTGTAATACAGCCTAAAACCAGAATTTCAACTGTACTCTAGTTCTAGTTCTTACTACCTTTAAGAATATTTACTACTCGCCTCATAAACTATGTCTGCGACCTGTGCTAAGTTTTCAAATCTGTTCAGTTTTCCTTTTGATAGCTTCAACACAATCGTTGAATGATATTTCCTTTAGCAGGAGTTTTACAAACAAATTAACTTCATTTCTTCTTGCAAGAAGTGGAAAAAATGTATTTTGCTTGTGTCTGCTTGGAACTGCGTGTACTCTGAGGTCCAGAAAGTGACACATCTTCCACAAGTGTTTCCTCTAATAAGCGCAGAGAGGAGAGACTGTTGGTTGTTGGCTGTAGCTACTGGAAGGTTAAAAATATTCTGTACAGAAACATGCTAAACATAACTCGGTGTCTGGACTTCTAGAACATAGAGGTGACTAGGATGAATCTATGGAGAGAATCAGAAAGCAAACAACTAAAGCTGAGCTGGAAAAGGAGGCCCCCTGAATCTGACGGGGTTAAGTACTTGGACCAAATGAGCAGGACCGGCCCTAGAAGAGCTTGGCTGAATGTCAAGTGAGAGTATTTTGGTTGAATTCTTCACACTGGCTGAGCATTTTGGACAGAGCCAGCGTTACTACAGCGAAAGCAGAACACGTTGGCCATTTTGTTATGATTGAGGGTAGAATTGGAGAGAAATGCTAAGTGGGTGGGAAGCAGGGGCTGGCGGGGACAATTTCATTCAGGGCTCCATTACTATTTTTAAGCAAACAGAAAAAATACAAGTCTGGAGTCAGCAATTGGATGCAGCAGGCCAGAGTTGCGGCAGCAAGGGGGGTGCCATCGCCCTGGTGCAATGCAAGGGGAGAAGGACCTCCCCACGTCCTTGCTGCCTAGAACACAGGGTGAGCACCCTGGCCCCTGCATCCCGGGACGGTAGCAGGGCCCAGGAGGCAACAGGGTCCCCAGATGTGCTCTTCCTCCACACAAGAAAGAAGTGCTGCCCTGGGTCCATATCCCCAAAGCAGGTGCGGAGCTATGGCCAGGCACCCCGTGGGCTTTCAGAGGCCGGGGCTGGTCATGGGCTGCCTTGAACCCACCCTGCTCTTTGCATAAAAGCAGAATCCAGCAAGCCTAGAATTACATTTTACTGCAAGGACTGGAAACACATGTTCCTTCACGGTATTCAGCATTACGATGCTTCTCAGTATCTGTTAGTCTGAGCGTCAAAAATACACCAATTTGACGGATTAAATTATATTATCAGTCCTCTATTTGGAAAACAGAAACCTGCTGTGTGAAGCTCAAGAAGTAAATAAAGTCTAACAATGAAGGACCAAACTCCAGTGGGAGTTTTGCTGGAGAAAGGCCTGCACAAGTTGACCTATTTCATTAAAATGTAATAAAATGCAATTTCCTTTACATCACCACACTCTAGTGTCAACCTTATAATCACAAATTTGTTAAAAGCCGACCAAAGTGGTTTATCTGTGGTTACCTCTTGCTAAAAAAAAAAAAAAAACAACAACAAAGGAAGCTTTTAAGGAAATGTGTTAATAATTAAAAATAAATTTAATGGTCTAAATGAAGATTCCTGACAGTATTAAAAAGGGTAATGACTTAATTATTTTTGTTGATGTCAGTTATTCATTTGTGGGCCATCAAGCTATAAACCAGAGTAATTTATTGACTGCAATATGAACTGGATATGTGCCATATTATTCAAGAAAAACAATACACTGCAAAAACAATACAGAGAAGAGGTAATTTGTACAGAGTTCATGAGACAATTATACCATCTAATTACGAAACTGACTCACTATGCCCTTGGCTCTATTTATTAGAAGAGAGTTGAAGGACATACTAAACATACTCAGAGTGTAGTAATTTAAATTTAAATCCTGCCTATACACTCAAGCATCCAGGAACTGGTGTGATCCAGCACATGCATCAGAGGTCCCGAAGGAGGATGCCTTGGTTTGGTACTCGGTACACGACTTCATTTTTCCCTGTGCTGGAAATTAAATTACTGCCCCATTTTGCTGAAAAGGGCTTTGAAGCTCAATCAATGTCACAGAAAACATTTAGCAATGTTAATAACACAAAAAAATTAAGCAATTAATTACTTCTTTCAAGACTTGACAGCAGTTTGAAAACTGTCTGAGTTTCATGTGCTTCGCTGGTGCAGGGCCTCTCTGGAGTAATCCAGCAGAAGCATTTGGACGCAAGTGGATGTGTTTCATGTTCAAACAGAAGCAAACCATTGAGGTGTCTGAACCAGAAGATGTAACCAAGGCTCTGCAGATATATCTCACTCTCTCACAGCAAAGCTCATCAAAGCACAGAAATGACCAAGACCAAACCAAAAGCAAGCTGCTGAATTATTCTCCCAATTGCCAAATCATAGCTGGACTGCAACCTTTTGAACTCTTTTCAGATGTTTGTCCTTGAATATCTAATGCTGTTTCAGGAAGGTACAAATATTTTCTTTGTCGATTGTGTAGCGAACTTCACTAAATAAAACTGGGTTCTGATGTTTGTATTCTCAGTTTACAGTGCATTTTGTATTTGAATAGATTTTAATGGGTGAAATCTAGCCATGGTCAAGCAAATTGTGGAGAAGGCTAATATTCAGAATGATTATAAGGAGTATTTGTTTATAAAACAGGCAAAAACCTCAGTGTCTCTTTTTTTTGTTTTGATTTAGAATGATGTTGGCTGGCACACAATACTTTTTAAAATGAATGGTATGTGGATCTAGGACACAGAATAGCAAATGGAGAGCCTGGCAGACCTGGGTCTGACTTTGACCCAGGTAGGGAAGCCATAATTCTACATGTTGGAAGGTATGATTCTACAGCACATCAGCCATGGTGCAATCCTGGCTTAAGAAATCCTCTCCCTTTGCCAGGAGGGACTCTTCTGCCCGGAGGAGTCACCCCGTTGCCAGCACAGCAATCCACTGCCTTTCCCAGTTGAGTTAACGACTTTTCTTCTGGGACGACACTGGAAGAAAGACCATTGAAATGATTACAATAAAAAATAGCTCCACCTCCCCTCCTCCTTGCAAATGGTTTATTTTTAACTTCCGTCACTTCAGTGCTCTGATTTAAGCACTGCTCTACACACAGTTGTTTTGGCACGACCGAGGAGGTGACAAACTGCAGGCCAGAGGTGGGAACAAGCATCTGGGGCAGGAGCTGGTTGCAGCAGCTTAGCTGCCAAAGGCAGCGTATCATGGGACTATGGTGTGATAGTTCATTGTATGAACTTAAACTTTGCCTTTCCTGACTGTTTTCGCAGCCATGTAGCATCAATGCTGCAAATCCCTAGTACAGAAGTGCTGGACCAGCATTGCTTTCCTACCCCAGCCTAGTTCATTTACATTAGAGGTTTCATAGAATCATAGAACCATAGGTTGGAAAAGACCTCTAAGATCAGTCACCACCATGCCTGCTAAACCATGTCCCAAAGTGCCACATCTACACATTTTTTGAACTCATGTGAGTTACATCGTGGAGAAACACAGCGTAGGCAAAGCCTCAGCCAAATCAGAAGGTCTATATCCTTAAAGACATTTATTTCGACGGCTAACTTTCAGTCAGTGGAAGGCTTAAACGGACAGAGTTAGGAGCAGGCATATAGTCAAGGAAAACTGCTTGGCTATAGGGCAACAGCCACCTACATGCCTCAGCTGTGGTCCCTTGCGAGTGTCTGATCACAGCCTTATGTGTTTTGCTTACATGCTAAGGATCAAGCTGTGTGTGTGATTCAGGACCGAGTAAGAACTTCTGCCAGGTCATTTTGGCTGGGATTTGGAGTTCTTCCATCTTTTCTTAAAGCACAGGCCATGAGTCACTTGCTGAAATCTCCTTCCTTATCTCTCCAACTTCCTGCCACTTCACGGACCTCAGGCGATGGTGGCCCTTTGATTTCTTCTGTCCTCTGCCTGTGATTTTTGTCTCTTGAGGACTCAAAAGCTACAACCTAATTTGAATTTTTGGATATAGCCGTGTAAGCACTTGGGCGAACTTGCATAGCCTTTAGCATACAGGAAGTCAGATAATATCTAATCTTCTCCTCGTTAGGGTACAAGTGTGTCCCTAACACATTATTAACCAATGTATTCTAGAGCAGACAACACAGCACATCATATAACCCATCCTACAGCTCCCTGTCTTAAAAGCCATCATCCGACTTGTGCACGTGTGACAGCATCATAGCATGACATCACCCAGAACCCACTGAAGTGAATGGAAGAAATACCAGTTCTGATAGGTCTGGACCTCTCCTTTAGTGCTTCAGGTAACTCACCTTATGCATCACAATCTGGGTTTTGAGTCTCCACTGTGTTCATCAGCCATTATTTTTCCTTCCAGTCTAGGGACCTAGATTTGGTTACTCATGACCAGTACTTTTGGCAGATTTAAGACTTCAGTGTCAAACTTTTCAATAGGAAGACCTTGTTTGCCTGCGCAAGCATATTGCTTTTCTTCTGCTCCACATGCGCTGTTCCAGTCCTCCCTGAGGTTAGTAAGCCTTCTTGTAATGCAAATAAATTTAAAATAAAATAGTGTCACAATGGCTGTAAAGGAGCACTTCCACGGCACTCTACTCTATCTTCATGACATAAGCAAAATACCTGTTGAAAAGTCACCTTGAAAATCATCTGGCTCACAAAAGTGTGATTTTGTGATGGAATGGAGTGGCCCAAGTTTGGCTGGACCAGGTTGGACCACGAGGACCTGCAATCCTTCAAGACCTCTATGGAACCTTAGTCCTTCATTGTCTGCAGAATTAGCCCTGGAACCATTTCTTCAAACTATGGTGAGATATAAATCTCCTTGTGTGATCAGCTACTTTGTGTTTGTCTGCCATTTCTCCACTCCTTCCCATCACACAGAGAAGACAGGCTCTCACTGAATTTGTCGACTTTACCTGCACTAGAGTATCTTTCTGTTTGTCTGTGGATGTTGTTCATGCCTTTTATGTCCTCACTTCCCATAGGTGAAGCATTAAACAACCCATACAGAGTAGACAAAACCTATGCACTCACTCAGGAGACCACAATATACAGTACGTAAACCATTTTTTTTAAATAATGTATTTTCCTAGTAACCCTTACCTATCCATCAAGTTGACAGTAATTTCAGAGAAGACTCATGCTACTCATAAAATGCCATTACCAAAGTCAGCCAAAATTCCAAGACAAAGAATAGAAGGACAGGCAGGTAACTAATCCATTTTGGAGCTGCCAGGTTGTGACTGGAGGTATGCCTTCAGAGGAAAGGCAAAAATCAGATTCTTTCCCAAATGAGGAACAACATAATTATTTAAATACAGAACGCTAAATGATGAGCATACAGTTGCTGCCTGCACAGAAAACATTCCCAAGAAGAGGACTGATCAGACGCAGTTGTAGTGAAGGTTACAGACTGCCAGACAGGCAGTATTGACTCCGAGCTCCCACTCCTGCGCTCCCTTTCCTGGCCATAGCTTATGTAAAAGACTAGAAAGAAGGAAAACCCATGGAATAATGAAGATGAATGCAATAAATATACCCAAGCCTGTCTATTTGTTTTAGTGGTTAATGCCACTAGAGAAACCCTGCAGGGCTTTAAGCAATTCCTAGTGATGAAGATTTATGAAGCCCTTTTAAAAACTTCATTAAGGGGTCAGAGAGATTTAAGTGGCCTCATAAGCTCTGCGCTGAGCCAAGAGATTCACTTTGCAGAAACTCAGCCAAAGGCAGCGAGGGGAGAACTGGCTTGCAAGGACTGCTCTAAGGGCTCTGCCCTGGGACGAACGATGCTGGCTACCCTGCGGATCTGGGCAGGACAGCATGCTGACAAAGTCCCAGGCAGGGTTGTGGCACGTAAGATGGTTAAAAGAAGATGCTTAGCAAAAGTAATTGCCATGAATAGGGTTAAGACCAGCATACTCTGGTAAGCAAGCCAAGTCTGCATACACTGCTCGCATATCTCTCTTTTTCCAGTTTCCTTTAGTTTGTCCAAAATATGGTATTTTTGCAGTTTGGATGAGACGTGTTTTCCTCCTTCTGACAACAAGCACTGCCTGAATCTGTCATAGCCCAGAATCTTACCTTCCATGCTGATGCCTCCAAGCTGTTGTTTAGAACGGTGATTATTTAGATATAAATAGCAGTGCTCATTAATCTAACAGTCACTTACTCCCAGCTATGAAAATGCAAATTGTGTTGTCTTGTTTGTGTTTTTGAGAGAGAGAGAAGGTGGTGGCGGTAGGTGGGAAGGGGAATGTTCCCCGGGTGCTGCTGTTATCACCCTTTCGTCCCACCGTGAGCCAGGGAATGTTTCATCTGCACCCTGCAGAGCTTTGCTGGGCTCTACTCCACCGCCGCTGAGGTGGGTGTGCATCACGCGCATCTTGTAAAGGTGGTGCATGGAGTGACAGACTGGGTCAACCCCAGAAAAAAACAGGTCCTGGACTTTTTCTTATAGGTGTGCAGCAGAATAAGCTTGGTAGCTGGCAAAGCCAGCAAACCTTGACAGAGCGAGAGATACAGGCTGCTCTGGTAGCATCACAGGTAAAACTACCATGCCCTTTGGCTCACTGAAGTTGCCCAGCCATCAGGAAGCAGCCATGATGGAGAAGACCACATGAGCTGTTCTAAAATCCAGTATAAATCAAAGCAGCAGATCTCCACCAGAAGCCGAGTTTCAGCTTGACAGCCCACCCAAAGCAAACACCCTTTGCTAGATGGCTTATAACCCAATACACCGTGCTTCAGACGAAGTGCAGGAGGTGTTGCACAGCCCCAGTGCCTAGCAAGCCAGCAAGGGACTCCCGCAGAGCTAGAAGGAAGAAAGGTAAAAAGAGAAAGACAGTAGAGGATGGAGAACTGCAAAAACTCGAGAAATCTGCGGTAAGAAAAGAATTGCTGGACTGAGACGTCAAAGACCTCCCTCAACTCATGTCCCATTCCAACAGCTGCCAGCAGCGGGCATCTACAGAAACCTCCCAGAAAAAGGCTGTATAAGGCAGTCCCTCTCCTGTTTTTTCCTCCCATGCCCAGCATGTTAAATACTTTCAAATCCAAAAGCCTTCAGTATGAATTGAAGTAGGTGCCCGAGTTTTAGCCGTGTGTTATGGGAAGGAGAATGCCAAAATAGAGTGAGTTTAACAATCCTTTTTTAGTGTTTCAGGGGAGATTGTTCATACCAGCCCTCATTCAGGAACACACTTTTTACATTTGAGGAGCTTAAAGCACAGAGCATGGAGAGGGATGGAGGGAAATATGAACTTGTGAATGGAGTTCCTCAGTCAGCTTTCACAGCACAATGTCTTGAGCCTGGACTAGCTTCCAGTAAGGTTTAAACTTGCAGATGATGGAATAGGCCATGGTCAGTCACTTCTCTGGGTAACAGCACTATCTGGCACTACTATAGCATCTGTTAGAAATCTAGCATTGGCTATGGAGTTTCCAAACCAAGCCTTAGCAACACTTCCCAAACCGCTATTCGAGAAATGATTCAATATTAATGAATAACATAAGGAAGCTTATCTACCATTACCTCCATCCTGCAGAGTTTTTTAATGGAGAAAAAGGCCTTACCTTGGTACTTTCATTTGAATACAATAATTTCTGATGCATTCCTGAAGCCAGCAACAAAGACAGGAGGTGTCCTCCCATCTCCAGCAGCACACAGAGATTCGGTAGGGAGCTGGTTACTGCTGACAGGAAGGAGAAGCCTCCCTCATGATGGTGAATCATGAGATCTCTGCGTTGACAAGGAGAACTGCTACAGAAGAGCCAGTTGAGTAATATCGTAAAGAAGAGCAATTAAATGGCTTCATTGATTCAAGCTCTGCATAAGCTACACACTGCAAATAGCAACTTCATTCAGGCCATTTCAATGACACATGCTAGAGATAAGAAGAGCCGAGATAATAATGTTTTGCCAAGGCATTTTGGGAAACTGGGCATCAGGAATTTTTCCAGAGTGGGAAGCTCATTTTTCTCGCTGAGGACTTTGTTTTGATTTCAAGCATTGCTGACTATGCACTGTTGCCACATTTTTTAGATACCTTTTTTTTATTGCTCCCTGGATTGTAGGGCCCAGGGAGATTTCTGCAGTAGACAAAGACTCTTCTGAGTCATCTGCTGTAAGAGTGGAAGGAATCTGCTCTGCAACTTCCATAAATAGGGAGTTAGCTCACAGTAGCCAACTGCCTTTACATCAGGAGTATTGCTTTTGCATACCCTGTGGAGACTGGGGATATGGGGTGATGAAGAGAATCGGTGGGTGGCTCGGGCACCCGTTGTCTGAGTTCCTGGGTGCTGCTGTCAGCCCTGGGTGCTGATAGCTGCCTCCACAGCCCTGAGGTGCGGCACGTTACATCTCTGACACTCCTGGCTGGCTGCCACTGCTTGTGAGGTGTTGCAATGGCTCGGCTAGGAGAGCAAAGCTGCCCTGGGGGCTGCTTTACCTAAGCCCATGTCACTCCAGTAGGTAAAATCCTAACCTGTAAGGTTTAGGATAACAGCAAGTGCAGAGAGTAAAAGCACTTGGAGAGCTGAATGACAGCTCCAGAAAAGACATCCGTAGTGAAGTATACCCTGATCCTTTACCTGGAGCCATATTCATAGGCGGCCAAAGTAGGAAGTCTGAAGTGACAGGAATCCATGAATCAGGGCCCTTTTGCCATTGTGAAGTTTTTTTTTCATTTTCCACATGCAAAACAATACAAGAGGTCATAAAATTATTCAGGGACTTCTGATTCCCAGTTAGCACTCCTAAACCTTCTGCGCACTTCAGGTTTGTGAGTGAAACAAAAGATAAACCAAAGCAGAAGGCAGTCCTGCTTTTCCTTAACCCAGTGGGAACTTTGCCAGCATTTGGTTTCTTAAATCTGGTTTCCTCAGCTAATTTAGTCGTGTAAAATTGGCAGCCTCAAGAAGGAAAGTGTGAGTGTGTTACGCCTGTTATACTCAAAAGTTGGTTGCATTTCCCATCAGCTCCCTCAAGAAAAACCTGTACACCTGTGAAGTACCATAAATTTTTTTTCTCTCTGAGCAGAGGTTTTAGCAGCAAGCGAGCAGTAATGTTTGTTGTAAACCTCCTTCTTTTCGGCTTTGGGTGCTGCCTTGTCTCTTACCTGGGGGCTGTCAGCGCAGCCAGCACATCCTCTTTCCACAGAGAGGAAGGAGAACATTACTCTTTCCTTTCCCCTCCATGTGGTAAAAAGCCACAGGGAACCACAGAGCTGCGTCATCCTGAATTGCTGTGACCAGATTTGCCAGGGAGCTTTTCCTACTGGAAATTGAAAGCGCTGTGGCTGCTCGTCTGCCCGTGCACGTGTCCCGGGCTGTGCGTAGGAAACAGGGTGGGCACAATGGCTCCTGACCAGCACAAAGCTGTGTGTGACCCCCCCTCCCCATCCCACCCTGGCTCGGGGGGAGCACGGGGCACAAGCAGGATGGAGGGCATCTGGCATTGGCAGTGGCGAGCCACCTCGAAACTGCTCCGTGAGCTCAGATCCCAACTGCTGCTTCATCTAGAATGAAACTGAGTATCTGGGGACTGCCCAGTCTGATGAAGCAATAAGTAAGTGGGTCTTCAGGTAATGGGCTTCAAATACATAAATTAGGCTGCTGCAAAGAGAAAAGGAATATTTTTTTCTCTGTTGGCAGACAGAAGTGATGGGCTGCCCGTTGAGAAAGGTACAGGCAACGTTAAAGGTCTGCCAGAGAAGAGTGAGGAACCCCCATCACCTGTGCTTTCAAGAGCGGGTTAAACACCTTAGGGAAGGGCAAGACATAGTAAAACGAAGGACTGGGTAGCCCCCTGAGATCCCTCCCAACAGAATGCCTCTCTGGCTCTGCAAATGAGGGATGATGATCCATGTCTGCTGGTGGTCAGTGCGATTGCAGGGGAGAAAGTTACATTCCTCACATAAATGATTCATTGAAAATCAGCAATCAGCTCCAGGAACGATTCACTATGAATGTTTTGCCTCAAACTTAGTCATGAAAACAGGAGGAGTTAAAAAAGGAACAGCTGTGGCTCCAGTGGCACCAGTAAATACCAGCGAGTACTGGAACAGACCTTTATTTCTAGAAATTCTTTTAGCCATGGAAAATATAAACTGTGTCTTCCCCGCAGACACAGCCAAAACTAATCAAAATACTCCTTGTAACACAAAGGAAATACCTCTGGGCTGCGATAAGGAATATGAATGGAGTTCTTTTACGTCTCCGCTAGCTAATAACAATAAGATGAACTGGTGGCACCGTTTTCAGCAAGGAGATTAATAGCCAGGGAGCAACTGCGAAGGAGAAAGTACACTTTCAGTTTTCTTTCCGATGGCTAATTAAAAAGCCCATATCTGAGAGGAAATGTTGTGGAAATGAGAGCTATTTGGATGTGCCTTCCCCCATATACTATCATTCTGCTTTGTGAGGAATGCTTTATTAAGGCTAATCTCATCCCTGTGCTTTGACAGAAGTTACAGTTTCCTTCCTTTGCAGCCACTAAGGCTCAGTTCTATTACGGGGTTTGTTTAATGGGAGCATTATTATTTTAATAAATTACCTCATCTTCTGGGAACAAACTTAACCTTGAACTATGAAGCTAAATGGCTTTTTAATGATGCAAGTCTGTTTGGAAATTGTGCTTTGATGACTCTAAATTTTCTTCATTCTGCATGTTTAATATGTGCAATGTACACAAAAAAGTGACTCATTTCTGCAGACTTCCCTGATTCACTATTTTAAAGTCAATTTGCTGCAATTATTAGGGTTAAGACAAGCAGTAACGAACATTCTTAACGGCATTCAGGCACCAGTGAGGAGCCCTTTGCAGCACTAGGAAACCCATCTTCAGTAAGTTGGGAAATTATGCCAACATTGATGTTTAAATATTCAATATTGAAATGTTTAGATTCTAAGATGATTTAAATATCACTCTTAGGTGCATTCTGGGATGGATATTTCTTGTGCTGCCATGACACTCAGTGAGAAACTACAAGAAACAATGAGAAACTACCATTGACTCACATGAGACAGTGATTGGATCTAGAGTTTGTAGTCAGGCAAATGAATGTGATTTTCTAGGACGATTCATGGGATGGTGAATCTCTCTGATCCCAGAGAAAACCGGCTTTTGCTCGCAGGGCGGTTGTCTGAGCGCAGAGGGTGAAGCACAGTATGGTGTCCTTTTGTTAAGATCTGATGTACACCAGAGGAATTGTTGTCTGGGTTCCTGTTTGATTCCCTCCCAAATGCCTGTAAGACGGTGCAAACCCACACAAAAGACTTCTTGACTCTAGAAAAATGTGTATCTATGTTTAGGGTGTGTGCAGTTTGGGTACTTATGAGACTGTGTGGCCCAGAGGTCACCTTTGGGCTAAGCTGGGGGCAGTGTTTTTTGTTTGTGTCAGACTGGAGTGGGAAGAAATACATGAAAATCAAACAGAAATATGCTATTTGCTAATAGGGTAGCTACACCGTGATGACCTGTCTATTAAGAAACATTGTTAAAGCTTATGAACTTCTTTCCATGACTCCATTCAGAAGAGCCCTGGATCTTCCTGCAGTAGGAGCAGAGGGCTGAGTGCTGCCTCCCCTTCCTCACCAAATGGCCAGAACCGCAGAGCCAGGCACCGTCCGTCCCGCGTTTCCTGGTGACACCGAGGTGCTCCAGACCTGCTGCAAGTGTGCACTAGTGTGTCCCTTGCCTGTCGCCTGGGAAAGATGGTGCAGCTATCTGGGATGGTGAGGAAACCAGCGTCAGGACGGCTGAGCCCATTATGGGGACAGCAGCTTCTTCCCAGCCACTATCTCTCCAAAGGAAAGGGGCTCTTCTTTGGCCCTGGATGGATGTGTGGCTTCACACAGTGAGGAAAAAGGCCCCCTGAAAGAAATGGCAACTGTGGGTACCGGAGTAGCTCACCCAGGCTGCCAAGAGCTTCTCAGGAGAAAAAGCTACCAGGGCTGGTAGACAGGCTACACAAATTGTCCCAAGGGCTCCAGGTAGCCCTTGCCCACATCAGGCTTCCAATTCTGCCCCATGCTGCTGAGGAATTAAAAGCAGGGTTGGTGCAAGCAGGTCACTTTTAGCACATTTTTCATTCTGCCTTTCTCACCCTACAAAAGCTTCCTGGCACATCATGTGAAAACAGATATCACTAATGGCGGTCTCAGAACTGGCACTAGTTTTTTCATCTGTCGTTAGGCACCCAAAATCAGCTACCAATTTTTCAGAAGAGAAACCAACAGTTCTGATATCTGCTTTCCCAGTCCACAGAAGTTACTAAGCTGCTGTCTGAGCTTTGCACTCCGATTAAGAGCAGAGCCTCTTTCCCTGGATGCTCCCATCAGAAGACCTGCTTTTAACATAATGCATCAAAGTCACCCCAGGGCAAACTCTTCATCCTTTTTTGGTGCCATCCAAGTAAGATCACCTCTGCTTCTCTTACTGTAGTTTTTTATACAGAGGCCTCTGCACTTGCTGCGAGGAATGGTAGTTAGCTAAACTAAAGAGACCACAAACAGCCAAGTGCCCTCCACCCACAAACTTTTATTCCCTCCAGCAACCCCATTCTTGCAGTAATCCTGGGCTCCCACGTTGTTATGAGTCTCTGTGAAAACTCTTGCCCTACAAAGCAGGATGGCCAGCTTTCCCCCAGGCAAACCTTCCCAGCTATGTGTCAAAATATTTTCCAGGCGAGAACTGTGGGACAACACAACGCCGCTGGCATCGGAAAGCTGAGGGAGGAGTTTGGGCAGAAGTTTGTTATTTGGGGATAGCAAGAATTCCCCACTGCTTTCCTATGGGGTGGGGATGATCTGGGTGTGGACTTGGTTACGAGGTGATCTAGCCATGTTAGTCCCAGTATACCCTGCCAGTTTTCTTCCCCACTGCCTGGGATCGCCCAGGAGCTCTGTGCCAGCGCAGCCCCAGCGTGTCTCCAGACAGCTGAGCATGGAAAGAGCACCTGCCTTGCACAAGGGCTCCTTGCCCCTTAAACACCGCAGCTTGACCACCTCTGCTTTATTCCACCTTCATTGCCCGTAGCCTGAAGACAAAATGCCCTGCAAGAACCCACTGAAAGTTAAAAGTCTGTATTTCCTGCAGATCCTTCACATGCAAAATAATATGTTTTCATATTTCCTTCCCCCTAGCCCTCCGGTTATGTGCAAGTTCTACCACCATAAATTTATGACGTTGCTTGGAAAGCCAGTTGACAGACAAGGTCCTGCTGTGCTACTAAACATAAACATTTCACCTTCTTGTTGTGCTAAACCTTGGCTGGACTGTTTTTTCATCGATATTTTTTTTCCAAATGGGAATGCAAGCAGCTGAAGCCCAGCGAGAAAACATGAAAATAGATTTCTAGGAAAGTAACCAAAAGGGCTTTACCAGCAGGACAAGTTGCTTATCAAGAACTATTTTAGGAACCTGAGGAAATGAAACTTTGAAGAGAGAGTTCCAAGAGGGAAGATTTACTGAGGAGCTGAGGGTTCAAAGCAGGATGACTGCATGGCTATCAGGAAACCTTCTCTGCACCTGTTTCTCCACCAGCTGCCTGATCGTACTCCCCCTCCTCTCTGCTGGCAGCTGAACAGCCAAGATCCACATCCTCTTTTGTACTAATCCACTCCACCGTCTGTCTGGAAATGTTTGCCTGTCACCTCATTCCGCCGTCCTCCTGAGCAGAGACATAAGACACAGTTTCTGATTTTAACGCCCAGTGGTGCTCCAGGGACCATGTATAAATCTGAGTCACACTCTCAGAAAATGGGGTTTCAGCATGCCTCAGTTTCCCATCTGTACAGGGGAAATACATTACAGCTTTCCTTCCTTCTTGTATTATCTAGTGAGGCTACAGGCTCCTTAGGCTGAGACCTGCTTCTTCCAGAGGTTATGTCCAGCTTTTAATGGTGAGGGACCCACCTTATTTTCAGCTTACGGGTGCTGTTGCGCTTTAACAGTGCCTGAAGCATTTCTATTATGGCTTATTTGTGCAAATTTACTGTAAACCAAAGCCCTTTTATGTATGGAGATGAAGTGTAGTCTTGCCCTGTGCCACTGCATTGCACATGGGCACTTTACACAGGTCTCAAAGTTGCATGTCTGCACTCTTGGTTTCACAAGCAGAAACCTCGCCTTCCCCGCGTGCTCCTCCCCTGGAGAAATGCCCTGAAACTCTCTCTTGCTGTGCCAGACCCCAGGGTCCCAGAACATCGCACTTCTGTCCCCACACCCTGATGAGACAGCATGGATGGGTGGCTTTGCTGCAGTCAGCGGAGCATTGTACAGTGTCCTGGTTGTACACATGACTTTGGAGTCAGGTTAGGATGATGAAGCTAGATACTTCAGCATGCAGGCCCCAAAGTAGACTCACATGCCCTTTTCATGTCAACAAGTGGTGTTACTTCTAGATGAGAGAAACTGGGAGCACTTCTTACCTCAGCCAAACCCCAAACTGAACCACTGGATTGCACCGGCACCGGCACCAGCACCAACCAGCCTTGCCCACTTTCCTGCGTTACAGGAATGGGGGTTGGTGGAGCAGGCATGGCTTCATGGGCTTCTCGTCTACAGGACTGGGGCAGGGTGACACAGCCTGGTGTTCCCTGGCAGGCAGGTCCAGGAACATCTTCAGATGCATTCCCCACGCTGTGCAGTGGTGGCCCAAGACGCAACGTAGGGCGGACACAGTAAAATCTCCTAAGCAACCACATCTGCAGACCCCACCCATGTCCCTCGCGGGGAAGCCACCTCTCTGGTCTCTCACTGCCCGCAGATGCAGGCTGTGCACCAGGCCAATGACAGACGCAAGGCAATGTGAATAAGCCACCCCAGCCTGGCAGCTGGCTGCCATCTTGTCATGACTGGCTGTGTGCAGGAGATATGGAAAGGTCCTCGGGTGCCTGCTCCCACAAAGGTCAGGATGGCTGTTTGAACACTCTTGTTTAAGCGTTGGTCTTGCTCACCCCTGCTGTACACATCCACATTCGAGAAGGCTGCCAGGTCCCAGGCAGCACCAGGGAGGCTGAGCTCGGGAAGTGGCACATGGGAAGAGACAAACCGCCCCAAGCCGTGGTGAGGAAGAGTCACGGGCAGCTTGCAGAAGAAGGAAGACCATCCTGAAGGGCCTGATGGGGACACTGCTCCTCAGCCACAAGGCAGGGATGCCAGTACCTCTCCAGTGTGGGTGACAAGGACCTTGCGGAGACTTTTCTTTGAGGCACAAGTACATTTTTTAGCACCATGAATCGCAGCGGGTGGAGAGGGTGGATTCAGCTCCCAGCTGAGCATGGCCTGGACTGTTGAAGAGAAGACCAAGGAGACCTCTCTCAGAAAAGTGCTCTTGTCCCTAAACTTGACCTATATCACATCATGATGGATTTCAAAGAAAGGATGGCCCATTTAGCATGTAACTGAGGAGCCTGTGTCAAATTCCCAAGCTTCTCCTCCTGACCATAAGAAAATCAGTTTTAATATATCTTCTATATCAAGTTCATGACCTCCTTAAAGCAAATTATTCTCGTTTAATATCTGTGGCTGAAATGCCTTTAGCTGCATGTGACCAGTACTGAGGACAGAGCTGTCTCCATCACAGTAAGTTCCCCTTTACATCCTTTCTTTTGCTCTTTTCTACCCATGCCCTCCCTTTGCTCGCAGGCCTTGCCCTGGTCGTTGGCTACTGCAGGGATGGCGCAGGTGGGAGAAGCAGCTGATTGCAGAAGAGTGGCAGGATGTGGGATATGTAGTTGGTAACTTTGGTCAGATGTGTATTTTTTGGTGTATGAATGCCACTATGGCTTGTAGTAAACTGATAGGATTGTTGCTTCAGCCAGTGTTATTGTTGTTATCTCAGGAGCACCTGGAGGATTCACCCCAAGTCCCAGGTCTTTTGAACTAGAGAGAGAGGTGCAGGGAGTCTGCTACAAGAGCTTCTAGTGTGAGTTATATGCATAGTGCACAGAAATGTGTAACAGTTAGATGTATGTGGATATATATGCACACAGATATTTTTATGCATATGTATTTTATGTATGGGTGTGTGTATACATAGATGTATGGCTGTCTCCTACCACTGTACAGCCCTCTAGGAAGCAGCACTGTGTTCTCGTTGCCTGGCCACAGTGAACATGTTTTCAGTGTCCCCATTGTGTTTACTGCCAGAAATGGGCAGTCCTGTGGACTCCCTAAACTTTGGGGCTCTCACGACCAGTCCCCCCATATCTGATTGCACATCCAAAGGCTGGTAGTGGTTGATCTGTGCTTTGTGCCTCTTTTTTTTTGCCTGAGCATGGAGCTTAGCCTGGGCTACAGCCTGCCCCAGGCACCACAGTGATGTCTCCAATGCATCTCATAAGCAGCGAGGCTGTTTCAAGCTGAAGAGGCAGGCAGCACAGAGTAGATGGTATCACATCCTCTGTAGAAAACTCCTGGCAGAGTGTGACCAAGCCTTGAAGCTTTCATCCAACAAGCTTTGAAGCTTTGACCCCTTTGGAAAAGGCTGTGTTTCCCCTCTTTAATTCCCCCTCTCTCAGCAGAACGGCTGAGCCTACGCCAGTCTGCCAAAGCCCCGTGGCATCAGGGCACCGCGTCACCCCATCGCAGCCACCCCATGACAGCCCAGCAGGGTCGGTAGGCATTTAGGGCCGAGAGGAAACCCAGCACCTTTGCACATTGGAGGCATTTACAATGACTTTTGTTGCTGATGGCGCATGTTTGGTTGTACTTGTTAAATCTTGTTAAACAGGAAACAGGTTTCGAGGCGAGAGGGTCCCTTAGAGTTCAAGCTCCCGCTTTCCAATGTTCTTACAAGATGCACAATTGGCACTGGCTTACAGGAAATATTTAATTGGAGTCGGAAGGCGCTGGCTCCACTGACCTTGTATTACATTCCTCTGCGTGCTCCTTTGACAACGATTTTCACCTATAGCTTAAATCAGGGGTTTATTTATACCAGCCAATGGCGAGTTCAGCAGTGCTGAGGGGACGAGCGGACCATGCAGAGGTAGTGAGTGAAAGGGAGGAGCGAGCAGCAAGGAACAGTCCTATGAAGCAGAAGGGGGTGCCGCAAACCCGAGAGTGACATATTTATGAGTCCAGTATCGGTTGCCTGCACTGATAAGCCATGGTCATTAAAGGAAGGAAAAGTCACCTTTGTGTATATAAAATATACAAGATTCATGGTCTGAAAAGACTCAACAGGAAAACATTAGGTAAATAAAGGATATCCCATAAAGCATAATGCGAAAATTAAATTACCTCATAAGGGAGGAAGGCTGTCTGTCCCAGCAGTGAAAGTGAGGAAAAATGAAATTCCTCTGTTCCATCCCAAGGCTGATTTGGCTTTGGTGTTTTGGGTGGATCTAGACACATCGTTACTGATGCCTATAAAAAAAGCATTAAAGTCCGTGACGTTGGAGTGAAAAGGCTGCTGTTTCCCATAAATTCTCAATGTATGCTCACAAGGTGGTGAAAAGCATCCTATGCATTGCTGCTCATAGTGGCCAAATAACTGAAGTGCCATTGCAGGGGTGAGCTGGACTTTCAATGTTATTTCCAGTTTTCAGGTCTCACCAGATTTTGTTTTCAGTTGATTTTAGGAGCTGTACTTGTGAAACACTTGGAAAAGTTTTTTTTCCCTCTTCCCCTGACTTTTCTGGTGAGTGAAACATATCCAGAATCCACTTACTTTTGCTTTAACTAGTCAGTGCCCCTCCAAAACTGAGGAAAAGTTGAAACATCAGGGAGAGGCAAAAAGAAGCAAATTGAAAGAGATCACTTATTGCACTACACAACAAAAGAGACAATGGGAAGAAAAGAAAGGAGAAGAGAAAGAGGAAAAGAAAAACATAATCCAGTATTTTAAAGTATTATCATTAAAAAAACAGTTTAGAAAAAAACCCAACCTTTTTTTAAAGAAAAATAAAACAGAATTAACAATTTCATAAACAAGTGAAATTATTGGTTGTCCCCATGGAAGTGATGCACAGCCCCTGGCTTGCACACAGGTGGCTAACAGGTGAGCACTGTATAGATTTGTCCTGCCTCAGCAGCAAGTCCCTGTGGATATAGTACTCAGATCCACCAAAACTGGTAATGGAAGGCTTGACTGATGCCCAGGTTTTTCACACAGTGCTTTTGGAGAGGAGATGATTTGACCTGAATCAAGCCAATGCCCTTTTTTATTGCAAACTTTGGTCCTGGAGATGTGATCCCCACGGTGGTTTGGTAGGTCCAAACAGCACCTTGTAGCCACTGTTAAGGTCGGGTTTTTTTCCCCAGCAGAAGCACCCATTTGAAATTTCAGTGCTATCTCTGCACGCAAAAAGCCTGGGGGAAGCCACATCCCCAACGTGCTGCGGAATTTTGACAGGATGACTTAAGCAAAGAGCTCAGTGCCAGCTCCTTGGGTCTCTGTTCGCAGGGACATGTGCCACAGCTGCTGATCTAACTGAAAACCACATTTGACGACTGGTGCATCACACAAGCAAATCAAGCTACTCTGGTGCCCAGGCCCGGGCCAGGGAAAGAGAGCAGTACTTATTCAGCACAGCCTTCTTTTGCTCTGGAGCTTCCATCAATGTCTCTTCCCACCCACTCTTCTGCTCCAGATCTTTACAAGTCTGGGTCACGTTTCTGCTACATCTTGTTCTGCCTGTGAAGCCTTTTCTCCTCAGGAGATGGCAGCTTCCTCTCCGGAGTGTCTCTGGCCCTTCAGGCCTCTGCATCAGGCAAACGTACTGAGCATTGATATGGGTGACTGCTAAGGGACTGAAGGGAAGAAAGCAAGCAAGCAAGAAGCCTATTCTGGGCAAATTGAATTGGATCAATGAGGCTGAAACTTTGTTGTCTTTGCAGCCCAGTAATCTAACAGCATCACTTTTGCATGTCAGTACAGCCGTTGAAGGGTCACCATAAACAGCTCTTCTCCCATTTTTGAAACCTCCACATTATAGACCCATGGTGTTAAACTTACAAGTTTCTTTTTCAAGTCAAAAGAAACACAGGGCCTGGCTTTCTGCTCATGGCAATCCAACAACACTCCGGTTGCCTCCATTGACCTGGCTTTTACCAGAAGGAGCCCTCACTCTTTGGGAGCTGCCTTCTCCTTTCAAGTGCATGGGAGGAGGTCCCTTATTTTTATCATACTTCAAATTGAAAGGTGCCTCTTAGCAAAGCAATCAATATTGCAACCAGGTTTACACCTAGGAAACTGTGACTAAAGGAACAACAGAACACTGATTTTCTACCTCTGGAAATGCAGTTTAGTCCAACCTCGTTGTCTTTATCCATAGACCTTGGGGACATTTCTTTATTTGTAAAGGGTTTATTTTCAAAACTCTGCATGTGGTCCCCCATTAGATAAATAAGGTGTGATCCAGAAGTGAGAAATGGGAGATCAGTTTTGCGAGAAGCCTGCTAGATGAGGCAGCTTCATTTCATTCCATTTGGGAATTTTGTTTTATTCCCTCTTTCACCCTTTGCTGGTGTCTCAGCTCCCTCTCTAATAAATAACTAGTCCACATCACTAAACCGCTGCACATAACTCAGAGCAATTTGTTACTGTTGGCAATGTCTGTGCAGCGGGGGCCCAGGAACAGGCCAGCATGGAAGCAGTAATACCTCCCACTCTTCAGGAGCATGATTTCTGCCTGATTACAGAAGGGGTCATTGGTAGGACAATGCAGAGAAGGCCACGTACAATTGCCTGCACACAAATTGTATGCGCTGCATGACCCTCGCATGAGCTGCTTTACCCAGGAGTATCTGTCAGGAGAAATCGGTGCTGTGATATCAACACCACAGATGTGGCAGGACGTTAAAAAAATTAATACATATTCACAATCACCAGAATACAATGAAAGTGTTTGAGCATTTTGTATAGCCCTGGGCCCAGAGGATAGTTTAAACTACAGACATTCCTCTAGAAACAATGATATAATAAATCCACTAGGCTTAAGGTCCTTCCAAAGCTAAGACTATAAACATGGTCTTCAAATACTTGTTGAGGTTGTAAAATTAAAAGTCATGTACAGCTTTAAAAATAAATGAGAAAGGACTACACGTGTTTTTCCCCTTGATCCCCTTCTGCCTGTCCTTCATGAACACCGAACGGTGCAAAGGGGGTGCCTTCTCACGCAGTGGTTATTTTGATGGTGCCCACCAAAAAATTATTAGCTGGGAATCAAGCTGCAGGGAAGGAGGGATTTTCAGGGTCCTGACTGGAACAGGAGAGCTCAGCTGCCCTCAGCCTGCAAAAAGGTTGGAGGGTTAGCTTAGGACGTGTGGCACTACGCAGATAGGGCACCTGCTTTTCTGCTTCCCTGAAAGCTCTTGAGGGCTGAGGGAGGAGGAACAGTAGCTCCCAGGAAAAAAACAGAGTCTTTGAGAAAAAACCTCATCATAGTACATGCCGCTTTCTCCATCTCAGTGGAGTCTTCCTCAGCTTCCCTTTGACTACACACTTATGAGCACATAGTCTCTAATACGTCTTTCTCATTGCAGCCACCTTCCTTGAGAGCCCTGGCTCAATTAACCCCTTTTGGATACCAAGACTCCATGTTCCTCCATGGAAGGAACAGAGGGAACGTGATTTCTATACACACTCTGGTCTCTCATTGCCAATTGGCTGATCTTTGTGGATGTTGGTACATGAGCCTGGAAACCTTGGGTCTCAGTGGAAAAGCATCAAATGGAAGGTAAAAAATAAGTCAGCAGAGTAACTGGAGGGCAGCTGTGGTTTACCTGGGCTGTAACACCTGGGCTCAGTAGCACCATGTGCCAGTGCTTTCCAGTTTCAAAGCTGTCTTATTTGTTTCTGTGGGGATTTGGGGGAAGTTTGTTATTCACTGTTGGCTTTGCGGTTTTGTTTTGCTTTTTAACAAAACACCTTTAGAAAGAGTAGTCTTTCCAAAAAGGCATTGTTTAAGGTAATAATACAAGAGGGAAAATGGGGGATGTGGGGGAAGGCAAGGGAGCAGCAAAGCAGAAAGAAAACCTCCTCAGCTGCTCAGTAGAAAAACACTGGGTCTATAGGGTGTGATGGATTTAAAAAGAGAGAGCCTCCTGGAATTTTTCAGATACATTTCATAGAAGACCATTCATTCTGGAAAAAAAAGAAACACTCCATTTTTTCTTGCAATGTTATTTTGTCATTTAAGACCATGGGAGAGCCAAGTAAGCCAGAATACCAAACTCCCAGAGCTCTCAGGCATGAAGCAGAAAGAGCTATGGCAAATTTGGTTTTCGTTACGAACACACTAATGACCAAAATAAAGGCCACGATGATCACTTTGCCAATGGAGTTGCAGGGGCCTTGAATAAAAGCCCCAGATTGTGCAGGGCCCCCGCTTACAGCCTCCACCACTTGCTCTTTGGCAGAAAGGGGTTGCCTGTTTCTGAGGAGGTAATAAATGGACCTTATAAATGCCTACAAATATCTGAAGGGTGGGTGTCAGGAGGATGGGGCCAAGCTCTTTTCAGTGGTGCCCAGTGACAGGACAAGGGGCAATGGGCACAAACTGAGGCACAGGAAGTTCCGTCTG
>Ga0065711_1034084_pt1 | contig 24334 bp, 10 predicted proteins | sample Hoacrofraction12_FD_59098 | JGI IMG/M metagenome (GOLD analysis project Ga0065711, IMG submission 59098) | Hoatzin crop microbial communities from Cojedes, Venezuela - Epithelial fraction 12 v2 (version 2) | ecosystem: Host-associated > Birds > Digestive system > Esophagus > Crop | place... | reverse complement strand
GTTCCATCTGAACATGAGGAAGAACTTCTTTCCTCTGAGGGTGACGGAGCCCTGGAACAGGCTGCCCAGGGAGGCTGTGGAGTCTCCTTCTCTGGAGATATTCAAGACCCGCCTGGACAATGTCCTGTGCAGCCTGCTGTAGGTGACCCTGCTTTGGCAAGGGGGTTGGACTGGGTGACCCACAGAGGTCCCTTCCAGCCCCGAACATTCTGTGATTCTGTGAAATAATAGGAAACTTTACAGGAAGGGACCTCAAAAGAATATTTAGTCCTTGATTTATCATTTGCTTATAACTGAGGGATCACTTCAGGTTTTTGGAAAAGCTTGCCTTATTGCTATTGCCAAATGAGGAAACTAAGAAAATACCTCAGGTAAACAAAATATTAAACCCAGTATTTTTTTAAATCTTAAATTACACTGAGTTGCATTAGATTGTCTTTAATTAAAGCAGAAATTATTAAAAAGCGCTGATGTTCTCCTTGGATTTGCATCTTTCAAAAGGTCAGGTATCAATAGCAACTGGGAATTTGGAATTTCATGTGTCACAGACTGCAGTGGTCCAGTGTGTATGTGTACAGGATATATTTGTGAGGCTAGAAGAGCATAGTATTTTCTAATATATAGATATTTTTTTAAAAAAGCGGAGTTAGGATGTGACTTGGTGCAGTTGCTGCGAGTTCTGCATTACATACTGCAACATTTAGGTATTGACAGATCTTTTTTATTATATTAGGTTACATCTTGGGTAACATAACAAATGGTAGCTATTTGTCCACCTGTCCTTGAAAACCTCCAGCGATTCTACAGGGTTTTTCTGTGCAATTTTTTCACTGTATGTAACAGTGAACCTAGAGATTAGGGGGGGAAAAAAAAAAGGCAATTTTCTTGCTGCAGTTAAAACCTATTGCCTGTTTCTCTGTACTTAGTGAGTATGAAGAGCAATTATTGTATTTTTATTTTGGTTAATTGTATGTATTTGGAAATTCTCCCTCATCTTTTTGAAATTAAATAAGTCCAGTTTTCCAAATATTTTTCTTATATGCCATCTCATTAATCTCTCATCATTTTTTTTCTCCTTTCCTCTGAATTCATTCCAGTTATTCAGTGTATTTTTTAAAATGTGTGTCCAAATACAGACACCATAATTAAGCTTAATTTTCATTAGTGCTCAGTAGAACAGGAAGACTTTAATGTATTTTTTTCTCTGAAGTTACTGATTATACGTTCAAGTATGCCAGTTTGTTGAATTGCTTTTACAATAGAATGTCATTTTGGCCCTTTCTGGTTTGAGAATCACTAATTCTTTACAGGCACATGTGAATATATGTGATGGGATACAGACACACTTTTTCTACTACGGATCTTGTGATCTTTTAGGTGCTTATAGACATATTTATTTAAGCTCAGATAATTCTGTGGAAAATGAAGGCCAGCAGGCTGATAGCTTTGACCTTTTATCCTCTGTAAAGATAGGTGCCACACTTTGTTTTCCATTCCCTGGAACTTTACCCATCCTCTGTGACTTGTGAGAAATTAATATTAATAACTGATGGATGACGCTGATTTCTGAAACACTGCAGTGTTTTTCATCAGGCCCACTTAGTTTGAAACCATCTACTGCATTCAAGAAGTATTTAAAATGATAGGAAATTGTCTCAATAGTAGTCTTCCTCTGTTTTGCAGTGATGAAGGAGCCCAACATTAATATCATTAATAATATTTTTTTGATATAGTTAACATATTGAAAGAAAAGGAAAATGAACACACATACCTAGACCTACACTTGTTTTTGTAGAAATTTCAAATCAAAATAGGTAGCTAATTGTAAAGAGATATTTACATTTGTTCCCCATAGGGAAAAGCTTCCCTGTCGTGCATACATTTGAAATTTAACATGCTAAATCAGCATCTGTTTTTGCATGCTGAGAAGTTCAGTGGTCTGACATCACTCTCATATATTGGTCCAGCAGTTCTTGATTTACATTTTAATGCTTCATCTGTCATAACCCACACATCAGAACTGACCTCCAAGTTTATGGCCACATTTGGAAATTTGCAATTTTTTTTTTCTTCCCTAGATGAGTAATTCAGCCTCTTTGACACAGATGCAGAAACTTTCTTTAAAAAAAAAAAAAAATCTAAGGAGCTACTGTAAATGTTTTTCCTGATGCAAACTGGGAGTTCAGTAGTATCCATTTGTACCACAGAAGGTTATTAAAGCTTTATAAAGGAGTCATTTAAAGCTTGACTGACTTCTCTTCGGAATCCATCTCTTCCCGATCTTTATAATTATATTCTTTCTGTATAAAACTTGTCATCATTAACTGGCCATGTAACTTCCAATTAGGAAGCAAATACGGCTCCCCCATTCTTTTTCAAGATACAGTTTCATTAAGATCTGTTCACTGAAAGGGAAGGTTTTCTTTGTGTGGTACTGAAAAGCCTACGGAGTGCATCAAATTTGGTTTAAATTTGTTGGAATCCTAATAAGCAGAACCTGATCTGCAAGCTGAAGGTCTACAGAGGGATTTATCTTGATAAAATAAATTCATAGGAGGCCCTTAGCTCTCTCCTGGACAAGAGCAATTCTGTTGGAACAGAAGAGATTTAATTAAATTATCAGCTAATCTCAAAGCAAGGGCTTTTGCTTTTTAAATTTTCTTTCTTGATCTTATCAAGAAAATTAATGAATAAAAATGCAGTGGAACTACCTAGACAATGGATGTAACATGCCTCTTGGTTAAGCTATTCCTGTATCTTAAGCAGAAACTGGGAATTAATCTTTTGGGATACAGATTTAGAGAACTGCCTGTATTAGAATTTTGTGTTGGACACTGAATTATGTTGGCACAATATCACAGAATAATGTGAATTTCTCATCTCAATGGGAACATGCATGCATCTTTCTGTTGGAGATACTAAGCTGCGTTTTTTAGTCATGCAGGGTTACCTCTGATAACCCTTGGTGTAGAAGAACTTGGGTTATATCAGGCAGGTTTCAGACACGGGTGGAAGGTTTTCACTTGCCTGTTTGTTCTGAGGCGTGAATTTTATCCCACATGATAAAGTCACAATCCCGTACAACTTTTCCTGCGCTGTAATAGCTAGCACTAGATTAACAATTTAGCTGTGACTGTAAAGTAGTCAGCAGCCAACGTACACTGCTCCAGTCTGTCAAGGCAAAGTCACTCCTATTCTTGTCTCTACTGCCTTGAAGTCCAATAGTTTTTGTGTCTATCTTAGACCTAGTCTTTGATGGATTGCGTGTTTGCCATATCAAATCACCTTTCAGAACATTTGGTGAACAGCATCTAACACCTGCAGGATAGATGGCATCAGTGATCGCTCCTGTAAGTTTCTGCCCTCTGACGGTACTGATTTTTCTGTACTTCATGAGTAATTTTTACTAGTATTGTTGTTCATGGTTTTCTCTTATCAATTGAGCTTTACTTGGGTCAGACTCAAAATTATACTGGGCACTTTTCAAGGTAAATGGCACCGTAAACCTGGGAAATTTTATAGGCCCATACCAGCTGAAATATTACGTCCTCAGCGTAACTGCTTTTGAAAGCTGAGCATCATTGCTTTTGAATCAAATTCTAGGATTATATTCTAGGACGCAATGTCGTGGGGCAGGGAGCGCTCTGTTACATTAGTGTTAAATAATACCTAGTGAAAGAAGACTGGGGTTTTAATTTCTTAGCACAAAGATGTGAGATGAAAATGGTAAGTCGAAGTAGACAACTTGTAAGAAAATAAATACCTTTTAGACAACAGAATTTATGTTTGTTAAGGATCCTGTATTGCACTTGTAAGAGGTTTGCAGGGTGGCTGCAGTTTTACGTTGCTTTTGCCAAGATGCAAGTAACAGCTCGAGGAGTATGAAATGGTGCATTCCTTCTCCATCTCTTTTGCAGAAAGGAGTCAGGATAGCACTGCAGCGGTGCTGTCTGACTCCAGTTCCACACAGGATTTGTTTAATGAACCTGCCAGTTCTCAAGACAGCCTGAGGAAGACTTACACAGAGAAGAGGATTTCTACTACCTGTGCTGATCCACTGATGCCCAGCAAAGAGACCCTGGGATCTACAGAGGAAAAGAGTATGCTTGATTTCATAGATAATGTCAGCTGGTATATTCTCATTAAAATGTGTCTTCTGGCATGCAGAAGCACTGAAATACGCTGCACTGTGACTGAGAACTTTAACTAGGCGTTATTGCTGCATGTATGTGTGTAGCTTAATATTGGAACTGTGCTTTGCTTATGTGGCCATCATCCCAATTTGTACTACCTGTTAACCCTTACAAAGAAAATAATAATGATAAACTGCTGTCTGTGGTGGCCCTTTGACTGGCTTGCCTTTTTTTAGGTTATTATTTACTCTTTCTTCAATGTTTCAAATCTCTCAATAATTTAAGGAGCAGTTATTTGAAGATAATCTCAAACAAAACATTTTTTTTTTACTTTTCCTCAGGTATAGATGCTCTTTTTGTTCTGGCCCAGTAGCAGCTTGATATTCAGTACACAGAAGAGCACAAGTAGTGGAATTAGATGTTTTATTCCATTGGATAATTTATTTCGGTGGAGAAGTGGAATTACTCTCTACCAAATTTTTCCAAATATAGTAGTACTAAGTGTTCTGTATTCCACTGGAAAAATTGTTTCAAAATCCATTAGCTGGAATTTCCCTTTGTCTGATGTTTGTACAGTTGGATGTGACAGTAGATAGAGGGGCTAGACTTCAGTAGGGAAAGACAAACAAGACCAGTGTATGAATTTTGCCCAGCTTTCGGGGTTGTGGCCCTTTGTGGGATGTTACGCCTTTTTTGCCAGTTCCCAATATGCTTATAGTCTTTTCCAGTTTCACAGATCCAGAAACCATGGTGTGTGGATGGGCCTGATTCACTTCACTGATCTCACTAGGAACAACTGCCAAGCAGTCATCTTTTTGTTCGCAGACTTGCATTAGCTTGGTTTCTTGTTTTTGTGAATATTTTACTTCAGTCTTGCCTCAGCTAGGGAAGTCTATGGTGAAGTTTGCATCAATACGGTGCAGTAGATGCCGGTTCCTAGTTTTGTAAGATAGTACTTACGTAATCACTAAATCCAGTAATCTTTTGGGTATTAGACTAAAAGCATGGATCTTTTTCAGGCATGCAATGACTTCTGTTATTGTCATCAGTTGTCTGTCAGAAAAACTGTGTTGAATGCATTCTTACATTACTGACACTTATTAGAACAAATGTTGTGTTTTTCCATAAAGCTATCTGTAGAGTAAAAATATAATGGATATATAGATTGTGCAAGCAAATTTTGAAAAATTTCTGTTCTTGAAAACGTTTTACTCAAAGTTCGGTCTTCTTGGAGAAAAAGTTAAGGAGCAGCTTTGTACCTAAGGATGAAGTATACTTTACTATGTCTCTAGCTAAGATCTAATATAAGAGGCCCTTTATCCTAGCAAAGACAAAGACACAATAAACTTCCATGACTAAAAAACAAAATTAAAAAAATTAGTCTGCATGCAGCATGCATATTTTCAGCAACAATGGATAGCTAACACAAAATGTGGAAGTTCCCACAGTCACAGGTGTTTTCTGAATTAAGATTTGGTATCCTTCAAGAAAAGATGGGTCAACTGAACTATGAGTGACCAAGTTAATCACAAAAATATTTGAATGGAACTGTAGGTGCTGCATTATCCAGAAGGCCAGTTTAGCAGCTGCTAATCATTCTGTCCAAGCCTAAATTTTATTCTGGAATTGTGTTGTTCTTGGTAGATTGTTAAGAATAATGCATTTCACATGGCAGGATGGCTTTAATTTTCTGTTCCTTCTTCCTTTCTTTGCAGTGGAATTCTACTGAATTTACACTTCTATTTTGTTGTTGTCATGTGTCCTCCCCCCCATCTTCCAACATTATATAAAATCTTGCATTCTGTGAGGTGTGCTGCATTCTTACTATTGCTCAGGGAAAAACCCACATAAAGACAATGGAGAGATCAGTGTGTGGCTCTGTTTGTTAAGAAGATAAAGATTGCTTATTCATTAAATGTCCAGAATAGTCATAACTTTTTCAGGAACCACTCAGTAATACTGTCTGTGCTATAATGAAGAAAAAGGATTACCATTTGTTGTATTTAATTTTTGTAATTTTGTATATTTAATTTGCCATTTTGTAATTTTCATTGTCACATTTGTCTTCTCTGAATGTTCTAGTTGCAGGAAAGTCAGAAGAGCTGCTGGAGAGCTCAGAATCTTACCATCCTGCTGAGCCTACTGGCCAAAAAATTCTGGTCGATCCTCAGTCTGCTTCTGGCAATCCCATCAAAGCTGCAATCCCTCCACCCTCACAGTGGGACTTCAAAAAGAAAGCTGAACCTTGTGGTGATGCATCTGAATTTCCTCATGGTCTTCCAGCAGACCTTGAGGAACAGCGGAAGTTCCTGACAGAGCAGTGTATTGCCTCCTTCTGTTTGTGTCTCAGCCGCTTTCCCCAGCACTACAAGAGCCTCTACAGATTGGCATATCTGTACACATACAGCAAAACACACAAGGTGAGCAGACCACTGATACAACAGCTGACTAGCTGTGTTTATTGTCTGACTAAACAAGCTGTATTGTCATTTGCACTGATTCAGAAGTCTCAGTGTTTAAATACAGCAGGTAAGTTTCTTTAATGCAGTTTGGATTGGAACTGTGCTTTGGGAAGTCTTCAGCTCATAGATTGTCTGATTCACATGTGTGAGGCCAGTTGAGTAGAAAATTTCCTTTTTCATTACTGAACTAAGTAATTTTTTGTCACTCAGCAGAGAACTACCTTTTAGATATGTCACATAAATGAAGATGTTCTTGTAAAAATGACAGCAATTATTTATTTTACTGAATAAGTGGACTGAAAAGTGACTTGGAAGCAGAAATTCATCAGTATTGGTGTAAACACATCATGTGACACAGACTTTTTGGTCTTTGTAGAATTAAAGTTTTCCTGTTGTCAGAGCTTAGAGGTCATCTTGCATAAGACAAAATGACTTGCTGTTTAGATATCACTGAGTGAGAGTCAGCCAGAGATCCTACTGCTCATGAGCCGGTGATTTTGGATTAAACAGGAATAACAATGTCTTGGTGACACCAATAGTAGGAGTTCTGATTTGAGGTGAGGGCAAAATAACTTGCTTCCTCCAGCGTGACCTTTGCATCTTCATAATAAAATTAATTTCAAAAGCCTTCTACTATGAATTTTCATTGTTTTGGTTTTAAAATTATGTCATTCTTTATTTTACTTCTGCATACTTCTGTTATTATAATCCTTTGTCTTTCTGAAGTATCAGTTAGTAAAATATGTATGAATAGTAGGTTGAAATTATCAGAGTTATTTCACTAATTGTCATAACCAAGGTTTGAACTCACTGATTTTGTTTTTGGAAGTCTTGTGTTATGTCATATGCTGCACTGCATGGCTTCCTGAATTATCTTCCCCACTGGTACTGAAGCTTGTGTGAATAACAGGGAAGGGAAAGTAATGGAAACAAATCATATCCCTTGCCTCGTAGTAGAAAACGTATCAACAGTACTGCTGCAAATTGAGCAGTAGCATGTCATACCAATCTACTGAAAGGTGATGAATATTCCATTTGGCTATACATTGATTATGCAGAAAAATATTACCATTCTTTTAAAGATAGCTTGTTTTGAAAACATTCTTATGCTGTTTGTATGTGACAGTTGTTACTTTTTCCATGGAGCTAATCATTACTAGGAGACGCAGATTCCTGCAATCTGTCATTACTATTGCTGACAAATGATTTTGTATCAACATTCAACAAAAAAGGCTACCTGTTTTCAATTTATTGGTTCAAATAGCATTTCCTTGCCTGAGGAACTACTTGCAAAATATTTTCTTCTAATTTTTTTCCTGATTAAGCTTTCTTTTTGCTTTTTGTATCTCCCTATATAAATATCAACTTAGTGATTTGTAATGAAGTACACATTGTTGTCTAAATCTGTCTCCTCTTGGAACTCAGAAAAATTGAATCCTGCCTGTTTGAGCCTGGCTTCAGCTAGCATTGTTGGATTTTACTGTCCTGTTTTTTTTGCTTCTCTGCATAACAAACAACTACTTAATACAGCAAAAAAAACATCTTCCTACTGATATATGTATACTACATACTTTCATGAGGTCGTAATTTTCTTTCTTTGATGACTCATTCAGGCTCTTTTGTAGAGCAATGTCAAATGTCTGTGTTTTAATGGTACACTAATATGTCTTTAGTGGGAGTTATACTCCTGAATAAACTTAAATCACAGAATGCATCTATGCATTTTCAGCACTAGCTGGAGTATAGTATAGGTATATATCTAAGCTATACTGGAGTATAGCTTAGATACACTGATGACAAGCCTGATTTAAAAAATGTCATAAATTACATCAGGTTGAGTTGCTATGGGGGTAGGGTGGATTACTGGTAAATTTTAGAAAGCTGAAATTAATTTTTCAATGCATATAACCATCTTGGAAAATCCAGCATTTATGTACCAGCGCCAGGAATTTGTGTGAAGAATTTAGACTGATGGCCAAAATTCATGGTTGGCTGGGAAAGGAGAAGATTGGCAGGTCTCCATAGTGCATAGAAAAACAATTTTTCCATATGCAATCTGTTTTCTCCCATTTTACTGTATTACTGGTTTTGCTGTTGCAAGATCAGTAAAAATAGTTGTTGAGTGCTTTTTTTAACAATCCTTTTCAAAATCTTTTAACATTTTGTTTGGCTATGGGTTCTGTTCTTTTTTTTCCCTTGCAAAATCCTTCTTACTGTTTGGAGGCTATTTCTCTTCATTTTACTCTGTTACCGGAGCAGATTTGTACATAGCTGTTTTTTGTTGGAATAAATGTTCAGGAAAGTAAGGATGAATTTTCAGAAGTTACTTCATTGCCAGGTTGGGCAGTAGTTTTAGTTTCCCATTCACCTTGTCTATGTCTTGAAGTAAAATCTTCATCCCCTTTGATTTTTACCTACAAAGTGAGTGTTGGCACAGTTTGGAAGAAGATAGGACTTGGCAAGATGCTGTTTATCAGTATAAAAGGTTTTGTGAAAAGCATTTGCCTTCTGGTCCTTGTGGATCAGTATGTAGAACTGGTCTGATACTCTGCAACCATCAGATTGTCAAGAAATAAAAATATTTACTTACATGCTGTCTTTATCTCGAAATAACAAATACTCTCTAAATCCCAGAAGAATCTTCTTGTCGATACTGTTTGTATGACTTACATTTTTTTAAGTTTGTATCTTGTATTATGTCCATTATTAACAGAGCTCTTAATGGGGAAATTGATGTCAGGTACAACGTCATGTCAGTAGCATGACAGTTGCATCAAACTAGGCATAATACATGCATGTAAAAATTACAGGATTATATATATAGATTTCCTGTATTCTTAGAGACAGGCATAATCTGTAAACATAATAGATGTAAGCATTTCAAGTAGCAACAGTTTGGTAATAACAGTTCATTTGAAAGGCTACCCTTCAAGGTCAGTAGTCTTTTTATTTTGCTTTTATTTGATGCAGTAGCACTAGGGTTTTTTTGAGACAAAGCCTTCTAGCAGACTATAAAAGAAAACAGAGGGAAGGATTAAGATACAGTAGGATGTTTTGTACACCACTCAACAAGACTTCATAGAGTTTCCAAGTTAGGTAAACATGGCTTCTGACACCATTGAGTTAAGAGGTATCCATCTCAGGTGCCTCAGATTTCCACTGAGTTGACCATAAGAGATTTTCCTTTTCAACTTTAACAGTGCTGTAAACTTTTTTGCAAGTTACTGCACCGTGTCAGTCATCTTGTCTTTGAATCTTGGGGTGATAAAGATGTGGGAGGCAACAGCTGAACTGGAAAGAGTACTTCATAATTGCCCTGAGTCAGACAGCTAAATCCAGCATTTCAGGCTGGCAAGCAGTGTGCCAAGAAGAATAAATCCTTTTTGCTATGTCTTGAATCCCTTCACCCACTCCGAATAACTTCATCAGCTAAAAACTAAGCAGAGTTGTGCTGTGAAATCTAATGAGTTGAGACCTGCTCAGGTGTTATTGACTGGGAATAACTGATTGTGCTGATTTAAGGAGAAGGGTAGTGGAAAATCTGTAACTATATATTTTATTCCTATTAGTTTTGATTGTGTGAAGTTACCGTGTAATTGCCCCATTTGTCTGAACGATCTTTTTTCCTCCTAGCTAGATTACTGTCATCATCTTGTTCAATAAGAGCCTGTGAATTCCATGTACCAAATACATGCCAGTGGATGGTCAGTATAATGCGCATAGCATATCACCGGAGCATGACGCTACACTTAGCGATCTCTTAACGTTTTCGTCATAAAACCTATGTATTCAGGAATACATCCATAGCTAAGATTTGTTTAGACTGGGATTTTACATCTAAGCTTTGTGGTGGTAGCTTTCTTAAGGGTTTTGTTTTCCTTTAGTTTTTATGTGATAGTTTTAACTGTAAGATTCAGATCGCCACACATTAGGCAACTCTTTAGTATGTCTTCACACTTGGAATTTACTTAGGTTTCTGATGACCATGACTGGCATAAAATAAAGCATTTATGTGCCTGAATCTTGGGCGTTACGATAGGCTTATTTTCGTTGGATTCTGATTGTATTCAAAACAGGATGACTTTCATGGAAGACAAGATTTTTCTAGGTTTTTTTCTGTGTTGTATTTTCTTCTGTATGTATTTCAAAGTATTTTGCAGGCTTAGGTTAATATGATTATGGAAATACATATTACAAAAGAAGTACTGTAGGAAGAAGTTAGTATACAGTTAAGGTTACATACTTTGCTTTCTTCAGTCTTAATTAAATTTGGCACTCAGTGATAATAATTGAATTTACTGCTTCCCCTGACTAGCCAGAAAGTACTTTGTGATATTTATGAGTGAATGTGTATTTGTCCCATACCAGAAGAAAGCCATCCCAATCCCCTCAACTGTCACACACTATAATCATGAAGGCCCTATGTAAGTCCTGTATCGGCCCTCTTGAATGAAGCACTTTTGACATCCATAAATATCTGGTTAGTATTTCCAATGTTCAGCTCCCTTGCACATGAATCCCTAATCAGCATTTTGCTAGAGGGCATGCTCCAGTTCTGATAAGACACTGGAGATTTCTGCATGATTACTGTCATTAGGACAAAAGCACTCATACTCAGCAGGGTTTTCACTGTTTCACCAGAGTCTTGTAAAGAAAATAATCTGGAAAACACACTAAGAATTTTGCTAGTAAGCCCCCCTCCCCAAAAGATAATACACGGGGAATATACTTCTTGGATGGACATGATTTAATCAAATTTGTGATTGACAGAGTGTATCTCCAGTCCACAAAAAAAAAATCAGAATTCAACATTGTAATTTGTCTCTATGAACCAAATATCTTCCTCTTTCTTTTATCTGCTCTGTGACAAAGTTGTCTATAAAAAAGCCAGCTAATGCGACTCAAATGCTACATTCTAATACTGAAATTAAAAATGAAGTAAAGCAAAACCTCTGTCAGTAAGACCTTACAATTAATAATTGTCCCATCTGCTAGTAATGGTTTGCCTGGAGCCAACAGCTGTCTCTAGTTCTCAACTACACAAGAGATGTTCACGCACTGAACTCTTAGAGGGGTAGCACTTTTGTGAAGTTTTGATTGTTGTCTACCATTTAGTCTCCTCCCAATACTTTCTTGTTAACTCACTGAGCACTATTAACCAAATTTGATGACAGGCATGGATTTTTGCAGAGAGGTTGAGTAAAATTACATGGAGGGCAATGGCTGGGTAGAGGTAAAAGGCCTGAATTCACCACCCCGTTGGAAGAAGGCTGCAGTTTAAGCCTAGAGGTTGCCTTTTCTGCTAGGGCTGCGCGCTGGCAGGGAGCGAGCCCTAGGCAGGAGCTGGAGGGGGCAAGACAGGAGGGACTGATGGCTGGGGGCCAGTGAGGGGCCTGGGGTGTGGGGGAAGGCTGCAGGATACCCAAGAGTGAGTTCCACTGTTTGCTGAGAAACTTTATCTTTCTATATATAAACTATTTTATACTGAGCAGTAAAACTCAACATTTAACAAAAAGTTAAGGTGTTTTTAAATATACCTGTAGGTGAGGTTTCTGTAGGTGACAGGAGATGCAAGGTGGATCTCAATGAAATTAAGGGGGTTTTCTTTAAATAATAATTTACAAAAGAGGCAATAAAGCAAAACTTGAAGATAGGAGGCTGGATTCAGTGGCTGTAGGGGACTGACTAATCCCTCTGCTGGGGCTGAGCAGCCTGGATGCTTGCTCTGAGAGGCAAGCTGGCTTCTCCCTCCTGAGGGATGTTTTCTCCAAGTCACATGCCTCTACAAATACTGTCAGAATAGCAGCTACCTGGAAGATGAAAAATGGTAATGCAGGTTAATAAACAGGAGCTTTGTATGTCTACCTGTGGGTGGCATTTCTGTCCCCTGCCTGCAACTCACCTTCCCCGTTTCATCCCCAGAACCTGCACTGGGCCCGCGACGTGCTGCTGGGCAGCGGGGTCCCCTGGCAGCAGCTGAAGCACATGCCTGCACAGGGCCTCTTCTGCGAGAGGAACAAGACGAATTTCTTCAACGTAAGTTTATACAGCTGATAAACACACCCGTACTTTCTCAGCCATCATTTTAACACCTGTTTCTCATTTAAAAGGTTTGCGAAGGGACGGTAATGTGAAATTCAGCAAAGGTGAACTAAACTAGCCAGACAAGTGGCTAAAGAAAAGGCAGAATTGTATTATAGAGATATTTTCTGGGATTTTCCTCTCTTGAAGGGAACGACATTAGAGGAATTATTTCTGATGAGCTTGGAAACAGAGAGAGAGAAGCAGCAACATTTCTTAGTTATGCTTTATTTACCACATACTTGATGGTTGAGCCCTGTATAAAAATTCTAATTCTGTTCATCTTAATTATCCTCTCGTTTACTGTTTCTCAACTAGACTTGCACTTCTCATGACAAAAAAATGGTGCTAGTTGCTCTAAAAATTCTCTGTGGAGTTGGAAGGATCTTTCTTGTATTCAGCTTTTGTAGCGTGGCTGAGCAGAAAGTGTGTTTTCAAGTCCAACAGTGTAGTACCAGCACTGTCGTATAGACTGGCCCTATGTCTGTGATACCTTCTAGTCCACAGGGGTGTCTGCGCCTCTCTGACATGGGACACAATACTTTGAGACTTACATGAGCATTTATCTATCAAATTCCCTGCTGTCATTGCAGCTTAACATATTGCTGTTGCCTTCAGTATCTCTGGCTGTTCTGTGGTATGTTCTAGCTTTTTGTGCCTTCTGCTCTTTTGTGATAGGATTCTGTAACTGGTTTGTGGCTTGGAATGTGTGGCAAGAACCTGGAGATGTTCTGTTTGTCTTTCTGGACTATGTATCTGTTACATGGTGGCCTGTGATTGCGGAGACAGAATTTTATGTATCTGCTTTCCCATTCAATGCTTCTGTTTTAATATTTTAATTGTGAAATTTATTTCCATTTTTTATCTGTTAACATCTATCTTGATTTTTGCTGTATGTGGTGTTAATTAGCACCTCTGTGCAAATTTCTGTTAAGTATAAAGTAAGTGCTCTTCTCTGACTATAATCCTTCAGCTGGGTTGAATAACTACGAAATACTGATGGTAATTCAAAATTGTATCATGGATCAGTTTGCAAAAAGAGCTTCTATGTCATTCCATCTTTCTGGATAGAAGTTTTGATTAACAAATACTGTCAGCCTGGTAGGGTATAGACCAAACAGTTGTGACCTGGTGGATGATTGCATGGCTTTGTTGTGGTTATTTCCCTGCAATATCTGCCTGCTTTCCATACAAGAATCCTGCGGTGTGATTAACTCTTCCAGCTGATGAATACTTTGGCTCAGATCCAGTTTATGCACGTATTCTCATAGAAGGTAATGAAATTATTCAATACGTTTCAAGTCAAGTGTGAACTCTGCATGATCAAGGCTGACTTGTTCATCATTGCAGGGTGAAGTGTCAAGAGTATCCTAATTTTTCATGTATGAGGAAGATGAGCAGTAGGGAACTGAGCAGTTTGTATAAGGGAGTGTTTCTACTTGAAAATATGAATTACCACATATTAAGAGAGATCAGTGGCTGACCTAAATCATGTCTAGTTTTTGAATGCTAATGGTAGATAATTTAATGATAGATTCCTTTGTATCCCTAGGTGGATGTTTCCAACATTATTTCAAAAAACAATCATTCCTTATTCTGCATATTGATCTCTTTATACGCTGAAGGATGAACAGTGCTAGTACAGTTACTAGACAGCTGTATAATAGTTCTATTTTGTAAATCAACACAAACTTAATTCCCATAGTGCTAGTATAGTTACTAGACAGCTGTATAATAGTTCTATTTTGTAAATCAACACAAACTTAATTCCCATAATTTAATCTTATTAACTTTCTTTAATAAGAAATTAAATACACTTTGAAATAAAAGATAACCTTCAGCAAAAGGTATATGCTAGCCCAATGCAATATATTGGCAATACTGTTAGAACAGAGAGAAGGTGTGTGAAAATGATGTTCTTGGCTTATCTTGTCTGCCAACAGGTAAAGACAATGTTAGTCTGGCGTCCTCCACACAGACCACTGCCTCTCGGCTTGAGAAATCTCAGTTTGGGAACTCCACTCCAGTGTGTCACAGCTATGGGGATAGTATAACTAGCACATGGAGTGCCGCAGACAGCAAAACAATTTGTTGAGGCCTTTGTGAATCAGTGCTTACATCTTGACTTAATCCTGCATGCATGTAGGTTAGTCTTCCTGTTAACAGGTAGAGTGTACATTATGAGTTTAACATGATAAAATATTTTGGTGGTCTCATTTTCTACTCAGCTATATTTTCAGAATCCTCTTCAAGTAACACTCTGTGTGGAACACATGGCAGTAATCCAGTACAGATGACACAGACGTAGCACAGTGAGAAAATCCAGATCTGAGAGACAAATGGCTGCAAGTGCCCATGAAAAAAAGCTGTTAGTGTCATCTGACATTCCAGAATGGGACAAAACTAAATCTGTGAACAACTTGGAAAAAAAAAAAGTCTCAACACTGCATTGACCTTGTCTGGGTTAAACCTCAACTAGTTTGTTCTCATGCAAAGCTCCTAGCCAGGCAGTGGGTAAGCCAATGTATTGCACCATCTGGGTCAGCACTCGGAACATAGCTTTGTGTGTTGTCCGTTGCGTACAGATGGTGTCACAGCCCACTGTCCCAGCTCGTGTCTTCACGTACAGAGTTGGGCGATAAAACAGAAATGGTAGAGCTCTACAAAAGTAAGTAGTCTCATCTAATCTTAGAAATTAAATAGCCAACCTTAAGATTTTCGAAGCTTATTAATGTCCTCCAGGGTTATTTTCAACAGAAACCCTTTGCCTGAAGTGTTTATCGACTTCCATTAAATGCATTTGGTTTTATTTTTGAGAACTCTTTGTCCTTCATGATACAAAAGAATTAAATGAACATCAAAGTGTTTTTCTGCAGATACTTTACTATTGAAATACCTTTTTCTTCTGAAGCAAGTAGCACTAGTGTTTTTAATGTCTTATACAGAAGATTCAGGGTTGTTGAAATTACAGCTGACTCAATTTTACAAGTACAAACAACAGTGTGCAAGAGAGAAAGCTAGCAGCTCAAAGACGAGTAGGGACTGTGCCAGCTTGCTCCTCCCAGACATTTTATAAATCATGCATACTTCTAGTAGAATTATTTATGAAATGTTTATGACAGCACCATATGAAAAGAAATAAACCTGGGTAAAGCTGTCTGCGGTTAAATTTTACTGCAGAACTGCTGGTCTGAATCTGTGTGTCACAGTCTGTTACCTAATTTGTTAGCTGTCGCTCAGCTGCAACTGAAATCTCTTTGAATTCATTTTTTACTGTCTTCAGAATGAACAAAAAAGGCATGTTCACCTAGCCTTGATTTCTTCAATTTGACATATTAGAATAATGTCAGGATGCACAGAACTTCTTTTTTTCAGTTCTAAGAAAAAAAATGCTTACTCCATTATTGTACCTATTTATTTCCCAAACAGAAAAGAATGGCCCTGATTTTCTAGGACTGGAGGTTTTCGCACGTTCACAGCCCTGCTAGTAATGGCAATCATTGTAGGAATGATTACTGCAGTTAGACTTACAGGAGTTTTACCTATATTCCTGTAAATGAATACCAAGTCTCTTCTGTTTGGCCAGTTACACATTTCTGTATAACCCGCATGTACAGGTACACTCTAGCTTTTCTCCTCTTCTTTATCTGTGTGTGTGTGTGTATAGAGAGACTTTTTTTTTTTTTTAAAGAGGGCTCCAGGATGGTTTCCATAGTAACTAAATTAGAAATTAATTCACCAAGAGAAAAAAAAAAAATCCCCAAACATTGCTTTATATAGTAGGACACTTTTTAAATATATTCAGATTTCATGCCACTATTAATAAAACAAAGTTAAACTTTGTGCACAGATGATGGGTATTCATCAGTCTGTGGGTGGGTGGTGATTGTGGAAGAAGCATTTTGATGGTTGAGCTCAGTGTACCAGTAACTTCTCCATGTGGTTTAATATACATTATTTGTGTTTTCCTGGCACATCATCTGTGGTAATAATAATCTGTTGTAATAAAGATCTTGATGTCCATCTTTGGTAACTGTTCCCCACATGTGAAAGCTGCACATGCACACAATAACTATAATGCAGACATTCACATGCATGAAGTTTTGCTGCAAACTGTTAAGGATAATTGTTCTATTTTTAATTCCAAAAGGGACAACGCTGTGTCCCTGAAGCTCTTCTTTCTGTGGTCTGAGTAAGCAGGGTCAAATTAAGGTAGCAGCATCCACGGGGAGCCAGAAGCTAAGAGATTTCACTTTAATCTGCCGTTGTTCATACCAGGGGTGGCTGGGCACTGGCAGGAGAGCTGTGCTGTACAGAGCTGCAAGTTCTGGACACCGAGCAGTTGCAGAATAAAGTCTGAAGTTTAGTGCTGCAGGTTTCTAGAGGTAGTTCTTATTATAGCATGGTGATAGCCAGTGGATGCTTTCCCTGTTACGCTCCCTGGGTAGCGGGTTGTTTCCGTAGTTGTGTTTCAGGTTGAGAGTCACGTCTCTCTGTCTTACCAGAGGAAACTTGGTTCTGAAAAGGACAGGAAGGGGCAAGGGCTGACTCTGTTTTGGAATTCTGTACAACCAGAGCCGTACAGGTAAATTTGAGATGCAGGAAAGAAGACTGTTACGAAGTTCCTCATATAAGCAACTATTGAGGGGAAAAAGGTAACATGCCTCAGGTTTGCTAGAAGCTGGGCATTTCTGTCAAGGAAGTTTCATTATGTGTGCCAGTTGTTTTTATACCTTCCCTTAGACATACGTTACTGGTCACTGTCAGAAATAGGGCACTGAGTGAGTATATGAGATTTCATTTTGATCTGATACAGCCTTCATTTGTTTCTTTCCCAGTTCCTGAAGTGTAACCTCAGCATTAATGATTTCCATGACTGGAATTAAAATGAAACATTCCTTACAGAATTTAATGTCTCTGTTAGAGATAACTGGCTATAGATCATCTAAGGGAAGAGGGAAGACCGTTAGGGTGGTCTGAACCTATTCTAGACATTTGTTCTGCCCAGTCTGAGGTTGCTGCTGATGTTGACCCAAAGAACCCCCAAATACCACCCAAGACCAAGGGCAGCTCTTCAAGTCTGATTGTGGCAACTTGACGGAAGCCTCAGGTTCAGTTTCCCACCACGTACTAGAAAAGCCTGAAACTGGAGGCAACAGCAGACTGAAATGACTTCCCTAGAACTTTACTGCTCTGCTTTCCTTTCCTGTCCTTGGCTGGTGATAGATCTGGGTTACTCCCCTCCTGCTCATAGTGGTGTGTGTCTTTTCAATTGGCAAGTGTGCTTCCAGCTCCTAGACATCTGCTATGTGGAGCATGAGTCTTCTGAGAAACATAGTGCCGTTTGAATCAAACTGGGGGGAAAGGGAAAGAACTTGAAGAAACTTACTGTGCGTCCATGTGAGTTAAGATTGTGTCTCAGCGTGGTGAGAGTTTGAGTTTAATCATATATAGGAGCTCCAGGTGAATTAATGGTCATGTTTTAGCTTGATCATGATTGTGGTTGCAACTTCTTGAAAAAATGTTGGTCTTTTTAGTGCTTTGAACACTTTATGTGAAATTGAGAATGAGAGCATGCCAACTTAAGTTTAAAAAAAAAAATAATTAAAAAAAATCACAAGCGACATCCCAGAAATCACTAGGGTTTAGTTATTCAGTTTTGCCCTTCTTGCTTCTGAGTGGTTTTGGATGCCAGTTTTATGCAACCACGAGAGAACAGAAACCATAAAGGAATCATATTAAAAAAAACCCAAACCTTTTTGATTCCAGCAACTAGCAAACGGTTGACACAAGTTATTAGACTTAATATAGGTTGCATACAAAAAAAGTGCCTAGAAAAGTTGGCTTTCACCATTAACACTGACCTTCTCTGTAGTTGCCTAAAACAAAATAATAACGATACCATAATGACAACACGTTAATAGTCTGATATTTTTATGCCTTTTTTTTTTCTTTTTGATGCTTATGGTAGGCAGATAGGGGCATCTGGTTAGAGGATGGTTAAACCCCTACCTACTTCAAAAGACAGAATTGTCTTTAATCTTTTGAGGAGAGGGCCATACTGTAGCCATGACATATTTGCGTTTTCACTGTGCGGGAAATAGGCCCTGCAAGAGCGAGCTTTCTGCTTTGTAAAAGTGCCGTTCAGTAAATGCAGATTCTTACTGCCATCTTTCTACTGACTATGAAGTACTTGCATGTTAAATAAAAGACATCTCCCTTTTAATATAAAAGACAGATTTTCTTCATGTGCTAGGAAGAGCAAGCTACTTTGTGAAATGGTTTGACAATTTAGGACTGTCAGCAGTGCGCTGTGTGCGGGTGGGAGACACTGTGCAGCAGGGAGCCGGGGTGAGCCGAGCCTGCACAGGTCGTCCAGCACCTCTCCTGAAGAAGAGATAATGGAGACCTTGCTGTTCTGCACTGGGGATCAAGTTCGAGCTAACATGCTGCCTGCCTGGCTTGCTTCCTCGGTAATTTTAACAAGTATTTCATTGCTTTTCCTGAGTTCCTGAATAATGGCATTACAAAGTTATTGTTCTTCATCCCTGTGAGGAAACCATTTCTGGTGTGATGAAGAGATACTTGTGTGGAAAGCTGCTGAGGAGTAAATAAAAAACCCTTCAGTAGTCCTTTCTGAGCCAAATGATTGTATAATCCTGTGCCTTAATTTGTAAATACAGTCAGCTGTATAAATGGCAGTTATTTTGTGGTTACAGTATAAGCTAAAGTTTGGAAGAGAGAAGAGTGAAACCAAATCAGTGTCCTCCCATCCTCTGTTCCTTGTTCTTCCTTTTTGGTCTTTGTTAATTTTCTGTTTCCCTTCACTGTATCTTCTGTGGAGTGACACCATGTCACGGGCGCGATGCTCCCAGCACCCATCATTGAATGTCCACTGAGTCACAGGGTAGAGGAACTTGTGCTAAAAATCATTGCCTCACCTGTCTGCAGATTCAGGAAGGCGTATTTGTATTGATAAATATAATTCATATATACAAGGTTATTTTTGCATCAAGTCTATAAACTTTTTTTAATGAGCGCTTAAATTTTGGATAAGGTGGTTCACTAAAGTACATGAGGTGACAGCGTGGCCCTTCTCTGAAACAATGACGAAAAGTCAATTTTATAAAAGTGAATGTATGGAAGAGAATTAGTGTTTTCTCTGACTCCATTAAATTTACTGATATTAATGCCTATGTTTGAAACAGAGATTTTCTATGTGCAAAAAGGTAGTTTTTCAAGAATCTGCATATTTTAGTCAAGCAAGCATATTCATTTCCATTGTTTTTCTTCTGTAGCGTGGCAAATGGCTTCCACCGGGGGAAGGGGAAGCAGGCAGTTGTGATACTGTTTGCCCCTACAATGAGAGTTAACATTTCATTATTTCTTTTCTGACTTTACCCTTGATAGTTTTGCCAGTAGCAAGCTGTTTTCCTTCTTTACCTTTTTTTTCTCTTATAAAGTTAATGTAATTCTATCTGTACACCTCCTGTCCAGATTTTCTAATGTTTTAATTGGAGGCATGCTTTTAGTAGGTACAAAGGAGTACTCCGATTCTTTCACGCTTGCTCTCGTGTGTGCTCACTCTCTTATGCAATCTTAATACCAACTCTGAAAACAAAGGTAAGCAAGGAGTTAACTGTGCAAGTGAAGCTTTCATAGTGATTGGATTAAGACCAAGAAACCCAGTAAGCAATGAAGTCTTAAAGTTGCCTATATAAAGCTAGATAACTTTTTCAACCTCTGCCCAACATGTTATTTACAGTTCTTCATTCTCTTGGAAAAACAGCACTCATCAGTGAAAAATGTCCGTCGTTCACAGAGTTTTTTGCCTCAGTGTATACACGCTGTTCTTTCTGGCTAACGTTGCAGGCTTCCAAGACCCAGCGAGTAAAGATGCCAATAAATCTAAATCCCTGGAGATACAAGCATGGGGTTTTGAACTGTCATTTGTGCCAGTGGATATTAAACAGCTTTTTTTTTTCCATTCGGTTTCCCTAGGAAAAGTTTCTTCTTCTGTTGAGTAGATGAATTTCTAGACAAACGTAAGCCAAGGAACAAATAACCCTTAAATCAGTGACGATAAGATTTTGATACAAGAGAGACTGTCATGGAGGTTGTAGTGGATTACAGGACATAAAACAGTTAATTTTAAAGCTGGATCTTTAAAGTTTAAGAACTCTAAACAGTATTTAAAGGTGCAGTCTTGCTGGAGTTCTGTGTGATGAGTGTCCTTTTATAAATGGGTAATGAATAAATCCATAATTTGATTTTTCCATCTGCCAGCTGTGTATCAGATATGGATGGGAGAGCTAGCTTTAAACATTTAATGGGGTTACTTTTAAACTTAGGTTAGGTTCTTTCATTTAAAAAAAAACTAAATGGGATTTTTAAAAAACTAAACATTTTTAAATACAGTAGGAAAGCAGAATTTTAAAGGTTATGATCCATGGAATGTCTTTAAAATACATGTTTTTATATTATATGTCTGCTGTCCAGTTATCAGACTAGTTTTTGCAGCTTCTTCGTATAAGTTATTTGTCCTACTTTTGTCACAGAAATAAATGGCAAGAATGGTTATGTCAGTGTAGACTGCTGCATAAACAAAACAAAGCAAACAAAACCAGAAAAGAATAAATTTGGAATCTTAGAAGAAAATCTAAGATATGAAATTTAATCTTTTTAAATAGCTGGCATTAGCATTTTCCTTTCCCCTACAAATTCCTATAGCCTCTGACTGAAAGCTTTGACATAACTCCTTTGAATATCAATGTGTAGAGTTCACATGAGAGTGTTGAACAGGCAAGTAGTGTGTATGTGTCTGAAATCATACCTCACTGTATTTACATACCCTCTCCTTTTGTTCTAAAACTGATAGCATTACTCTGAGGAACATAAATTTAGTGGATGTATAGCTAGAATCAAGACCTACTCAGAGCAGTTTCCTTCAACGGTTCTTTCTTAGGTGAAGCTGTGTGTGATATAACCAAGGTGAAGCATGTTTTTTCTTGATGAGCTGTTTCTACCAGTTGTGTTAAGAGGATTCTGTGACATCAGTCAAGGCAGTTTCCTCTTCTGTATACTTAGTTTTGTAGATGTTTCCAGGACTGCTTTTGAGGTGATTATCAGCCTGTATCTGATCTTGCTCAGTACGGCACTTGTCCGTTCCATATTACAGGTATGACAGATTTTTTTCATTTCTGTATCTTGTCTGTGTAAAAATATCAGTCTCACTCTGAAGGTTAAATGCCAAATGGCAATAAGTGAAAACAAAACCAGCTACCACCAGACAAACAGCTCATGCTACTTTTCTGAAACCCTGTGACAATTTAATTCTGCACCTGTGATGGTTTTAGTTTACCTGGCATTATGGTGATTTATTATAACTTTATTCCGTACAAAATGAAGAAAATTAATAGTGAAATTAACTTTATTTTATTTTATTAAAGCAGCATGTCATGAGATATATTCCTGGAATTACAGTTCTCAGCAGACGTATCTAAGTATTTTTCATGGATATACATTGCCTTAGTGTAAAAACAAAAACAGGAGAATGTGGGATGAGAGCAGCGTGATACAGGTCTTTGTGTACATCTGTGCAAGTGGAGAGCATTTCTAGATAAATATTTTTAATTTAATGGCTACAGCAGGATGTAATTGACCAAACTAAAAAGGCTGAGATGGGGAAGATAAGATGGTAGATGGTGATAGGTAAGAACATATTTTGTTGTTATGCAGTAGCTAGTGTATGATGCACAGTTTGCTACCTGACTGCTGTATCACCACAGAGCTTAGATTAAGGTACTGAAGTAGGAGTTCTCTGAGTAATAGTACTCTATCTTTGGCAAAATTCCTAAAGTTAGAGGAATAAAAATGTTGAATATGGTATAGTGCATTATTGTTCCAGACTGTTTGGCTCCTGTGGAGGAGGTAGGATTTCCTGGCATAATATGAACACTTCTGGAGTTTGCGTGGTAGCTTCTATGTGAAACAGCAAGGGTTGACTGAGAAAGACAAGGTGACTTTCTCAGTCTCCTGAAAAGAATTAAAACGAAATATGATTGAGTGGGCGAGCAAAAGTAATGAAGTCCATAGTGGTCAGTATTTTAGCTTGCTCCTCTGAAAACTCCAATGTGATCCTATGAGGGAAGTTCCTATATGAGCTTGAGAGAAAAATGGCTTGTTTCCAGGATCTTTATGACCTTTGTTCATTTCAGTTGCCTAGACTTCATCTCCATCAGTTTGCTTACCTCGTGTCAATAAACAGTTTCACAAATTTGGCTTTTATGAAGTTGTTTAATTTTTCTATAGGTTAGTGGAAGCAAAATCAGAAAAAACACAGACCTTTCACTTGAAACACTTCGTAACAGTTGCTCAGAAGGAATTCAAATTTTGCTGGCTGTTTGGTTTGCTGACACAGAATTAAAATCAGAATTGAAAACTCCTACCAGGCTAATTTTCTATATAAATCTTTATCTCTTCAAAGCTGCTCCCTGTGTGTATATTCAAAGTGTATCAGCACTTACGCTATGATTTCCTGCTTAGTAGACTGGAACTAGTTAAGTCATGAATATAATGACATTTTCTTAAATATTCACATGTTTGAGATAATTTAATGAGCTTGGTGTAGCAACTAAAATGATTTCTGTTTACACATACCTAGTTTGTTCCTCCTGACAGACTGCACTAAGCATTTAAGAGTATGTGTTGGGGTTTGTTGCTTTTTTTTTCTTAATGGTGTAACTATCAATTACGGTATTTCAGGGTCACTGAGCTCCACTTATTCCAGTGACACTGACTCTGAAGTGACTAAAGTATTTCCATTGGGAAGAATTTAGACAAACCTGAAGATAGGCCAGGCTTTTATGTCTATGTAGCTCATCCATGGGAAGTGTGTAGCCATCCCAAACTCTGTGACACTTTAGCACTGTCTTCTATCATCACTGATCTGCCTAACATGGAGTACATATTTTATGTTTATAATCCATGTGTATATCACAGCTAGTGGCAGATTCAGTGTTAAAAAACTAATAGAATCATAAATCAGATTTTAAAAAGAAGTAGGGATTAAAGGCCAGTATAGTTGTATAATGAAGGTGGGACTTCTGATGTGAATGCAGCACAATGATTTCAAAAGCATTTTCTTTGAAGCGTTAAAATACTCATAATAGGAACATGTGTCAAAATAAAATGCACATTCCAATTATTTTGTAAGCTGAAATATTGTCAATGATATAAACTTAATCTTTAAAAATTATAGTTGATGATACATAAAAGTGATGTTTTCATGCCTGTAATGAAGCAGTTGTTCCAGCAGGCTTAAAAGAAAAACATCTGGCTTTGTTTGCTCTTAGTCTGACAGCTCTATACTAAAGGTCTTGCTGAAAATTACTTCCCAACAGGTTTTAGGTCAGGCTATTTTCATTGTCATTTTCTTTCCAATTAAAAAGAAAGCAAAAATATTTTTCTGAATCAATTGTACTAAAGTGAATGTTGTTTTCAGGACTAAAAAAGCAATACTTTACATTTTTTTAGCATTTCAAGTAAAATGTGCAACTACATATACAGACTAATTTTTTGAAAGTTAAGCTAATTCAAAACAAAGACCAATGTTTTGGAAGCTTAAGCTTTTACCGATTTTTTTTTTTTTTTTTTTTT
>Ga0065711_1034080_pt1 | contig 24335 bp, 16 predicted proteins | sample Hoacrofraction12_FD_59098 | JGI IMG/M metagenome (GOLD analysis project Ga0065711, IMG submission 59098) | Hoatzin crop microbial communities from Cojedes, Venezuela - Epithelial fraction 12 v2 (version 2) | ecosystem: Host-associated > Birds > Digestive system > Esophagus > Crop | place... | reverse complement strand
CAACTAGACTCAGAGCTGCTGATGACAACCCTCTGAGTTCTGCCATTCAGCCAGTTCTCTATCCACTTCACCGACCACTCATCCAGCCCACACTTCCTCAGCTTCCCTAGGAGGATATCATGGGAGACTTTGTCGAAAGCCTTGCTGAAGTCCAGGTAGACAACATCCACGGCTCTCCCTTCGTCTACCCAGCCAGTCATGTCATCGTAGAAAGCTATTAGGTTGGTCAGACAATAAATTACTATTTATTTTGTGCGTCTATCTTTTCATTTTCCTTTTTTAGTTCCTCGGAGCTTGGGTAAAACAGTGTATGTTTATTAAGTTACCACGCAGATAAATCTAATGTAGAAAATGCTTTATATCCCACAACAGTGTTCATTTTCTTCAAAATGTTTTTAGATACACGTGCTTAAGGAATGGTCATTCTTTTATAATCAAGAAGTAATTTAAAAATAACTTTCTGATTCTAATAAGTTGTACAAATGAATTTTGCGCTTTCTGTGGCAAGGTTCATGAGTTTAGGTTCTTCGTGTCAGCTGGCAATTTTGCGTCTTTAGCCAGTCATGTGACTCTGAGTGTTAGTGTTTCATGGGCCATGATTTCTGCCTGTGGTTACCAAATCCAAAATCCTACAAACTCCATCATAGAAAACAACCAAAACACTACATGACCAAACATGAATCTATGGTAACTTATTCTGTAATAGTGAAAGAATAATGTAAGGATACAAAAAGCAAGGGTGTCTGTTGTAGGTTTGCAGTAAAGCGGGAAGAAGTATGTGCCATTTATATAATATGCACTTCAAACTGAATAGAGTATTTTTAAATCAAATTTTACTTTTGGTTTTGATTTTATCAATTTTATTTTTATTTCTTTCAGATATTTCTAATTAAATTCCGTTTAACTGAAATCAAGAATTGGTTCCAAGTACTTAATATGTTACTTACCAAATCATGTCAACCTTAATATGAGTTATTTATACTATGAGTTGTTTGGGTAGTATACATGTTTTATGCTGGATTGTGCTTCATACAGTCCTGACAAGTACTGCAGCAACAGGGAAATATATACCTAAAGTAAAATAAACTGAGAAACAGTGAGAGTAAATGACTTAACCAAAATTATCTGTGATGGGCATGACAAATATAGTTCTTTCCTGTTTCTTGACCAGATACAAAAGTTTTCCCCTCCAAACATTTTTAAATAAAACACGTAGTGAAATCTAGTTTCCACATTTATATTTTTCTCCTTCTCTCACTATATGAAATGCCCTATAATTTGGTCTAGTTGGCTTTTGCAGCTTCCTGGGTGTAAACAATATGCAGGAAAGGAGGACTGGGACCCTTGGACAGGCTTTTACCCAGAGTTTGTGGAGCAGATAAACCCACTGACTTCACTCACATTCTTAATGGGGGCTTGTATTCAAGCTGCATGCTGTAGCCTGGAAGCCAGAGCGCTCTGTTCCTTGCCAGACTGAGACAGTATTTTGAGATCCAGTTATGATAAAACTAAATAATCTCCTCTGATGTTGCTGAAGTACGTTATCCTAAATCAGAAAAGAGAAATCTGGCCATTTCCTATAGTTATGCTTTATAGCTCTGATACTTTTCTGGGCCTCAGATAAAACAGAGGGAACATTTCAGTTAAAAAACAAAACAACAACAACAACAAAAAACCACAAACAAAAAAAAAAGCTTGAAAATGTGTTGCCAGTGTCGTCCTCTGTGCAGTCCTTCTGCAGCTGAAATGTTTGTACTTTCTACTAGACGTAAGGAGAAAAATGCCAGCCAATAATCAATTTTCAATAACACTGGAAAGTGAAGAGAGCCTGATTCAGAGATCATTAAGTCTTTGCACTGCACTCAGCTTCCACTAGATGGATCGTTTTGGAGAAGATTTCCTGACAGAGGGCATCAGATGCCACGGCTTCTCTTCCCACCTCCTTTCATCTGAGTAGCTATGGGCAAGTGATTACCATCTGCAGAGAAATGCTGTCTTGAAAGTGTTTCTGGCTTGAATCATTATAAAACCATTCCCCTTGTGTCTCCCATTGACTTGACACATCCACTGTTGTTATTTCATAATCTGCACAGTTTAGCATATAAATAGACAATAGTTTTTCAATGTACCATTGTTCATTAATGAGCCAATTAATCATTAAACAGCTTTCCTCCCCTTAGTAAAATACAGGAGCATTGAGATATCTACCTCTGGCTTGGTTGGGAGCTGCCCCAGTTATGATCAGAAAGTTTTATTTACAATGTACTTTACAGCTGATAGTGCAATACGACATTACAACATTTCACTTTATTAGTCCACTAATCTGGCAGTTCTCAAGCATGATTCATATAATTTCTTGGCAGTTGGATAGTAGATAGGTATATCAGAAAGGCTTCACTTGCTTTTCTCAAATCTGCCGCAGTGCATGTATTAAGGTACTATGTATTGCAGATAGCAGAACTCTCTAACTAGCTCAGGTTTCATGCCTCATGTAGCTGTTCATCCCTCTGAATCTTTATTAAACTTTGAAGTTTTGCTGTAGGCTTCCCTGGGTTTAATGATGTGTTTTGCTATATGTATCATAAACAAGACTCCAAGAATATCCTTGAGGTAATGAAATGGCTTACACAGGAGGGATCCCATGAAGGTGGGTTGATTCTGGTAGTCTGCCTCTGGGCCAGCATCACACAAACCCATGATATTTTTCCAACTCAGTTAACAACAGTCCTGACCTCTCCAACTATTTATTACTCTTAGGAGGTAGTATGATCTGTTTCTAACCTAGTTAATTGAAGACAAAGAGGAACTGGGATGAAAACTTCAGGTGGCCAAGACGCATGCATGAGAGAAAATTGGAGTTTGCTCCAAAGAAATGCAGACCTGATGATAACTGTTTCATCTTTCTCCTCATGTTTCCTTGCTTTCCTTACTGCTGCCTCCTGAAGTGCAGCAGTGCCGAGATGGCAGCAGAAGGTGCTCTCACGTCCTTGGTTTTCCAATGCTTTGTGATGGGGGAGCAGTGGCAAGGGAGGGGGCAGCAAGCTGGGTCCCAGGCACTGCAGGGGCAGCCCAGCCCCTCTGTGGGAGCTGCCCAGAGGCAAGCAGGAGGGCAGCGGCTGAAGCAGATGGGCCTTTAGTAGGTGTGTGAGGAAGCTTGTGTGGGGTGATAGAAGAGGGAGGTTTTGGTGGGAGCCCAGAAGAGCCTGTGTGGTTCTAGAAGCCTCCCTGAGCCTGGGCTGGGGGCTGGCCTGACTGGTGGGCAGGGAGTGGTGAGTGCCTCTCTCACAATCTTTTATTTATCCGGGCTCACACGTTGCATCTCATGTATCTTATTCTGATCTGCTGGGTTATGTTATGTTAAAGCATTGCTTTGGTGGTATAGAGCCTACAGGTGCTTTAGGCTTGTGGTTGGAAGAAGTTTTTCATTAAGGAGGCGCATGGGGGTACTGGGTGCCTGGTAATCCTGTCATGGAGAGAGAGTCCCAGAATAAATGTTCTTTCTTCTTTCTCTGTAATAACGATGACAATAGAGCTGGTCTCTTCTACTATTTTAGGTCTCTCAGATAAGAAATCTATCTGTGAAGTAGTCAGTCTGTTACCAGACAGAAATCTCTTTTGATCAATTTATTTTTTTATCAGAAGATAGTTACTCTGGGGCACGCTGTCTATCTTTTAATTAGCAGAAAAAAACATCAAAGGTTTTGGACTCCAGCCAGCACAGAATAAGGACATTCTGAAATTATGGAGACTTTAGCAAGAAAACTGCCTCAGTGTGAAGGGAAATTCATGGCCAAATGAACGTGCTGACTGAGGAACGGCACGAACTCCCTGAGAGGGGTCCAGGGGGAGAGGAAAACTTCAGGGGAGGAAAGATGTTGTGAGTTGGAGGTTATATCCTTCCCACTGCAGAAGTTTTGCCTCAGGAGCTGAACTTCAAAGACATTTCCTGCAGATAGCCTTCCACGTCAGGCGGTGGCTGAGGAAAAATCCTGGGAGGAAGCTGAAAGAAAACAATCTTCTTCAGGGGTAGGAGAGTCAATGGTAGCTCTGACTTAACTGAGTCTGTGTTTTTATTTGTTTGTAAAGAATAGCTCACATAATGATGACATTGATTTTGTGTCACTGTTTTTGTCTTCTGGCACTTCGGGCACTAGGGTCTTCAGACTGTAACAAAATCACATATATTTTTCCGGGAATTCGTAACTAGAGCTGTCCAAATGGTGGTGAGAATGGAAGTTCTTTTGGAACATCTTGAGTATTCTGACAAAAATCACAAGCTCATTGTTGAAATTGTTTGTAAACAAACAAAAAAAAATCCTATTAATGGCCCAGGGAATATTGACTTAGCTCAGTTTGATAATGGACAAAGTGATTTAGGCAAAAGTTTAATAGTCGAACAGTAAATAGAATCAGCAAGATGAGAGAATGAAACAGGAGTTTGTGGGAAGTGTATACTTTTTTCATTTCATTTGTTTCAAGATAGTGACTGACCTGGAAATGTGACACATACTGGTTCAGCAGTAATGATGATCAGAGACTGATGGAAGCAAAAAAAAAAAAAAGAGCTATTACACAAATCTCAGGGAACATTTATGAAGTTATTTAGAAACGAAAGTACATCTAAGAATTAGTAAATGAGAACAGTTTTCAAAGATTCACCACTAGAGTCGGAATTTATGAGTTCAGATAGGGACTTGAAGATGTGCCTATGTAGACGTTTACAACTCGCAACAGACAAAGTTGGGATTTTTTGTGTTTTTTAATAATTTTGTCACACAAAGGGAACAAGGAAAAAGTTGAGTTATAAGAGAAAGGAGCTTGTTTTGTTAGGGAATAGAAAGACTGAAAGAGGCAGAAAAAGGAAATGAAAACAGCTAACCCCTCAAACAAAGGGGTTATTCTCATAGGAAGCAACTATGAGAGCAGAAGTGTATCAGTTCTATACATGAAGAGTGAGAGCCTGTGGAGATAGAGGCCTTTAGTTTGCATAATCCATAGTACTTAATCATAAGGATAAATAGAAATTTGATAATAAAAAACCCTACATGTTTCTCTGTGCAGTTCACCAAGTCCCTCAGTGGCAGCCTGATTTGATGTCCATAGCTTGGCTGATATAAATGATTGAGTGGAAATCCAGTCTGATCTGCACTGGTTCATGCTTAGAATCAGTCTGTGCAAAATGGAGATCTAAAGTCTGATCCCAAACCCTCCAGAATGAGCAGGAGTTCATGAGCTGTTTAAGTGCATACCCACCTTTCTGCACTAACAGGGACTGTACAACAAAGTACATGTTTACTAAGAGTGATTTCACTGTTTAGCATCTATTACTCTAAAGAGTCATGAAGGAATATCAATACCAGAATCCTAAGAAGGAGAACTCAAAAGCTTTTTATTTGTGTATGGAAGATCTGGCATTTAATGACTTGGAACATTTTTACTTGAAACAGAGCGTATTTTATAACATCCCACCACCACCCCAAGCACTGCAGAGTTATGGGAAGTACTGGTGCACGGGAGCTTACACAGACCTGCAATTGCAGTGGGTGTTGTGCTACTTCCAGTTGCTTATTAGAAGTTTAAGAAAAGCACTTTTGGTTTAGCTTCTGTTACATCAAAAAATATAATCAGCTATGGCATTGCACAAAGTAGGCTGATAAGAAATGACAAAACAGTCTGTCATGTTAAGAATTTACAAGCGAACTGCTTTCTATCCTCCCTTATTCCACCCATGTTAAATATATATGTGCTTCATTTTAAAGACATCTTTGATCACTCATGTTTAGTTAAAATGTACAGGAGTGTGCAATATCATCTTAGAATTGCCTTTCTATGCAAATTACAATCACAATCAAAGATGTACATGGAATAATTGTTGCAAAGGAAGTGACTTTACTCTGCCTCTGTCCCTTGCTACATATGTTTTGTATTTGTCTGTCTTTATACCAGCTTTCTGTCTTGATGAAAAAATGACAGTTTGCTTTGAGAAGCTAAAAAGAAGATAGAAATTTGTCTGAATGTGTTGATTTCTGTTATTTTAGAACAATTCATTAGCCAGGAGGAAAGGAAGAAGGTATAAAGGAGCTCTTGACATCTGAAAACTCAGTTATCGCTAACTGTGTTCGTATGAAGAAAATCTGTCAGGATAAAGTAAGAGTAAATTTTTATTTTGTCTAAGAAGTGCTCTTGGATGTATCAGGAGTTATGAGAGCCTACATTTTGTTTTGTCTCTTTAACAGACTACTCTGCATTTTCTGGTACTTTTTTTTGTCGCAAGCTTGCTAGGTTTTTGCTCTTGTTTCACCATGCTCTGCAAGTAAATGCAGCCCTAGGCCTGGTAGCTTTATAAAGGCATGACTCGTACTTTGAGACTAGCACTGGGTTGATCGTGCTAATGAAACAGTGAGATTTGCTGAGTCCGTATCCACCAGTCTCTGAGAGGAACTTCTCTTAAGCCAAGCAATCCAAAACAATTTTTGAAATCAACTTGTCAATCCAGTATTTATTAGTTAAACAAAACTTCCTCTGTAGACAGGTCAATGAGCTTTGTGAAACTAAATGCACTAAAAGCTAGCCATTGGGACTCAATTCATAATCAGTAGAGGAGCAGCTATTTTTCTCATGCAAGCAATCTTAGTTGGAGGTGCACACTGAAAAAGCACAGCTGACTCAGGCTATAGTATTGCCTGTTTCTCTGTGTTCACTGTGAAGTCTAGATTCTTAGGTCAGATGTAGATATTTGCACTATAGATGTCCAAAGCTAGATGAGGTGAAACTCGCTGTCCATCTCTGCAGAAATAATGGGACCAGTAGATCTGGCTTGCCCATATACCATTTTCATTCTGTACTTGTGGAAATGTTTTTGCTGGTATTTAGAGTTGACCATGTGCGCCCAGGGACACTATGAACAATGTTGTGCTCATTTGCCAAGCAAAGCCCTGTTGAGAATCGGTCTAACGTTTTTTTAGTACCAGTAAGTACAGAAAGGGAGAGTAACTGAAGAACAGAAGTGGGATTGTAACCAGCAGAGTTCTCATTCTGGAGACACTTGTGGAGGAAAGCATAGATTTTATGCTCAGAACTCTGCTAGGAGAGAAGCTAAGTAATTTACTCTGGAATTGGTTAAGGGTGTAAGGGTGTAAGGACAACCTGAAGATCAGTTCCAGTTATCAACATCATTCTAGCTTCTGTGTCATTTTTAACACCCATGCCCTAAGTTGCAAGGCAATATCTTTTTTTTAGACTTCTGATAGAAACTGTTAACCACTCTTAGTTAGTTAGTTGGATTTGGTTGTTTTCAATTTACTGTTGTTAGGAGGATGTTGCTTCTAGCTATTATCATTTTATGAGAGAACACATGGGTAAGACCAGATCAAGACTACTACATCCAAGCTGAGACATCTCTGCCTAGTAGTGGCATACTTTGCTGAAAATAGTCAAGCAAAACCTGAGGAGAACTGAGGCTTTTATTAACATCATAAGGACTCTGGCCATGCTCCAAGAAACAAAACACCATTAAAGAACAGCTCAGGCAACTTTCCAAGGTTTTCAAATTTCTATATGCCTGTTATGCACCTATGGACACTTGATGAATGAGAGAAAGTGGGCAAATTCGCAAAAACAGGCATTGGATGGAAAAAAAAAAGGCCATTAGTAAGGCTTTAGTATCGAAGTGTTATACCTCTGCAGAGCAAATAGAGAAACAGTGTGTTATCCTACAAGGGTGCAGAGATGCAGTGTTAACGCAGAGGCAGAATGGAGCTATCACAGATGCAGAAAAGTCACACGCTCTGGTAAAAGGTAGGCTGTTATGCTTTTTGGACTAGAATGATTCCATTCACTTACCTTCTTGTGTAATGGGGACATGCCACCTGATCACAAGTTTCTAAAAATCATGACAAAGAAGCCACTACAAAATTCCAGTAACCAGATAATTAACTTGCTGGTGGTGCTGCAGGTGCATGGTGGGAAGATAAAGTATTGCCTTAGATAATCGCTTTTAATGATAAATCAACGGAGTTTGATATGCCTTCCAGAGTATACAACAGATAGAACTCAAAGACTGTGTACATCAGCTTGTCACACTACATTTGTGTCTTTTAAATGAGTGATTGATTAAAACACCTGCAATAAACAGCATAGGGTGTTACAAGCAATGAAATAATTCAAATTTGGAAGCTGGCCACAGCAAATAAGAGGAAGTTTTCTGTCTTGATACAAGAGATGAATAATCTGTGGCTGCAGAATAGGATGTTGTGTAAACCAGATATTGCTAGTAGATTTAAGAGCTCACATTGTGGAGAAATGTGTTTCACAGCTGGTCAGGACTAAGATGAGTCAGGGAGTATATCTTATGGCTAGCTCTGAATCCCTAAGGGCATGTATAAAGCAGCGTAAGTCATGCAAAAATTACGGGCTGGTAGTGGAAAGAGATTATCCAATCCCATAATTCTGTCCTAAGTCTGAGTCCAGTCTTTTCCTTCTTTGTTCTCTTTTAATGATGGAAAAGAGATTGTCAGCAAAAGCCATCAGACAGTTGATGGAAAAGGCAAAATAGAAAGCAAGCCCTACTGCCTTGTCAGACCACCCCTTCTGTCCCCAGGCCTCAGAGATTTGACAGTCTGGAGAACATTAAAAGCTAGCATACAGATGCATGAGTAAGGCCTACTCAGACAAGCAGCCTGACTTATCCTGGATTCCTGGCCATCACAGATAGGAGGGAAAGTTTTGGTTGAATATTCAAGTTGGGACAAAAAACAGTAACAAAGGTTATGTACAGGAAGGTGTAGATCGGATCATAAGAGGTACCTGTCACCTCAGGACCGTAATGGAGACGAAAATGAGGACAGCTGTGAAGTGATGTTGGATAGCTGTGTCACAAATGAGTCATTTAGGATCCCTTAAAGTAGTTTAAATATGATGTTGTAAAAATGCAACTTAACAAAGTTCAATGGCAAGGTTCACGCTTTGTTCCACTTACATAGTGGAAATGTAACCATTTTGCCACTAGTGTGTTCTTCCAGTGTTCAGTCTAGAATGAGGAAGATTGCTGCAATAAATTGGGCCAAAGTGATTGTTCAGTTCTCCCTTCCCAGGCCTGGTGTTAATACTGTTTCCAAACTTGAAACAAGACATGTTTATGTTCTACAGTACTGTTAGATTCAATTCATTAAGAGATAGATTTCAAAATTACTTACGCATGTCATAAGGCTGATCAATCCCACCAACATCTTAGTCTGGAGAGAGGAAGAAAAGATACTGGAAAAAAAAAAAAGTAGTAAAAGAATGTCTACCTTACTATGTCTATTGGTATGAACATGTATATTTTCCAAACCATTTGGAAAAGCTTAAAACTGTAACTAATCATGCTGATGAAAGCTTTAAAAACCAAAATGCATTTGTATATTTTCAAGATATGCTTAAACAGGAGCTGTGAATTGTGTGATTTGTTTTCTTGAAATTTGGTCTTTTTATAACTGTACTGTGAGTTAACAGGTCATCTTTTGCAACCGCTTCTAGCCATTTCCATGTAAAATAAAAGATTTGTATTTATATAAAGTATACGATATTTTAACAAACTGAAACTGAACGGGATCTTGTTCTTTAAATTTAAATGTTACATCATCAGAGCTATTTTTGGAAGAGCCCCAGTTTGACTCATCAGTGCCTGTTAAGCATAATATGGGATTTAATCTTTAACTGCGTTCTGTAAGGAGATAAAAATAATGAGATCTTAACACCTTTTCAGTAAGTAACAAAGCAAAACCTGGGCATCTTGCAAGCCCTTAGCATGGATGGGCTGAACACCACCTGTGCAAAGATCAAGGCAAGCACAGTAACAGAAGTCCCCAGAGGCAAAGCACTGGGCCTTACACTGAGTCAAGGGCTTCAGTTCTCTTGGAAATCGTGGCTGCATGATGTAACAGCCCTGCTAAACTTACTGCAGCACAATTCTTTTGCTCTTGCAAAAAGGATCTGTGCCTGATGATTCATTTTTAAGCTCCAGTTAAACAAATCAATGAAATGTAAAGTTCTTAAGCCGTGTTCAGTCCCATGGAGAGAGGCAAACGATGCTTCTGACTGCATGATTGTATTATCTTCTGGTAATTAGCTTTTTGGTTGGGTAATAAAATAATTTTTTTTTCTGCTCTGTGCACGGTCTGACTTTCTGAAAGGAAGTGTACCAGCAATGCAGAACAAAATGCAGTGGGGAAAATGCATAGTGTGATAACAAAAATAGTTCAGAAGAAGTAACATGAGAAACAATGTAAAAAGCAAGAAACTGCATGCTTGGGACATAATGCTTGTAATTTTTCTGGAGCAGGGAGCTTTACTTGACAAACTCATTTGGTTTCAAAGCTGGTTACTTCCAGGTTTGAGAGTTGTCAAAGAAATGTTTGGTGCCATCTTCATAGTACTGCATACTCTGAGATTTCTGCAGTCAAGTTCTTTAGGACTAATTTCATGAAAATGAAAGTGTTTTCCTATTTCTGTAAATGCTTAATAATATTGCAGTGTCTTTCCAATAGGTAGCTGCTGACGCTCATTTATCCAATTAAAAGCTACGTTTTTGCACACCCCCCTATTTTTAGGAGACTGAAGCAAACAAAGATACCTTTTCTTGTATTTTAGTCACGTATATTTTAAAACATTCCTCTTTGTTCTTTTCTTTTTTTTAAAGATACTGCTGAAAGCATCTGTGCTTTTCTTGACTTACATTGGGCTCTGAGGGGGAAAAATGAAGGAAAAAAGTAATAGTATTTAATTTTTTATTTTTGTCTATTGGTGTTTGAAAATAAAATGCTCACATACAGAGAATCCAATCAACTGTAGTAACTGATTTTTTTTCTTTGTGTTTGGACATAGCTGAATTGCTACAGCTGTTTTTCTACCTTAACGCCTTATGCTATCCCTAGAACTCAAGTGGTTTAAGGTGCAGTTTTCTGTTAAAAATTTACCTTGTGACTCCACTTGCGCTTGCTTGTGTGTACAGCACATGACTCCAGCGCTGGTACATTCCTCACAGTCTCACTTCTAGCGAAATCAAGACCAAACCTACATTCAGGAGTGCTATCCAGAGCACCCTGTTTGCAATGTGGATGCAAGGTCATGCAGCAGTTAGTGCTCTAGCCTCGTGCAGCGTATGCTTAGGACAAGCAGCTGGCACAAACTCCTTTGCTGGTAAAAGCTTTCTTATTCCTTTTTAAGGCATATCAGTCTATATTCTTCTGCACCTTATAGACAGCACGGAAGGTCCACAAGTGCCTGAAAAATAAGGCCTCACAGCTTCCCAGGTATTTTATGATCTTTGTCCCAAGAACTTTGCTCACTCGGTTCAAGTCCACTCCAATTGCCCTCAATGCATACAGTAGCAATTTCGGTGCTTTAAGGATGTGCTGCAATGACATTGTGGTTTCTCAGCCGATTACTACTGCTGAGTATTGTGATGGAAAATTTTTATTAACAACAGTAAGTAGGATGCTTACTGATTTGTTAGTGAACTGCAACAAACAATGCCACTGTAAGTTGCATGCTGTTTAATAGGGAACATAGTGTTGGTGGGGAGCTATGTCGTATCAAAATGCATTGTCGCCAAGAAAAAGAACCCCACCCATACTTATGTCTTACAACTTCCAGTCATTTTATTTGATATTATAGGTGCATGCATTTACATCAGCTAAGGATCCACCAAAATACAGTTTTGTAGCTGTTCTAACTGTAGTATGTGTATTGATATCAACTTTATCTCAATGTTTTTGAAGTTACTAAAAAAACCTGTGTTTCGAAGATGTGTGACAGATGCTCTGTTTCACTGTTGAGGTGTATAAAGCTGTGGCTCAGACCTGTTGAGAAGTAGGTGCTGAATTAGGGGACTTATGATAGCTGCACAGACCTTGGCTTAAAGAAAATAAGACTTTCTAAATCCAGTGGCCAGCTCCTATTAAAATCAGTCTTCTTCCAGCTTGAATGGATTGGGTCAAATCAGAGAGAGCTGATGATATATGTTGAAAACATAGCTTTTAAAGGAAAGAGAATCACTTTTTCACATTTAAAATTTGTGGATCTTGCTAGGAAGAAGATTTTGAGTGCTTGTACTGTTGGCATCAGATGAGGACAGACCTGGAACGAAGTTAGGAACCAAAATGGAAGTAAAACTGTATACAGAGGAACTGTGAATCCAGTCCTAAGAAGAAATCGAAAGCATCACATACACAAGTATTCACCTGACACTGGAGAATGCAGTAGTGTTTATATATTGGCTGATTAGGTACAGAAAAGGACAGGAGCAAGAGGGTGGAAATGGTTCTTCCTGATTTGAGGTGTCTTCAGTTGCTGATAATAGACATGATTATTAAAGTTGCTGTCAATGGCAAAGGCTATAGGCGTAGACTATCTAAATATATTGGTGTATTATTTTGTTTCTAGCTGTTGTCGCAAAAGCTGGTTTAGTCTTAGGAACCTCAGACAGTCAAAACTCACTATTTACCTCTTTTCCAACTCATAAGGTTGGCTTAGAACATGAGATTTGAAAAAATAACAAACGTGTATTGCTTTTTATTTGCCTTGCAGTTTTTGAGCATTTAGGTCCAACTAGATATTGAGAAACACATTCATTAAATGAAAGCTGGGGGAAAAAATCTTACTTAGGCTCACAAATTCAGGAACCAGAGAAGCAGCTGCATGGCTTGAAATGTGTCATCATAGAATCATAGAATGCTTTGGGTTGGAAGGGACCTTTACAGGTCATCTAGCCCAACCCCCTGCAGTGAGCAGGGACATCTTCAACTAGACCAGGTTGCTCAGAGCCCCATCCAACCTGACCTTGAAAGTTTCCAGGGTTGAGGCCTCCACTATCTCTCTGGGCAATCTGTTCCAATGTTTCACCACTGTCATGGTAAAAAATTTCTTCTTTATGTGAAGTCTAAATCTGCCCTCCTTAAGTTTAAAACCATTACTGCTTGTCCTGTCACAAAAGGCCTTGCTAAAAAGATTTTCCCCATCCTTCCTATAGGCCCCCTTCAGGTACTGAAAGGTCACAGTAAGGTCTCTCCGGAGCATTCCATTCTCCAGGCTGAACAGCCCCAACTCTCTCAGCCTGTCCTCATAGCAGAGGTGTTCCAGCCCTTGAATCATTTTTGTGGCCTCCTCTGGCCCCGCTCCAACAGCTCCATGTCTTTCCTGTGCTGAGGGCTCCAGAGCTGGATGCAGGACTCCAGGTGGGGTCTCAGCAGAGCAGAGGGACAGAATCACCTCCCTCGACCTGCTGGGCACGCTTCTCTTGATGCAGCCCAGGACACAGTTGGCCTTCTGGGCTGCAAGCGCAGTTTTCTTGGGCTGGATAAAAGACGTCTGGTTTTCACACATATCGTTTAACATAATGAATTCCTTATGTTGATCAATTGCATATATTTTCGTGAGTCCAAATGAATTTTGAAGAGCTGTGTTTCTTAGTTTTGGTTTGCATTATATGTGTCTACTGTTCATATAGAAAGTTTAACAATTTCTCAAAATTGTGCTGCTCTAAGAGGCCTCAGTGGTCATTCACAGCTAGCTAGAACCATTAGTCTCTTAAAAAATAGATGATTTTACTTCAAGAAATTAGACATTTTTGAAAACTGCTCTTTCATTGAAACTCTAGTTGTGGTGTTAAATGTTGTAATGAGCTTTCATGCTCTTCTCTTGTTGTTGTGAGGAGTCTGCACGGTTATAACTTTAGTGACTCTATTTCTAGTTCTTATTCTGCTAAAATCAAGAAATAAAGAGTTCCTTTCAAAATTTGCTGAACTCTTTTAAATATGATCAAATGTGTTCCCTGAGATCAGGCCTAGCTGACCAGTTGGCTCACTCTTTTACACTTCTTGTCTTATGTTACGCTTATTTTAACTCTGATGTGTGACATACCTTTGCTTAAAGACAGGATGATCATTCGGAAGTATGCCACCAACTCCTTTTTGTGCAGGAAAGAGTCAAGCAGGAATGAAGTACAGCAAATATGGCAGTAGCTCTGACAAAATCTTCATTGGTTATCACTTCTTCAGTCTCTGTAACATAATATTAGGCACCAGTTGCATCACAACTGGCTTTTGAGTTGAGAGGATAAGCAAGAAGCTGTGTGTTACTTCCTCTATTTTAATTCTATTTGGAGAAATCTAGAGTGTGGTTGGTGAGGTAGTGTTTGCGTACACTAGTCAGCTAAAACATTGGATGGCAGAGACCCAGTGTTGTTGGAGTACAGAAGAAAATATTTATGAAACTTTAAGACAAAGCTGTTAAATATGTCAATTTATGAAAGTAACATGATTCTTGACTGTTATGTCTTAGTGTCTGATACCTGCTTGATAGTGCTTAGGCTGTGCTATCATTGATTAAGGGGCAAGCAAGTAGTGGCAGATAGTTGGAGAAATATTTGAAGACATGCTGTGAATTACATGTAAAGTTCTTTCTCAAGGTATGCAAGATCATCTTAAGACTCATTTATTCATGTGACACTCTAATCTTCTAGAATTGTTCTGCCTCTTCAGGGAGGATGCTTTTGGATTAGTAAATATTTATCAATGCTAATGTATTTTTTAAAATGCATCTTTATCTTTATTTTTTAAAGATAACATTTACTGGCCTGGAGGACAGGGACATGAGGGAACTGATTGTGTTCTTTTATTTCTCCCAGGACTCAAGCAGAAATTATTTATAATGTATTCCTAACTCTTCTTGTTACAGAGAGAACTTTTAGCCTCTTAAAAATGATATTTGGATGTGTAATTAAATTTGGTGTAGCTATAATGTTCTCCCAAAGTTTGCAAAACAGTCCTTCCAGCACCTTGATGCAGATTATATAATACAGCTATTAATCATGGATTTCCTTTTGAAGGAAAGGCAAAGATTAATGATTCAAACTACAGTAACAAATTAGATGTGTGTGATGAGATGCAGTCTTGCAGTGATGTAGGCAATGGAACCAGAGAAGGCGAAAACATTAAAATGAGACTAATAGAGCCACATACTTAAGTGTAAAAATTTAGCTGCCCTTTCTGTATAGGGGAAAAAAAATAAATGCTTGTCTTGCACATATTATATAGGCATTTAATGACTTTTTAGAACAGCCTGGCTGACAACTGCAGTCTTACTTATTTTGTACTAAGCCTATCTGCAATTATGACAAAACGAAGTCTTCCTGGGAAGAGAAGCGACTCTGCAAAGTCTGTTCTGTAGAGCATTCCTGAGAATTTTTGGAAGTGACTGTAGATACAAATAAATTTTATTGGTAAAGCTTATCTATACAGAGCTAAATCGGTTGCCAGGTGTGGAAGGAATTTCTCCCCAGACAGTTTGGTAATGACTTGTTGGCTTTTATTTCACTTTGGTGTATAGAATAAGTTTCAGTCCACTTCCTGGTATCAGCTAGGCATTTTGTTCAACAGATTTCTGTCATTACGAGTAATGTGGGTAGGATGATCTCACCATTGTGGCTGTGAGACCTGGAGCCCATTTGGGAGCTCTGCCTTTGCAGCCTGTGGTGCTATAGTAGCAATAGAAGCTGCTCCCAGCTGCTTGTCGGGCAGCAGTTCAGGAGACAGGGCTCCATCTTCATTTGGTATGAACAGAACCATGTCCTGGGTTTCAAACATCAGATGACAGGTGCTGGGAGAGGCTTCTGCTTTTGTGTTGGCCACACTGTCTGAGCAGCTGTTTCCAGTCTCCTTGTGTGACACGGCAGCAGACCAGCCCTGGACCATCCACTGGCCTGCTGACTGATATGATGGCAGTGCGTGATGCAAAGTGACATCTTTTTCAGAAGTGACTAGTATCTGTACCCTCAGACTTATAGAAGTTGGTGCTTTTATGGAAGTTAACCTTCTCTAAAGATCTGTGCTGTTTTTTCTCTCTCTGTGAGCAACGTATTAGTATTAATGCTTGTATAACCCACCACTACCGGAGGCACTCTGTCGTAAATGAGATGTGTATGGTTTTCTTGTTGTGTGCTCTGCTCAGATGAAAGGTTGGTGTGGTTTTTTTTGGTTTTGTTTGGTTAAAGAAGAGCTACAGGAAGATAAGCAGTTCATTTAGCTTTGTTCTTATATATAACGGATGTTTCTGGCAGGACTGTTTTGAATGGAAAAACCTGCATTCATTTCTAAGTTGGTTAAAAATGAAACAAAATTACTGTAGTGTAAATTCATACTGTAGATACAAATTAAGATGCTTTAATCCTTAGATAAATCAGGTTGTAGACAGAGCTTCTGTACTTGTCTATATCACGTGAAGAGGTTACAGTGATCAACTATTTGTCATCATCCTTCTGTGGGTGCTTGCTATAAGAGCTGCTCACAAGAATACTCTCTAAAACTCCCTTTAAATGTGTAGGTTTAAGCAGTTGAGACTGGGCTGATTTAGCTCATTAGTTTCTTGACTGAATTAGGTGAATCTGGGAGCATTTGCACAAGCGGTATCTGCCAGCAGATTAGCTGAGTGTCCTGTCTACTGGAAAATATTTCCAAGCAGATGAATATTACAACTTCTTCCACTGAATTAGCTAGATCTGAAAGAAGGCATCTGTCTGCAATCTAATTTTTCGTCCAATTTCTGTTGATAATTTTGACCTTTTAGGTATATATTTTATTTTTTCTTCAAAATGGGAGTGATATGAATGAGCACTTCCTTAAGTTGTCTTGAACTTGGTTACCTATGATGGGCCAAATTCACAAACAGTGTTTAATGGGGTGTGTTATAAGTGGTATGACTAAGGAAGCACAGAATGGTGGGCTTAAAAATATGTTACGTCTGTTTAAGTCTGTGGTTAATGTTGGGAAATCTAGCAGGTGTAAATAAAAAGAATTTAACTTTCTCTATGCTTGTTTTTCCTCTGAGACACAATTCTCAAGCTAATAGATATCAAGCCTACCAGGTTCACCCATCCCCATAGTTTACTGATTGCACATTGAATACGTCTGTTTGGAGAATACTGTATGCAGTGATGCAGTGACTAATTGCTACTCGTTCCTATCTTGCTAGTTGTTTTATATTCATTTTCTGAATGAATTCCTAAAATCAAATTAATTGATTTCCAGTGTATGTCATTTAGTTTAGTTTCTTTTTCACTGTGCGTAGCAGGTATATAATGAGAAAAGTTCAATTAGATGGCTGACTGCCTAGCATCTCTTTGGGTAGCTAGATTTAAAATTATATTAAAGTGCATACCAAGTTGTTCATGTCTTAATGACCACTTGTTTGACTTTCTGCTGAAGGTAGGGAACAATTTTCTTCCCTACTGCTTCCTGGCTCTCAGAAGAGAGTCTGAAGGAATTCAGAAATACTGTACCTATCTGTTGTGCTTGGTATCTCTGCCTCCCCACCTTTTTCAGTGACTTGTCCTTCTGTCAGCACACAGTAATTAGCTTAATCTGACTGCTCCAGAGAAGGAGCCTTTCCCTGCTTTTCCGCTCCATGTTCCACCCATTTACACATACACACAGACCATGCTCAAATAGATTTTGAAATCTGGAGTAAAACAGAACCTAATATTGCCCAATCACATCTAAAGCAGAAATTCTAAACAATATCTGGAATTAATAATGTTTTGGTAGTGTAGATACTTTTTCTGCATGGCTCTAACAGCAAAATCGACCTTTGGGTATTTCAGGAACTGAGTTTATTGGGCCAATTTAGAGGCAATGTAAACATAAGCTTTGTGATGGTATTTTGTCAAAAATGATGGGTTTTTTTGCAGCAGTCTTATAGTATTCAAACCTTGGTGGTGGGCCTACTCTTCAAAGAGCATGTAGGCTCTTCCTGCTTAAATGCTTCCTCCTTGCACTAGCTCCATGTCCTATGTATAGTGGCTACATTACCATGTATTTAGTCCTTCATATATAAAAACTACAATGGTAGTAAAGATAAAAGCGTTCAAATACTTTTAACTTGTTGGCAGTGAGGTAAGTTGTATGGGATAGTACTGGGATGTTTGAAGACTACATTGTTTAGTAAATCGGTACGTTTTTCAACTGAGACCTATTTTATGGTTGTGGAAAGATCAGCAGTTCAGTTCCATTAAGATGTGGGAGTAGGAAAGTACTTCCAGACAGTAGTTACAGCCTGGTTTTGTTCCCCTGCTGAGGAGAAATGGAGGTGCTGATACCTGGGGAAGAGGACGGCTGGAGGCAATGGAAGTGTGGCAAGAAGACAGATGAGGCAAAAGGGATGGTATTTTTAAAGTGTTTGAAAAACGCTGTCATAAGTGGTTAGACAAAGTTTAATGATAGCTTGCAATAGAGAAAAACCAGCACGGAATAGCTCTGTGATTGATAACTCACTCAAGATTCAGTTAGAAAAAAAATCATCTTTAAATAAACTATATAGCATTTGAGATGCTCGGATACTGAACTACTTCAGGTACAGAGAAAATATTGTGCAGGGTTCCAGTTTGGGATGAGAGTGTTCTGAAAACATGGTCATCGCTGGCAGGTTTTTCTGGCTAAAGCCAGGTGGTCCAAATTATCATGTTGTTCATATATTCTTGTTCCAGAACTTTGTATGTAGCCAGAAGGGCGCTTAGCTTTTCTGTTCAAGAGTAATGCATGGGTCATCTGCATTCTCTTTTCCTGCAGATTGAATACAGCTTTTGCCTGATGGGTTCCTCTCAAGAAGAACTTAATGAAATCTGCAATAGAATAAACGGTGACTCATAGTTGCACAGTTTAGCACACACTGTGCTTATCTCACAAACAGTAGGATGCTTTGGTGTGGTTTAGGATTTGGGTCAATAAGACTATCATCTGTTATTTTTTAATACAGAGCTCCTATTGCCTACAGTGGGACTTCTCCTTACGGGATGATGGCAGAACATATATAATACTCTGAAACATCCTTAAAAACACCTACATGCCAAGTGCTTTGTTTCATATTAAATGCTCACTTTTGAGAGGACACTGGACCTACTCCAACAAAGCACTCACTCAAACATGGACTTAACTGCAGGCACACAAGTAACTTCTCTTCATGCAGTATGATTTGGCACAAATCCAAAAATTAAGTACCTGCCCACAGAGGGGCTGGGTAAGTTGGAACTACTGAGGGCTATTGAAGTCAATATGAATGTGTTAGTATGCTTAATGGTAAACAAATGGGTAAGTGCTGGCTTAGCCCACGCTGTTTGACATCTTCAGAACAGATTTTTCTGTTGCTCACTGAACCCTCTTTCCTTTCACCCAAAAAAATGGTTCTCTGGTTTTCTGTCACTTGTGTCGAAGTTCAGCATGGTGTCTTTATTATACACACTCATGCTCAAATCAAATTGAGAAGCCAATTTTTCATTAATCAAAGTGAATTTATTAGCAAGCGATAAAAGAGCAAACAGTGCTGGGCAGCCGGGGAGTTTTTCACTCTACCAGTGGCACGCGCCCCACTTCCACCAGAGTCCCCTTTTATAGTTTGGTAGTTCTGGTTCCACGTAGCACATCCTGGTATCCTCCTGCGGCTGCGCATGCTGTTGGCAGGGGGGATCGCTCTGGTCCCTCTGGTGGTAGTGAGGATGAAGGTCTTAGTCTTCCTCCGTGTTGTGGATCAGTTCATTTCCTTATTTGGTCATGTTGACCCAGTATATAGCAAGAAGTTACTTAGCAGTTAGAATATGTTGAGCAAGCATCTTTGGAAATCCCCGCTTTATTTCTTCAACAATGATTAAGGAAGTGGTTATGCAAGGGTTAGCATTAACAATAGAGCAAATACCAAGGGAAGAGGGAAGAAGGGGGGCCTCCTTCACCCTCTAGCCGGTTTGAGAACAAATCTTATATGCTTTGGTTTATTACATCTTCACATGACCATTGCTTTGAGAGCTGTAAAGACAGCCTCAATTGTAGCAGCAATGTCACCCTATTTATCTGGGTTATATTTGTTGAGCTTCTTCAGTTTTAGCACTCAACTTCAACCTTAGTGGGAGATGCTTTATAATAAAAATGTTTGTATGAGCATGTGCATATTCTGAGGCCTAGTGAATAAAGATGAGGTTTAAAAATCTCAGTTCTGTTGCTGGCTTTCCTTCTGACTTTGTATGTATGAACTTAAGACAAAATAGTTCAGCTTCTTTGTGGATCACTGTTTCTTGTGGTACGATGAGTAACATGAAGCATACCTTCTGAGTAGTATGGTCCTATTTGCCCAGCTGTCTCTACTGGTAGGTTGTAATACCTTTGGGTAATGATGTTAAGCCCAACTGTCTTATGGATGGGACTGAATGGGATGTTTTTACGTGGCTGTTTATTTGAAGTGGAATGTGATAAAATATTCACAGAAAAACACAAAGCCTTCACGTCCTTTAGCAAGAAGCACAGTAGGAAAGGGAATTTTACTAGGCATATGTGAACTCTAGAAATTTTGAATGGCTTACTAGAGGTTCTGTTTAAAAACAAAACAAGCATCCCACAAACTGCTAAAAGAGTATCTGCATGCACTCATAATTTCACAAGTCTGACAGGGTTTCAGGGGTAGTTTGCTAAAGAAAATCTCTTGTAGCAACAGGTAGAGCTGGGAAAATGGTATGGAGAGTGATTTGAATACAGGTCTCTAATAGTTAATGATTCAAAATAAACTTGGCATCTTGGTATATTGAGTATTTTGTTGGTTTTATTGCTGATCTGTGTCTTACAGACAGGTGCTGATCTATACTGTATTATAGACAAAGAATAAGAGAAAATTCCTGTTAAAGAGGATTGCAAACTAATTAGAAAAGATGGGTAAAATAATGGGAAAAAGAAAGTATCTCCTTTTCACAGGTGATGTTTATGAAGTTTGGAAAGCTTGTTTAGAAATACACAGAATGTCAGTGATCCTACTGAGAACTGAATCAAGCTTGAAATCCAGATTTCTTTATCCTACATGTTGTGGAACTAGGTCATGATGTATTTCCAGATCCCTTCAGGAAACCAAACTAAAGCTTTTTCCTACAGGATGAAATCTGTTTCCCATCTGATGTAGTGGTAGTATTAAAGCTCATTAGAATTAAACATCAGTTTAAATTGCTTCAGTACTTAATCCAGAGCATGTCACCGCCAGGATACCTGCTTTTGAATCTCATATTTTCTAGCTGTGACTTTCAGAGAGTTCCCCTCAAGGTTTTATTGTCAGAAAGGCTAAATGATTCCTATGGTGCATCATGAAATCAAATCTGCCACACTGCTAAACTTTGTGTGAGTGCTCTTTTCAGAACCTCTCCACAAAACCTCATTGAGGTATTCCAGCTTCAGGATTGTGTAACAGAGAAGGCGCAGGTGGCAGTTTGCCATCATAGTTTTGTGACATGCCTGATTCTGAAGAGTGGGGTCTCCATTGAGGAGGAGGCTGAGTCATAAGCTGTTGGTGTAACTGAAAAACGTGAAACCCTGCAGCACAGCTTTTGTGTTTTAGATGTTCATGGCTCTGCTGAATTCCATCATAGGTTGCTGCTGACTCAGGCCTTGTAGTGGCACTGGCTTTTACCTGCCTTGGGGAAAACTGAAGTTTACTCTTCCTGTATAAATTAATTATATTTTTTTTAAATGAGAGGTTTTCCTATTTGCCTGTTTTTTTTAAACTTAAAGAAAAAAAATCACAGTGAGGGTCTAAATAGTTGCTGTAACATGCAAATGCTGACCCATATCTCATTAATGTTTGTGTGCAATTCCTGCAATTTCAGTTCTTGCAGTAGCAGAATTAAGCACAGGACTGTGAGGGCAGCCTGAAATTAGTCTGAAAATTTTTTGAAATTTTTTTATATGGATCCTCACAGGGTGGGTTTCTGGTCTATGACTACTAATGCAAGTAATATATGAATTCATTTCTTGGAGAGATGTAATGATCCCAAAGATGCAGCATATGTCTCAACAGGGATCAATTTTCCATGAATACTGCTTATTAGTCCCATAGTTCATTATGTTCATTATACTGCTTCCCTTCACTTACAACAGAAACAGATCACAGAAGCGGTCAATGGATGAGAATGATTCCCACAGCAGTTATAATTTTTTTTTTTTATGAAGAGATTATTGGTATATATCTCTTTTGAGGCATTTTGTGCTGTTTTATGACCAGAGTGCAACTGTAAGTCTGCTGACATCACTGACACTTGCTTTGAATTCCCCTATTTTATGTTTGTGCTAGTCTCAAGGTAGAGCTGAGGTTAGTTCGCTGCCCATAGAAACATTTTATTTTGAAGATGATTTTTTTTTTTAAGAAAAATGTATTTAAGTTATTATTTCAAAATAAAAGTCATATTTCTAGAGTATCACAAAGATAATACTTTCATTGAGGGTCAGTGTTAAAATTCACTGGAAGGTAGGTTTGGTTTGCAATCTGTTTGTCCCATGCCAGAAGGTCCCATAATCTTCGTTATTGTCAGTGAAACATTTGTGTTTCTGCTTCATCAACCTGTCTTAAAACTGTCAGAATCATTTACTAGACTGGAATAGTTAGATCCATGTGGAAACACAGCCTTACATAACTGATGGCATAGTAACTTAGGTCAAGTCAAGGAGCCTGAAGGAGAAGCAATGAGTGTCTGTGGGGGATAGCACCACTTAAACTGGAGGTGCGGCTGAAGGGATCCTACTATGGCAACACAGCCATAGAGCCCATTTGCTATGATGTGGTTGCTGTCTGCATACTCTTACTGTGCAGTAAATGCGGATATTTGGGGGGGTTGGCTTGTAAGTGAATATTTTTGTTTAGACTGGTTTAAACCTGACATCAACTGCCAGGGTCTACTAGTGTAACTGCCTCTTGAGTTTAAATGCTCTAGGAATTTAATTGATTTGTCCAAGACCACATCTGTCAGTACAAACTTGGATCTTAGGTACATTTCTCATTTCAGGATCAATAAAGACTTTCTTTATACACAGTTTATACCTGGTGGGATAATTTCACTGTGTCACGTGCTATGCTTTGTACTCTGGCACAGGGAATGCAAAAAAAGGAATAATGTGTGAACTAAAACTGAAAATAATTGAACAGTAGTATTTTCACAGCTGCAGGAAGTAGACATGAGATCAATGCCTTACTGCCTATATAGTCTTCCAATGTTCTTTTTAATCATTAATAGATTCTAGAAGTAAAATACATTATTTTACTGCACAATAAACAACCCGGTTATGTTTCTTCATATTTATATCATGAGAGTTGTTCTTACACTGCTAAATATCCCAAGATCAACAACAGACATTATGATCAAACATTTTTCTTAAATTGGAGAGTTGTTCTGGTTTGTTTTTTCAGGAGGGTTCGTGTTGTGTACAGGTATGCATCTCTAAAATTCTGAAGTTGTGGCAGAGTCATGAGAGATGTTGCAAGAGTTCTCATCTCTGCACGCTATTAATTCAGATAAAGCAGTTGTAGATGCTGTAAGGTCATGCTGACTTTAATGAAAGCTGAAGTTTTGGCCCATGTTGTATTTATGGTTCAGACTGACAATGCTTTACTGTGTAAAGTAGCTGTGGGAGATTCCTTAAGTCTTGGTAGCTTCTTAATGGCTGAATAATTTGCCATATCTTCATGTATACACCAGTCCAGGAGAACACTTAAGCTGGTTTATAATTTCAAGCAATGAAGTTTTCCATGGGAGTGCAAGAAGCCCAGCATCTTATGCAATGCCTCTTATTGGAAATTTTCAATGGTTTTAACCTGACAACCATTTTGCACATCCAGAAGCTACATTTGCACACATTTGTCCATATGAATAAGCAAGAAAATGTGCCTGCAGTCCTAAGTATTGTTTACACTGGCAGAAGTTAATGTGTGCAAACATTTTTATCCATGCTGAACTAGAAACCACCCTTTATTTTTCTACTTTTGATTTCCTGCCTGGATGACATGCTTCCCTCGGCCAGCCAAAATTTCTGTAATAGGTGAGAACATCCTGGATACTGCATGTAACAGATTTTTGCCTTTGAGGCATGTAACATTAACCTTCCTCTGCCTTTCAGATGAGTTAGGACACTGTCCTGCTTTAATTGGGCCAGATGTTTCAAAGTAGCAATACAGATTCTGCCTGAACAGCATGATTTACATGACAAAGCAGTCCTAGCTTCTGTACTTCTGTACTGGCAAGTCAATTAAGATGCCACTCTTCCATCATGGCCTGCTGTAGTCTGTCAGCCAAATCGAAGAAAGACTACAACTGGGAAAGATAAAAAGAATTGTGGATTTTGAGCTTGGGGGTTTTGTTTGAGGGTGGAAGGGACTGGGAAGTTGTTTGTATTAAGTCAGAAGCATGTCTGGACTGTGGGGGAAGAGCCTCATTTAGAGCAGTTGCTGAATATCCAGTTCAAGCTTATACAGTTGAAAAGCATGCTTTTTTTTTTTTTTTTAAGAGAAAA
>Ga0065711_1034083_pt1 | contig 24336 bp, 20 predicted proteins | sample Hoacrofraction12_FD_59098 | JGI IMG/M metagenome (GOLD analysis project Ga0065711, IMG submission 59098) | Hoatzin crop microbial communities from Cojedes, Venezuela - Epithelial fraction 12 v2 (version 2) | ecosystem: Host-associated > Birds > Digestive system > Esophagus > Crop | place... | reverse complement strand
AACCTCCCTGGGCAGCCTGGGCCAGGGCTCCGTCACCCTCAGAGGGAAGAAGTTCTTCCTCATGTTCAGACGGAACTTCCTGTGCCTCAGTTTGTGCCCATTGCCCCTTGTCCTGTTTAAAAGCAGGTTTTTGAAGTGACTCTAAAATGTGTACCTATTTGTAAAATGTCATTATGAGACAGGCATTAGTGCTTTCCCAGGTCGTGTTCAGTAACCGGGTTGCCTTTCCTGGTGGCAGGATGTGTCTGTGATTTCGGCCAAGCTGACAAGCATGCAGAGCAGCCTGGCTATGCTGGTGGATACGCCCGATTACTCCGAGAAGTGTGTGCACCTTGAGGCTCTGAAGAACCGACTGGAGGCCATGGCCAGCCCCCAGATCGTTGCTGCTTTTAACTCCCAGTCTGTAGGTCAGTACGCTTGGTGTCAGTTGCTGTCAGTGCTTGGATGGGGGCTTTATGCCCTGAAGGCTCCTGGCGCTGGGCTGTGTGCTTTTTCTGGTGGAGCCAGACGCCATGAAACGTTCATGTGCTCTGCAGCTGCCTGCAGTCCAGTGCGTCTTTGATTTCCCTACGTTTTGGTGTACCTGTGGCCACTGTGGGAAATAAGGAAAATACGAGCGGGTTTTGTAGGCCGTGTAGGTGTGTGAGGTGGAGGCGCTGAGGCAGGGCTGCCCCGCTGTCATAGTTCAGTTATGCCATGGGTGGTCTCCAAGTGCTGTGCAGGTAAGCAGAAGGCCTCTGGTTTTGCATTATCGTAGCGCTACTGAGCGTTTCTGTTACTGCTTGGTGTTGTGATCAAGAAGGAGATTTGTTTGGAAACGTGCTGACGCCTTACTACCTTGTAAAAGCTGTTTTATAAACTCTCCTTTGGAAAGTTTGACATTTTGGCCTGTTCTGTGTGCTCCTCTTTCCCTCTCCTGCTGTCACAGTGCTTCTGAAAAATAGTTGTTCGGTTGTTGGCTCTGATCTGAGTGCACCAGGAGGTCCCAGTGAGAATCTGGGGCTGCGGTGCTTTGCTGCCTGGCGCTCTGGAGTTCTCGTCTACGTAAAGGCGAGGTGCCGCAGCGCGTGGCTGCAGACGGCCGGAGGGAGCGGAGGAGGGAAGAAGCTCTAAGTGCTGTGCTTCTGACAGAAGCGCTTAATCCTTTGCATAGATCTCTCTCTTCTCTCTCCTGTTCCTCTTCTGGCTTTTCTTCTTTGCACAGCTTCTTTTTTTCTTGGACTGTGCTCATCATCTTCACAGTAGATCCCGGGCCTTTTTCCTGCTTGCTGCACTGCATTACCCTTTACAGACAAATTCAAGACAAAGGATGAAGGTTTGGAATATTTTCTCTGCTTAGGATGAAAGTAAATTGAATATTCATATGCCCTGTGAGTACTTCACTGAAGAAAACATCCAGGTGCAAGGAAGCTGCTGGCAGCAGGTCTGCTGCTACGAGGTCCTTTGCTTGGGCATACTGTTCAGGATAATTCACTTCAAGCACTGTCTGCATTCTCTTTCAAAATCTGTTCTGGGCACGTGGAGTCATGGGCTTTTTTCCCATTGAAGAGAGTTTCTCTGTTTGTGGTGAAGTCATGTTCTTTCCTGAAGTCCAGCTCCTATAAATGCAGTACAAGTCTGTGAACCTACCCTGGAGAGCCTGTATTTGGTGACTTCTCCAGATGAGGAGCACTTCAAGTTACTTAGTGTTCTAGTTTATTTGGGTCCTGTTTGAAAATCAAGGTCTCGTTACTAATATCTCTGGCCCCAGCTGTATTTTGTGGACAGAACTATAGTCACCCCCCTTACAGTACAAAACAGACTTGTGAGGAACTTGAGTTTCAAAGCTTTGTGTGAAAGCCAGCTGCGCCGTTAGTCAGTCTGGAGGCAGCTAGTTTGCTTGAGGAGGGGTGAAAGCAAAGTTGAGGACTTTATGAGGTATGTTCTAGTTTTGTAGACAGCAGCTTATTTCTGGAAAATAATAATTTGCTTCTAGGAGATGCTCTGGTTTTATCTGTCTTTAATACCAGGTACATTTGCTGGTGAAGAGGTTAAATTTAAGAAGTTAGATTTGTTCCCTGTGTCTGCTCCCTGTTCTTGTTTGAGTGTGGGTTTGAGGCAGTTCTGCTCCTATTTGAGAAGATAAGCAAGGAAAAGGTGAAACTGTGTCTTTCTGTGTAGGCTGTTGTGCGTACTCCCTTAGAAGAAGAGTTCTCTTGCTCCGTTAGACTGATGTCTCGCCCTCACCCCGCAGACTGACTCTTAACTGCCTGTTATTCTGTTTTGTTTAGATCAGGCAAAAACCTTTGTTAAAGTGTTCACTGAAATTGATCGGATGCCCCAGCTTCTTGCTTATTATTATAAATGTCACAAGGTAGGTATTTTGATAATATTTTAATACGCAGGAATAAATATTTGCATTTTTGCATGCCTTGGACCGTAGGGGGAGCTGCTCCATTGCGTGTTGTGCCTTTCCCCGTGGACGGAGGATGGAACCTGTTCTCCGCGTTTCATCGTCTGACTTCTCTTTCTGGCTCTTAATACTTTGGTTACTCCCCATGTTTCAAGAGCAATTCTCCATTCAGGGCTTTGTGTTCCTTCCTGCAGCAGACACAGGATATGGGCGTTCTGCTTGATTTCTCTGTGCCTCATAGTTTTGCTTTGCTTTTCTTGGATGTGGCAGTGTCAGCAATAACTTTATTGCTGCAACCTGCCAGCTGCTGACTTCTGTAAACTCTTTTCAGGTAAGATTAAAAGTTGGAATTCCAGACAGTTCTGTAGCCATAACCTGATCCTCAAATTTCTCTCATGACTGTGACTTTTGAGGATTAAGTGCAAGGCTAGGGCTTGCCAAGTATTTCAACTATTATGTGGAGGTATCAGTTACCGTCTCATTTTATGAGTAAAATACCAATGTTAATTAAATCTTTGAATCAACTAAGAAGCCTCTTGCTTCATGCTGAAAGTCATTTCCTTCTGTGGTGCTGAATTGTAGTGAAATGTTATGTTGAAATCTGGAAGAGTAGCAAGGGTGGACACTGAGTTTTAGCAGAAGTACTTTGCGTGGGAAGTTCTTGGTTCGAAAGAACAGAAGCTACATCTGCAGACTGTCAGTTCTCCTCTTAGGCTGGTTCTTATTGCCCTTGCAGGTGCAGCTGGTGGCAGTGTGGCAGGATCTTTGCCAAAGTGACTTAAGCTTGAATCGCCAGTTGACTGAACTGTATGACACGCTCCTTGGGACCTGGCACTCGCAGCTGCAGTGGGCGACACAGGTGCGGTGACCGTGGAGTAGCGGTGCAGTGTGTGGGAGAGGACAGGACTGGGCACGCTCGCTTAATTCTCGTAAAGCTCGGAGTGATTCATCAGTGCTCACTCTTTGAGTTGTACTCAGTGCCTTATCAGTGCAAGACGGGGCCTGCAACCTCCTTTCTGTTTCTTGTCCAGCTCTTGCAAACAAGATTTGATTTCTGGTGTTCTACCGACAGCAAGGTTGCTGTGTTATTGACATTAAAGCTGCTTTATCACTTTTATCTGTATCTTAAGTTGAATCTAATTTGTTGGTGTTGCAAGACATTTGGAATGCCTGAATTGCTTTATTACTTGGCCTGGAGGAGGCCCTCAAGGTCATATTGGTCTGATTCATGTCACTCTGTGTAAGATATGTTGGACCCTGTGCGCTTGTCTTTCCTGCCAAGAATAATGTAGGATCCAAAAAAAGTTATTGTCCTTTAGTGAAACGAAGAAATAAATTCATATTGTTGAACCTGTAAGAGTTTTTCGTCCATGAAGGGTACGAGATTCTTATCTTCCTGTTAGAAAGCCTGGTGCAAGTGCTAGGCCAGAGGAGTGCTAGGCTGCAGAGGAGGTCAGTGTTTGCTTGAAATGTATTTTTTCTGCCTAATGATTCAGTGTGAATTACAGGTCAGATGTCAGCTTACATTTTAGCAGATACTCTTTGAACTGGGGATTGTGAAAGAGAAATGACACATGGGAGAAAGCTTGTGCCACTCAGTCTCCTGTGTTGCTTCTGCTTTCTGAAGAATTCTTGGACTTTTTTCATGCTATTCAGTGTCCGTGGCGACCTTGTTGCCGGAGCCCCGTGGTGATCCCAGCTTTCAAAGCAAACGAGCGAGAATAGCTGGCAAAAAAGTCACAATAAAAGGCTGTAACGCATTTTATGCTAGTGGAGTTGAGGGTGGTACATGGAAATAAAAGTTCTCCACTGACTACAGTCTTTCTAGCCTTTCCAGGACTGACTTCTTCCTATCCGACCAGTCATTTGACTTGTGATGTAGTACTGTTTCTTCATATTTTACTGATATATGTGTTGTTTCCCAGCACACCTGTGTAGACTGAGTGCTCTGTTTTCAAATGCCTTTTTTTGCCAGGTGGTTTTTCAAATTCCTACGGTGCCTGTGTTCTGCTGAATTCAGTTTTTGACCTATACCGATCTTCTGGTTTCTTGGTTGCTGTATTCAGAGCATGGTTTCAACCATATAATACGCTTTGACCTAGGCTTTTGTAATCAGGCTGTCCTGTGTGCTAGGCCAGCAAGGTTCCTGCAGTCATAGCAGAGGTTTCTTGTGTTTTATTACCCCTGGTTAGGTTTTTCAGATTTGTTTTTGTTCCCTTTTGGTTGGGAGCTCATGTCATCGGAGGAACCTGTGATCTGTTAGTGCACAAAATGTCATCTTCTTGATCCGTGTACCAGTGTCTCTCACCAGTAGGTAATTTTATATTCTTTAGTAGAAAGAAGCACATGCTGAGCACAGTTTTATGTTCTGGGCGTGAAAAAGTCCAGGTCGGGCTGCTGCTGCTTTCTCTCCCAAGTCTTTACTCCCTGGTTATGGCAGCCTGCCTCTCTGCTGACAGCATTTGCAAACCTGTCTGTTCTGCGTCCTCTGTCCCTCCGTTTCAGGGCCCAGGTCTCTGTGGCAAGGGCGTAAGGGAGACTGCAGCGAGCACAGCTGCCCCTGGAAGTGGTGCTGCTTCAGCAGGGCAGCAGCATGCGTTCAGGAGGGCTGGAGAAGGTGTCAGCCCCTGGACAGGCAAGACCTGCTCAGCGTGGAGTGGGACAGTCTGTCTCTGCTGAGACAGCGACGTGTGGTTTGTACGTTGTGGAGCTCTCTGGAAGCTAGCTGCTGCTGTCTGGTGCCTCTCGTGTTCCTCTGACATAATGTGCTATTGCTGACAGCTTTTCTGTTACCACAGGTTTTCAAGAACCCCCATGAAATTGTGACTGTATTGTTGATCCAAACTCTGGGAGCGTTGGTGCCTTCCATCCCTGTCTGCCTCACCACTGCCATGGAGAGAACGGGCCAAGAAACCAAGCTGAATAAGCTGCTGGAGCTCTACGATGCCACCATCCACTTCACAAAAGGACTGGAAGCAGCAATGCTGCCAAACCTGAGTAAGGCTCTTGCACTGAATTTTGTCGTTCTGTTCTGTCAGCTCCTTTGTAAAGTTCCGTTGTGGGATTTTGTTTAGTTTTACAAGGAGGGGGGGGATTATATCTTCTACAGTGTTGGCCAGTTACGTGGCATTTGTACTTTTGTGTGTCTCCCTATGTATGTATCTTACACTAAAGATATTGACACAATACTGAATGAGTTTACTGAAGCAGACCTGTTCTGACTATGCTTGCTGTCTTGGGTAAATAATATGTAGCACTTTTCCTTTTACAAGCATTAGTATTTCTTCTGTCTAACAGAAGAGGTAATGTCTCTAGGGAAGCTGTCTGTGAAGCCCGTTGCGAAAGATCACAAAGCATAAAAGTCGAGGAGTTTCCTGGAATTAAGTCACACCTTACTAAACAAGAGAAAACCTGCTTGAAAGCTGCATCCATTGGATTCTTAGGTTTTCTGTTGCTACTGGCTTATGTTTTAATCAAGTGAAAATTTCTGAGCCGTCGGTAGTTTATTCCCTAGCAGCATCTGCGAAGTTCGGTTCAAAAGCTAAGCTGTGCTTTCCTTACCCTATGGTGTTTGTCATCTCATTTGGGTCATGACTTGGCGAATAATTCCTGCAAACCACAAAGCAGCGCAGTGCTGTGTGTGCATAGGTTTGTGCCTGACCTGAACTGTTGGCGATTTATAGTCGTTTACTAAGAGCCCCTTCAAAGACCAGCTATGGGAAAGTCCTGAACTGAAGCTAATGGAGCATTCCTAATGCTGTGTTTCCTGTGTTTGGTTCCTCATAACGTTGCCTTGAGGTATTTAAACTCAGATTCTTACTTGATCATATAAATTATGATTACTGGGCAATTTCAGGGAGTATGACTGTCATTGTCTCTGGTTTTGTTGTCTTTGTGATTGCCTACTCTTGTCAGTCATTTTCTATTGCTGGTTTAGCTTAATCTATGTTTTGTAGTAGAAATTATTATAAAGAACTTGGAAAAACAATGTAAAATTCTAGAAGATGATGGAGTAGGAAGACAGCTGCTGAACTGCTATCCGAGTATGTTTAAAAAAATAAGGAAAAAAACGTTCTTTATTTTAATCTCTTTTGCTGTGGGGTAAGATGTTTGGCAAGAGAAATATCTCAAGAATGGAAAAGCCATGTGACTCAGCAGAACAGGGTCAAACCAGTTCCTATGTATGTGTATGAAGGGAGGGTTCAGTTATGGTTCATAGGATAATTCAGGTTGGAAGGGACCTCAGGAGATGATCTAGTCCAACCTCCTGCTCCAGGCGAGGTCTGCAGTGAGTTCAGACCATGTTACTCAGGGTATTGTCCAGTCTGATCTTGAAAACGTCCAAGCATGGAGGTAGCACAAGCTTTGGACAACCTGCTCCATTGCTTGTCTGTCCTTAGGGCGCAAAAGCTGTTTCTTGTATCCAGGATGCAAAGTAATTCTGGTTTGCTGCTAGTTTGAGTTTGGCAAAACTTCTCGATAACAGCTGGTGTCCAGTTCTGATTTGAGAAATAATCATTCAGACCGGTTTTTTGTTTGGGTTTGCAGGTCCCTGCTCAACAGAGTGGCACTGAAATGCTAAGTTTATGGCTCATGTTCAGCTCTGGTTGATGAACGCTGTGAAGCAGTAGCGCTAAGTGAATTGAGTTAGTGTCAATTATTTTAAGTATGAACCAGGCTTTCTGATAAATGAGGATTGCCCCTGTTTTAATTTGTGGGAGTAATGTGTTTCGCTTCTCAAATAGTTTCAATACCTTTCTTCTACTGTAGGTTGGAATGTTTAAGAGATTTTTGTCACCCAGGCTGTTCTAGAGTAGTGAGTGATAATTTTCTTGAAGCGCTTGTTGAGGTAGAACATCTTGGTTTTAGGAAGCAGGTAGACATAATAACCTTGTTTTCAAAAAAGTGAAAAAAAAGAAAAATCTGCGTAGTTGAGACTTAAAGCTGTCGGGCAACATTCCAGGCCCGTGTAGGCAGCATGCTCTAATTGAAGAGCTACTGCATGTTGTTGGAAACAAGGTTTTTAGTAGCGTGTTCCTCCATTTGTAGACTAAACATCTGATTCTTTGTAGAGGAGCAGAACCTGGTAAAAGTGATGGAACTGGTGGAAGCAGTTTATGGTCCGTACAAGCCCTATCAACTTGCGTATGGAGACCTGGAAGAAGAAAATCTCCTCATTCAGATCAGTGCAGTGCCCTTGGTAACGTAGCAGTCTTTGTTCCGCTGCACAGGGAGAGGCTTGAAGCATCTACCGAATACAAGGGTCTTTGTCATAGCTGTTGCTCTCTTTAATCTTTTGGTAATATATCCTGTTGGCAGTGTATTTTGATACTGTTAAGTATTAATTTTGTTTATGAGATAAAGTTAATTTCAGCAGCACTGTCAGGTCAGAGGTAACTCCTTTCTTCTGCTCCTTCAGCGAGTAAACAGCACTGAGTGGATCTACTGGGGAAAGACTTTACCAAAATGTTACTGTCAACCAAGAGCCTGCTTCAGGTTTGACAGAAGTTAAGAGCAGGGCTGGGGGGAGGAAAGTCCTTATTGTGGAAGATTCTGTTGGTAGCAGAACTGTTTTTCGTTGAAGACCTGGTATAGGTAGGGTTTGGCAGCCTGACGTTTATTAACAGTCAATGTGCAGAGGGGTGGAAGCAGCCAGCATTGTTCCCCCTTAAGTGTGGAACAAGCTTGGAGGCTACAGAGAATACGGTGTGTTACACAAGGTGTCTTTAATGCATAGACACTCTCTAAAAGAAGAGTTGGGCTCAACTTTGTTGCTGTTGATATTATTTAGGAGCATTGGGAAGTAATTGACTGCGTCCAGGAACTGAACCATTCAGTCAACAAACTCTTCATTCTGGCTTCTGGAGCCATCGACAACTGCGTTAAACTCACTGATGGACTGGGAGTGTGTGGGCTCCTTAAGGCCCTGAAGGCTCTGTTCACAAAGTAAGGTGCCTTTAGTTACACTGCTGCATTTATCCTAAGAGAGTAGCAAGTGTTCTCTTTGTGGTCAAGGACTTTGTAGTGTATGAAAAATGACCAAGAGCAGAAAGTATCTGTAACTGTAAAATGATTTGTCTGATATCCCCACCTACCACTTTATTCAGGCAGTGACTGTTTCTCAGGGGAGAAGTGGAGGCTTTTTATGGCTAAATGGCAGACTTTTCTCAGCTAATTCTGTTCTGGCTGGACTGAATTTTCATATGTAATAAATACTTTTGGAGGGAAAAATGTTTCCCAAAACAGAATAAGACAAAGACAAATTGGACTGATGAAGGTAGAACTCAGTGAGGAAACGTATACTCACCGGGACGAGTGACCTCCCATTCAGAATCTAGCTGTAAGTGCGAGATACAGTGAATCTCACTCACTAGGGTCAGTTCTTGTCTTAAAGTATCAGTGGCAGCCTGCTTAGATCGTGTTCCAGTACTGATTACCTCCTTATTCTTTGCTGATATCAGAAGAGCTGCTCACAAGGCGTACATCAAACTGTCACCTTGCTGCCCTGTGGGGAAGAGGGAGGAGGAAAGCACGCTTTTCTGATCTCACCTTCTTTATAGGCAATTACATAGCAGTGTGCGTGCCTCCAGCTTATGGGCATTATTAAAAAAAAGGGGGGGGTGTGGGAAACAAAATGTTCTCATTTTTATCCATGTTCTCATCTGGGGAGTAGCTGAGAAAACAAATTCATGAGATTGTTGTCACTGTGTTCCTGGAGTAAGGGCCAAGTGATGTTAGAGTAACAGTAGCCTTATAAACTTTTTCTGATCTTTCCTAGGAGATGTGATTAGTATAGTGGTAACAAAAATGACTTACTCATACCTTCTCATGGGAGTGGAGGGTTCCTAGTAACCCATATGCGACAAATTGAAGTAACCAGACAGTATCTGTTACTCTGAGTTTCTCCCTGTCTTTTGGTGTAGGCTTGAGTGGGCTGTGGCTGGTCAGTTCTTCACAGCCGTGTGTTTCGACTGGAACAACAGTGTCTCTCCTGAACTCTTCTTTTAATATTTCTGATTCTTGTTTGGCCCTTGTAGAGGACTGAATGAGCAAATGACAGGACGTGCAGTCGTGCTACTCTCTGACCTATTCTCTCATGCTCGTGCTTATCTCTTCTCCATTTCTTATTACAGGTATACGTCTGACTTTACAAACACATTGCAGTCTATACGAAAGAAGTGTAAACTGGATGATGTCCTATCAGATTCCCTTTTCCAGGAGGACTGGACTGCATTCCAAAACTCTGTCCGGTAAAGGGGATTTTTTTTTGCCTGGCTGAGAACTGATTTTTGTATCAAAGCTGGAAGGGAGTTACTTGAGGTCAGTTTACCCCAGCTCTTAGTGCAGAATGTGGGGCTGTGCCCACTTAACCGCAGCGCTGCTGGGAGCGTTAGTGTTAGCGACTGGGTTTCAGGTTGCTGCTGGCACAGTAAGTGCTGTGAGGTTCCCCACCCTGTCTGGAGGGGATGTCTGTTATGTCACTTGAAATAGCAGCAGCTCTTAGAATTCTTCCCAGTGACACTGAGCTGGCCTTGGCCATGATGACGAGAAGTAGTATGTGGATGAGGCTGTTGGGCAAAAAAATTTAGCGTGTTATCAAATGGATGCAGAGTTAATAGCCAAATTAACTCTAACCAATGTCCCCCCTGTGGGCTGTGGTTTGGTTACTGCATTTTATAATTACTTGACACGTGTCTGAGATGGGTCATCTGGGGTGGGATCTGGCATTATCTGCCTCCAATCTCAAAACGTGTGTTTTTTGTCTTGTTCTTTCCCAGGATAATTACTACTTGTGGGGAGCTCCTTCGTCAGTGTGGAGACTTTGAGCAGCAACTGGCCAACAGGTAAGCATTGCTGAACTTAATTCATGAGCTGTCAGCATAAGTACCAAGCTGAGAGAAAACAAACCCCAAGGCAGACTGTGGAGGGAAATCAGAGCCCCTGTGATTTCCCTCCACGCCCCTTCCCCATCTTTTGAAATGTCAGAGATGGGTCACAGACCGTTCCACTCTATCGTGTGCCTTCAGACAGCTACAAGAATCCTTTTTCTTGGATAGCTGGCTGGCCATCGAATGGGCTGCCAGACTGGGGTCAGGAAGGAATTTTCCACCGGATCAAATTGGCAAGTTTCTCACCCCCCGTGTGACATGGGGCATGAATCATTTGCTGAAATGAATTGAGGTGTGCCTTAACTGATTGATTCCTTGTAACCTGAGGAGCGTCAAGCACAGGCAACACGTAGATCTTTTGTTGTTTGTAAGCAGTGCACTGCTCAGCCTCGTGTACGTCGAAATGCTTTAATCTGACTTGAGTGTCTGTGCTTTGTACAGGACACAGTGGCCTGCAGTGCCCAGGAGGCTGGGTTTGTTTCTGTGTTTGCATCTGACGTTCTGAGAGCACAATCCTCTCGTTTTCATCTTGGTATTTCTGCAGTTTTTGAGTTGCACGGTAGATGTGAGAGTTGGCTGTAATTAGTGTCTGCCACCAACGAATACTCTCTCCCTTGAAGTAACAGAAAGGTGGTGTTGGTCCTTGGACCAACATGAGAACAACAGTGCCGATTTCAGAGGATTTTGCTGGTGACTTTTGTGTACCCCTTTTCAGGATTTTATCAACTGCTGGGAAGTATCTCTCGGACTCCTACAGCCCTTGTAGTTTTTCTGGCTTTCAGGATGCCAGTTCTGCAGAAAAGAAGAGCTCTGTAAAGAATCCTTGGCAGGAATACAATTACCTTTTGAAGGAGAATCCATCCGAGTATGCCAGCCTTATGGAAACGCTTTACACTCTGAAGGTAGCTTTGGTGCCTGGGAGAGCCTGCCTCTGCTACAGAATGCCATTGGGCCCGCATCTGGGAGAGGAGACCTGGATTCCCCCTGCAGCCCGATTTCTTTTCATCCTGAGCTGCCGCCTTTCGATGGGCTGTGTTCCAAGTCTTCCACAGAGACGCAGATTGATCTGCTGAGAGATGAAATGTCCAAACGCAAAAAGTCTGGAGTCATTTCATCTCTCCCCAGATCCTGGCTGTGTTTTACGAACATGCCCTTATTGGTTCAGGTGAGGGAGATTTTGTCACAGAAAGCGTTGGGAAGATTGTGTTGGAGCCATCTCAGATTCTGGAGCCAACATACTGGCTTCCCAGGACTTTCTTTGCCACTTACGCTCTGCTGCCATATCCATTCTGAAATATAATTCTGCAAGATCATTCATCCGTGCATCTGTGAACAGGGTAGAATGGCTCCAGTTATCTTCTTGTGGATCTAAGTTATGTTTGCCATCGTTGGTCACATGTAGGAGTGAAGTCAAGGTTATGAGTTCTGTCTCCTATTTGCTCAAAATGTTTTGGTTTCTTTTGCACTTAATTTACCTACATCTTGTGCAGCTCTGCCTTCGGTGTTATGTGTTTGACTTTAAACTTCTGCTAAATAGTCAAGTTCCATAGGTACCCTTCATCTAAAACTTTTGCTTAGTGCCATGCAGGGAACCGGTTAGTTGTGCCCTGTGAGTAAAAGGCAGTTTTGCCATCTTCTCTGTGGGTTTCTCAGTGTCTAGCTTGTACCGGTGCCTGGCATGGCTGGAATGTGACATGATTCTTTGCTCTGCGTTTCAGGGAGCAGTGCACAGTTTCTGTCTTGAATAACTGATCGGAATAGGGCACTCCAAAGGAACCAAGCTGTGCCATTGCAGAGAAAAACTCTTTTGTATTAGGGTGGCCTAATAAAGACCTCTTTAAGAGTGTTAACATAGCTGCTCTGTGGTCAGTTTAATGACTTCTGTATATAAACATTTTTCTGTATCTGTGTGTGTTAGGAAAAAGGTACGAGTAACCACAACCTGTTATCTGCATCACGATCTGCCCTGAGCCGCCTCAACCAGCTGGCACACCACTTGGCTTTTGATTCTGTTTTTCTTCGCATCAAACAACAACTCTTACTCGTTTCAAAGATGGAGGTGAGTAATGGGTACGTTGATCCAATCTGAACTGGCGAGGGTGGAGTGTAGCTCAATGTTGCTTACCTTTCTCCTTTGCAGCAGGTTTCCCTCTGGTATCACATCTCTTCCATGAGCTATAGTCAGTGTAAAAGTTTACCTCCCTTCATCCACAGCATCCACAACAGACAGCTATGTTTGCAAGCTCTGAGGATTGTTGCAGATGTTGCTTTTCTAACCTGTGTGAGCATCTGTTTCCCACTGGGAGCTGTGGGAGAGGTTGTGTATGTTTTGGGCCCGAGGGAGGACAAGGGTAGCAGTTTTCTCACCATCTATGTTCTGCTCTCTACGAGTCCTTGGGTAGTCACAGCTCAGGTCAGATGACCCCTCCTAGAATACTGATAGACTTCATGTTCCAGAAAGCCGTAGATTCATTCTGCTATTTATGCCTTCCAGGGCTGGAATTCTGGTGGCATTGGTGAGACCCTGACAGACGACCTGCCAAACTTCAGCCTGACTCCTCTGGAATATATCAGCAATGTAAGAGCATGCAAGCACTCTGAGCTGTGTCTGCACCTAGGAAGATCCTCTGTAGCAGCAGATAATCACTTTATAAATAGTGCAGTGTTTGTTGTATGCCTGAAGTTATGTAGCTTATGTGTGTGAATTTGTGAGCATGGTCCCTGCTTGGGAGTGATCCGTTTCTGTAATTCAAGATTATATCGTCGCTTGAACCCGTGTTTCGTCTTCTGTTGTTTTGTTTGGTTCAGTCTCTTAGATTCTCTTCTAGAAAACAAAGTGCCAGGCACGCTCCGGAGATCCAAAATTTGCTTGGAGTAACAGTTCTCTGTGCAGGTTTTTCTTAACATCATTGTTTCAGTGGCTGGTTCTCTGACCCTGTGAAAAATTATTTCTTGTACAAAGCGTAACCATGAGCAAGAGCCGATTTGTTTCTGAGCAAATGTAGGTTAGTGAGGTGCTGTCGTTGTCAGCTTTCTGCTTTCGGGTGTGGATTAGTGTAGCTGACTTTTTTCCTCTAGCAAAATACTTGCTTCACGTTTGTTCAGTGACTCAGCTCTTTGTGCTTTTATTCTAGATTGGGCAATATATTATGTCGCTTCCTCTCCACCTTGAGCCGTTTGTCACTCAAGAGGATTCTGCTTTGGAACTGGCATTGCATGCTGGAAAACTGCCTTACCCCCCAGAACAAGGTATGGTGAAACCAAAGACTTGAAGTGTCTGGGGAGAAGCTTCCACGTATTGACGTTACATGGGTGTGACGTGGTACGGTAACAAAGCTGTTGGAGATCCATTTCCTATTGTCTAGTCATGCTGTTTCTTCCAAGAGTCTCTTGGTAATACCCAGGAGGAACCTCCAAATCATGAGTAAAACTTTTCAGTTTCATTCAAACCAGAAGCTTTAGCTTGGTCTGTTTCAGTTTAGTGTTCATTAAAACTGTGCTGCGGGGGCAGGGTCGGAAGTACGACTGTTTCAGGGTTGGAGCAGCGCTTAATATCCTGGGTGCAGGGAGTGAACAGGAGGTACCAGGGCTCAGTTCCCAAACTGCGAAGGGAACTGTTGAGCCATCTGGCCTGAAAGGCTTCTAAAGTTAGCTTCTGTGGCGTCTGCTCCTTACCAGGCTGCCCCGTGGAGTACAGTTCACGGAGTGGCGTGGGCTGTCCAGCAGCTGGCTGAAGGGGGAGTCCTGCTCCAGCTTGGCCCTCCTGCCCTTGCCTCTGTGCTGGCTCCGCAGTGGGGCAGTTTCCATTCGTTAACCCCACAGAAAAGTATTCACTTTTTTCTTTTTCTGGCCTAGTTTCTCTCAAAAATGTATCAATAAAGCAATTTAGATGAACTTTGTAAGAGGTCTGCTATGCAGCAGAGCTGGCAGGAGTGCACAGCAAGGAATAGGCAAGGAGGAAGCTTGTGACCATGTTGAGAAGCGGCGAGTTGTTAGGCTGGCCGTCCCTTTCGTGTAATGTCCCGTTCTGCTGAAGAAAACAGCCCTGCATCGGTGATCGTACAGCATATTCTTACCCCTACACAGTATCTGAGCTGGCATTCCTGCAAAAACTCCTGCCAGGAACTAACCTACTATGAAGCTTTCCAGCCTCAGACCCTAGTGAAATCTGGAGAGCATGTCCCATAAGCTTAACTTTACACTGATCACTTGCGGTGTGAAATATTCCGTCCTCCGTGGGCTTGCTGAGAACCACAGCCCCTTCATTTCTTGCTAGAGAAAGAGGAGCCCCTGAGCTCCATTCTTCAGGAAGAGATTATTCGTCCTCGAGCAGGTTACTAATGCTGTTTACTTGTAAACAACTTTTTCCTCTGCCTTTTTGCTCTGTAAATCCAGGAAAAACTACTGTTATGCCTTGTGTGACATGCTAACCTGTGCCCATCTGCAGCAAAGGTTAGAAGCCCACGGTCAGAAACTCGTTGGCCGTCTGTCTTGTTTTGGACAGGCTTTGCATCTCTGGGAATTCCTTTTCTGAATGGTCCAGCCATGTGTTCTGGTCTCTGTAGTCAGGTTCTTGCTCAGTAAGGACACAACTCTGGGATGCTGACGGCTTCATTTAAATTCTTTTTTCATCCTATAATAACTCCAGCTTAAAAATTATTAGAGCTCCACCGCTGCTACCAGTGCCACCTGAGTCTTTAGTGATTAGGTACCAGCCACAGTGATTAACCCCCCGTGCTGAAGGGGCTGCAGTGGGTGCTCTGGGTGGCTGCTGAGGCAGCTACGGCCCAGGTGCTTCTTCAAAGCTTGCTCCCCAGAATGCACCTAGTTCTTCCTGCATGTCGTTCCCTAATTTCTTGCAACAAGCTGTGTTTTGGCTCCTGTTCGTTCTTCAGATGGCCGTCCTTACCTGTTGTGGTACTAATCCTGCTGCAGTCAACGACAGTAGCTGCATAAAGCTTCCCAGCAGGCTGGCAACGCACCGTTTGCTGTGTTAATCTCTGCTCGGTGTTTATTTCCACTGACAGTAAAGGAAGCGTAGAGCTTGGTATTCATAGTCTTCCTGTAACCGTCTGAGAATACGCTCTTTAGTTTAAGTTTTAGCATTATTTTGTCATCTTCAAGCATTTACATGTTGAATAGCTTGTTAATTTTCAAAAAACTTAGGAACACAGAATGCCTTTAGGGCTTGGAAAAAACCACCTGTGCCTCCTTGTCATTGCAGTAGTGTGTAGGCTGATCCTGGAAGGTGATCCTATAGAACGTGCCAGGCAGTGCCCCATCACCTGTGAGCCCTTTGGAAATGACTTACCTGGAGAAGTCATAGAGGAAAGTGAAGTGTTTTGGGTCTTGAGCGAACTTTCAGTGTTGTGCAGTATCAGGGAGGCTGTGTAACTGCTTTGACTACTGCAACGCCAGCTGACAAACTGAATCCTCGTCAATGCCTTAATGTCCTGTTGAAGAAACAGTTAACCATATATGAATTACGTTTTGTTTACAAAATCAGCAAATGCAAGTGAGTGAGACTGCTGACAGCTAACGAGAATTTTCTGTCCAGGAGATGAATTGCCTGAGCTGGACAACATGGCTGACTACTGGCTGGGCTCCATCGCCAGAGCTACGATGCAGACGTACTGCGAAGTCATCCTGCAAATACCGGAGCTCACCGTACATTCGACAAAGCAGCTCGCCACAGACATTGGTAAGCTCGGTGCACACGTTGTCCTGAGAACTGTTGCTGTAACACATGGGCTCCGCTGTCGTGATGTTAGATGTAAAGAAACTGCAGCCTGGGGTTCTCCTTTAGCTGTGAGCGTGTCGGTCTGATACCCGGCGTGGTGGAGTGGTTCACAGCTTCTCTTTTGCAAAGTGTTCTGTCCCGTCCCTCTTTGAGGGAAGGGTGATGTTCCGGCAGGTACTCCTGGTTCTTCACTGCTTTGTGTTTCTGGCTGTGGAAGTCATTCCCTTGCAAGCCAGTCTTAGCAAGAAAGACCTGGATATAATCTTTTCAGGTGTGGCACCGCTCTTCCCCTTCTCATCGAGTGCCGTGTGCTGCCAGTGTGTGCCACACAGGGGGTACACAGCATGTGCCAAGCCTGCTGGGAAGTGCTCTGGTGGATTACCAAGGGGGCAGCTGGTTGATTTCTTCCATTCACATGATAGCTGAAGTAGGGAAGATCAGCTAAAGGCCTTCTAAAAGTTATTGTGGAGCCCTTGACCAACATCCTTTTTTACAAAACCTGTAGGATCAGCTCCCCTGCTGTGGTTAACTTAATCGCCCTGCTGCTCTGAAGGTACTGGATGAGTAAACTGCTTTCAACATGGAAAAAATTTCAGCAGCAAAGTGGGGCATAGCTGGTGCGTGCTGTTCATCTCTGCCTTGTCCTGTGCCATGCCAGTGACTGAGGGAGGGCTGATGGAAGGTGTTGGGGAAGGCGTTTCTGCAGGGTGTGGAGGAGATGGGTTTTTCCTATCCGAAACCAATGAAAGTGTCACCTCGAGACCACTACAGCTATTGTAAGCACCAGTTAGTCCTTTCTTTGCTGTGAATCATGGATGCTGACTTCCCCATGGCCCAGCTCTAAAATAAGGATGCAGAGAATATCTCCTCATCAGCTTGCATTTAAGTGTGCTTGAATGCCAGTGAACTCGGCCTCAATCTTTCTTTTTTTTTTTTTTGGGCATTGCTTAAAAACAAGCCAGCGGATTAGAGGCTGGTTGCTCAGCGTTCTCCCTGACATCCTTAATTCCCCAGCTGACTTCGAATCACTGAGCTGGAACTCCCTCCTGCCTCGACAGCCATTCACCTCTGCAGAACTTCCCAGCTTCGCTGCAAGCTCTTTGCCTCTAAAAGTGTGATTGTGATCCTTTATCTGAGGCCGTGGTGACTGACCGCCCCGAGGGTGTCCTGGGCAGGTACTGAAACACGGCAGAACGTGTCTCAGTGCTCTGAACAAAACAGACAGTTCTCTAAACTGGTGTGCAGGAAGCCAAAAATACGCAACAGTCAGTACAGTGAGATTCCAGACACACTGCAGTTTTCTGTGTTTTTGAGCTAGCACTGACAGGATTCTAGCTGTCGTGAGGAACGAAGAGCACCTTTCGCTTGCACAGTGTCTGTTGCCTGTTCAAATACTTGTTCATCCTTAATCTTACAGATTATCTAATAAACGTGATGGATGCCCTCGGCCTGCAGCCATCAAGAACACTGCAAAATATTGTAACTCTGTTGAAGGCAAAACCAGAGGACTACCGGCAAGCTGCGAAAAGTGTGCCCCGCAGAATGGCCAGCAGCATCGCTGCAATGAGAGGCCTGGAGTGTTAGCTGTGATGTCCCGGCTGCTGGACGCCCTGCAAGGGCTGAGCTGTGCGGGTTGCTTTGATTTCCCTCTGAACTGTGCAAGGACAGTGAAAATGTCTCGGGGATTAGGGGACTTTATTTCTGAATAACTTTTAATAAATGTCTTTGTCTAGGAGAAGCTTGTTCCGTTTTTCCATCTTTAGAAATGGGGAAAGATTGTCCTACAGCCAAATTTACCAAAAACTACCTGCGTGGCCTTGAGTAGGCTGAGCAGTGCTGGCTTCTGACTAGAAATGTTCTGCCGGCTGCTGGAGAGTTCATGCTTCATGGCGGTGAGATGACGGGCTTTTTCAGAAAATTTAATCAATTCTGAATCGAAAATTATGGGGTAGGTGCAACAAAGATTGACTGATTGGAAGCTCTTCTACCTGGAGGCAATCGTCATTGCTCAAGTCTGTCATTATTCACAAAGTCAAGAAGACATTCTCATCAATTAGTGGATGAGGCATGATCAAGCTCAACCCTGAGAAGAAAACCAGTTTTGTAGGTTGTTCCTGGTGCGATTAATGCATTCTACTGAAAGCTGTGGCCTTTATAAGAAATTTAATGGGACTGTTGCTTTCCTGTAAGGTTTATTAAAGGTTGGTGTGTAGATCTTTGTAAAGCAACTTGTCTAGTCCGAGTATGCTTTCTTAGGAGAAAACTGGGCAGAACACAAAGAGGTTCCAGAGCTGGAATGCCAGCTGTGTGAGACTGCTGGAGAAAACATCACAAACAAACTCTTCTCTTTTTGCAGGGAAAAAAACATCTTTCTTCCCCTTATCTGTATCTACTGCTGCAGTTTTCTCCGTTTTGCCACCAGATGCCTTGGGGGAGCAATTCTTTTCCCAGTCTCCATGTCTTTACCTCTTCTTTCCTTGGTTCAGGCTGCTGTAGTCAGTGTTCGGCCCAATCCACAGATCTTCCTGCTGTCTCTGCTTTCCGGCCGTGTTTCTCCCTGGCGGGCTCTGCCTGCTGGACAGCTGTCCTTCCTCATCGCCGTGTTGCTGCCTTTGCGGCTCTGCTTCTGGGACTCGTCAGTCCGATGCGTTCTCCCCCGTAGGACAGGGCTTGGCTGCCAGATCTGCTGCTTTGCTCGGCAGTCCCACATCTGGTTTTTTGTCATACCAGCATCTTTTCTCTGTTTTGCAGCACATGTGTAACATGCTGATAGGGGCTTACATTTTAGCAGCGGTATGTTTTTTGAGTGAAACTGTATTTCTTTGCTGTTCTCAGCTGGGCTTTGGTGATGTTTTACAGCCAAAACTGCAGTCTGGGCAGGTGAGGAGAGCAGAGGTGCCTTATAAACAGCTTTTGGGTTTCATGAATCTTGGTACCTAAAAAAAATTCAGAGCAGGGCAGCAAAATGTGTCTTCTGGAATGTTTTTTTTTCTTGATGAGGTTTTAAGTTAGATGTTTACTCTTTTGTTTCAGAGTATGAGAAGTCTATTTAAAAATCCCCAAATGAATTGGAAATTGGCTACTGTTTGGTTGGGACTTCTCGAGTGTCTCGCCGGGCTGTGATTTGTGAAGCCTTTTCCCCGCGCGTGCTGTGCCCGGTCCCATGCAGTGCTCGGCTCAGTCTGCAGCTGCGCTGCTGCTGCTGCAGCGAGGAAAAAGCCCCTCGGCGCACAAACGCTTACCGGCAGTCAGTCCGTTTCGGGAGCGAGCCAAGCTGGTACAGAGCCCAAGTCAAGTACCTGAGGACACTTTCAACTTTTATTAGTTGTCAGACGCCCTCTATAAACCAACAGTAACTGGAATAGTAAACTGTCCGTGTCCTGCCAGGGAACACGCTGTTCCGATTTACCCGTGGTGTGAGATGGGTGCATCTCGCTGTGGGTGCCTCTCCCATCCTCCTCCTGCCTCGTCGCCAGAGGTGCGGATTTTTGAGGCTGCGCTTTGCTGCTGCGGTTGCGTTTCGCAGGGCGGGTGGCCCCGGGCAGGCCCCGGCTGGGGCTGGAGGCGTGGGGAGCTGCGAGGTGCAGCCCACCCTGCAGCCGAGACCTGCTGCCCGCCCCGGGCTGTCGGCAGCCGAGCGCTCCCTTCCAGGGTGCCCTGGAGCGGGCTGGCCTGGGCAGACAGCTCTGCCTTCCCCGCTCTGCAGCGAGCTCCTCGCCGATGCCGCGGCTTCGTCGGCACAGGGAGCAGGCTCAGGGCAGTTGTTTTGCCGTCCGGAAAAGCATCTGATGTCTCTGCAGTGTCTTTGTATTAGAACAGCTATCTGGGCTCCCGCACGACCGGGCTGAGCGGTAGTGGTGTTGGCAGCATTGTCTGACGGTGAGCGTGTGGGAACAGATGCCCAGGTTCTTGTTCTCGGCTCTCCTGGTGTGTTAAGCAAATTGCTCTGTTGTGTCTTCTGCAGGGAGCAGTGTTTTTTCACTGTTGCAAAATCGTTTGGAGATCTTTGTCGAGGTGCGTGTTGGCTCGCCTGCGTACACGGAGTCGGGAGGGGAGGGCGTCAGGTGCTTGCTTCCGTCTCGGCTGCGATGGGGTGAAGTGCTGTCTCTCCTTTTTGGCGAAGGAGGCTGTACCGTGGGTTTGGGGTGCTCAGGGAGGGAAGCATCCCTGTAGGGAGAAGGGGAGTGACGAGCCGGGCAGGAGAAGCCTAGGACGACTCTCGCAAGAGCTGGATTCTTCTGTCTTTACAAGAGTCCTGACCACCTTTCGTCTGCCCTGTCGCTGCTCGGGTTCGTTTTATGCGTTGCTGACGTGCCCGGGGTTCAGTGGTTTCCTTACAGGGCAGCGTGTTTGTGGGCGGTTGGTCCGTGGCTCTTGCAGACAAGAACCAGCTGACAGCATGTGAATTTGGTCAGGAGGTGCTCCCCGAATCAGGATTTTTATTCTTCATATCACGTAATTTAGGTATTTTCTGCCTGCAGGTGACTGTAAATTCCCCCTGTTTTTGCACTCCTCATCCCAGTCAAGATCAGAGGCAGGTGTGGTTGCCCACCAGCCCGGGAAGGCCGGTGGTGAGGGGTGAGTTCTGTGTGCTGAGTCCTCGCTTAACTGTTCCAGTTCATAAGGAGTCTGGTGCTGAAGGGTGCAAGTGTCATCTCCTCCTCCTCCGACTGTAACGTAGCAGGTCTGTTGTTTGCTTCATGTATAAAAGATAATCATACGTTGTTTCTGAGGCAAAACTTCTGGAGGAGTTGTTCTAGATGCTAAAAAGCCCGTAAAACACTAGTTAGTTCCAGTGGATTGAGTAGGAGGTTCTGCAAATGAGACTGCTCTGCCAAGAGGCACAGCTTCAGCTTCTAAATAGCCTCCTTATCTCCTGACTTCCAAGCAGTGGCAACTAAAACAAACACAGCCTCCAGCTGAGGAGGTCCATGAAGGGCGGGCTGCCAGGAGGCCGAACCAGAGGAAGCTGCTCCGCACATGCCCCGGGCGCGGGATTTTCCCCGTGCGCCGTGTTCTGGGCACTCTCAGGATGGAAAGCCTCAGCCAGGTGGGTTGCTGGAGCGCCGAGCAAGAGGCAGCAGTGAAACCTCTACATGGTGTCTAAACCTGCTCTCAGGTGTGGTGTCCTGCACGCGCTGAGTGAGAAGTGGTGGGACCCCAGTCGCTGAGCTGGGACCCGGGAGGACGAGAAGGAGCACGCCGTGGGTGCGCGCCGAACTCTCCTGATCCTCACCCCTCTTTCTCAGCAGCAGAAAGCCCAAACAGGCCGAGAATGTGATTTCCAAAGAGGTTTCGTTATTTAAGAATCTGAATTTAGTTCAAAAAAAGTGGTGAAGCTTCCTGTTCTTATGATCACCAAGTGAAATTGGAAAATGTCTGTAAAAATTCAGGTAGCAGAAGTAATAGAAAATCAAAACTCTATTTAAGTTGCCATTACTTTTGGAGCTGATCATAAAATTTTTAAAATTTATAGATCAAGTCTTAAAAATTAAGGCTGCAGATACGTTACACGTTATTATCTTGTAACTACTGCAGCAGTGTTTGAGCAGCTGTACGCCGGTTATTAAGGGTTTGACTTTTTCAGTGAGTTTCGAACGCAGAATTTCCCCCATGTTGGGGCAGCACCAGCCATGCTGGTGGCATCTCGCCCGACAGATCGTCCCAGGATTCCTCCGTCCTGCTCATGGAGGTCGTCAGCAGCCAGAGCCCCCCTTCCACCGCCGCCGAGGGGGCTGGAGAGACCCCGGGCTGGCTCTGCCAGCAGCTCTGCCCCAGCGCACCCTGTGCTCGGGGAGCGTCGAGTGGAGAAGCGGCGTGGAGCCCCCTCGCCGCGGCAGCTGCCCCGCGCTGGGCGCCGCGCCCGGAACGCCGTGTTCCCAGTCGTGTGATTTAACCACACGATCCTGTTTCCTCTTGAAGCTTTGCAAAAGCACTTCAGCAAGGCAGGTCCCCGGGGGGCTGTGGTGGGCTCCTGCGGGAGTTCGCCGCCCCGCGCAGCCCAGCCCCCGGGACCGGAGGACCCCCCGGCTTCCCTCACGTGGCGGCGAGCACAGCACCTCCCCTCCTTGCACCCCGCAGCCATCAGCCTCTGGCCCGCGCTGAACTGCGCCTGCTGCCAACAGGAAACTTACCGGCAACTTTTTAATTAATTTATTTATTGCCGAGAGTGGTACTGTGAAATGGCCTGGCACTTCCTCCCGGTGCCGGAGTCGTTACGGAGGCTGGAGGGTTTATCTCCCCCCCACATCGAACGGCTGTGCCCACCTGCGGGCGAGCCTGGACAGACCCCGAGCAGCAAACGCGAGCAGGGCACCCGCGGGCTGCGAAAGCAAAGGGCCGGGTTTCTGTCGCTCGCTTTCCACGGTAGCTGTTTAGAGGTGGAAACACTGCGACCTCCGGAGTCAAAAGTAGCTGGGGGCCCGAGCCCGGGGCCCGAGCCTCAGTGCAGCACCGCGGCAGCACGCGCTGTGCCGTGCCTCGGCGTCCGTCAGGCCACGGCCCTGCAGCTGCCGTTGGGACGCCGGGGCTTCTCCCCGTCACCAGGAGCCCTGCACGAGATCCCGGCCGCGGAGCCCTGCGTGGGATCCCGGCCTCGGCGCCCTGCGTGGGATCCCGGCCTTGGTGCCCTGCGTGGGATCCCGGCCTCGGCGCCCTGCACGGGATCCCGGCCTTGGTGCCCTGCGTGGGATCCCGGCCTCGGCGCCCTGCGTGGGATCCCGGCCGCGGCGCCCTGCACGGGATCCCGGCCTCGGCACCCTGCACGGGATCCCGGCCTCGGAGCCCTACGTGGGATCCCGGCCTCGGAGCCCTGCGTGGGATCCCGGCCTCGGAGCCCTGCGTGGGATCCCGGCCGCGGAGCCCTGCGTGGGATCCCGGCCGCGGAGCCCTGCGTGGGATCCCGGCCTCGGAGCCCTGCACGGGATCCCGGCCGCGGAGCCCGGCCGCTGCCCTTGGCAGCTGCCCCCGCCCCGCTCGGCTGCCTGGGACGTGCTTCCCACTCACAGGTGAGCGAAAGCCCTTGTTAAAAAGAAAGCGTGACTTGTGACTACGTGGCAATACTGATTTATACGAGGTCGATACACGCAGCAAGAGCCTGACGCGACTCCCTGGGGTTTATTACAGGGTTTATCAGACAGAGCGTCCTCACGGTGAACACCAAGTCGGGGAGGGGAGGGCAGCCAAGGGCGTTTTAGTTCCTTCCTAATTTGGGCAGAGACGAGGAGATTGCTCAGCAAGTGACGAGCCGCGCGTGGCGACGGCAGCCGGCTGTCGGTGGCCCATGGCGGGTGGCCGCTGCTCACTCGGGTTCGGCGTCGCTGTCGGGACCGAGGGCGTCGAGCGGCTGGACGCGCAGCGAGTCGTAGTTGGGCGGGGGGGTGCCGGGCTCGGGGGGCAGCGCCTCGTCCCGGGGGAGGGCACCCGCGTCCTCGTGCTGGAAGCCCAGGTTGGTGTGAGCCTCCACCAGCTCCGACACGGTCGGGGGCGCGTCCGGGTACCGCGCCTGCGCCCGCTTCTGCTTCAGGCCTTTGCACCAGCTGATGACGTTAATGACGGTGATCCACAGCGAGTCGATGATGATTTCCCCGAACTCGATGAGGCACAGCACCGAGCCCCCCATCCAGAACCCGAACTGGCCTCCCAGGCTCGACAGCAGCCAGACGATCTGCGGGGAGGAGAGCGGAGTGAGCCAGGGCGGTGGGCTCCGGTCCCTGATCCACCCCCGCCGATCACCGCGGTGCTGGTGCCGCGCTGGGTGATGCCCTTCATGCCCCCGGGACCTGCCTGCCGAGCCCCTCGCCTTGCTGCTGCTGCTTCGCAGCGACCTGCCCCGCACCGCGGACATGAGAAGCGGCAGCACCGAGGGGCTCGGCAGACTCCCAGTGAGGGGCATCTCCGGACGGGTCTGATCGGCCCCGCGGAGCTGCGCCCTGTTTCTGCGTCTGCTGGCCAGGCGCTTGCAGCGCGCGGTGGCACCGAGCGGCGCGGGTGGGCACTCACCGTCGTGGCGGCGGACTCCGAGATGGTGCGGTAGTTGTACTCCTGGAAGTAAATGTTGAGCTTGATGATCCCATTCCTGTAAGGGAGAGAGGGCAGCTCAGCACAGAGCCGGGCTGTGGGCACCCCACGCCTCTGCTCCGACTCCTGCCCGCGGGGAGGGCTCCTGCCTGGCCGGAGCTGCTCATGAGCGTCACAGAATCACAGAATGGTAGGGGTTGGAAGGGACCTCTGTGGGTCATCTAGTCCAACCCTCCTGCCGAAGCAGGGTCACCTACAGCAGGCTGCACAGGACCTTGTCCAGGCGGATCTTGAAT
>Ga0065711_1034082_pt1 | contig 24339 bp, 10 predicted proteins | sample Hoacrofraction12_FD_59098 | JGI IMG/M metagenome (GOLD analysis project Ga0065711, IMG submission 59098) | Hoatzin crop microbial communities from Cojedes, Venezuela - Epithelial fraction 12 v2 (version 2) | ecosystem: Host-associated > Birds > Digestive system > Esophagus > Crop | place... | reverse complement strand
CCCATCAATATCACATCAGAAATCATAGAATCATAGAACAGTTTGGGTTGGAAGGCAACTTTAAAGGTCATCTAGTCCAACTGCTCTGCAGTGAGCAGGGACACCTTCAACTAGATCAGGCTGCTCAGCGATCCATCCAACCTGACCTTGAATGTTTCCAGAGAGGGGGCATCCACGGCTTCTCTGGGCAACCTGTTCCAGTGCCTCACCACCCTCATTGTAAAAATTTTCTTCCTTACATCTAGTCTAAATCTACCACCTTTTAGTTTAAAAACCATTATCCCTTGTCCTGTCACTACAGGACCTGCTAAAAAGTTTGTCCCCGTCTTTCTTAGAAGCTCCCTTTAAGTACTGAAAGGACAAAACAAGGTCTCTCTGGAGCCTTCTCTTCTCCAGGTTGAACAGCCCCAACTCTCTCAGCCTTTCCTCATAAGAGAGGTGCTCCATCCCTCTGATCATTTTTGTCATCCTCTTTTGGACCCGCTCCAACAGCTCCATGTATTTCTTGTGCTGGGGGCTCCAGAGCTGGATGCGGGACCCCAGGTGGGGTCTCACCAGAGCAGAGCAGAGGAGCAGAATCACCTTCCTTGACCTGCTGGTCACGCTTCTCTTGATGCAGCTCAGGATACGGTTGGCTTTCTGGGCTGCAAGCGCACATTGTAAGTTCATGTCCAGCTTTTCATCCACCAGTTCCCCCAAGTCCTTCTCAGCAGGGCTGCTCTCAATCCATTCATCCCCCAGCTTGTACTGATACTGGGGGTTGCCCTGACCCAGGTGCAGGATCTTGCACTTGGCCTTGTTGAACCTCATGAGGTTCACATGGGCCCACTTCTCAAGCTTGTCCAAGTCCCTCTGGATGGCATCCCATCCCTCAGCTATGCCAACTGCACCACTCAGCTTGGTGTCGTCCGCAAACCTGTTGAGGGTGAGCTCTATACCACTGTCTGTATCATTGATGAAGGTATTAAACAGTACTGGTCCCACTATGGACCCCTGAGGGACACCACTCATCACTGATCTCCATCTGGACCTTGAGCTATTGACCATTACCCTCTGGATGTGGCCATCCAACCTATTCCTCATCCATCAAACAGTCCACCCATCAAATCCATATCTCTCCAATTTAGATAGAAGGATGTTGAGGGGGACTGTGTCAATGGCCTTATACAAGTCCAGATAGATGACATCCGTAGCTCTTCCCTTGTCCACTGATGTAGTCACTCCTGCTGCAACTTGTAACTGCTTTCTTTTGTACTTGCCCAACTCCACTGCCAATGGAGGAACGTCTGGGAGAAGTCTGACTTCATCTGCTCTACAAGCCTTCCTTTCAAGTAGTGGAAAGCAGCTATTAGATCCATCTTCAGTCTCCTTATCGTCAGGCTAAACGAGGCAGCCCCCCCACTCTCTTCTAACACAACATATGCTCCAGCCCCCTAATAATCCTAGCAGCACTCTGCTGCACTCTTTTCTGTTTGCCAACATTTCTTTCATCCTGGGGTCCCAAAGAGGACACAGCATTCCCAGGACAGCTTTGCAAGTGCTGAGCTGAGGGGAAGAATTACTCACCATCTGGCGATATTGTGGGGGACACAAGGGCCAAAGCAGCTCCCTGGTTAATCTTCATTTCTGCAACAGCACATGACAGGCTTTTCATTCAGCTTGTTGTTCACCATTACCTGCTTCCACAAAGCTGCTTCCCAGTCGGTCCCTAGCCTGCCCCAACGTATGGGGTTTTTCCTGCCTCTGGTGCAGGACTTTGCACTTGCACATGCAAGTTCCAGGAGGCTCCTGCTTGCCTACTGCTTCAGCTCATCACGGTCCCTCTGAACAGCAGATCTGCTTACCAGTCTGTCAACTGCTCCCATCAACTTTTTCTTTTAGCCATAAACAAACTCACTAACAGTTTAATCCGTCCTATTCATATAATCAAATAAGCTTTACTGTACAGAGAGCTAGAGCTGCAAGCCAAGGATACAAAGTATATTTTCTTAACATTACAGCAAGTATATTTTCTACTGGCTCATGCTCTAACAAGCATTGCGTTTAACTGCCACAGACAGAAAGGAGTTCTTCTCAACATTTTGTATCAATTCTACTTCCATATTGTTTCCAAGAAGACTAAGACTCTACATGCATACATAGTTCTGCTGACTGGTGAGCAATTTTAGCCCATTTTATAAAAAGTTAAATTTTGTGCAATATGCCTCAAGCATGAGGCAGCTTTGCTGATGACAGATAAATACTTTAAACACTTCAAAACTAACTGTACCATGCTATTCAGAAACAGTATTTACAGATGGTTACTCTCATTTCTCAGCTTTTTAAAGACTTGTCTCTAAATGACTTTAGGCCATCTGAACTCATTGTTCTTATTCTTGTACAATAACAACACAGATAATTAAGATTATCAAGGACTTCAGGAAGACTCTGATACATATCTGACTCTCACTGACTACTACAGTTCAGTGCCCGCCTTTTTGAGACAACAGTTTGAAATACTGGTATGGCACCATTAAAACAGATTTTTTTTTTTCTTTTCTAATTTACACTTTGCCACCATCCACAGTTAAAATACTCTTGCTATTAAATGCTTAGGTTACCTGGGTATTCTGACAGATGATGGTATATAATACAAATCCACAATGGAAGAGAGCACACAAATTTACTAATGTTTTCATACTATCTTCAGGCACAAGTAACTATCAGATACGGAGAGACAGGACTTTAGAACTGTTTTGACTTAAGGTAAGTGACAGAAGCTAGCTACAGAAATACACGGAAATATTCTTCACATCACAGATAGCAAAGTAACAACATTCAACATGAATGTACATATCTGAAATAGTCATAGTTTTGCCTTCTAATTATACAACAGTCATTACTTGAAATATCTCCACTGCATGATGTGCCCGTTCATCTTACATACTCTCCAAATTCGCATTCAGCTGGCATGTTACTATACAATACCACAGGAAAGCAGTAGAGATTGTAAAATTCCAAAGTGAAAAACAAACAGGTTTTACTTGGCCTGTCCATGCCAAATAAGACATGGATTCATCACAAAAGTGAACATCATGCTAACTAGCTTGAGTTCTAATAATAGTCACGTGCAGTGGTACAGGCTCAAGGTTGGCTACCTAGGTCTGTCACTCCCTTTTTAGTACCATTATCATGTGAATTAAATTAATTCAACCCTACTTGCCTATATGCACTGTAAGAAACTTCCAGCAGCAGTGTTTACAACCAGCGAATAATTAGGAAAAACTTCCTTATGTATAGTTAGCTGTGAATTCCAGTTTAAAACAATATTAAGTCATAAGTCACACTATAAATTGAGCTACGGATGCAACCCAAGGAAAAAGGGGGGATCGCTCCGTTAATACTGTGCAGTTAGGTTTGAGATCAGTGTATTTAACACATTTACTTTTATAAGGTAATTTAACCATTAGTTTTTATAGCAAAGTAGTGTTCCGAAACTAAAGAAATAAAAGCACGTTGCTTAAGTTTTGCAGGTTAACAGGACATTTCAAAAACTGTATGACAAAAGTGGCATTTCACCATTCAGACTATCTAGCAGATCCAAAAAAGCCTTTCCCCCCTGTTTTCTTTTAATATAAACAAGGGAGTCATTACTTACCAACATTCTTTTCACTTATTAAACGTACTCAGGAAACAGAAGTTTCACTTTAAGTACACTGTTTCCTTAACACCACCTCCCTTCATTTCTAGGTCATCAATTTATCTGGAAAAAAGTTCAGTGGAAGAAAATCATCAAGATGGACTACTTTCTTTTCTTTATTCAAATATGAAAATGCATACATCCTACCAAATTTAAGCTTTCTGTGTAGCCTAAAAGCAGAATCACAGAATGGAGGGGATGTCTGGAGATCATCTAGTTCCAACCCCCCTGCCGAAGCAGGGTCACCTACAGCAGGCTGCACAGGACCTTGTCCAGGCAGGTTTTGAATATCTCCAGAGAAGGAGAATCCACAACCTCCCTGGGCAACCCGTTCCAGTGCTCCATCACCCTCAGAATGAAGAAGTTCTTCCCCGTGTTCAGACAGAATTTCCTATGCTTCAGTTTGTGACCTTTGACCCTTGTCTTGTCACTGTGCACCACTGAAAAGAGTCTGGCCCCATCCTCTTGACACCCGCCCTTAAGATATTTATAAGCATTTCTACGATCCCCTCTCAGCCTTCTCCAGGCTGAACAAGCCCAGCTCCCTCAGCCTTTCCTCATAGGAGAGATGCTCCAGTCCCCTAATCAGGTCTTGCCCTAAAGCAGGTGATCTCCGTAGGTATTGTCACTTAAGCTAAAGGAAAGCTCTGATGACTATTCAACAAAAATGTGTAATCCACTTTTGAAACATGTAACCCACAGGTTGTGTAGGAACAGAGCAGCATGGATTGTTACAGAATTCCCTAAGTCAAAAAGCTTCCTGCCAATTTTACCCATCCCCCGGTTCTCTGCTCCCACTCTAGATAGCCCAGATATTTTAATACCTCCTTTGCTTCTGATTATGCTCTGTTTATATACGTGAAAATAGAGCAGCATATCTCTGTATAACTCACTAACTTGCTTTGCTTTCCCTGTATTATGCTTTTTCTAAAATACAGCTTTTCCTACAAGTTAAGGAACCTTCATATTAATATATCTGTCAAATTCAGGAGTTTACTAGCAGATAGTAACTTAGAAGCACTTCAAACTGCAAAGCAAAAAACCCTTAACCAAAGAAAGTTAATTTAAAAAATTAGGTCCATTTTTTAGAGATAGTTTACTTTGCAATTTTGTTATACCTTACATGTCTTTAAGGAACTGACATATTTTGAGGGGGAGGGGAGGAAGTAAGGCAGGAGGCAGTAGAAAAGAAAGTTTCTGTACCACTTACACTTAAGTATATTTAGAGAAATACAGTCAATAATTCTCTCAATCTGAACCCAAGTTTACCAAATATCTGAAAAAACTACATAAGACGGGAGCAGTGAAGGTAGAGGACCAGCTTATTTGTGATTCGGGTTGAAGATGAAAGGCACACCTGCTTCAGTAGCAAGTCTGGAAGGTGGCTATATTTCTGAACAAAGGGTAACGTTCCAGGAGGAAGAGTGTCAAAATGAGGACAAAACGCAAAGCCCTTGAAACTGCAACAGGTATGTAAACTCAAACTCTCCAATTCATATGCATAGATTATACGGCTGGCAGATTATCTGTGCCAAAGATGCAGAGACCTCCAGGCTTGCTCCCTCAGAGTTTAACAGTTTTCATTAGATACTTGGACATCCAACACAAGATGGTGAAAACACTACAAAGCACCTCTATCTATCTCTGTCTACCTATGTCTAGATCTCTAGACAACCTCCTCTCATGGTGCAGACTTCAGAATAAAGTAGGATCATGAGTGCCGAGTTGCCTTTTGCTTTCCTCCCTTTTCTGCCTTGACACAGTTCATGCCCTCCTTTAAGACCCAACGACTCTCACCAGCCTCACTAACACAGCAGCTCTGCCCTCTCACTGAGAGCAGAGCAGAGAAAGCCAGGAGGGGGATTCAGGCTGCTGTCAATTCCCCACCTTTGCATGGTGACAAAGCGCAGCTATGCAAGTAGGCATCAGGCCAGCACAGGCAAAAAACACAGCAAAAGCCAGTTTCGGTGGGATGACAGTTTAGAATCATGATACTGCACCCACATGGTGTATGTGAGCCAGTAAGCACTGCACATCTAACACTGAAGCCTAGGTCACAACCCATTATCAGAAAAAAACAAAACCCACAATCAACCAAACCCCAAACAAAAATACCACGGTCAAAAAAATCCCTGGGAAGTCCTGCTTGAATCCATCTGATTCATTCTGCAGGTCCAGCCTGTCTAAACCTAGCCCCAGGCTCAGCACCAAGACAGCGCTGGGCTGACTTTGTGCAGAGCCATTTGAATCTGTCTACACTGCTCTCCCCGGCTTCCATAATATTATCAGCTACCCCAATGGTTTGGTGTATGCCATGCTATCTGAACTCCAGAATAAGCAGGTATTGACACTAATTATAAGATGACTTCATGCATTTCCAGAAATTTTTAGACACGAGCCCAGGAAGGTAATGACTTTTTCCCTTCATCATCTTTTAACCAATACACCCATTTCCAAAGCTCAAAAGAATTGTTTAGCCTTTTTTCACAGTTAACCAAATCTCTACAGATAGAGCATGGAAAAAATATTATCATTTTGGTAGCGATACAGAGAGGAAGAAAAAAAAGATTCTTTGGTCAGAACTGATGGATTGTGTGATTTAAACTACTGGCTTGTTCATTTACTCTCCTGTTAAATCGCTGAAGATTTTCTAAGTACATATTGCCTAAATTAAGTTTCACATGACCAGCAGATTAGAGATCTGTTCAGCTACCAAAGCATGCTCATCATCTCGGTAAGAAGGTAAAGAACAGCATTGCTCCCACCAGACCTCTACAAAGAGGAGAAATTCTACATATTAAATCTGAGCAGGCCATGTGTACACGGCACAAAAGAAATGCTGATAACGTATGACACTATTTCTTCTTGGCAGTTCAAACATTTCTAAACAGGAATGTGATAACCCAGAAAAAACACAACTTCTGCCCCTCAAAAACCCAGGACTGGTTTAGATACAATTTAGAAAGAAAGGCAAGAAAATACAGGCCTGATTCTGTCAGTAAGGCAAGAAAGAGCTTACACGCATTAAAAGATAAAATATTGCATACTCTGAATGTTTGCAGGATTTTTCTTCTTTAACAAGAACACTTCAATATGGCCACTTAACTTTTGCTAAGCCCTACAGTAAGAACAAGCATTACATTTTTCCATAATATTTTCAGTAAAATAATGACTTCATTATGTTTTATGACATATAAAGAAGGCTTAAAAATGGCCATGAGTTTTTACTGTTTATTTCCCCCACTCATGTATCAGAAATACCAAGTCTAGTCTTCACCGGTTATAAAGGATGCCTGTGAAAGTTTTAGGGCATGGTTGCTTATGCCTCTCCACAACTGATGAAAAGCAGCTGTGTTGAATCTAAAAATCCTCCTTTATCAGAACTGTTATATACTGAAGTTCAAGATATTAATTCTTCAAACCATGCAAAAAATACAGCTCTCCCCCTAAAAACACTGGAGATTTCATTTGTTTGATTCTGGAGATTTCATTTGTTTGATCCTGAGTCATCACTAGGCCCACAGAGTCTTAATGTTTCAAAGCTGCAAGTCTTTATTTTTCCACACAAAAGGCAAGAAGAAAAAACCCCATCCATTTGAAAATCCTCTTTAGTCATGATAAAAATGGCCATAACACTATTACAGTAACAACAGTAGTAACATTTTCCATCAGTTCTGACCGAAGAATTTTAACAATTCTTACAAAGAAACAGAGGTCATTACAGCTACATAGCCTGCCTTTATCGCCTCCCTACCACAGTCAGGCATCCATGACGCTGGTTAAAATTAGGGCAACACAGATGTACCCAACCTGAAGAAGTGTTCTAGCTAAGAAATATCTCGTTTATGGAAAAAAATTGGCTAACTGAAGTCTGAAGAACAAGCAAAACCACAGCACAAGCAATAAACAGAAAAGTATGTTTACCTTCCTGATTTGGTAGCACATTTACACAGAACCAGAAATGGTCAGGAGGAGCGATGTGAAGGTTGTTACGAATACCTACCAGCTGTTACCACAGCAAGATTTTTTCCACAAGTTCACTATTACAGCTCTTCCACCATAAGCCATCTACAGGCAAATGAAAAGTTTCTCATGATACCTGTTCAAGTACTTCCTTCTCAGCAGAAACATTTACACCAAAGTACACTTGTAACTGGTAGTTACATTTCTCTGAACTAGCAAAACTGGATTTGTTTTTCCCAAAACTAAGTTTAATACATATCCTGTAAGCATTGCTATCACTCGTTAAACAAATAACACTTCCTACATTTAAGAACTGAAGAAAATTGAAGTTTCACAGAAAAAAAAAAAGGACTGCAGATGTATCATTACTTATAAGGCAGTTATCACAAATGCTACTTTCTTTTCTTTTTTGTGGTCATTCCTTCTGCTTCAGAAAGAGGTTTAAAATTATTACATCTCAAACGAAAGCCTATAAAAACGTACTGAAAGATACAACATGCTTAAAAAGAGTCTTCTTAGTTTCACAAGCTTTTCTTGTTTCTCTTTTATGAAGAGCTGAGAAATTAAAATTAGCATTTGAAAGTATTCAAAAGATTGTTTAAACTTCTCACTTAGGTGTCAGATTCCACAGGTGCAATTTCTCATTAAGTACAGTGAAACCTTCCTGAAATCAAACTTGCTAGGCAACCTCTGTTCTCAACATTATAAAGCAAAACAGTAAAATTCTGGTTTCCCTACAACTGAAAATGCTCTTCAACAACTAATCAACTAAAATATAGAGTCTAAGACGAACATGGAAAGAACACACTGCATATCTGTTCTCTTACCTTACATATTGAAGGTATCAAGGTTTTATCATTTCTGGTTAAGAGCCTTAATAAAAAGAGCACATAAAATGCACTGCTGGGAACACCTGAGCACCGGGACTAAGTGTCAGGATTTCTTCTTGCAATAAAGCTAATAATTCTTGAAATAGAAAACATTATGCTGTCAAACTAAACTGCTTGCAAGACAAATATTATTACAGCAGAATGCTTTTTTCACAGGATTATTAAAATTGCAGTTTAAATTGACTTGTAACAATGTAAGCCTTAGGGAAACATCTATTTTTACACCTATTCTGACTTTCACTGGACCAGAACTCCTTATTTACTGCTAATTCACAAAAGTGAATACATTATCAGTCAGTCTGCTGACTAATATCTATACAAAACAGAATCTCTCAAGAAGTACTCTGAATTGAACCAGATGAAGTGTAATTTCTCACTAGACAAATTCTGCAGGTATATACAGCATCCCTCATGATCTTTGCACTCAAATGGCAAATTGAGATAATTCCTCAACTTCTAACTCTCCCCTAATTTAAAAAAAAAAAAGGAAAGAGAAACTATGGTTTCTCATAAGCACTCAATCTTCAAAATTAGTACATGAGTATCTTACCTTTAACACGAAAGGCAGTACCACTAAACAACAACAACAAAAAAGAAAACCCACACACTCAATAAATACACAAACTAAACCCAAAGTAATTCAGAACCTCACTGTCTAAAGCAAAACACATGCCTCGAGTCCTCTTGTGTTCCAAGCTTCCCCTGTTCTATTTAACTTTCCTTATAAACATAGGGGAAGATGTTAATTCTAAGTATGTAGTATTTTGTATCTCAACATAGAACAAACATCTTCATGCTTACAGCTTCTCTAAAATAAATTTACCAGTAATAATATAAATGACAGCTTCAGGAGATGAGGAAAACACGTTGAAATCGGTGTTACCACCCATTGCAGATAGCAGTTTCTGAAATACTTACAAAGCTTTTCAACTTACAGGCCTCTAAGAACACGATAAGAAAGAAGAGACACTAAAAACAAAAGTAGTTATATTTTGCACTGCAATATAGATTCGTGCCATCTGTGCAAAGTAAGAAGACTAATTATTTTAGAACATCCTGTTCTGAATTATTTTGCTGACTTTTTCAAGTCAATACATACTTATCGATGCAGAAATCTTCGTGAAAGCCATGGTAATATTAGCAACAAAAGAAATGAAATTTGGCAGAGTGCAAAGTAAAATTATCAGTCTACTGGGCAAAATTTTTGACAGTTTACCTGTATTGTTTATCAGTGACCATCCTTCAGCATTATCTAGAGGAGCAACCTTTTTTTACTTTACAGTCCACGATTCTTCATACTGAACAACACACCCCAGGTGTCTCCCAAATAAAGACTATCAATTGCTTTAAAGTACACTAGACAAAATTTATCTACTTACTTTGTTTAGTTGTCAGTTTTGTTAAAACAGAGTTATGACTCTAGTTCCTTGAATAACTCCAGTCACATTTGGATTATCACATAAATGGTAACTTTAAAAATAAATAAATTTGTCCATGAGATTAGACTGAACTTCTGCAGAACAATGACATTTTACATCTTGTACCATGACTAAAAATTGAAGAAATTATTTATCAGCATGCTAGACTAAGCATAACTAATAACTGACGCACTGTATTTACCATTCTGTAATCCCATCCACAGTTGCTTATGATCCTTTTTTTGCATCTCATTGATGACTTGACTTTTGTGCTTTAAAGCATCTGCTTCTTTAATAGAAGCCATGAAATGAGCTTCAATCACATCCTTAGAATGGCAGTGTAGAAGATCCTTTTCTGGAAAATTCTACAAAGAGAAAAGATAGATCAAGAGAAATAAGTGCATCACACAGCTTAGAAGATGAAGAATAAATGATAATTATATCAGGTTTATATTTATACGAAATCAGCACACTGGAATCTTCTACTTATGAAAGAAGGTAACAACCATTCTCTCACTCTGCTAACAAGCAAGGTTTTGCAGTGACAAATGTGTCAGGAAAAATGAAAGTTGAACAATTATCTGTGAAACCAGAAATTGCTCTAAGTCACCCAACGTCAACTTGATAAATACATTTAAATACATCAGTGGATGCATTTAGGTCCTTACATCCAAAATTCAGGAAATTAAGAGTTTTAACATGTTTTCAAGCAGATGTTCAATTCTCTGGCAACAAACAGAAGAGGGGGAGAAGTAAATGAGAAACATCCAATTCCTACTGACTCCCAGTGCCAGTTTAGCACCCATTTCTATGCAGGCCTTTCAAAAATGTTTCCTGCAAGAACCATCTACTATAGCATATACGAATTATAGCATATTTATCATTTATAAACATTTTTCTCAAAGATACTGGAAATCCTTGTACACTCAAACTTTACCTAATACATGTGCCTTCTACCAGTTCATGTGACTTTATTGCATTCCAAATAAAACCCTTTTATTCGGTTAGAGTTGGCGTACTGCATTCAGCATTGCACATCCACAGTTACCACTCCTCATGTAACTTTCTTTCCCTCGGTAAATGAGAACTACCTTTCCCAACTTATTTATTAAGGAATTATGGTAATAAATCTTGTTCAAGTACAAAAAAAGATTTCTTTGGAAATTAACTAATCAGCAGTTCAGCATTCTATAGATATACCATTAGGGTTGTTATTCCCCTGATTTTTCTTCTATTGACACTTACTATCATTTGTCATTTTACAACACAAGCATTCACTACCACAAATTCATTGTCTTTAGTTTCCAAAGGTTTAAAAACCCAGCATGTTTTATCCCCTCCTTATTCACTTTCTCTTCACAGTTGCTTATCATTACGTTAAATGGTGCAAATCCCCAGAACCAAACCAAAGTGGCATCATTAGCCCTTCATAACAAGGGCTTGCCACATATTTTTATACTTTAATTCACATCTGTTATTCCACTAGAGGACCCTTCATCTTCACCCATTACAAATTGGCTATTTAAAAAAAGCTTTTGTAAGAGGGTGTCAAAACCACTTTGGAAATACAAGTATATATAACGGGATATTTTTCAAAGGCTTTTAAAACATAGTTAACATGTCACAGTAGGAGCAATATAATGCTGGAAAAACCCATACTCTCCCTCCTCCACATAAATCCAGGAAAAATAGTGAAGACTGCTTCAAACTACGGGAACTCAGAATATCCAAGAACAACTAACAGTTGCCAATACAAAAAGAAGCTGCAGATTGCCTTACCTGAAGGGAATTCTGAAGACAAGAAAGACAATTCCCCCCTCACCAGGTTATTGAAAAGAGTTGGAAATTCAATAATGGAATTTCAAATAGTGACTCCTCCTTATGACTGCGGACCCAGACTCTGGCAACTGTGGATCAAAAGGATAAGTATCTTCCAAAAACGGGAGTATAAAGGGAAGAGAAGACTGCTAATATCTTTTCCACTGAAGTATACACGGTTTGGTACTGAACTCGAAGTACTATTGTTACTTAGGACTGATGTAGACAGAGCTGACTAGAAATCTAAGGACAGAGATAGTTTGTTTCTCATGAGGATGGACAAGTATAAACACATTAAAGAGGACAGAGCAAAAAGGAAAGTTCTCCTTCTAGGGCAGACCTTGCTTCCTTGCTCCACTACAAAGCTGAAGTGCCTCAGCATAATTGGGCCCAAGATGAATGGAACACATTACTGGGATTGTTACTTGCCAGTTGACATCTGTATAGGCCTGTAAAATACTTTTAGAAGTTTAGCTTACTTGTTCAAATAAAAAAAGTCTGGTAACCAATCCAGAAGAACAGAACAGTCTGAAATAGCATACTTCAAGATCAAAAAAGTTCTTTACATGCAAGAATTCAAAGTGAGACACTGGCATCCCTCAAATGAAGATGAAACAGTGGAATGTACCTAATGCCGAGTAACACAGGAACCTCAAAACTGACTTTCACAGTTAAAAGCCAAAGTTATAGCTAAGTTTATGAAAACAACAGTTTTGTTACAACAACTGTTCTGTTACTTATATGTCTAAATATTGAACTGCAGGGTCTCTTTTTGGACATTCTACAGGTAGGTATCTCCCTGCTGACTTTGTTCCAATGAATTTCAAATTACAGGGAATGTCACTCCCTGGGGACATGTTCCAGAGAACGTACAGTGTGGTCTGCAGAATAGCAATATTTAAAAATGGTCAAAACTAGCTAAGTTGTTAGATGGAATCTAGCCACAGCAGTACAAAGGTGTGGCATGATTCATTTTCCCAACTTCTAAGGGATAAGACTGTGGAAGACTGGAAAACACTCCATCAATCTCAGTGCTGTCTACTCTTTTCTTTAGAGGAAAAACACTGACACATTTCTAATGCAGTACTGTGAGCAGAAGCTGAAAAACCTAAACATGGAAGTCATAACTTAGAACACAACACTGCTGCATCTACAAGAAGCATATTAAACAGCTTCCCCTGCATGAGACTACCAACAGAAAAGACGGCATCCCCATTGATTTATAAACTACGGTACAGAAAAATAAGTTTTACACTTAAATAAAGAACACATGCTTATATTTTCATTTCTTTTTTTTAATTCTACTTGCCTTCTTTCTACTTGAGGAAAGAGTGATTAACTGTAAATAACTTTATTCAGCTCCCTGAAGAAAGAGACAATTGTAAACAAGCTGGTAGCCATCCCTGGCTATACAGCTATAAGATTTGCAGAAAGTTTTAACAGATCCCATAAGCAGCTTTTATTTAAAGTACTCATATTGGCAATGTCTTACTTGGTCTGTGTTCTGTATCTTTGAAAGAAAAGTTAGGGGTTGACTCTTGATTTTCTTAGAAAGCTCAAGTAGTACTGGTTTTGTTTCACATACCAGTAGACACTTGCAGCATAAACTTGGTCATAAAGAAGTAGGTATCATCTCTACAGACAGGAGCACTAAATGACCTCGCACATAAAACTGTTCCAAAAACATCACAGGTAATTTCAACAGTCTGGTTTCATAACTCCATTCCACCCACATTTATCTACAGTCCTAGTTCACAAAACATCTGTTTATACTATGACAGTCTAGCTGCATTAGACTATGTTTGCAGAAAATTATACCGACAATATGGCATTAAAAACCATAAGGAACATATCTAGTGGCAGAGGGAGCATCCATGTATTTGTGTTTAGTTACCATCAGTGGTCTTTTTTTCCAAAAAAGCTTAACTATAAGAACTCTCATTTATACTTCTGGCTTCCACAATTCATCCACATGCTACAAAGAAAAGCATTTCCTTTTTGCTCCACCTGACTCAATTTTTAGCTAAGAAAACCAAGACAGCTGTTGTCGTACAAAATCAGACTCAGTCACTCCTCGTCTACACCAGGTCATGGGTGGAGAGGCAGTCACCAGCAGATAAGGGCTTCAGCAGAGAGAGAACGTAACCCTTTCCCCTGGCACACCCAATTTCCTCTCCTGCTCCCATTTCCAGAGCAGTTCACCACCTCCTATCTACTGCTCAAAATCTGGAGAGCTGCTTACCATGCTGAGAACACGAATAGTGCTAAGCACGCCACAGAGTCGCATGAGATGAGATTAACAGGAAGGGATAGAGTTTCCCTCCTGCTCATAAAGCCACACCTGGGTAACAAAAGTAACTTCCCAGACCACAGCTTCTCATGATTCTCAGATCTTAGTACTCTGTTCAAGCTTGTCCTTCTACGACTACTTAAGGCAACTGTATTTCAACTTTACTAGAGATATAAATGTATGTTATTTTATTGCATACCAGAAGTACAAATGATTAAACTGTTTCTTAAATGCAAACAACAAGTGCATTTATTATTTGGTCTGCATACATAACACAGGAGGACAGCTATAAGCTTCTATCAATTTTCAAACTTCTGCTCAACAAAAATAAACATTTTTCATGTTTCTAATTTTAAACGAAGAAAACAGCTGGGAAGGTAAGAAGTTAAAAAACACTCTTTACAGATGTCCTTGAGATATCTGTTGCTGACTGCATGGTTTAGTAAAAGGAAGAAGAAAACCATGACAGCAAAAGTTAAACCCCAGAAAAATCTAATAGTGTTCAATTACACCAGATAAAAATTGTGGCTCTTTGAAGAATAACTACTCACAAATGAAAAGAACAATCCAGGCAGGAATCTCACACCTAAACTATTTAGCTGTAAGAAACTGTAACACATGAAAATGTCTTCAACATTTTGACATATTTTGATATATTTCAGTTATGTTTTGACTTCAAGGATTAAGAAGGGTTTATTTAAATAAACTTTCAGACTACATCAAAAACAGGAAAAGAGATTAAGCAGGTGCTTAATCCAAAGTGTTACATTTTAAAAAACTAAATTACATCAGCTTTTAAAATAATACTGCCTTAACAGTAAATTATTTCTGCTGATCTTTAATGTACACCTTTGAGACAAACAAATAAGCTAATCTTTTGGCAAGCAGCAATGTAAGGACATTAAAATCAGGTTACATTACTACATGAAATTGAAAAGCATAGTGGTGCTGCAACTTCTTTTCCAAGATGGTTCCACTTTGGGATGGCAACATCCAGACACTGCCACTGTTAATCTCCCAGAGCTCTCAGAATGCGTAACAATTAAATCATGGTTTATGGAAGTAGACATCCTACAGTTTCTTCAAAACACTCTGGAAGTTTCTTCATCCCAGCTCTCCCTGACATGTATCAGACAGAAGTGTAGCAATTACAATGGTTTCCAAAACATCCCCATCTTCACATTCAGCCAGTCATTTCAGAAGTTTCGACACACAGAAATACAGATCATAAGAATGTATGTTCGCAGTGCACACTTTCAAAAAGAATCAGACTACTCCTGTCATCAAAACCTTTTCTAAAATACCTTCAAGAAAAGAATTGTTTGAATGAAAATGTTCAATACAACTGCTTTCCAGTATGCTTTTCATTTCATCTCAAATCTCACACTCTAAAGTCAAGCCTCTTAACCTAGCGTGTTCCTTTAAATCAGTTTTCCTATTGCATTGTTTATTTCACAATGGAGAAATTAAAGTTTCAAAGAAATAACACGATTTCTAGTTGTGATTTTGACTTCAAAACATACATGGGATTACTGTCTCAACGCATTTCGTAGTATGAAAGAATCCTGTACGAAAGCCAACCCCGCACAAGTATTCTTCTGAGCAAAGATCAGTAGTGCTATGATGTCATACCTAATGGTTCTACAATGTGTAGTCAAAACAATGTCTCTCCTGTGAATAAGCTGTCACAAGACCAAGCTCATTTCACTCAGTTTTCTAAAGGAGACCCACATGAAGTACAACAGCATTCCCTGACTTCAAGGATCTCTATAGTATCTCATATCCATGCTCATGTGCCTAAAAGGATGAGCACTTCTCAGTCTTCCCAATCTTCAGTCAACTTCAGCTGACTGAACTAAAAGCATTATAGAAAGTTCTTCCCTTACACCCATTCAATTGCACTGACAGTGTCATAACTTATCTCGAAAAACAGTTTTGGATTTTCAGATTATGATAGAATCATTTTCAAAGGAAGGTCATTTGAAAGCACAATCTCATGGAAAACAGCTGCAGATTTACAGAAAACTTTAGATGATTCCTGAAGAATGAACATTGTCACCTTCCAGTCATACCATTCACTTCTTCATAAAATAATTATGAAACCTTCTCCTAGCTTCTAAATTTCTTGTAATCCCACGCTCACCTGTTCTTAATTAAGGGTGTATTTCAATTTTACCTTGAAATGCACCGTGATGCTCCAAGGAAGGGCTGTATTTGACGCATGGAGATCAAACAGCAAACCAATTGGGTAATGCCTAAAAATGAAGAGATATTAAATGAAAATAAAAGCTATGCATTTAACAGTATGTATAGAAGTTACATACCTACATTTACACACACAAAAAAAAAATTAGCTGTTTGACTCCAGCAATTAACATTTATTATTGCTTATTCAGAAAAGTTATACAGGCAGGTATAAATGACCAACAGTTTCTGGCAGAATCAAGTCTGGAATTTACAAGCTCTATATCTAAATCAGTGGTCTCCAAGCTGTGCCCACAAAGCACTGCTAGTTTTGCAACAGCCTAAGTGGCCTACAGCTGCTCTTTGGAATCCTTAAAAACAGTATTTTTAGTTAAAAAGCTTGATAACGGTAGGAATAGCTGGTCTGACTGATAAGTATACATGCTTCCAGATATTTAAACGCCATGGTTTTATACCACATCGACCCTTAGCATCTGTTCCCTCTCCCACCTGACTGATGTCACTGTAGAGAGTAAGTAGTAAAGTGAAAAAATGACATATCTGTAAAAGGGTTGAAAGAGGACAGATCAAGATGAACTCTGTACCTTTACTATCAAACTAAGAAAAATGGGAGAAAAAAATTAATTGGAGTTTGTATTTCGGTGGTATTCTGGATTAAAGGAGTTACACAAAGAATGTGCTTCCTCCAAATATTCACTTCTGTCTTACAGCTTTGTCTCCTTTAAATTAATTTGAACATACAGCCTCCAGCAATATAAGGAATATATATCACATACACAAAAATTCCACAGTAATGCTAGATAGGTCTTTGCAATTTTCCCACTTGCAGACACTGGTAAAGTTTTATCAAAAACTTTTTTTTTTTTTTTTGCATTCAGCATACCAAGCTCTATTTTCTTATCTTTCAAAAAAACTAAAAAGAACTAAAAGAGCCTTACTAGCTTTTCATCCTACAAAGGGATAACCACACACTTAACCGCAAACTCAGTAGCTTCACGGAATTAATGGGACTGATCACAGGACGCAGAGCCAGGCACGTACATACGTTCTGCAAGTCCACAAAGCAATAACCGAGAGCCTTGCTCTAAAAGCACCTGTGCCAAGCCGATTTCCTGACCTGCTAAACTCTCACACAGCAGTGCTTTAGCACCCTCTACGGGTGAGCTAACCCCAAAGTGAAGAAAATCACAACAGCAAAATAGAAAAACAAAACAGTACTACAATTCTTGAACTTACCTGTTGCATTTGTAACTTCTTAAAAGGAAGAATAAGGGGAACTAAAATATCTAGAACTGTGTTTTCCTGACAAAGGGAATAAAGAATATAAATAATGCGTATCCAGATTTATCCAGATTCACTGCTAATGCTCAAGTTTTTACCACTAAGATTTCTTTATTACTAACTGCCAAACCCATCTTGCAAGACATTCAGCAAGAGTTCCATGAAAAAGTGGTTTTCCAAGTGAGCTAAGTAATGAAAATCAGATTTCCTTTGATAATCAGACAAACATGAACAATGACTTTCAATTACTTTCAATTTATATAACAAAATAGATAGCTACCAAAAAAAAAAAGCATCAGTTCTTGGCCTGCCTCTGTATTTTCTACCCAGTGTAGATTACAAAATAAAGTCTATATACTCATGCTTTCTTCAGTAAAATCCTTGTGCTTTACACAGTTGATATGGGGTTTTTTTATTTTGAAAGAGGCCAGCCCAAAATTCACTTTGGTCCACAGCAGAACACATGAGTTTAACGAAGACAGTAGACCATAAGACAAATCATTTTTTATTCAGAAGCGCAGCTTTCCATTAAGAGTACAGTTCACAGCAGGAATAAAGCAATCCTGAGATATAAGACAAGTCCTGCTTCAAATTCCAGTTGTCAGACACTGGCATTTAATCTGAAGCCAATAAAAGCCTTAAGTAATGCCTGCACATAATGCTGTATTTCGCTTATTTTTGAGATACAGTTCCCAGCATTTTTAAGAGCCTGGAAACAACAGCACTCCATATAACAATACCAAAACTATTCTTTGTATTCCCTTCATAATAAAACCCGTTTTTTTTTTAACCAGGCTAGAGAATTAAGGAGATATCAAGAGAGAAGTTGATAAGAAAACAGGACCCGCCAATCTGTACACGGAATGAAAAAACCCTGCCATTCCCTCACTCCATTCTTAAGCACATATCTACCACCTTGTGCTATGAGTCAGTATTCCCTCACTAAAGATCTTGCTTTCAGTGGCACTGCTGCAATGCTGTTTCTGAACTTCTGTTTGAAAAATAGGCATTACAATTAAAGCAATACACAAATGCTCTCTAGAACCTACAGTAACCAGGAGAATTAAAAAAAAAGCAATCAAAAAACCCAGAGGACCTTTTAAAGACTTACCCCCCAAAAAAAAGAATAGAGAAGAACCAACAGAACAAAAACTAATGGAAACCTCCAGTCCAGAAAGATCTCATTCTGAAAAAATATTATTAGATTGTTGAAATAAAATTGGTCTTAACTAGAGTGGGAACCAAGGCTAGACAGACTGTGTGGAACTTTCTCAAAGGAAATAATGGGAAAAATATCAAAGAGAAAAACGTCTTAGAGACCACAAATCTTTTTTTACAAGTTGCTAGAATAATGATGAGCTCTGGAAAGTCTTCAATCTATAAAAATGTAACAGCACCTTGACTTTCAGCCATTGTCAATTTATTACTGCTTTTATTATTATACAGAAGGTGGTTTCAGAGTGCAAGAGAAGTCCTGGAGAACACCACATTAAGTACTTAAATTCCTTTTGAAAGTCACAGATGGACAGTAAGGAAAATTAATTACTACTTTTCTAACAATACTTTTCTGAACCCAGGACAGAAAGTGACAGCATGAGCTCATAGGCTGTTTTCAGATCAGAATAATTCACTGCGGTAATTCAGTAAGACATGTCACACGAACTGATAAATCTACTACAAAAAAAATCCTATACTCCAGAACTCTTTGGGGTACTAAGTATATCAAGTGGCCAAAATCTGGTGTTTAGTTATTTCTATGAACCAATGTCTCATTGAGGGATATTTTGGCTGCATCAGAAAATAGTCTTACCTTTTCCTTTAGTATTCAGCAAGAAATAAATTTTTCTTAGACCTTTTAAGCAAAGTCTAGCGTTTTCAAACAGTATGTCAGCTATGCCTGATCCAATGATGCTTTGACCTTTTCTCTTCCACTGACTCCTGATTAAGAACAATCAAGCATTCATCCAGTTTGTACTAGAGAGACACCTATGCAACTACCAGTTCTAGAGCACAATCCACATAAAGGGGACAGAAACACTGCTGAAGGCTACGTGCAAGTGCTCAGACAAGATGGTAACAAGCTACAGGGTGTCATCTCTTAGCATCTGCTGAAGAAACCACCGCTGGCACCTCAGAGGCCTTCACTTGGGCAGAGCTCCTGAGAGAGGATGCAGCTTTCCAGGTGTCAAGCTGCCAGGAGAGCTTGGGACCTCTACTGAGGGCTGGGGCGAGCAGAGGCAGTGTCCCTGCCTGGAGGAGCTGTGTGTTAGCGGAGGAGCTGTGTCACCAGGTTGAGCTGCAGGAGGTCAGTGGGCTACACTGCATTAAGGAAGATAAAGAAAGATTGATGGCATCATCACTGAGACCTTGCAGAGACAAGAGCCTGAATTCCCAGCTGCACAGAAAGAGGGTCTGCAGTGGCTGGAGTGGTGAATGGAGACTCGCAAGATGGGCAAGACCAGAGCCTTGCAACCTCTGACAGGAGAAGACAGGCTCCTTCTCCACCTGCCGTCAGTGCCTCGATGGCAGACAAGGGGCTTGGCAGGTCTGAGGAAGCATCAGAGCATCCTGAACAGCACATCCACATCAAGAGGAATCAGTCACAGCAGTAGCAGACTCCCTCCTACAGGGGACAGAGCCCTCCACCATCTGCCAATCTCACTCGCTACCCGCGGAGGTTTGCCGCTTGTTAAGAAGCTGCAGACAGACTGGAAAGGTTTGTCCCCTGCTTGGATTATGAGCCCGTGCTGTTCAACCACATCAGCACATAAGGGGAACATTTGAGTGTATCAAGAGCGACTTTACAGCTCCAGGGGCAAGGTGACATCTCCACAATTTTTGCCATTGAAGGAGAAAGGCTCAGACAGGCATGAATGCCGGTCAACAACTGCAGGTCAATAACTGGTGGTGTAGCTGGTGTGACAACAGGAACTTGGCTTTTACAGTCACAGGGAACTCTTTGGAGACGAAGGACTGCTACGGAGAGACGAAGCCACCTAAGTGGGGCAAAAGTATCTTTGCCTTCAGGTTGGCCAGCCTGATGAGGGGAGCTTTATAACATAAACAGGGGTGTGAATAACAAGACACAGATAGGTATAAATTAATGGACATGGGTGGAAAGCAAGTAGTGAAAGGTGACAGCTACAAGAGAGATCTGGAAACGACAGAAGAGCATAGAACAGAGTCTACCACAAAGCATATGTACATAAATGCACACAGCTTGAGAAACAAGCAGGAGAAACTAGAGCTCCACATACAGTGACATAACTGTGACAGTGTTGGGCTACCTGAGGTATGGTGAGACAACCTGCACAACTGGAATGCTATTGCGGATCGATGGACGCAAGCTGCTCAGGAAAGACAGGCAGGGCAGATGCGGTAAGAGGGTTGTCTTCTATGTGAGAGAGCAGCTCAGATGTCTGAAACTGAGATAGACAATGGGTTGGTTGAGATCTTGTGGTTCAGGATCAGACGAGAGACTAGCAAGGGCTATAGCATGGTGAGAGTTTGTTGCAGATGCTCAGCTAGCTCAGACACATTATCAGACAGAGCTTTCAGTCCCTCACCTGCAACCAGAGCACTGAATCCATCCTGTACTTACAGAACTGCAGGTGGAGAATGAGCCTTCCTCCTGTTGCCAGAAGTCACAGGCTTCCAGCTCTTCCATATCTTAGGAGACTATTTTCCAATCCAATAATCACAGACTCTGCCTTCATCTCCTTCAATGTAGTTGTAGGTTTAGGCTTCTGTAGCTGCAGGGTCTCAAGGAAGATTTGATCCATTTCCTTCTGTAGTCTCTGTCACTGCACAGTCTGATGACCTATTCCTGCTCCATAACTGGGTGACACAGACCCTCCCCCAGCACACACCTCGTGCAGGAAAGGAGACCATCTTCCCTGGCCCCAACAACTTCAGTGGGAAGCCCCAGGCGCTCTCCAGACCTGGAGAGCTCCATCCTCCTTCAGGAGCTTGGTCTGAGTGCTGCAGACCATGAAGTTCAAACTACATTTCAAACTTCCTCCAAAATCTCACTGAAAAACAGAAGAGCTGCAGCTGAAAGGAGATAAACTACATCCCAATCATGTATGAAACCACACAGACTGTAAGAAATCTGACCTCACAGTGCAAAGTAAATAATTTGAATAAGCAATATTACTAGCAAGTTCCATTTGATTCTGAATGCAGAAGTTACACTTAAAAAGACTAAACATTAATGCTCCCTATTCTTTCTCTGCAAACTACCAGCTCAGCCTAATTCTCATTTCTGGTATTTGAGTCTTCCCTGGAACAAGCTTCAGCTGTTTAGGGGATTACCATTCTCCTGCAACAATGATTTGCAGATAGCATTTTCCTTAGAAAAGCAATTCCACTGAAAACAGTGGAGCTGTTCCTGGCAGAATGTGCTTAGATTTTCTGAAACATCAGAGCCTTAATTTGCAGATCATAATTAGACTACTGATCTTCGTTTCAATGTTCCATCAGTTTAGTAACTCTTCACTTAATTTTAGAATGAAAAATTATATTTTTAGTCTATATCTATATTCTATAATTTATTTTTTCTTAATTCTAGTTTAAACACCATGGTTTTTGAAAACTTAACAGAAAATACAGATCTGTTTTTGGCTGAAGTAAAACGCCTCTCTTTCCTTTCTTGTTACAATTTCAGTGAAAACTCATAGTTTCCTCCCATTATCTACCTAAGATTATGAACATACTGGGACAAACTTGGTACCCTGCTGTTTATTTAGACAGTCTCCATCATGACTCAAGGTCACTACTGCACACCAAGAAACCAACTACTGTTCAATTCCAGATAATTTAAATAGATGTATAAAGCTGGTTTTGCCAGTCAATTTTGAAAAATTTAAAAAAGCTAGTTTTTACACTTTTCTATTTAAATATTTTCAAGATTTACACTAGGTTTGTCTCAAAGAAACAAAAGACCAGAAGCGATCTACTGCATCACCAAGTCTAAAGGGACTCCATGATGTGATGCTTGCTAATCACAAGACAATCCAGGTTCAAGAAGCTAAAACAGTCACTGGTAGTGTTCTTTCCTATTACTATACAGGAAATGAGATATAAAATCTCTTCAGCATTCAAACTACTGAATACTTTCTGGAGAGCTGATGCTATCTATACAAAGCTTGCAAACGTTGCAGCTCTCAAAATGTTTCTTTAAAGCTCTTCGAGGTAGAAATAGAAAGAAACAAAATCTGACGAATAGTATTTATGAAAACTAAGTAAATGAAACAATGACAGTCTGATTCTTCAACCTCTCAGAAAAAAAAGGATACTTTTAACAGACCATATGACAGAACAAATTAGAATCAACAGCAATCAGTTCAAGAAAATTGACTAACTGAACTCAGCCAGAGCCTGTACATCAGTATTAGATTACCTGTCTTACAGCGCAAGCATGTGTCACACCAGTGAAGTGAAAGTTACACACGTTTTATTAACTTTAAGCATATATCCTATTTGCATTCAGACTCCAGAAAGAATACTTCCAATCTGCGTTATTAGGCATCTTTTAAAAAGGTAGAATAAGCTAAAAGAAAATTTATTTGGTGATACCACTGCAAGATATGATAAAGCCAAAACCACAGGCATTTTGTATTACAGTAACTAGCACAAAAACAATAGGTGCAGCACAACCTCTGCCTTATACATATAGTAAATACATGCATAATAATAAAAAAATATGTTCAACATTAAACTTTCTTCCATTTTTCCAAAACAACGTGCTTCTCTTACCCTCCTCCTCTTTTGCCATCTTTGAAACCCAATGGAGTGGTTAGTTTAGGAAAAGTACTGACACTATGCTGAACTTGATAACTCTTTACATGATAAATTAAGTAAAAGGTACAAAGTTAAATAAACTCACCATTTCAGTGGTGTACCTTCATATTCAAACCATATTTCACTAACTTCCTCTTGTCTCATAACTTTCTGAAAATGTTTCTTCACTTTGTCTGTTACCAGAGTCAAGTAACTTATCCTTGGCAAAAGCAACTGAAAGAAAAATCATAGCAGCTTTAGCTATACATAAAATTTACTAAATTAATAAAAATTTGTAACAAGTATGCATTTTCATTACCAAAATTCTGTCAGCATTCTTTTTTTCCCCCTCTTTAAGGTAATATGTCTTTTAGACAGTTTACTTATTAATGGTCAATGAAAGGCTATAAAACTATATATTCAGAAGATGCAGAATAGCAGTATCCAATACATTAACACAAATAAAAACAGTAAAAACAAAATTCTTGATTCTGATTCTTGATCCTTGATGTGACGGGAAGGAGAAGAATGAAATTTAATTTCTGCTTTTCTGTATTTAAACAGGCCAAAGAATTAAGTTTTTTCTCTTTTTCATATCAACAGATTGGAACATGCTCTAACTTCTTATTGAATATAATGAGAAACTGTGTATCAGCTATTATTTAAAAATGGAAATTCTGACAAAATGAAAAAAAAAAGAAAGCTATCTGCTTAAGGGTTTGGTTTCCAAGTGCATTTTGTACTAACAATAGTGGGCAATTTCCATTTTTTTTGCACTGGGTTTGCCAATTGAACATGTTAGTCAAGGCGACTATGATTCTTCCACTATTTAACATTGGCCCAGATACTAAAATCAGAAAGAAAACTTTCAATATTTTATCAGTTGAAACAAGACACCTTCTTACAGCTTTCTGATACACTATCTTTCTTTCTCAAGTGTAATGTTACGCACTGAAATAGAATGCCATATTATTTTTATTTGCACACATTCCCTCCCCCCCCCCCCTTTTTTTT
>Ga0065711_1004261_pt1 | contig 24339 bp, 14 predicted proteins | sample Hoacrofraction12_FD_59098 | JGI IMG/M metagenome (GOLD analysis project Ga0065711, IMG submission 59098) | Hoatzin crop microbial communities from Cojedes, Venezuela - Epithelial fraction 12 v2 (version 2) | ecosystem: Host-associated > Birds > Digestive system > Esophagus > Crop | place... | reverse complement strand
CCCGGCTGGGCCGCCCGGTGCTCCCGGGGAGGCGGCCCCCCCCAGCCGGCCCCGGCAGCGGCCTCAGCCGGTCCCCCAGCGGGGCCGAGTAAGGCAGCGAGTCGGGGGGGGCAGCCCGGCAGGCACGGCGCGGGATCTGCAGGCCCCACGGCCGCCCTCCTCCCGGCGAGGCCAAGGCCCTGCTGTCCGTGCGAAGCCACCGAGGCCCCCCCAGCCAGGCCACGGCTGCAGCGAGGGCCCTGCTGCCTGCAGGAAGCCCCCCGGGATGTCCCGGCAGGGCCCCGCGCAAAGCCCGCACGGGAGGGGGGATGAGCAAGGAGGAGGCTGCCGAGTCTCGGGACCTCCAAGGGCATTTTCAGCAGAGGAAGGGAAAGTAAAACCAGAAGCGCGCTTGAACTGGCTTTCACCTCTTCATCACAGGGTTAGTGTAGAGTCAGGCTGGCTCTTTTAATGCCGCGCAGCTCCAGGTAGCCTTCCCCTGCAGAGAAAACTGCTCCTTGTGTGTTCCTGATGGGAGGTGCATAGGGTATGGGGCAGGGGGGTAACCCCACAGATCCCTGCAGGAATAAAATTAATGTCAATAGTATGAATTAATTCACGTTTGATACAGCAGTCGGAGCTGGAGCATGCTGGAAGAGGTCTTTGCTCTGTTCCAAGTCACTTAATTGTTGTAGTTGGCACAGAATTAATTACTTTTTTTTTCTCATTGTATTTTAGACTATTAAAAATTCATGTTGTGGTTTAAGCAGTTCAACAAAGCAGGTTCAAGTCTTGCCAACTAGCAGAGTCTCTCAAGATTCATAGAACATATACAATTAGCTAATTTATAAACTGTCAATTTTTGCATAGTTATTACTTAAGAGAGCTTGATGTTGTAGAAGCTTCATTCTAAAAAGTGTTGTTCTTATTACGGACTAGATGACCCACAGAGGTCCCTTCCAACCCCTAACATTCTGTGATTCTGTTATTATGGAAAAGACTTTAGGATTTTTGAGGGGCTTTCTAAGAGTTCTCAGGAGAATTAAAACAAATGTGTCAAAATAACATATTCCTCACAGATTTAACAGACCTATCTGGACAAAAAAACAACGCTACCTCCTGACTGGGGAAAAATCTGGCAGTGTGCACTCGCAGCCCAGCAGGCCAACCTTACCTTGGGCTGCACCAAGAGCAGCGTGGGCAGCAGGGCGAGGGAGGGGATTCTGCCCCTCTGCTCCTCTCTGGTGAGACCCCACTGGGAGTCCTACGTCCAGCTCTGGAGCCCTCAGCACAGGACAGACATGAACCTGATGGAGCGATGCCAGAGGAGGCCACAAAAATGATCTGAGGGCTGGAACACCTCTCCTACAAGGACAGGCTCAGAGAGCTGCGCTGGAAGACCTGATTGCAGCCTGCCAGTACCTGAAGGTACAAGAAAGCTTGGGAGGGACTTTTTACAAGGGCATGGAGTGATAGGACAAGGGGTAATGGCTTCAAGCTGAAAGAGGGGAGATTTAGATTAGATATAAGAAAGAAATTCTTTACTGTGAGGGTGGCGGGCTACTGGCACAGGTTGCTCAGAGCAGCTGTGGCTGCCCCCTCCCTGGCAGTTTTCAAGGCCAGGTTGGATGGGGCTTTGAGCAACCTGGTCTGGTGGAAGATGTCCCTGCTGATGGCACGGGGGTTGGAACTGGATGGTCTGTAAGGTCCCTTCTAACACAAACCATTCTACGATTCTGTGAAAAAGATGGAGCTTTAGTGGCAGGCCACTTGTTTTTAGGGCAAGCAGGTACACCCTGCCTGAATATAGTTGGTTAACACTCCTTTCTTTAAAGACAAGCAGCTGCTCCATCCAGACCAGAACAAAACTATTGAAAGACTCAGATGAAAAGCAAATCTTGTTTCAAGATTAGGAATAAAGGGAAAAAATGCACCACAGAAATCTTTACAATTCTATGAATCTAGTAAGTTCCAAATTACTCATAGATAAGGCAAAATATTCAAGTTAGAAAGCTCATACTCTTTAGGTTATGCTACTGTTCATGGGGAAAAAACATTTTAAAATATCTGTATTAATAAACATTCATTTCATGGGAGTTTTGCCATATACATATTAAATATGAGATGTTTTATTCTCAATATGTCTTAGAAATAACTTGTAATTGGCTTGGAAAAAAAACCCCAGGTGTTTGCTGAAAGGAACAAATGCCAAAATTTCTGAGGCAGCATAGTTTGCAAAAGCTGTTTCCCAAACCACACCTTTTGGTTTCCTCCCACACTTCAAGTATACTACTAATGCTAGAAACTGAAAGTGGCTCAGAAATTCAGCCCAGAGTGGTGTGCTTGCATATTTCCATTAGTGACTCAAAGAAATATGGTATGTATAGACCTAGTAAGAGCATCTCATCATTTGATGAGTGTTCAAAATCAATGCTGAGACATTATATACTACCAGATGTCTTCCTTTCTTTGTGTGGGTGACTCAAGTCAAAAGGAGTCGTTAGGGTGGTTTCCCATATTTGTAGAAGGTTCCTAAAGTGAAGTGGTATTTCAGGAAGGTTTTTCTTTTTTGCAGTTGTGAATGCATAGAGGAACAATTCTGAAAGAAGCACTGCTGAGCAAAGCCTCTGGTTTTCCTTCACCCCTCTTCCCTTTTTCTTCAAAAAGAATGAAACTGTCTTAAGTCTTGTCTACATATAATGGTGTACTCAATTGTCTTCTATGTAGCAAACAGTCTTACAAGTGCCCATTACAAATTGTTATATAGTAGTTGAATTACTGGAGTATTTGCACTTTGTTTAGAATGAACAACAGTTTTGCTTTTCAGTTTGCATTGTTTGTGGCATCACATCTGTTTTCTGAATTATTTTGGCAGGCACCCAGCTGCCTCCCCATTCTGCACACTCCCTGACTAGTTGATCTGTTTGTTTGTGTGCCCTCTGCCCTGTTATAATTTTGGTACATAGCCAGGTTCTGTCTGTCTGCATTTGCAACCCCTGAGAGTCAGCATAACTAGCATTTTGTTCTAGGCTTGTATCTTGTCGAGCTTTTGGCTGAAGCCTGGCTTAGATCCTAATTGTTACTCTGTAGGGAGATATGAAGGTGTGGGAAGCCTTGGGGCATAGATTTTAAACTTCCTTCAATGCAGTAAGACTTTTAAGGGCCTAATCTATTTGGATCACAATCAGCACACCATACTGGTTGCTCTGTATTAGAAAAAAGCTGTGAAGAAGATGGCCTGCAAGAAAGAACAGAGCTGCAGCTGAGGGGCATCAGCAAGCTTTGAGAATGGACCAAGAGGAACCACATAAATTTCAACAGCAAAAGTGAAGTCATGCACCTGGGTCAGAGTAACTCCATATATCAGAGCAGGTTGGAGAGAAGCCTAGCAAGAAGTCAGCTTTGCGAAAAGAGCCCTGAGGGTCCTGGTGAGCAGCCAAGTTGAATACAATTCCTCCAACCGGGGCCAACTTCATACTGGGTTGTGCTTTGAGCTCCATGCTGGAAGAAAAACCTCTGAGTTCAGTGGAGGACCACCACACAGGGCAGCAGCACGCACGAGGAGATACAAGTGCATGCAAGGCAAGAAGGCTGGGTTTGTTCAATACAGAGAAGGAAAAGCTAAAGTGAGAACCAGTTGCCATTTTTTAAGCTATCTAATAGGTATGGGAAAACGTAGAGCCAAACTTTTCTTGGTGCTGCATGGTGCCAAGGATGAGAGGGAAGTGTCACAAATTTCAGGAAAGGAAATTCAAACAGGATAAAGAAGAAAACAAATTTGATGGTTAAGCACTCAGTTTTCCAATTATTGACAAGGATGGAGATTGTGCGCTTGACTAGACAAGGCTCTCAGCATCCTGACCTGATTTTGAAGTTTTCCCTGCTTTGAGCAGGAGATTGGACTAGAGACCTCCCAAGTTTATTTCCAGCCTAAATTATTCCACAATTCTAAAAAAGCATGGGACCCTCACCAAGCTTGAACCACCTGTCCATATGGCAGTAAGCTACACAGATTCAGATACCCGACACCAGCAAGCTGTAGTTTATTTTGGGCACAGCTGATGCACAAGAAAATATCACTATCTACATAAGACACCACTTAGTAGAGATGTAACTGACAGCCGTGAGCTCTTCAGTACAAAAATGTCTGAGTTGCCATAGAAACGAACTTGGATAATCCTTCCTGCATCCAGCCATTTTTCTACAGCAGAGAATCAAGGCTGTCAGCACAACTGTACAAAAAAACCCCACAACCCACCCGCACACCACACACTCATAAGCATCACTGTAGGACATGGGTGCTAGCCATAGAAGGGGTGAATACTTGTCTAGGTGTATATCATACAGTGCAATACCAATAACAGACTTCAGCACTGTAAGTGATCTACACTACGTTTAAATAACAGGATCAGTGCACAACGTATCTCATCAGAAAATAAAGGCTGAGTGTATCTATAATGGTGGCAGGATGCATCCAGGACGTATGTCCTGACCCAGCTGCTGCAAAGTGCTCCCAGGTACAGCACAGATCGATTCTTAGGGAAGCGGAAGACTGTTCTCAACCTCGGAAGTGTGTGCTGTAAGCCGTGTGAATTCCCACTCCCAGAATGTTCTTTACTGGTGCAGCACACAAACACTGTGGTGTAACAATTGCTTTGCACTTAAAAATTCGGGTAGGACGGATGCTGCATTCTCTTCTACCACATCTGTTTTACCATGCCTTTAACTTTTCCTTTCCCCATTCTAGTTGAGCTACTCCATTCCTGTACCCTGTGTGCTTACACAAAGCATGAGGATTTTCAGTGAGCACAAGAGCAAGCCAGCATACCAGTCTCTCACCATTCTGCCATTTGAATGATCAAGATGCAATTACTCCTGCCCCAGTGCCAATCTCCGTGGTCATAAACCACATACCTTTGTTGTGAATGCAAATATTCCATTGTTAATCAGAGAGGGGATTTTGTTTAAAAAAAACCAAACAACACATCTCTTTTCATGTACAGATAAGCAGTTATTTCAGTTGAATAAACAGAAGCCTAAGACTTCTACTTTTTTCATACAAGTAATCTGCAGAAGCATGTTGTGGTAATGGAGTCTGAATACAGGACAATCACATAGAGCTGTCAGCAAGCCGCTGACACACTGTAACTTCCACTGTGTCCATAGCTTGTTACAAAAGACCACTAGTGATATACTGAACTTTGAATTTAGTACAGAAAATAGAAGGAAATACTAGATTTCCTTCATGCTGCCTCCATGTCTACCATTGCAAGGCATGGCTGCTTTCTCCTGGTTCCTAAATGGAATCCAGGACAGAATATAGAAAATTTCAGTCTGTTGAAACAGAGAAGTCATGTCTTTCTAGGTAGCCGTGAGGATTTTACCATTTATAGGGGATTTTTTTTGTGTGTTTTTTCAGCTCCTTAAAGTGACCAAACAGTGCATGTCTTCTGACATTAGCATTGCTTGTGGAAGTGCTCGTACAATTATTGACCTCATATGCCTCTTTCCTCTTTATGTACTGGGCACTCAATTGTAATACTCTAAAATTAATCACTACATTAACCCATGTCCTCTAAAAGACAAATTCAGACCAACATAACTTCAGTCTCAAATACCTTGTGCAGCCAGCTAAGAAAATCTCTAGTCTGATTTTCTCTGCCGTTTCAAAGTGGGTGGAACAAGGACTTGCCATCCCTTGTTTCTGGAGGCAGTGTCCCACAGCACATGAGACCATTCTTTTTGTCTTTGCTACTGTTGAAGAAGCACAGTGAACAGAAAGAGTTCCTCATCTCTTCCACCTTAGGGTCAGTCCTGCAATATTCAGCCACTGAGTCCCACTGTTAACAGCTGACCAGCACCGAGAAACTTGCACAAGAGGAGAGAAAAAAAAGTTATTCCTCGTATTTCTAGGAACTTGGCTCAGTCACAGAGCTAGTTTCTCAGTAACAGAAGTAAGAGAACAGAGAGGCCTCAAGAACATCCTAGAAGCAAGAAGCTGGCAGTAGAGAGGCTCAGGATAGAGGCAACTTAGCTGCATGGTTCAAGGGGCTGTGCGTTTATGTGTTTATGTTAGCTCACAAGGGCCTGCCTACAGCTCCTTCATTTACAGGGATAGATATGGGAGCCTGTGAAAATGGTGTCTCAAGCCCTAAAAGCCAGCAAAGTTCCTGAGTGGTCAGGAAGGAAAAACAGTAAATAGAAGTTTTTCTGCAGCATGCAAGAGGCAGAACAAGCCTGTTCTGTCTCTCCATTCAGAACTATACTGCTTGTACTACATTTAGATTTTTTTTTTTATAAAGGGCAATAAAGATTAAGCAAAATACAAGTTTGAGGAGATAGGATTAAATTATTTTCAGCTCAAAATATACAGAGGTTACTGAGTAAATTTCCATGTAATTTTTAAGACTGATGGACACTTACAAGGCATAACCGTTCCTAGATATGTTAACAGTCATTCGCACCACGCAGCTGGTACACCGCACATAAAATAGCACACTTCCACCCTTTGGGCTACCAGATTTTTAGACAGTAACAAAGGCATAAAACATAACAAAGGCATAAAACACACAGGTCACAATTAGACCGCACAGTCCAAGAAGCGAGATGCTGTGCTAATACCAGTAGCCCTCCCCAGCAGATTTGTAGTCAGCACTTAAAACAATACTCAGAAATACACAGAACTATCAGCTCACCAAGCACACTGCATTTAATCCAGAAAAACTCAAATGCCAAGAACACCACACTTTCCTTCCAAGAAGCCCACAACACAACCCCATTAACCCTGCTTCAACAACCACTCCTTGTAACTTCCTACCCACCCAACCCCAGCTGCTCCTTGTGCAACTACTACAAAGCTGAAGGCACTCAGTAATCAGCTAAGTGAGTCTTGCTGGCCATCCCCCACAAGTCTTCCTTCTCTTAAAGTTCTTGTCTACTAAATCCTAAGACTACCTAGGTACAAGTTAAGAGGCTTTCCTTGGCTTTTGGCTCAAAGAAGAGGACTTAACTACCTATGTCAGTCAGCTGTTATGGATTAATACCATAAATGCTCACCTTTAATTTTATAAGTAGCCAACAATTCATAAAAATCATAGCAGTGAGAATTTTGCTAGAGTGGTATGTTACCACTGGTTAAAACTATGACAATAGGCATTCATACTTAGTTTATGAGCCTTGCAGCCCAATTTAGGAGAGTAGGGAGACATGACAGGATATAGGTTTTCTGAGTAGCCACAGTGTAATTAAGAAATTTCATGTATCCATGTACAAAAAGAGCTTACAAGTGCTGGCAGGTTTTAGACCACATACACTGTACTTGCTCAGTAGTATTCTACCCTTCTTCCACAGCACCACTGGCACACCCAAAACTGGTTAGCAGCAAATAACTGTGGGTGGTAAAGTACTCACAGGCAGCTATAGCGAGGGGTGAATTTCTATGTCATAGTGGCTCTGTGTTCCAAGCACACAAGGCAGCTCTTGTGTTGGTGTACATGCATGAGTGACCACCCTGAGGACAGTCCGGCTCACCAGTGACAGCCAAGATACAATCCAGGGGCAGACATTGAGAACAAGTAGAGACTGCCAAAATTCAGAAAACGGAGTACAGCAAGATACCTGTAGGCTCAGCTGTTGACTAGCCAAAAATCAGCTGTGGAGGATGGTTCAGCTGCACTCCCAGCATCTATGTTTGACCACACTGGTCTTACCACAGGTCTGCTAGAAGGGCTGGTTTGTTCAGCTCTTGCTAACAGTTGTGGGATAATTCAAGCCTGTATCTAGTAGAACTAGCAGTGAGATAAACTCCCTTCAGATCTCCAACACAGCCCCGTGTGTCACTGAAAGCTCTGCAGATTCTGATGCTTGTACGGGCTTCAGAATCCCTGAATTATTATTTTTTTTTTTTTTTCTTAATTTACCTCTTTCATAATACCATTTAATCTTCCTGGTTCCAGTTACTGTATTTGTAAGATCGGATCTCTTCTGGGGCATTACTTGCTGAAAGCTTCATCCCCTTTCTGTTCCTTTTTAAGATTCTTTGGATACAGAATGTATTCTGAATAGTACTGTCTACAATTATATTAATTAAAGACAGATTTAAGTAAAGGCTTGGGATAATTATACAGGTTTCCCACTTTTCCCTGCATGTCTCTCTCTCTCTCTCTCCCCCTCTCTCAGGAAGCCACTTCTCCTACAATACGTTTCTTTGCTAACACTTGGTACATGGGTTCAATGGCCTGTGCAGTTTAATATATCTCACTTATTTCTTCCACCAACGGCTATACGATATGACACACTGGAAGATTGTATCAAAGGTCATGCTCTTTGTACCCAACAAAAGTCTTTGAATTCAGAAAATAGTACATTTGTTACATTTACTTCTGCTTTTTGATACAATGATTTTACTCTCATAGAGATTTCTTTTGGTATAGCTCTGTAAGCTGCTGAAAAGATGCAGCCTTTTTTTGAGCATTAACCACATTAACTCTGGAGTGTTAACCACATTAAACCGCTTTAACAGATTTAATGTGGTTTATCTGAATCTGTTCCTCATTTGGACCATATATCACCCTACTTTGGTTTTGCTGCATTTATTCCCTTTTAGTGAAATGGGAATTTTCTGATCAACATCTAGTAACACTCCTTCACTTGCCTTTTTTACTATATTATCTCCTTTGCCTCAATCCATCACTCTTAGTATTCTTCAGGAGCAAATCAAATGATACAGTAATGTTTTGTCTGCTTCAAAAGCAGTCATCTTATTTGTAGGAAAAGCATCTACCTATCATGAAAAAACATCCATTACTCATCTCTTCAGCTGATGATGGATAGTTTCCCCTATATTATCGACCTGAATGTGCTCCCTAGAAGGCTGTCTCATCAGAGGTCCTCTTCTGAGCTGGCTGTCTTGGTTTTGCTGGCAAAGAGCAGACAACCATTAATATGCTTTTTCAGCCTTTTTTCCATCCCATTTATGATGCAATGCCACCTACCTCCCTTTTGTTTTGGACAGTGTAGGATAACTTCCCTCAGGCAGGACAATGAACATTTTTATCTCTTGGTGTCACCCAGATAGCTCCTTCCTCGCTGACCATACACAGAATACCTTGCAGTACTTTGAGAGAGCTCCAGTGCTGCCTTCGCCATTTGTGGCTGGCACGATTAAACAATGGTTCTGTTTCTTCACTGTCTGTTTGGATTTGCCGGCTTTGTTCTGCTTTTGCCTTTCTGACTGCTGATAACTTCTTGTGACTATCCCTTGTGCCACTAAGCTATTTCCCAGCCCCAAGAGCAGAGCCTATTACAACTGTGTCTTAAGCAGCCGTATCAGCCAAGTTATTTCCTTTTTCCTAATGTGTTTTTTTAATGCGCTCTGACAACTGGATAGAGTCTATGAGCTCTAACTGCTAAAACTTCTGATTCTTCAAAGACAATGGAAAGGGTAAATTACAGGATGGTAGAAGAGGACTCATGAGATTTTGAGAGCTTAACCACAGACATGAAACACAATCACTTCCAGCTAGGTTTTTACAGGTGTTTCCCCATGTGCCATAGGGGACCTTCCTGCAGTGTCAGTGGCAGCCCTAGAAAAAGGTAAAGGATAGCCCTCGACAAGGGCCTACACTGGAAGAAACGCCCTCTCTCTGCAGGGAGTCACGGTGAATTGGAAAGCAGTTGTGCATGCTAGCTTGAAGTTGTCACAATAAAGAAACTCACTTCAAAGCCTACAGTTTCATACAGTATTTTATAGAATGACATTCGGAAATGTGCTCAGCTAAGGAAAATGAAAAAGGGCCACGAAGATGATCAGAGGGCTAGAGCACCTCTCCTACGAGGACAGGCTAAGAGAGTTGGGGCTGTTCAGCCTGGAGAAGAGAAAGCTCTGGGGTGACCTTACAGCAGCCTGCCAGTGCGTGAAGAGGACGACAGGAAGGAAGGAGAGGGGCTTTTCACAAGGGTGTGTAGTGACAGGACAAGGGGGAATGGCTGTAAACTAAAAGAGGGCAGATTTAGATTAGAGATTAGGAAGAAATTCTTCCCCATGAGGGTGGTGAGCACTGGCACAGGTTGCCCAGAGCAGCTGTGGCTGCCCCCTCCCTGGCAGTGTTTAAGGCCAGGTTGGATGGAGCTCTAAGCAACCTGGTCTGGTGGAAGATGTCCCTGCTTATGGCAGGGGGCTTAGAACCAGATGATCTTTAAGGTCCCTTCCAACCCTTACCATTCTATGATTCTATAAAAAGCAAAGACAGGAAGAGAGGAGAGCTTTTAGGTTCTGTGGTAAAATATCAAGAGAAAGACAGAAGTGCAGTTTATATTGCAGCAAAGTTATCTGAGGGTATTAGGCAATTTTGAATTTGGCAAAAATTATGTCCATTCTTTGTTATAAATGATGCAGAAATGCAGAAGAAACAAAGGGTTCTGGCAATGGGTTGGGAAGCGAAACTCTTGCTAAGAAAAAAAAGTATCCGCACATGCTGCATACTCTGATGCTTGGAGTGAAAACCCAGAAGTCAGAATACTTGTTTGAAAAACCATGTTCTGCCACTTTGCTATGCTGATGTACACCTGTCTATTTCCAGTATCATCATTCAGAATAATTTCTTCAGGGTAGAACTGTCTCTCCATTGACTGAAGAGTTGGTTTGATTTATTTTCTGTGACAGGCGGGGGTCAGAGGACCATTTGTAAAGCAAAAGGCACAAACCTTTGCTGATTCTGTTGTCTCACAGATTTCATTCTGCTACAGCTGGTGGCTAAGCATTTCTGCCTGGGATGGCGGAGGATCAGGAGCTGACTCAGCCACACAAAGCTCAACTCGAGCCCTCCCTTCAGCAGCGCACCAGCAACACATACCGCAGTGCAGAGCACTCTCAGGCCTTGCTCAGTGGCTTGGTATCTCTCCGAGACAGCAGCATCCTCTTCGATGTAGTTCTGGTAGTGGAAGAGAAACCTATTGAGGCTCATCGGATACTTCTAGCTGCATCCTGTGACTATTTCAGGTACACTTCAGTACGGCAGTAACAAGCATGTGTCTAAATGTTACTCAAACCTGCAACATCCAAGTCTTCTGTCTTGGCACACTGCTTCTGATGTAAAATCAGGCCCGTAAGATGGAGCTGAATGTGTTTCAAAATAAGAAGTATGGCTTTATTAATCTCTCTGTTATTTCTCTACAGAAATAAAGCTCTTGTTCCTTCACACTGAGCTTACCTCCACTAAATTCACTGCCTGTGGTACTTGGAGGTATATAAAGAGGAGAGACTATCTGAACAGGTGTCTTTTGCATACATGCACTCTGCGTGGCTTTTAACATATCATTAGCCTTGTAAGACTTTGCCCATTGTGGTGATCATTTCATAATACACAAGAAGTCACTGGAAGTGGGTCACTCCTCTGTTACATGCCTGTAGTGTGACTTGCTGTCCATTAAATCAGGCACTCCCCTGGTCAATTTGACTAGCAGTTTCTTGAACTGACTTTATTTTCATAGAGCGAACAAACAAATCCCAAGGCAATCCAGACAAACTTCTGACTGGAGGAAGAACTGCTCTGGAACAAATTTACCTGCCATCCCAACTTCCTCTGTTTTTCCTCTTCCCCCACACCCAGAGTATCTACCTCTGCCTACTGACTATCCATATGTACTGGGTCTGTATTTAAGTCCTGTGACTATGAATCATGCCTTTCAGATGGCCCCTATGTTTTTCTGCAGAATGAAGAGTATTACTTTGCTAGGTCCTAAACGCCTGTACTTTTTGTATCATTGGTTTACAGAAGAGGTAATTCCATAAAAGTGTCTGGCTAGTTTTTTATCTTTCTGAGTATTTTTTTATGTTTCCAGGACAACATAAGATAAGTAAACTGAAAATAGCTTCAATGCAAATCTGCCAAACCATGTACCATTGTCTTTTTTACAGAGGAATGTTTGCAGGAGGACTGAGAGAGATGGAACAAGAAGAAGTTCATATTCATGGCATCTCCTACAATGCAATGTGTAAAATCTTGAACTTCATTTACACTTCTGAGCTGGAACTCAGTGTTAACAGTGTACAGGAAACCTTAGCTGCAGCCTGTCAGCTTCAGGTGAGGTACTGGGAGATGTGACACAAAAGAAGCAAGAAACAAAAGCAACAATGAGAGATGGAGGGTTAGGGGGTGAGTGAGAGCCTGGGTATGATAAGAAGAATTTCTTTGGGATGGTGTGTCCACTGGAACTAACTATGCAATAGTAAGAACAATGAATGAGTACTTGGACCTTTCATTTGTGCCACTGGTTTTATTATAAACATTTACCATTTCATCTAGAAGACTTTTATAAAGCACTCACTTCCACTGATGTGCTTATGAAAGCTTCCCTAGAATGGAATACCTCTGGCCTACGGTAGAAGACAGGGCTTGCTGCTCAGAAATTGTGCAGCTGAAGATCTTCCTCAGGTTGAGTCCACAGGCACATAACCTCCCCTGACCCCGTCACTACAGGAAATCCTACCACCATGGTTTCTGCACTAAGTTCAGAGTTCATGTGCCTTTAAGACAAGTTCTTTTTTCTCTAATTTCCCCTGCAGCTAAGCACTGCACAAGCCTTTGGTGCTAAATCTTAAACTTTCTGAGTGCTTGCTTTGATTGGTTTCTATGCACTTAGCACCACTTTGTTAGCAGAGGGGCACTTGGACAGCAGTTAGTTCTTTATTTGCCAGTAGTCCCTCCTGTCAGATAGAACTTCAAACTGTATTCAGAAAACAACACTAAATACTAATTTTCCTTTAAAATGGCTTCCTGTGCTTTTGAGTGATGCAGATATGTTTGTTACAGATATAGTCTTTGATACAGTGTGTCTGTAGTGCTNTGAAAGAACAAATCCGGAGTGGCTGTAAACCTGGCTTTCTCCACGTCCTCCCTGCCTTCCGTTTTCATGACTGCCTGCCAGGCAGCCTGCAGCTCGGTGCCATACTAACAAACCAGGCAGCCTGGCTGTCCAGTGTCCCATGTGCCTTGGAAGACACATTGCTGCTGCACCTGAAGCCAAACTCATAGGTTTGCAGTATAGTGTGGCTACTGTATTATATTCGTCTACACACTCATGTTGAATTCTGTTTCTCTGAAGAAAGGTGAATTGGGCACAAGTGAATGTGGTGATTGGACTGTGAGGATAGCCGTTGTCTTGTGGACGATTTATAGTCATCCCAGGCTTGTGTCACCTGTCTCTTGAGTGTGAGGTGAGGCAAGTGGTGTCTGACATGAAAAATATCTTTCTCTTGCAGATTCCAGAAGTCATTAAGTTCTGTTGTGATTTTCTCATGTCCTGGGTAGACGAAGAGAACATCCTTGATGTATACAGACTAGCTGACCATTATGACTTGAGACATTTGAGTGATCAGCTGGACTCCTACATTTTGAAGAACTTTTCAGCTTTCTCAAGGACACAAGTGTACCGACAGCTGCCCTTGCAGAAGGTCTACTCCCTTCTCAGCAGCAACCGCTTGGAGGTTAACAATGAGTTTGAAGTTTATGATGGGGCACTTTTTTATCATTATTCTCCAGAGCAACTGGAGACAGATCAGGTCTCCCTGATGGAGCCCCTTAAGCTACTTGAGACAGTTCGTTTTCCTCTGATGGAACCCCAGATCCTGCAAAGACTTCATGACAAATTAAGTTCATGTCCTTTGAAAGATACAGTCGCAGATGCATTAATGTACCACAAGAATGAATGTCTTCAGCCAATGCTTCAAAGCTCCCAGACACAGCTAAGATCAGAGTTCCAGTGTGTAGTGGGATTTGGAGGGATGCATTCTACTCCATCCATTGTCCTCAGTGATCAAGCCAAGTATCTGAACCCCTTGTTGGGAGAGTGGAGGCACTTTACAGCTGCACTAGCCCCCAGAATGTCCAACCAGGGGATTGCTGTTCTCAATAATTTTGTATATTTAATTGGCGGAGACAACAATGTAAGTGGTTTTCGAGCAGAGTCAAGGTGTTGGAGGTAAGATAAGGATAATCCTGCTATTATTTTTATTACCACCCTGTTGTCCATCTCAGAGACAGTAAGACAGTAGTGCAGTCTACACACTTGATAGCCAAAAGAGTAGGAACTAAGCAGGGGCCTCACTGAAAGAAAACACATGAAACAAAGAAATGAAATTCATAGTAACAGGGAGCTTCCAGCAGTGCTTATGGGACAAAGCCAAGCCTGGCAGGGTAGGAAGAGCTACTCATTCAAGAGTATTACATGTGCTGCTTTCTTCTGCTGGAGGGAGGAAGTATTAAAGGTGTGGGAAGCAGTAATGAACTAGGATTCACTAGAATCCTAGTTTGTCTAGATGCTCTTGAACTAGGATTTTCTCAAAGTCCTCTATGTGTAGTTTTGATCCCAATATAAAGGGATTTAGATACCAAAAAGGATTTTTACATTAAACACTATTACTGTTTGATTATTGAGAATTTGTGTGCACAACAGCAGCATTCCAAGGTCCTCTTAAGTGCCTGTGTGCCAGGGAAAAGAACAGGAGGAAGGATCTTAATGCCCATTACGTTGCAAAACTAGATAGAAAACCGTTTGTCTTTATAATGTGGTCATTTTTACTAATTTTAGCTGAGTTGCCCTTATTTTATGGCATGCATAGTTTCACTTCACAACCGTTTTTCTCTGTAACAAAAATTTCCAGGCCAGATAGATATTTTGATCTGAAAATTAATCACGAGGTTCACTTGAGCAGCAGATATTTGGGGAAAATAATCAAAGAACCCACAACATATTTGTGCCCTTCTTGGCCTCTTGAAGATCCAGATTCAGTCTTTGTGCTATTATTAGACTGGTTTACCTTGTAGAATGGCTTTGTGCAAGCAGAGATTTTGATGTATAACCTGACAGCACTGCATAAGATAATGGAAAACCTAGTCTTTTATAGCATGATTATATCAGCTAAAATACATCTTCTAAAAATGGAATAAAACAACTTTGCTAATAATAAAATGCTGACAAGGCCAAATTTCACTCCACTTACAGCTGAGCTCAATTTCAGCCAAAGGCAGTACAGTAACCCACATCTATGGTGCTGTCTGGTATTCCAGCAAGGATTCTGTGGCTGTATGAATCACTTTCTTTGATCCCATTCTTTTACAAGGTATGACCCACGACATAACAAATGGTTCCAGATCCAGTCCCTACAGCAAGAGCATGCTGACCTCAGTGTCTGTGTTGTGGACAACTATATCTATGCTGTCGCAGGCCGAGATTACCATGAAGACCTGAGGGAAGTGGAGAGGTATGACCCTAAAAGCAACACTTGGGAATATGTGACACCTCTGAAGAAGGAGGTAAGGAGTGCATTAGCCACACACACTACTACAGTTCCCCAATTCCTGATTTCATCTTTTTAGGTGCTTTTCTTATGCGTAGCTTTAAACATGCTGATATTCGGATGGGAAACAGTAACTTCTGTATATGGGATAAATGAATATCAAGAAAGGAGAATAATAATATATGTGAATTCAATTTTTAATTTAAATACTTATTTTTCCTCTTTTCTTGTTGTTTTCCCCTGCACCTTTATTGTGGTAATCCTTACAACCTTTTAAAATTGAACACATAACCTCTGCGAATAGGAAGTTCCCATTCCTCCTAGGCAGGTAAACTATGAGCCACAGTAGTGCAAGCTTCTCACAGTCCTGACAACGTGCTTTACTCCTGATCAGAAGAGATAATGCCCCAGTAAGAAGATACATGAGTTTCTACAGACTACTTAGTTCCTGGACAGAACTGAGATTGGGTAACAAGTTCTGGTGACAGTAGTTTATGTGATGCAGAATCACATCTCAGTCAGCTAACGTAAGGTCATTACTTATTTGATACACATGAGTGAACAGCTATCTTTTGTCATCGGTACCATTTATCCTTCTAGAACAGCAGCTGCCAAACTAGCAGTCATGACCCCCAGAACCAGGCAATGGTGTAGTGACATGGCAATTGTGGTTATGAGTGGAAAAGTTTGTTCTATGTTCTAATACTGCTAAAAAAGGCAACAATTTCCATTTTCAGGTTAAAAGTGTTGCAAAGGAGGAAGATGAACACAAACAACTGCCTGATGAATCTCAGTTAGGAAAGAAAACTAAAATCCTGAGTAATCATTCAAGAAACTATGCTGATTTCTACTACACCTTTTAAAAGCTTTGGGTTAGGTGACCAGCACAAAATAATATTTGTGATTTCATAATGCATCTCAATTGAGAATCTCAGGACACCTTAAAACTATATTACTGTAATTTTACAGAAGAGATGCAGAGGCAGAAGAGGATAAACGGCTTGCATGAGGTCACAAATAATAAATGTTTGTCAATGCCAAGAATATAAAAAGCCTTAAAATCCAATTAAGTAGTACTAAGTAGAATACCTTGCATTCCTGATAATACTGCTTGTGTAAGAAAAATCTCAAACAGAATCGCTTCCAAGTAGACTAGGGAGAAAAGTAATAGTATGAATGATCTTCTAACCAAGGAACAATAAAGAATGAGAACCCACTGCAGTTCTGGAAGTTGTAGAAATTTTAGTGTATTTCATTTAGAAACTCAAACTTACAGCATAATCACCTAGAAGGGAATTGTGTATAAGAAAATCCTTCCAGATTTTGATATCTGCATAAGTCATGAAGAATGTCTTAATGTCTATTCCATACTTTGAAACCGGGAGAAATGCGTAAATCCAGACCTCAACCTCTTGCTTTCCCATGTGGTGATACAGGTCTATGCACATGCTGGAGCAGCACTGGATGGGAAAATGTATATTACCTGTGGGAGGAGAGGAGAAGACTATTTGAAGGAGCTACAATGTTATGACCCAAAGACTGACCGCTGGGACATTTTAGCAGATGGTCCAGTGAGACGCGCTTGGCATGGGATGGCTGCACTGCTAGGAAAGCTCTATGTAATTGGAGGAAGCAACAATGATTCTGGCTATAGAAGGGATGTTCACCAGGTGAGAGCATGTCATACCTGCGTCTTTCTTGGAAGAGCCTGTTTCTTATGGATGCTTGCACTCTGACGTAGTGTCTTTCTCCTACAATGTATGCAAATAAAACTGTCTGCCCTGCAACAGCTAGTGCACCAGCTCTCCCCCACTCAGCTGCAGAACTTGCAAGGATTTATTTACTGCTGTCTTTCTCGAACGCACTAACCCACAAAGCATTAAAGCTCTAGCACTCGGAATTCTTACCAATTTTAAAACATCTTTGATGGATAACATGCATTGACATACACACACCCAATAAGTAGTACATCAACTAATTTATTTTACATTGTCTGCTCATGTGCATTTTTTTCTAAGTCAAGGACTTTTGAATTACCAATGTGTAACTGCAGGTCAGAGTTGTTATGTTGGAAGGCAATTGTATAATGCAATTAAATGTACAGTGCCTGATGATAAGTGATGGCTGCAGAGAATTCTCTTGAGTCTTATTCCAGCTTCTAGAACTGCTAGAGACATGAAAAGAAGACAGAAAAAATAACTGCTCTTATAAAGCCAATGAAGATGGCAGAATTAAATCTAGCTGAAAAGTGTATCTGAATTATAACAAGATGCTTACAGATAAAAGCAGTCAGCTAAGTAGGTACACAATGAAATCTAAAATTTCCCAACATATGGTGCAGAGACAGCTTAACAGATTTGTCATATTTGTATGTTCCAGCCCATTTTTTCCTAATGCAAATAGATGCATTATGCTTGAGCTTATATTAGCATGTGTCCCCATCTCGTTCACTTTTGTATGCATTTTTTGAATGACATACAGCTGTTACCCCAGCAGCACGGTCAGAAGTTATGATTCAAAGCGATATGGCAACTATGCAAAGTTTTCTGCTGAGTACTGTACTTCTACTACATAGTGATACGCTCTCTCTATTATCAACACCCTGTCAAAAGACTGATGATATTGCATGGCTTCCTAAATAGTTTGCCATATGGCCAAGCTCTGTCACTAAGATACAAGTTTGATTTTGGCTAATCTCTCTTTTTTTTACAGGTTGCCTGCTATAGGCCAAGCACTGATCAGTGGACAAATGTGTGTCCACTTCCTGCGGGACATGGAGAGCCAGGTATTGCAGTCTTAGCCAACAGGATCTATGTATTGGGAGGCAGATCCCACAACAGAGGAATCCGCATGGACTATGTCCACATTTACGATGCAGAGAGAGACTGCTGGGAGGAAGGACCCCAGTTGGAGGATGATATTTCTGGGATGGCTGCCTGCGTCCTCACTTTGCCCAGGGCTATTTTAATGGAAACGGAGAAATGGTTCTCAGAATGGCATGCAGACCGCGTGAAGTATCACCTTGACTTTCCATCGGAAGTTATGAGTGTATCAGACTGGGAGGAATTTGACAATTCAAGTGAAGATTAGAAAACTTTAATATTTATTTTTTTGCCAGTGAATGAGGAAATTAAGGCTTGGAGAAAATACTTAGAGATTTTATATGTCTTTCTTATATACATAAATCAATATTTAAAAGTTTGAAAAATAAGTGTTCTGCACAAAATGCCATTCACAGCCCGTATCTGCCCATCTGCAAGTGTTCTGCACAAAATGCTACTTACAGTCAGTATCTGCCCACCTACTAGAAAGCAGCATTTTTAAAGTAACCACAGAACTGCCATCTTCCTCCATTGAAGGAGACTTTTCTCAACCTTCAGCATGGACAGAAAAAAGGCACAGAAGGCTCAGCTTGTCTAGCTTCTTTCCTTCCAGCTTTTAGCTTGAAATAGCTTTTCAAGATTTTTTTTTTCCCTTTTGTTTTTGGTAATAAAACTTCCTAGCCAGCTTAACACAGGAAGGTAACACCTAGTGTCTCCCTCCTGTTCCAGGTGTCAGACAGCTTGATTGGTTTTTCAGCAAGATTGAACATACTGAAACAGGAACAGTAGCAAGAAAGTCTGAACCTTCATCTCATCTGGGCATGCAGCCATCTTTGTAACTGGGTTAGAGTCTGTGAACTGACACCCACTCCTGAACTACTTCTATACTGCAGGTTCTGTCAACACAGTGGAAAGAAGATTTCTAGAAAAAAAAGATCTCTGTACAGAGTATGGCAATCTTATCATTCAACTGTCAGACACATTTGTTCACAAGCATAAATTAATAAATCCTTGTCAGAACTTTTTAAACTACTGTCTCAGCTTTATTAACCATGATGTGGAGTCTGAAAGTTGGTGAGTTTAATTAGATGCTATACTATATTAGTACCAGTGAAGTTACACCAGCTGGGGAGATGGGCAATGTTTTTCCTTCCTTTATTATATCCTTTAGAAGAGGATAAAGAGAGTAGAGATTGGTTTGCTGCAGCATAAGAAAATAAGTAATAAGGAGATAACTAGAGGTATTGAAGATTACACTGGTCCAAGACCCTGCAGTAGCTGAACTAATGCCAGGAACATAATAGAGAATTACTACAGCTCAGAAAGATAAGGCATAGTAAATCCTTCCTTCATGAGGCCTTAAAATAATTGGCTTCTGACTACCGCCTTGCTTAACATTAGTTCAGAAGCTGATTTAAAGTCTGAAGCAGTGTGATACCTGAACAGTACGGGATCCTTCCTCTTGGAGGGGTGGGGAAAATCATGACAAACTACCAAAAGCTTTTAAATCTTGTAGCAATAATGGGGCTGCAGGAGAAGGGCAAAACCAAAGTGACAATGAGAATGATACGATACTAGTCAGGTGTCATCACATCATGACAAATACTGTACATTGACATGCTACTTCAGAGTAAAGAAGTTCCTGGATATTGTCATTACTTAGGGATATTTTGTTTATGGAAACAAAGATTATTTCAAAATGGACCTAGATGACTTTACATTAGTAGACTGGGCTTCTGGAAAAGATTCAAGTGTATATACACACGTCTTTTCGTAAGTTTTTTCTTGGCAAGAGGGGCATTTGTTGGATCTTTTTCTCCAGCACTGTCAGTTTTCACCTCAATCTATGAACCTTTGCCAATTGGCAAATAAAACAAAAGATCTGGTAACTGCAGGAAACCCTGATTATGAGCTTCTTCAGAAAATCTTTTTTTTATAATGAACTCTGAACTGCACATGGACTCTGGAAATACAGACTTTATTACACTCCAATATTGGAGAATAATGAGTATTCCTATTTTGCCTGTAGAGTTACTTTTAGGGAGTAGGAATTAAATGTAGCCCTCAGATGTGAGGACAGATCTCTCTGACCTGGGCATCACTAGAACCACTCTTTTCAGACTCTTAAGTGTTGCAGTGGCAATTTGTTTTGTCTGCAAACAAGTGATTCAAGACTTCTAGTGGTCCAGATCATATTCTAGACCCAGCGGTTGTAACTAAACCCAGATCTAACTCAAGTCTAATGCTTGCAGTGCATTTTCCATGTTAACACACTTCTCGACAGGACAGTGAAACCCTATGTTATACAACTGAAAATGTCATTTAGCCTTTTTCATGATAAAAAAAGAAAGTAATTATTCTTTGTCTGGCTTCTTTTCCTCTGTATACCACTAGAGGGTATTACTTACTATTACAAATAACCAAACTGATAGGCTAATTCTTAGATTACATAGGAGAATATAAGACATTCATGAGTAATTATTAAGCTAAAGAAACATCTTGAGAAAACTCATGTTTGTTTTTTTCCAGCTTCTACCCTATCACTCCTGTGTTTGAATACTGATTTTTAGATAGACAGGTGATCCAATTTTCCATTTTTCAGTATATGCAATTTTGTGATTGCATTATTTATTAAATGTTGCAGTTCGATGCTGTGCAGAGCAAATCAGTATAAAGCTTAGAATGCCACTACAAGGAAGTTATTTTTACTTAAAGCAGATCATCTACCTTAGAGAGAAGTGCTGCATTATTTTTTCTATTTTTTTTAGTTACTGGTATAATACCCCTAAGTTAGAGGAACTAAACCTAAGGGCAGGTATTATGTATTTTGATTTGGTAAAAACAAAACTTCTGTTGCTTTCACCCACAAAATTTCTTTTCATCTGAGCATAATGTGTCGGCTGAAAGTTATGATATGCACTATCTTACTTGCATGTGTTTTGTTTAGGTAAAAAATCACAGAGTTTAGCTTAGCTCAAACCATCCTAATCACTTAGCAGTAGCTTGTTTTAGTCCAGCATGTACCCTTTCAAACTAACCCATAAGCTAACAATAATAAAATTGCTTGCCTTTAAAACTGGCAATTTTATCTAACTCAGCAGATATAAAGCACTTTGTTCTTGTTTACTACAGTTAGCTATATAAAGAAATTGCAGGAGAGATTACAGATTGATATGCAGAGCTATAATTACTATTGATTGCGTTTCCTATCAAAAACGATGCTTCAGGAACTTAGCCTTCAAGATCCCACTTAAACTTTGTGTTATCTCAAGAAAAATATGTACTGATAGGAATTTCAGGCCAATTCCTTTTTTATTATTATTATTTATAAATTCTCTGACCTCCTAAATATGTCAGTCTTGTATCTTACAGTAAAAAGCATTTATTTTTTACAGTGAGTCCTCAGAGACAGTATAGCACAAGACATTGTGGACAGACGGACAATGAACTAAGAAAGCTTTAAGTTATTTCTGGTCTGTGAGAGAATAGCCAAATAACTCTTCCAGCACTGAGTGATCAAAATACCAACACTTAAACTGCTGATACATTAGGAAGTCCAGAAGAATAGTAACTAGGTTTCTTGATGATCTATTTTCCTATTTCCTGCCAGCACAGAGGTGAAGCTGTACAGGCATACTTGCTAGATTTGTAATTAGTGGACTTGTAGACTGAAGTATTTCAGGCTTGCACATTTAGAGAAGTGATTGTGATTGCCTCAGGTTTTGTTTCATAACTGCTTTCACTACTGTATTTCTTCTCCAGCTGTCTACCTCCAAATCCAACATATCCTTTCCCATTTCCTGATAGTTTAAATTAGGGTCATTAATTTTGCATTAGAAGCATACCCCATGCTTGATTTGAAACAAATAAGGATTTTCATTCTATACCCTTGACAGAAACTTCTCCTTACTTAGAGGCCAGCCCACATGTATTTGGCATTCAGCCCAACTGACGGGGTCAGAAGCTTCTGGTGAAAGGAAGAAGCAGCAGCTGGGCACAGAGAAGGATGGACGGGACCTTCTCAAGGGAATATTCTGCCAGCTTGAGTTTTTATTTCATCAGCAGCTGATGCACTTTAAGAGCTCCCCACCTCCTCAGTTGTGTTACAACTATTTGGCCACGCTCTGAGGGTGGAAGCTGCCAACAGGTAAGACAAAGAGCGTAAATGTATTTATATATAATAAAAAGGTAAAGTGGTGCCATGTATTTATCCGTTCTTCCTAAACCAAATGCAGTTGTAGGGATGTAATACACCCGAGATGATCATCTGTAGTCTAGGAAGTTGAAGCTCAGTCTTATTGGAGAACATTAATGATCTTGAACAACGCATCTTTTTCGCATATGTAAGTAGAACATGGGATCTTTTACCTAGAAGGTCTGGCCTAGTTCAACCACAGCTATTGATACTGAGGGGCAAATTACTTGATGGATGCACACAGCTTGCATGAATAAAAGTTCAGCACAGGTAATTGTGGCAGTTCCTTTCAAACTGAAAAGATCTCTGTGCCTCAGAATCCTCTCTGGATGGGAAAGTGGGTGTCCTGGTTCTCCAGCATCAGCCCAGCCCCATGCAATACTGCACAAAAACTGGTTTATAATGAAATACTATTTATTCCTGACACATTTCAACTCTTTAAAAGTTATTTTAGTGTCATCCATACGAAACGGAGGCAAAACCACTATGTATTTGACCTACCACATTTGATTTTTATTCCAACAAAAATTATAATTCAATAAAATGCAGCAACAGGAATTTTTATTTCCTTTTTATATACCGTGTTACTAATTCTGCTGCTAACTTGTGGCTTTTGTAATTATTTAAAAATATTATTTAGCATGTTATTGCAAGTCCAACTACTAATTTTAATGTATATATTGTGGCCATGGCCAAACAGAAAACGATCCAAACCTGCGGAAATGACAGAAGAAACCATAGTAACCTTCGTAATTTATTGTAGCCTATTTACATGTGCTTAAAAATGACTCTCATTGGCAGACACAAGCACTTAAGCCAGTAGGAACAGATCAAAGGTATAGCTACTAAGTAAGCTTCCCTAGCAATGGTTGAAATATTTTTGCATAGATGTGAATTTTCTGATGGTATTATTCATCTCTGAGTCTACTGTTTTGCTAGTATTGCTGTACATGACTAAACAGCTGTTGTTTTCCACCCGGGAGATGGCTGTATTTCAGCGGCTGGTAAAGTGATACCTGTACATGTATTTAGGGCCTCCTTGAAGAGTTAACGTTTGTGATGTTGTAAGACTTTCATGGATGATTTTGTCTAAACCACAAGAATGACGCTGTCTTCCATTTTAGATGATTTAAACCCCGCTGTCTACAGAGACACAGCCCATATGTTCCAATCCAAACACCTCAGTTGGCACTAGTTACCAGAGTAGGAAGAAGAACAAAGAGAAGAAAAATGACCACGTTGTGACTGAGCTTTCGGAAATGGCAGAGCACGAAAGAAAGACCGTAAAGCTGGAGTAAGACTGCACAACAGTCCAGTCAGGCCCTTCAAGATGGTCATCTTCAATCTATTTCTCCATTTTAAATGGTTTTTGCTTTCAAGTGCTGCTTCATTTCACATCACCAGCCCCAAAGCAAAATGCAAAAACAAAATCAAAAGCACAAATTACACAAGGTCATGAGACTGAGGTAAAAATGACACTATTTGCAGAGGCTTCTAGCACATCTGGGGAATCGGTGCGGTTACTTTGTCGCGCCCTTGCCTGTTGCAGCTGGACGCGCGGACTGCCACTGCCAGCCCTCGCAAGCGCGGGTCAGCCCACGCCAAGGCCCGCGCTGCTCCGCTGCGGCCTCCACGCGCCAGCCGCCCTCTCCAATTGACCCGGCTTGTGCTGCGCCGCGTGCCGAGCGCTCGCCCGGCCCTGCCCGGCTGCTGAGTCCTTTCCGGGGCTTCCTTCCCCTTCAGCAGCCGCAACACCATTTTCCCTCCCGCTTGTGCCCCGAGACAGAGGGGCTTTGACCCCGTTATCTGGGAACGGGGCTATAAAGAGACAGGAAACTGTGTCTCAGAGCACGTAGGACGTTACCTTGAGATCAGAGATTACCACAGTGGTCCATTTTGTTCCTTAAAAAAATAATCAGCTAATAAAAACAACAAACCCTCAGGGAAGGTGATCGCTGCTTCCAAACCGCCTGCGGTCAGGGCGCCTGGCTGCGCAGCATCCCCCTGAGCCAGGAGGTGTGGAGGGGAGGGGTGGGGTGGGGGAG
>Ga0065711_1034081_pt1 | contig 24340 bp, 18 predicted proteins | sample Hoacrofraction12_FD_59098 | JGI IMG/M metagenome (GOLD analysis project Ga0065711, IMG submission 59098) | Hoatzin crop microbial communities from Cojedes, Venezuela - Epithelial fraction 12 v2 (version 2) | ecosystem: Host-associated > Birds > Digestive system > Esophagus > Crop | place... | reverse complement strand
CTCTAAATTAAAAGGTAATGACTGAAAACTCACCTACCATATTACTTCCATGTGAAGTCACAACTATAAGAAATGTTTTGCTGGAACTTTGATCTAGAGAGACTTTAATTGCTACTGACGTTTCTGGAAGACGTGTAATTGTTTCCCCTGTAGCCTCAACAAACTAGTACCACTTCTGCAAAATCTGAGCAGTTTGAACAAAACTAAGCAGTTTCAGAAGCTGTCTTCTATTCTGCTAGGGGAACGTGCATTACAAAACCCACTAAATTTTAAATGCTTTATGTTATAAACCTACTCTCCTACCTTAGTCAGCATCCAAAATTCCTAGGCAATCTGACATGCGTTTGTGTCAGTTCATACCTAGATAATGCAACAAGACAGTCCGCATGTCCTTGTGGCTCTTTGTAAATGCAGGTGCCTTGGATTACAGGAGATACCACATCTGCAACATTCCTGTTTTGCAGTATCTGAGTGCAGTCCTTGTGCCAGGACCTGGCTGACAGCAATAAGGGCCCAGGTCAAATTTCAGAAGTCACTAATAGAAATTTGGCTTGCATTCCTATCCAGAAACTGGGGGAAATCAAATAAAGCTGGTAGTTCCTCAATGATCTAAGGTTCCTCACTTATGAACAACGTAGTAACTTCAACAAAGATCACAGCATAAAGGAAGAACAGGAGAAATATCCCCACAGATACATTAAAACAAGACATGCTCCATGGACCTCTTTTATTAATCTAATCTCTCCATCAGATGCCAAGAGGAGAGGCTGCTCTACTTTTTTAGGCATCAGCCACTTCAAGCTTCTGTGCTACAACGGAATCCATCTGCTTTGACAAGAAAGGGGGCTGTAGCTGCAAATGTAAAGAAAAGGAGGAATAGCACGTTCTTTAAATGGGAGCAAATGGGGTTTCTCTGGGTGGGGTGCAGCAGTTTGATCTGTGATATACTGCAAAAGTTTGTCCTGCTGGAAAAAAGGTACAAAAACTTTAAAAAAAATAAAAAGCATATTTTTAAAGTAAAGACAGGAAACTTTCCTGCAAGTCCTTCTGTATATTTACAGTAGAAAAAAGAAATGTATCAGTGATAGTAGCGGCAACAGCAGGTGAGTGACTGCTAAACACGCCTGGCCCTAGTAGCGACGGGTCACTTCTGCCTAATGCTCAGGCACAACAGAAACGCTTCAGTCAGCTCGTCTCTGTCAAATCTCTCCAATGATCACTGAACCTACTGTGCAACTAGGGGAGAAAAAAACAAAAAGAGCAACAAAAAACCCACCTAGAAAAACATCCTGGAAAGCGTAAAGAAGCACTTGGAATCTCCAGGAAAGCAGAACCTCTCCAGAAGCCTGGAGGACATCTGGGAGACTGAAAGCAGCCCCTTGCTCTGGGTCTGCAAACAGCAGCTGCCAACACGAATGGCACAGAGGGTGCCAGCAGGTTTTAATTCTGATGTTGTTACTAGTTTTCCATTAACTGCAGATCTGTTTTACTGATATGTGAGTGGTATTGTCTGTGTTTACAAGGAGTACCAAAGAACGTGAAAACAAAATAGTTTGCAGTCAACTTAAGGCTAAGAAACGTATTCTGCCAATTTGGCAGTGAAACCAAACAGCAGAAAAAACAGTTTGTCTTGGCATCCTAGTTACGGTCATCACCCGAGAAAAGCAAGCGAGCACACAGGTAGCACTAGTGTTGTAGGGGCCCAGCCCACATGCAGATGAGAGAGTCACGTCAGACAAAACTATTCTGCAAAGTCACCTCCAAATTCCAGAAAAAGGGGAGCGAAGGTGGCAGGTTTTGCCTGACAAGATCTGAGAAACAGCTGTAGGTTTTTTGTAGTGCAGGTCCCCACTGATGTCAGAGCAGAGACCATGCAGTTCGCAGGCGGCTACTGCACAGATCAGCCATCAGGCTCCAGGTAGTGCAAACTACTTAAAGGCTTCAGTTTTACAGTATGCCAATTTTTTTTATTCTTAACTGCTGCTGTTGGATTTGTTTCTGAGAGAAAATGAGAAGGTTTTGTCATGAGCCAGGTGGAATAGGTCGTTGAGTTTTGGGGATGCTGGTGGTCTGGGTTCAGTGCTTTGAAAGAGAGCTAGTGCACCTCTCAGTTACCCTTCAATGGGAGGGTTCCTTCAACGGGATCCCTGTGAGGTCAGGGATAGAGGGTGGGCTGAACGTGCCTGAAAGAAAGGCTGGAGACCTCCACACACGTGTCTTGGAAGCAGTGCTGCCCAGAGACTCTTACAGAGCAAGGACATGTAAATTGAAGTCTAATGGGACAAAGGCCCTTCAGCATTTACCACCTTATGCTGAAAACTGCGTGTGACAGGACTCCAGATGGTGTACAAATGTAAAGAGGATTTTCCTGGACTTTTTCCTGCAGTGAATTCCCCAAGCAGATTTTAAACTCAGAAAAAACCCAGGCTCATTACAATACAAAACCCCACTGCTTAGATTTGTGAATGGAGATACAGAGAAGGTTATAGATTTGGCAGGAACAGTGAGTACGCAATAAAACTTGTGTTGTCTTTTCTAGTACTTATAAGATTTCAAATATTAAAATGAGTTGGAGTTGGAAATATTCCCCCAACTACTTCTGAACGTCTCAATAGTGGGTTGGGGTTTTTTTTAGAGAAAAGTTTCTTGTTTTAATTAAACTTGAAATGTTGGCTTCATGGCTGCCTTCCTTCCATACTGCCTTTCTAAAGAGATCTTCCTCTGAGCAGCCTCACACTGTCTCCATCTCCACATTGCATGACTGGTAATTAGTTGGAGCTTTGCTGAGTTTGTGGAAATCTTGAGAGTGAAGTCATTAGAATAGAGTTTAGTGTTTCAGCCTCTTGCTTTCATTTGCAAGACTATTGGCTTGATAAAAGAAGCAGATTTTGACAATGTGATGGCTATAGATACTTGAAAAACTGTCTCCAAGTTGTTTTCTTAGTTAATCATACAGTACAGTCCCTTATTCAAGGACCACAGTGACATTGTGCATAGGAAGTCCAGGGATATGGTGACAAATAGGTACCACTCAGATCACACTGATAATGCACACGCTGTCACCAATTTAGTTATCAGGACCAAGCTGTGGCTAAACTCATCTATTTGCACCTTCTTACCACTTTTTATGGGTTCAAATTTGCCTTTAGTTTTTAAAACTGAAGGATCTGCCTCCTCTATTCTGTTCAGTACTGATTCAGACAAGGTAAAGCAACTTGCAAATTTCAAAACAAAGAAATTCAGTGTTGTTAACAAAAACACAAACTTAAGGGTCTTTGGAAACAATGTCTTCAGCTTCCTCCTATGAGAAGTGCAATCTCAGAAAGATAAATCCATCCCAGGCAAACTGGGCATCTGGTAATGCAGCTGTCTGCATAAACTGTTTGAAGTCAAATGCTTCGATAAAGCAGGCAATAAACTGGTGCTGGAAGGGGCACGATGAGAACAAGAGAAAAGGTGGATGTTTTTGCTATAAAAGCCATCTAATGGGGAAGCCAAACAAGTGTGGAGTGAGTTAGAGTCTGCCTAAGAGGTATGCCAGTTGTTAGTGATTTTTGAACCAATAAGAATGAAAAAGCCAGGCCAGGCCAGGGATGGCTGCCTGCTTAACTTCCACCTCAAACGGTAGCTGACGTGAAAAGAAAGACAATGAAAGATCAGTATTGGAACAGGTATTAAAATCAATATGTTTTAATTTCCAGTAATGATATTCAAGGATATGTAATGGTGTTTAAATAAGAGAGTCTGTAGGCCAAGCATTTTAATCTGTCTTGGTAAGAGGGTTAATGGGGGGAGCCAAAGACAGTTTATCAGCATATCTTCTAAAACCTGTTTATTTCACGTAGGAATTGGTTTCAGACTTGAAAGTCTTAGAGTCCTTCTGGGTAAGTAAAATAGCTCAAGTGAAGTACGCAAATGATTTTATGACGATTGTAGCTCTTTTTCTTTCCTCAAATTTTTTGCCAACAGCCTATGAATTTTGAATTTGTTTCAAAACCAATTTCAACATAATTTTAGCATAATTTTTGTCAGCTTGCCATGATGAGTATTCATTGTTTATTTGTGCCATATGAATATTCATTCAAATTTGCAATGATGTTTCTCTCTACTGATTTGGCAACAATCATATAAGTAAATAATTGAATATGTGTAACTTTAAAATACATCTTTGTTCTGAAGTCTACCAAAAGCACTGCAGCACTGAGAATGTTTTTCGTCCAGATACCCTCAAAAGTGTTTGTGTTAGTGAGTTTGATGTTTGGCTTTTGATAGAACTTCATGCAACCGTTATCCTCAACTTGCCACGTCAGTGCTACAGCAGAGGCTCCAGTCACAGCTTTGCATAGCTGATGAAGTTTGAACTACTGATTTAATAGTTTAGTCTTAGACTATAATATACGTAACTTAAGATTTGGTAAACCATCTTGTGTTGCCTATAGGCATGGCTATGTTAAATGTTACACTCTTATGCAAGATGCAAATTTTCAACTAAAGCTCTTAAAGGCAAAGTTAGCAAGAGTATTTCAAGATAATATAGTATAATGAGGATTATGTGTTGATTATGTTTAATGCTGATGATTTTTATTTAATTATCCAATTTCCTGATAGAAAAAAACATAATGCAGATTTTCAAATGGAAATGGATTTCAGAAACAAGAACTTATCAGTTTTCCATTGCCTTCTACTTGCTTACTATACCTACCTATTTCATTTCCTATTTTAAAACAATGGAAAACCTAACTAAAAGTACATTTGTGTGTAATACTTTTTCTGCTGCCTTCACAATTTTTTTTTCTGTCTCCCAAGCCCACAAAGAATCATAAGGTAATTGTGAGGCTTTTCTTCTGACTTTGCATTGATAATGACACACAGTGAACCAGTCTCATGGTAGCCTTTTCATGAATATTTTCTATCTGAAAAAAATGTTGATAAAAAGATAGTAAAAGTGATCCACACTTATTGTAAAGGGCTAGTGAGGTTCAAGCATTTCTTTCATCAAATTTTCAGGTAGTGTATCGTGAACTTCTCTACAGTCACTCATTCCAGAGCTATTTTTCTATTTACAGTTTCCATGATTGTTTGAGTAGAATAAAACCTGGCAACAGAATAAAAATAAAGGAACAGTAGAACTTCTTCACCTTGGGTTATATTTAGTGTTTGGCAGACTGAGGAATTTATCATGCAACTGGAATGATGAATTTCTATTTTCATAATTGTTCTGTGTGTGATAAGGTGTTTCTAAAATAGAACACTTTGAATGCAAAACAAATGCATTACAATTACTGTAATATTTATGTCTTGGTTCACTTTTTTGGCCTTTTGGTAAAAGCAAAAATCATTAAGCCTTATGGCCATGTTCATTGCTATACTCTGCAGATAAAACGGAGCAATAAGCACGGCTTGACTAACTGTCTAACACGATTTACTTTTTACTTGGATTAATGGAGCATATTGCTTAATCTCCTGTTCAATATCCCACTTTATTCTTAAAGCAGGTAGCAATCGGTACTCAAAGTACGCAGTGGGTCTGGAAGTGACAATCAGATATCTGCTATGTGTGGAAATCAATGTGTGTTTGTGTCTGTATAGATATACATACATAAATATACACAGGTATATTTAAAAATGTGTATACATATCTGCATGTATGTGTGCACGTGTGCAGAAGCAAATATGCATGTATATTCTTGATCTTCAAAATAAAACCCCAAATTAACCAGCTAATACATTCCACTTAACAGTTTTCTCTGATATCACAGCTAATATTTCCATATGGGGAGTTTTTTATTTTGGAAATAAGCAAGCAATTTCCCGTCTGAACCTCCTCCAGTCACATTATCTTGCCAGACAGGACACAATTTCTCTTCTTTATTTTCCATTTCATGTTCTTTCTTAAAGAAGTACCTCCATCTCCTGCTCCAAAATCGTAGGGCTCTGACAGCTGTGTAGTCTGAACTCTTTTACTTTTGTTTTTCTTCTGGGAAAATGGCATTCCTGGCAGCCCAACACCCTGTACTGTGGCTGCTTTATAATATTAAATTTTTCTCCCCCCTCCACATCCATTAGTCACACACTCTTCCATGTGGTGGATCTTTGTCTTGGGCACCATGATGAATTTACCCTGTGCTGGCTAATGATGAACTCGCAGAGTCAATTCCTAAAACTAAGTTGTGTATTTATTAAGATAGAGAGGTGCAATTGCCTTCTAGCAATGTGTACACAGACTTCAAGTCATGCCCTCCTCAGACTTGGACTCTTCTCCCCAGTTCCCACGCAGCTCAGTAGCTGATTTGAAAAAAAGCTTGTAAGGGCTTGGATTTCTCAGTTATTCTACTATCAGTGTATCACTGTTGTATCTGTGTGGCACTACTATAAAGCCACCTGGGAAGCAATATCTATGTAATATTCTGCAATTGGGCAATTGGCCTTAAGACGGCATCTCAAAAGCTTTATATTGACCTGCACAATTATCATGATGTTTGCAATATTATCTTCTAGTTAATTAGCTTTGCTAGAAATCACATCAATGCTCCTCCTTTCAATAAAGAAAAATGCCTTGGAGCAAAGTCTTTCATCTGCATTCCAACAGAATTAGTGAACATTTGGGCAATATTTTATGTATTGCTGTATGTGAGAGAAATGTGTCTTGGAGAAATTGATTGCAAAATGTGAGTAAAACCTGCCTGAAGCTGTGGCCTCCCGCTTTACTGACAGGTACAAGCACAGCAAACAAAAGTACGACTGCACTCCTGAACTTAATTTAGCCAACAATGTTTGGGTTGGTGCATGGAGCAATAGTAATGCCTAAACTCTTTCTTTCTCCAAAGAGAAAAGGAAAAACCCCATCTATCTGAAGTGGTCTGAGGCAATTTGCTAAAGGTGGGCAGTGAGTGACTTCTCCCAGTTGATTGTACCAAAAGAGGCAGCAAGCTGACAGCCAGCTCAGATGGATCTTTCAATTAAACACCACAGGCTTTTTTTCTGGAAATAAAACTTATTTCTTTTACACAGTAGTTAATTTTTCAAAGCTTGTGTTCAGACAGATTAGTAAAATCTATTTCTGCGCAATCGATGTGAGACTTCAGCAAAGTGCTGAAAAAATATTTAACTACAAAAGGCGGCTGAGGTCTCTGTCTTCCCACAATTATACCAGAGTCTCCAGAACTTCATTGATTTAATTACTGTAAAGAACTGTTTGAACAGTTTTCAGTGTAGGTTGAAACTACCGATGGTAATTGCTCTGGTGTGAGTGTGATACCTTGCCATAATCAATATTTTTAAAATATGGAATATAAATGACCAAGAGAAACTGAGGCTGTTTACTTTTCCAAGCAAAGGTATTTCCCTGCATGCCCTGCTTCCCAACTCTTCTTATCGCTCCCAACAGGAGTTGTTCAGAAACTCATTGTGGATTTCCCCTGCCTTTGTGTGTGGTCCTTGTTTTGGAAGGGCACCAGGATGTTGAAGCTTCTTCCTGCTACGAAACAGGGATGTGACTGGGGAACGGGACTGGGGCGTGCCGCCAGGTTGGCAGGTTACACTGAGTGCTGTGAGCACCGTTTTCTTGTTCTAGTATCCATCTTTGCAATCTTGATGGTCCAAATCTCTGTCTGTGACGTTAAGTATCTGTAGATAACACGCATTAAGAGCTAATTGGATTGGATCATTAACAACATCACAATTGTGCTAAGCCAGCTGCTGAAATAAATACTTCTATATCAAATATGCACACATGCACACACATGAACTATGAACATATGTGTAATATGTATATGAACAACCATGTGGAATTCTTTAATAGCATTCTTTAAACACTTTAGAAGTTCTGTACTTAATTTTATTTTCACTTTTTCTCTGAATGCCAGCTTTAACCTTGGTTTTCAGTGTTTTGGGTTTTCTTATTTTGGAAACCTTGCGACTTTGTTGTAATGTTAACAGAGTTGGTTTGGGTTGTTGGTTTTTTTCATTAGAAATGAAATTCTGCTCTGAAAGTGAGGTTATTATTTATAGATTCCAAGTCAGATGCTGTAAATAGACATCAATATGATATGATATAAAATGGAAATAAAACTTGAGAGAGCAGGAACTGTTCTCAGAGAACTAGAAACTGTATCTCAAATATTTCAAAGTTTATTTTTTTAGTGAGTAACAGTAAACAAAGTTATATGCCTGTATGTTGGTCATATAGTCAAGTCTAGGACTGACTTTACGAGGTACCTGCCTATTGGTTTGAAATGTTAAAGCCTAATAATTAAAAGTCAGCATTTCTGATGTTTATGTTCATATTATAACAAAAAAGTATTAGGCTTAAGACATCATTTATCCCTTATGAAACTCTGCAGTGATTGTCACCCAGCCAGGAGTCAAGGTGTGATGAACCCTCCAGCTGTGTGAGAGACCAGACCACAACACCTCTGCTGGGGCAGAGGTTCCTTGAATGGAACATGTTGAGTGGTGCGAATCATACAACACTTACCCAAACCTTATCAGGAAACAACCATCTCTGGGTAGCTGGGGAGAACAAATTTCCTTCCCTGCAAGTTCCTTATGGCTTTAATTCAGGTGGTTTCCAGGGTTGAAAACGTTGTCAGTTGAGAAAGAAACTGTTTCCCGTCTTAGCCAGCAAAAGCAACACCCAGACCATGACTCTAATTTATGTATCTGCAACTTCTCTGCCACTGTTTTCAGCACTGAAGGTGCTGCTAACTTGGGCTGTCAGTCATAACAGCTGGACCAAGGGTCAGGCCCATGCAAAGCACATCACGTGTAAGAGACATGGGCTGGCAGCGTGTAGGTGCAACACCTCGGTGATGAAATGAGAACTGAAGGCTCAGTCAGATGGACCTTTCCTGGCAGCCAGAAAACAGTGATACTTGTTAGGCCCAGGAGGGGCTATTTGCCTGGAAATGTGAGTCTTAGTAGCTTGTATTGCACGCTTCTCTCAAAGAGAAATGCTATTTGATTATCAAAAAGAGAAAAAGAAAAGCTGGAAACGGAGACCAGTCTACATTGCAGTGTTTGCATACTGAAGCAGTATCCTCCATGAGAAGAGACGTTGCTTGCTGTATCAGATGTTTTGTGACTGAGGTGATAACCTCTGACAGCGGGTTCTGTTGGAAAGGTCAGCAGACTCTTACCTAGAGCTGAGCAAGGTCGCTTCTATAATATGTAGAAAACAGGAACAGCTCTTGGGCCAAACGGGATGAGGTTCATAAATAGTGAATAATTTGAAGCAAAATATTTTCTTAAGTTCAATATAAAAAATTCTCATCCTGTGGTTCAATATGTGAGAAGTTTGAAATTTCAGACAAGAACTACTTGCACCAAGTAGTTGTTATCTGTTGTCAATATAATATATGTCAGGTGTCAGAGACAGGACTGCTTGGTGAAGCCGCTTTACTGAGCAGTGTCTACTACTAAAATGGAGGTAACATAGAAACCACACAGGAAAATCACACTGCATTGATATGCACCCAGCTGAACTGTAGTGCCCTGAATCATTCCACATCAGATTTTCATAGTTGTCTCGTCTTTCGCTCACGCTTGCTACCAGTTGGAACAACATTACGAAACAGGAATGTCATACAAAAGTTTTTTAGGTTTTAATTACATGTCTGGCATTCAGGCTCCAGGGAGTCAACACAATCAGATCACTTAAGGGGAAAAAAGTATTTTTAAGCAGAAATTCCACTGATGAACCCAGATGTGATGGAGGAAAAGAAACCGTGGGCTGTCTTAACCTCCAGAGTACGGAGCCACATTTTGCACCTTGAAAACCAACCAGAAGTTAGGACTCTGATCCTAGAAACAGTGCACAGCCCTGTGCAGCTGAACTCCTACACACAGTCCCACTGAGCTGTGGGTCTCTTGATGTAGGCAGTGGTACTCACAAGCAGAAACACCTGCAGGATCAAGCCCAGATGATCAGTGGCAGTCCCAGACGTGGTATCCATAATTCCCATTTCTCAGGCCTAGTTCTAACTACCAGAAGGCAGGCTGAAAACGAGCAAGCCTGGTGTCTTAATTATACAGTGAATTGTGCTATTAATCACTGTGTAATTGTTTAAATCATAATAAAAATAAAAACAGATTTACACAGCTATTTTTTTCTCACCCTCAAATGTATCTTATTTCATTTTTTCCTCACCAAACCTGAAAGCTATTTCATTTTCATATTTTGCCAGGTCCCCACACCCTTTTGGAGACAAATAAGTGTTCTCAAATTGGGAATGCTTGGATAGTTCCTATTTGCTGACTAAAACTGGAAAAGGTCTGCCTTGACTTTGGTCCTTCAAAAATTAATCTCTTCTGCATTTCAGTTGTTGTTGTTAAAATATTCTAAGTCTGCCTCCAAATGCTCCTAAAAGTGAAAGCAACAGCTGGTGCAAGAACTTCCATGCCAACTTCTAGCCTCATGACACTGCGTATTTTAGCCTGAATTTCACCTCAAAATGAAAAGGCAGAGGGAACAGCAGTGATTCAAGACCTGTCAGGTTATGCTTACCTGTCAGGTTTCTTTCTGTCATCTGCCAGCAATTAAGGTAACCTTGACAAAGAATTAAATTAAGATTCAAGTGAAATGACAGAGCTTTTGATGTTCTAGTTAGAGGTTATACCACTTCTCTCTTCTTGGCTGCAAGTGGCTGTTGCACACATGTTATCTGCTGCCCCACTGAAATTATTTTCCATTGCCATACTGAGATGTTGCAGAGATGATTAATCTTTCCTCTTCTTCAGAAAGCCAATTTTTCCTATGCTTTCTTGTTGAATTTTGTGCACAGTAGCCAGACAAAACAAGGGTTGCACAGTGGAAGGATTTTGGGTAGTAAAAACACAACACAGTGAATCCGGATATGGTGTCTGGTTTCTCTGGCTTTACTACAAACATACTGTGCAGCCATCAGCTCTTTGGGAGAAGATGTATTTAGTGAAAAAAGATCAGGCACCAGTTTTTCAAAAGAAACTCATGTTTTCTAATGAGATCTACTGAAAAAAAAATCTGGCCATAAAAATTATATTTGAAGGTTTAAAGCCTTGAGAATTCTATAAAATTTGTTAAGTGCTTGTTAAGTTCACCATGTGCTTTGCATTACCTTTATTCTTTATCCATGTAAAGATGTTTTGCTATTTACAGACACTTGGGCCAAAGGAACTCATTGCTGTCTAGAATGCCATCACAGCCTCAGAAAAATCACTGAGGCAAACCCATTGGGTGGGCAAAAGCTTATCCTATTGCGTACGTGGAAGCCCCATTTTCCAGGTGATATTAACACCTCTGAGATCTGTGATCTCTGTAAGGTAATTAAGGTAAATGGGAGAGCATAGGAACTATAGGTAAGTTTTCTGAAAAAAAGCCTCCAGTACTAATATTGCATTTGAATTGGATAATAAAATAGACTTGTTTATGAAAACCTCAAGTAAAAGATTCTATTCAGCTGAAGACAGGGACAGTCACTCAAACGTTGAAAATATGACAAGCGAAAAAGAAGCCAAAGCAGCAGTGTCAGCTAAAAGTGGAGTTAGCAGTGAATTTTATAGCTCTTCAGGGAGGGGAGGACTCCAGGAACAGAAAAAAATCAGTTGCAAACTCATCCAGGCAAGAGAACAAATGATAAGGGATACGAACGCATTTGCTTATGTTAGAGGTAAATAAGGTATGTTGGAAATGAATGCTGAATTAATTAGCAATGCTTGGAGTGATTATTTTGCAAGAGTACTACATGAAGAGAATGTAAGAGAGGAATTAAATCATGTAAATCCAACCCGGATGAGATTGGCTGGATTTAGAAAGAGCAAGTCATAAAAGCAGGTATGGAAATGGAAGTGAGGAAAGTCTCTTGATGAAGTGCCAACACATTTGCTGCAGTGACTTGTTATGGAAGGCATGTTTGATTGCTTTCCTGAGTCAGAGAAAGTACTAAACCAATGCTGTAAAAGCTTTGCAGAGTATATATTTAAATGTGGAGAAGTATTAAGCTCAGCACAAATTATCCAAGTGAAATGGTGCTACAGAATGTGAAGCCTTGGCATAGACTACTGGAAGCATCTGTAGAGAAACTGAAATTTAGATGTGTTAGACAGTTTCATGGTAGGAAAGAGTGGAAAGTGTGCTGTATGTATTATCTTGGAACTTTAGAGACAAGAGACTACTGGAACGGTCTTGGTAGAAATGGAGAAGGCACATGCTTCTGTAATGAGAACAAGCAAGTTGGTTTGGAGAACTTTGTATATGCCGCCTCTGCCAAAAAAGGTGCTCAAAAGTCAGAAGACATAAAGAGAACTACCACAGAACATGCTATTAATTAATAAGATGCAAAAGCTTGTGATGACATATTAGCTAAATGTCAACAACGGCAACACTTTCTTACGTAGATGTGAGTTAGACCAAGATTGTTGGTAAGACTGAAGCCTTCATAGGTAGTGAAAGGCATCCTCCACAAACAAAACAAAAGGATGAGACCTTAGAGAAGGCAGTTCTAATGCCTCTGATTGCTTTTTTGTTGCATTTTAGCTCTGTGGTGGAAGTGCAGCTCAGATGATTGACTCTATTCTTTAAAGATAGTCTCAGCATGGGAAATCAGTATGCTTCAATTTCTGGGAGTGATGCTATTTAGTTGATCAAATGGTTGGCTGCTCTGTGAAAGGAAAAAAGGAGGGAATAGGGGATTTTAGTTGAGGTTGTTCCTGTCAAAGATCAGTGGAGGGATTTAAAAAAAAAGGCTGAAATATGTTTGAGTGGCATATATGCACCTCAGGACTGTGTTAGTAGGATAGTCCTAAAACGACAGTGATAGAAACAATTGTAGGAGAGGCCATAGACCTCACATTCAGACATGATTTAGCAGCAAGTAAATTTTTAGAAGATTGTTAGCTACAGATGTGGTAAAGAAACCTGCAAATGTTGCTATCTCCAACCAAGGAAAACAGCATGACAGAAGAATTTTCATTATTTTTGCCTCTTGTCCAAAACATATGTCATGATCAAAAAGTACTGTGCCCTTTGGGTATACAAAACACAGGGGAAATGTATTTGGCTCCTCAAACACAGGCAGATAACATATATTATAGAGATGTTCATTTTACTCATCTTTTCGTAGGAAAAGCGCAGCCTGTACGTATGCAAAGCATATGTATAGACAGACAGTAAAGTGTCTCTTTGTTTCTACCACCATCCTGTCCTGCTCGGTGGGAATAGGGGAAGGTGATCTTTTTAATTCTCTGTGTGGTACTGAGAGTCATAACAATGACCAAGAAGCTTGACTAAAACCAAAGCTTTACTTGGATTAGCAGTGGAATTACAAAAGATTATAACTTTGGAACTTCGTAACCCTACTTCTAGCAAAGTGGGGTCAGAAACAGATATTGACTTGGCAAAAGGTTTCCACAACACAATGTCTGACTTCACAAAACCACAGAATATAGCAGGTTGACAAACTTATACCAACATTATCCTTATGTGCCAAAAAAGCCAGAGACAGAGCAAGAGAAGAAATAAGAGAAAAAGCGTCACCATGCTTGGATCCAGCAGCTTTTTCTACTGGTGGTTGAGGTCCTCTGGTGGTCAGCATGCATCTAGTGGTCTGGGTCTTCTGATGGTGGGCACGCACAGCAAGGGTCTGGCCCCCTCTCCTTTTATACCCTTCCGATGCTCGTCTCATAACTTCCCAGAAGTTCTCAAAAATGAGTCAGTGGGCATGGGGGGTGGGGGTGGGGGAGTGGTGTCTTGGTGGTCTCACATTCCTCCCCCAAAGGCAAGTGCTCAGCTTCCTTGCCTATGTAACATAGGTGGGTTTTGCAAGCTAACACCCTGCCTCTGCTGGGTTTCGCTCAGTCTTCCATGCTCCCTTATCAAGATGAGGAGGTTCCCAAAGCACAATGTCCAATTTAGGAGTTTAATTCAAGCATCTTTATCAGTTTCTCCCAAGACAGATGTTTGAGACAATTGCCTACTCTGGCCTGGGGATGTTTGTGACAACTGTCCACCCCAGCCTGGGGCTGTACAACCATCTACCTTTTGAAGTGGTCAAAGACCTTTGTTCCAACACCTCTAATACTCAAGTTTACGACCATGTCAATCTGATGATGAACATCAGTCAGGCTGCATGTTAAATCCTTCATGAAATAGACATCATATTTTCCACTTTAGCACTTTTACTGCTAGGCAAAAGGGGCTGAAAACTGAGTCTGAAAGCCGGTCTTTTCATTTGAGACAGTCCACAGCACTTACCCAGTCCTTGACTAGTTCTGCCTACGGCCACCAAATATTGGCTTTGGGATGCTTGCTTTTTGTGATGTGGTTTTCTGTGTGCGCAATCCATGCCCTCCCAGCATCTACAGATGCAGCATGATATTTAAGTACTAGGTATTCTCATGATGATTTTGTTTTACAGACATCTGTCAGAAGATAAAAGCCTTTGAAACAGAACTCTCTCTTCAGGAAGTTCACCTTCTGACTAGCTACTGCCTTGTTAGTTCTCTAGTAAGCTATATATTGTTTTGGTCTCTGTAATTATTTTCTCTAACATTAATCTAGCTTACAGTTGGCATCAAAAGCCGTGGATTTCGCTCACACTGTTTTTCTGCAAGAAGAAACAATCCTTTAATATGCAAATCAGAGCGGCAAAGTTGGCTGAATTTAGTCAGCATGCCCTTGAAGGAGGGAAAGGCTTTTATGAAAGACTCAAGGTTACAGTTATGTTCCTAAGGATAATGGAAAAGCTACTTAATCCTTTAGAACAGGTAAGTAGGAAGATCATTTCCTCATGAAAAAGAAATTATTCTTGTGTGGGATAGTAAGAAAAAATGGGAGCTAAATTAGTGGGAAGGATGATATGCAGAAATTGAACTGTAATTTTGACAACTGCTGCAACTTTATCTGTCTCATTTGTTGGACAAAATGCACATGCAAACTCTAGTCATCACAGTAAAACAACCTGTCCTCACAGACACTTTGTAGGAATCCATCTGGAAAATATATTGACAAAAGAAGTCTTTCTGTGCTAACAGGTGTTAGAATCCGCAAATACAATTGACTTCAGTTACATTGCTGTAGAAGGACAGCGGACCATAAGCTGTGAAGCCTGACATGGGATACTGCCATGCAGATTCTTAATCGTTTGCAATGCAGACCCAGGCAATGAAGATTTTTCTAATGAGTGTGGTTTCCCTTCAGGACTGAAAAGCAGTATTGACTGGCTGAGATTTATAAGAACTCTCTTTAACAAGTCCCTGTGCATGTGCTTTTCAAAAACACACATATCTAGCCCAAAAGCTCAATTAAAATGGATGTTTGTCCTAATTCAGAACTTATTCCTCCATCCTCTGGCCTTCGTCATGCCTGCGGAGTGCAAAACACAAAACGTTCTTTGACTTTGATCAATTGGATGAACAAGTGAATTCTGGAACCAGGTTTTACCCAGGATGAAGAGCTTTATGCATCCTCTGATGTAAATCCAGTTTTACGTTCTCATTTTTACTTGCATGAAGACAATTAACACAGTTTTAGAAAGAACAGAGCTCAGGTGTCTATTGAACTTTATGAATTGATCACACTTCATCCTTGATGGTTCCTGAAAGAAAGAGAAAGCCAGTTAGTTATGCATTATTTGATTATCACTGTAAGGCATAAATGTCTTCAGTGAATGAATAGAAATTGCGGACAAATATTTTGTTTCTGGAGAAATCAATATAATCCATATTGTACTACTTAGCCCTATCAACATTAAGGAAATTAAATAAGTAAATAATGCAAATCAATTATCAAACATAAAGATAACATTCAGCATCCTTTCAGGGTACAATAACAACAGCATAAAGAGCACAAAGATGAAAACCACTATTTGGCCTCATCTGTCTACACTGAATCTATATTTTAAAGCATCTGTCCTAATCAGTCAGCTTCAGCAGACCACAGGCAAAGGCTCCTCTCATTCTGCTTTTAGAAACCTGAGCTCAAGAAGAAAAGCTCAGTATAGCAAAATCTCCACCTGATGAAGTCCACTACTTTCATTGTCTCATGGAGATCTCCTCAGCTTGACCTAGCCTTCAACATGACTTCTGCTCCACAGACTGCGGGGTCCTTTCCAATCATATTCCAGCATGAAGGAATGCCATGCAGCATCTTCCTCTTCTGAAAGCTTTTGGTCTTACTGAAGTTTGACCCCGCATTAACAGGTGTGCCCAAGGAATTTTTCATTGCCAGCAAAGCCAGCCAAAACCAAAGTTGAGCAGCTCTGTGACTTTGACAGCTGAGAACAGACTGAAGCAATACCTTATTAAAATAATCTTTGAGGTCCTTCCTTACCAGCTCACAGCCATAGCCATGCTAAGGAGAAGCACCTCACCTTCTGCTGAGTTTTCATTCTGGGTCGGGCATAGATGCTACACTATTTTACAGGTCTTGGGTACTGACTGTGCCGCACAACAGCCACTTGACAGTACCTCCTGATTCTTGATGTAATTTTAGTGCCATCTTGAACACATAAAGAACAGACTCACACTCAAATCTAAGACAATTTTCCTTCCCTAAGCTTGCCAGGCCTGAGAAATGTTGAAGAGGAGCTCCTTCTGTCCAGAGCATCCTCTTCTGATATCCATCCAGTGGGGGAAAAAAGCAATATCTCCCTTATGTATCTGCTGTTAATTAATCAGGTTAATGTCCAGTCCCTGTTACTTCCCCTCAGGCTGACGGGCTCGTGGGCACATCCGTGCTCTGCAACGCTTGTCAGAGCTGCCTTGGATGCAGCTCATGTGTTCCTTTTCTCACTTCTCACATGCAGGTCGTGCCTCAATCTAGAACTGTTTAGCTGATTGTACTTTATCCCTCCTGTATTTGAAGGGGTATTTTTGCTCATGCTGACACCACACAATTATGCAAGGCTAAGCAAAACCTTAGCTAAGACTTATAAATACTTAGACAGCTATAGAAAGATGGATAACAGAGTTGCTGTTACAAAAGCTTCTAGGATGATATTCGCAATGTTACTAAAATGGGTTCAAGACCAGACAAATCCAGGCAAGGCCTGAGGCGTGATACATTCTGTGGTTGTTATAAAGCTTAAAACTTACTATTAATACAACTGCATTATTTCCATTAATTTTATTATTATTATTGCTTGACAGCCTTGCTGACCTTGGCCTATCTCTGTCCCCGTGCCTGAGCTCAGTGAAGTCTTGGGTCCGCACAGCTCTTCGTAGCTCTTGTGCCTCTGCCACCACCACCCATGCGTGGGACGAGCCACGTCTCTGTCCCACCACCCAGGCACGGCCACTCACTGGGACTGCGCCGGGGGCAAACTGCTGCAGAGCCCTGGTCAGTCCCATCTGTAAGAGTGGCCAGTGCCTCCCGTCCGGGGCAAAGGCACCGAAAGCACATAGAATACGCGTGTCCAGCTGTGCAGTGTTGTGCAAAGACCTGACAGACTCAGTGCACCTCCACCTCTCCTGTAGGCACGCTGCCCTTCATCGCTGCCCCGCGGTAAGTCATGCAGTGGTTAGGGGAGCTCTTTTTCCAGAGGGCACTTTGAATGGTCTCAGGATCTCTGCTTTGCAAGTCTCTTCCATTACACCAAACTGGTTTGACTCCATTAAGCCCCGGTTAATATAAGTTCCCAGTGGTGGTATTTCTTACCTTGCTTACTGACCCAGGTACAATGATTAGGCAGGTCTGCAAGGACTTGACTGGCAGTAACTGGAGCAGCAGGTAATTTCAGCGGGTTGCTAATAAAACACTGGCTTCAGTGCTCTTCAGAGGTATGGGGAAAAAAATCAAGCTGAGAACTTTTTTGCGTCCAATAAGCTAAATTTCTCTCTCTGCCATGGTGCACCCATTGCCTGAAGATATTTTATTGCAAGGGAGAAAAATGAGAACCCAACAAGGAGATGAACACAGCATGTACTTGTGCCCCACACTGTGCCTTGCTCTGCCAGCTACCCCAGCTGGCTCTGCTAGCTATTTCTGTTATTTCACCTGGCCACAAAATCCATGTATTGCTTAGGACCTATGAAGTCCTTCTGCAGAGAGGACACTCCTAGAACAGTATCTTCACTTTGCAGTTGACTCCAAAACTCATTAGCAAAAAAAGTTGGTTGATGGTTTTCTTTTTTTGGAGTATAACTTTTGTATCCCAGGACTCGCTGCTATAGCTTTACCTTAGAGCAATTACTCACCCCAGACACCTACCTGGCCTGGCCATCCATGCACCTACAGCTACAAACCCTGCTCTGTTCTATGGCGTGCTGTCTTTGGCAGCAGAAATGTCTCCCAAGCACGGTGAAACGACAAACGCCAGCTACATCTGCTACAGGCCAGCCAACTGGTCCCTCCAGTGAGCAGTGATCTTTCCTTCTCTCCACCGCATGTTCATAGAGTACTTGTCCCTTTTTTAGCACCTTTTCCCCTCTGGAATAATTTTGCAGGTAGGACAGCTTTTAGGCATCAGCCACTGGATTTATCCAGATGGCACCGAAGAGTGAGGAGCACCTGGGACATGGTGGTTAAGAGTGTCTGAATCACCCCATGTTTCCAGCGGGTTTGTCTAAGCTGAAATTGCCTCAAAGTGTTCTTGCTGTGAAAAAAATTCCCCTTCTATTGCCTTTTAGCCAAAATCACATAATGAAAATATATTGGAGCCCACATACAAAAAAAAAATCCCTAGAGCTAATATATCTTTAAACGTTTTTATACACTCCTAGTTCCAGGTGGTGATTTATTTCAGACAGTGGGTTGGAGTGGTCACATCCCCTTTCTGCTCCTCCAGCCCTCCAGTTCTGCATGGGACGGATGAAGATCTCGGAGGAAGGATCAGGCGTTCCATTATGGCAAGACACAGACCTGCTGGTTTGCTTCCCAAACACATACATCTTCACGGAGATTTCATGAAAATATCGTTGGCCATGCTGTGGGGCCCCATCAGTGCCTTGACAGATGGCCTTGTGAGCGGCAGTAAGCGCCAGCAGCAAGGCACAGAGTAAATCCCTGGAAGTTAAAAAATCCCAGTCTTTCTGGGATAATTCACGATTTCTGGATGCGGTATTGGAAACACAATAAAAGGTTATATAGTTAATTTCCCACTTTTTACATCCCTTAGTTCAGCAGGTCAGGCTTAGCTGTCACTGAAGTTGTTCTGGTTTATAAAACTGCTTTTATTTTTTAAATCAAAGTTAATACAGCAGACAAACATCACACTTAAACTATGGCATGGCAGAGACAAGACAAAGGGCAGCCATCATTTGTCACTCTAGGAAGCAGCTCCAAAATCCTCCTGTCTTTTAACACCTGTTTAACCTTAATTTTGCTGATTTGCGAGTCATTAATTAAGTACATATGATATACACAGCTACACTGATAGATCTGGAATTTCACAGTCTGGTAGAGTACATAATCTGCATTTACATTACACTGTTGCTAAACCAAATCATTATCTTAACCTACACATCCATATCAAGTTTTAGGAAGTCAAAGCAACTTGTCTCCAACTGTATTTTTCAATTATATACCCTAACATCACTTTTTTACGCAGCCAAAACACATTCCACAGATAGTTACGTCAATAATGTTATTGCCCTAAACCCTAGTAATCAAAAGCAAAAAAAAAAACCACGCCAAAAAAGCCCAAACCACAGACCTTAGCTGTGGGAAGGTCAGCTCGCGCTTTTCCCTGTGTTAAACACTGCAGCCTTGATTCTCCTGATCTCTGGCTTCCAACTTCACATTCCCTTCTTTCCTAACTTCAGAGACACTGCTGAGGCGCGCGGGCTGGCGCGGAGCCCTCCTCTTTGGTGGCGGCTGCGCAGCGACCTGTGGGCGCAGCCTCCGCACTCCGGCACGCTGTCGTCTCCTGCTCAGGCACCTTCTCGCCACCTGCCCAGAACTCAGCCTAGCTCAGGGGTGTGCGCTGCTGCCCGTGCTTTCATGAGCCAGCGTCAGGCATATTTAGTTTCTTGTTTTTTTACTTTAAAATTGGGCAAAAGGCAAGTTTTCTTTAGGACACCTCATTATCGGTTTCTACTGACTGAGATTTTTTCCCTCCATCACCGATAAGCTGTGAAGGAGAGAGCAGAATGAATCACTGACGTACAAGCGCTGACTCTGCACCTGGGTTCTGGTAATTGGAGTAGATCGTAACAACCGTTACAGTACTGAAAAGGAACCAGAGGCAACAAACTCCTGGAGAAGCAGGTGACCGCTGACACCGGTCTAACTGCAGGTGAAGCAGAGGACTGGCCTGGAACGGCCCTGGCTGAGTGGCAGCAGCAGGGTAAGGCACTGGTGCCCGCCGGTGCTGGGCTCCCCTCCCGCTTGCTCCTCGGCTCCGGCACTCGCACCCCGACAAGGGCGCGAAAGGTGTGAGTCTTTTTTTAAAGGGACTTCTATTTGCTACGCAAGATGTGAGGCTTCACACAGTAGACGCTCTTCGTTGTTCCTTTATCGGTTGATGTCAAACAGAGGTAATACTTGATTGCCCCTGCACACAGTAGCCTGAATTCTCTGCCACGCATTTTCTCTTCGGCCTTGATGTGTTTAGTTGTTGACATTTTTCTGCCTATATATCACTCATGTAAGATAAGTAAATTATATAAAAAGCATCCCCCATAAGCGCTGGGCTGTGTATAAATGAAAAGGCTGCTGTGATTTCATGTATGTACTGAATTTGTGAAAAATAGTGAATCAGCAAACCACTGCTATGTTGTTTTCCTAGATCTAGTGGCAAGCTTTAGATTTTGCCTGTCTGGAAAAGAAAGGTATTTCAATGTCTGAAACTACTCATCTGGCTACTGAAATTAACTGTGACAATCAGTCACTGCAAGTACTATTTATCTAAGAAGTCACTCTCTTAAAGCAGTAAATATAAAATTACTGAGAGCTGAAGGCTCTATAGTAAATTTTGACAGACAGGTACTAGAAAATAACTTGCTTTTTTTTTTCTCCTTTTAGCTCTTAGAAGCTTGCAGCCTTTGGCATGCTGGCTAGGGCGGCTGCAATGCGCTCCTCCTTTGAGAAGGTTGCACCAGTTCTCCGCCTGCTTTCACTCTGGGCCTGATCCATGGCTTGGTGAAGATAATGGAAGTCTTTCCAGGGACTTCTGTGGGCTTTAATATCAGTTTTAAGCTAAAGGTCTACACTTTGCAGGAGTTTAGCAGGCACTTCTGGCAATGTAACACCAATGCCAACAGAGGAAGGAAACTGCTTTTTAAAGTGCAGTAAAAACCCTAAAGCGACTTTGATTGGGAATTAGGCTATAGTGCACTGGTGTGGTGCCTTGCTAGAGTACCGTGCCTAGCTAGCACCAGCACTCCTGCATGTGCCTTCTGGACTTGCAGAGGTTTGCGGTCTCCTGATCCCTTGAATGACCTGGCTCGGCCGAGATGACGCAAAACCAGGGTGAAGGGTAGCCCTGGGGAGAAAGAACTTGAAGTGCTTGTGTTAGATGGAGCCCTTGGGCTTGGCCCTCAGAAGAGTGGAGCAAGAGTTAGGAGCAAGTGCTCCTCACCCAGACTGTCAGAGGATGTGACCATCACTGCCTTTCTCACTTGTTTTTCAGAACAGCCCGGAAGGCGGGCGTGCCCCCCCTCCCTATGGGTATCAGCTGCAGGCTGCAGTCCCCTTGCCTGGGGATGAAATTCAAATCTCCCGCAGTGGCTTCAGGCCACTGTTTAAAAACTGGCTGGTCCTCTGCAGAGAGCTGGCCCTGCACAGTTCTCCAGCAGAGGCCGGCGCGCCTCTGGCCTCAGGGAAAATGCTGGGCTTCCAGTGGCAAGCGGCTGGAGCTGCCTCTCGGCAAGCCCAGCCCCAGCACCAGCAGCGCTTTGTGCCGGCGGCCGCTCGGCCACGCACCTACACCAGGTATCGCCCAGCTGACAGTAAAGGGCCTTTCCAAGCTGGGTCCTTGGTGGGACTGTCCCCTGTGGGCACTGTGTCCGTGTACCTGCTGGGGAGACCACACACTGCTGTTGAGGATGATGGGGCGGAGGGGAGGCGGAGTGGGCAAAAAGTTGCCTCTGTTTTAGCTGCCTAATGTCTGCTTGACCTAGTCATGAAGTCTTGGACCTAGCCTCAGTGTCCTTGACCAAGAGCCTCACCCCCTTCTCTGTCCTTCATTGCAGCAAACAGCTGCTGTCCTCACGCCCGGCATCTTCTGCTGCCCGGCTTGGGCTGGCCACCTCGCTGGCTGAGGCTGGACATGCCCAGCAGTGACCCGTGACGTCCCTCTGCTGCTCCCTCCCACTCCTCCAGCACAAAGCTTCGTGTGTGTCATGCTGCTGCTAGTCAATCTCCAGTATGTCACCTTCTCAGTAATATTCGATGATCTCAGTGCATGAAGTCTCTTGCTGGGCCCATTCCACTGTTAGTAACTATGGGTGTGTACCTATCCTCACGCACAAGCTCGGCGTTTCTGTGGCTTTAGGCCCCTTGGTTGATTTCCACCCACTCTGTTGTTGTCTCCATCCCTCCCACTCCTCTCGCCGCTCCCCCGGTACAAGCAGTAACACTGAACCCACAGCTCTTTCTGCCTGCTGGCAGGGGCGGAGCAGCTGAGAAAGCCTGGCTTGCACAGCCTCTGCTGTGCCAAGGCACAAAAAAGCAAGTCAGCATTTCCGACTGCAGCTGCAGGTCTCCCCGGCGAGACGTTTACGCAGGCTAACGCAGCCCGGTCCCGGGAAACAATTCTTCCTGAGCCCTGACATGCGCCGCGCACCGGGGCTCCCAGCAATGCACAAGTAAATTAACGGCTCGCTCGCCGCTTCTTGGCCGCGGTCTACGTAACGTTGGAGCCAGGATCACATTTTTTTACCGTGTGTAGGCCTATCCAGCGGCACCAGCCGCGAGCTTTTCGCTTTTTTCTACGGGTGTAGATAAACTACCTCTCTGTAAGCAGCGGCACCCGAGCTCTTGCAGCCGTAATTAGGGGTGAACTGGGTGTTGACACTCTTCTCAAAAAATACCTTTACCCTTCACTTGCTGTTGTAGAGTACATGCAGAGTTATGTGCTCATAAACCTGATGGAGAGGGAGGGGGGAGCGACTGACTTGAGAGCTGAAAGTTAGCTGCTATCTGATTAATATTTAAAATCAATAAATGGCAGGGGCTTGTCTGCTGTGTGAAGCTAGGCATGAATCTACAGAGTCACCTTTGAGTTTAAACATATTGCACTATGACCAGCGATTCTCCACAATACAGTAGGATTTATTAATAGAAAATATGTCATTATGAGTTTGTCTTTTGTACATGTTAGCAACATGTACAGTGAAACACATTTTTTTTTCTCAATCTATATTGTTATAGTTCTTTTGTGTTATCTGACATAACCATTTATATTTTGGGCTTAAATATGTTATTTGTCAAAATGTACTTTCAGTGTTAATATACCTTTAAAATCATAGTTTATCTTTTAAATATTGAATTCATATTATTTTTTTTCAAATCAATATTGCTCATGTTAGTGCAAATTTGTTAATCTTGAGATAGGTTAACCATTCCTTCCAGACCATAAACAGCATTTAATAAAACAGTGAGATTGATATAGCTCTACACAGCTGAACAAGATTCTAATACGAAGCTTGTTAAAAAAAAAATCCAACATTTTACAGTACATCAATTGCATTTTATACATTTTTTTGGAACAGATTTGTTTCTTCTCTATTTCTGTGTGTGATCTATTACAAGAAAGAAGGGAACAGCAATAGGTAATGATACTTTCCTCAACATTGAAAAGAATGCATCATATATATCTTGCTCAGTATGGCAGCAGTGTTGGATTTCCAAGCCTGGAAAAGAAGCCGGGTAATTCAACACCTTCTCGAAACCCAGTACAGCAAGAGTGAACGTCATCAGTCGGAGCACTTGCTACTACAGAGGAATGGAAACAAAACAACACAAACTAGAGACAAAAGGTATTTTACGCCACTTCATTGATCCAGAATCTCTCACTTGAGCAATGGTCTACATTTGACTCCGAGTAATTCCTAAGCGGAGCTGAAAGGGGGCAAGGTGGGCACTGCAGTAGTTTGAAAAATGCAAATAAATCCAACTTACAATAACCTCCTGTCCTAAGCACTTCTAACAGCATGGCAGATCCCTTCGGCCTGTCAGCCATCCTGCGTCTGGAGACCTGTGCCAGCCTGGTGGTAATCAGGCAGTCAAGAAGAACTTCAAGTTGCGAGTGACATTCTTTATTAAAAAAAAGTTTTTATACTGAAAAGGTGCTTTGTTCAAAATAGCACTGCAAATGTCACTTATTAAAATCAATGTAATAAATAAAATATAAACAACCTGTGTCCAAAACTATGAATAGTATTTTTATCTACCTCTCTATACATCTGGCCCACTCTGCCCCTCCCA
>Ga0065711_1034079_pt1 | contig 24340 bp, 14 predicted proteins | sample Hoacrofraction12_FD_59098 | JGI IMG/M metagenome (GOLD analysis project Ga0065711, IMG submission 59098) | Hoatzin crop microbial communities from Cojedes, Venezuela - Epithelial fraction 12 v2 (version 2) | ecosystem: Host-associated > Birds > Digestive system > Esophagus > Crop | place... | reverse complement strand
GCCCAACTTTCCAGCCTATCCAGGTCACGCTGAATGGCAGCACAGCCTTCTGGTGTATCTACCACACCTCCCAGTTTGGTGTCATCAGCAAACTTGCTGAGGGTACACTCCAACTCTTCATCCAGGTCGTTGATGAAGAAGTTAAACAAGGCTGGGCCCAGTACTGACCCCTGGGGGACACCACTTGTTACCAGCCTCCAACTAGACTCAGCGCCGCTGATGACAACCCTCTGAGTTTTGCCATTCAGCCAGTTCTCTATCCACTTCAGTGGATATCCAGGGTAGCACAGTTTTATCAAACCCTCGTTTATTGCACACCAAGCTGAGCCTCACAGATGCTGAGGGCTAAGAACATGTACATGAAAGTTACTACATGTCAGCTGGCATGACGTAACTTACCGGAGTCATCTGTTAGGGTGTCTAGGCTTTTGAGTTCATGAACTAATGGCTGCAAAGTCTTGCTATCCTAAGAAAAAATAATTAATTAATCATAAGAAAAGCTAAGGCTCTGGACCTATTCCAGCTTCAAATCACCCGATCAGGGATAAAAGCTGGAGTTATTTTGGCTTCTAGAGTTTGATGAGATCAGGAATTAGTCCGTACATGAACAGAATTTGCACTCTTGCTGAATAAATAAATTAAAATGAATGCGAATTGAGAGTTTAAGACACTTTTCAATTTATATTTCTCAGCTATCCTGATATATTCACACATGCGTCTTTCTTACTGCAGCTGCTCATTTGATGATTGCAAATGCCAAATTTATAGTCTTTGCAGTTATTATTGCAGCTGGAATGGAATTTAAGTTTTTTCCCTATGCACACACCAGAGTTTCGTTTATGGTGCAAATAAGTGAAGTTTAAATTGTTAAAAATGATCTAAATAACTAACACATCTTAGCCCACTTCCATCTCATTAAACACAAGACTAACACAGCTACATTGCAGAAGTCTGGCAATGGCAAGTGAGAGTTTTGATTCTGAGGTGGCTGTGGAAATCCACATATTCTTTAAATGAAACATTGAAATCAGACAACAGTACCATTAACAACTTAGCAATGCTTCCCTTGAGTAGCATCCTTGTGGGTTTCAGTGAGACTGTTCACGCAGTCACCTAATATTATCATGAATGGAGGGAAGAATCTGGATCTTAAATTAATTGTCAGTTTGATTAAGTTTTTCATATCCTAAGCCTGGGGGACTGTCAGCACCTTAGCAAATAAGCAATCATAACTAGAAAATTGCATAGGTTTTAAAAAGTAAAATAATAATTTGGAAGTTTTAGTTCAGCTTTGGAAATAGTGAATTCAGTGTCCCATCTCTAGTTAATGATTCATGTCCGTTCATTTGCATTTGAACAAGGAATGCATGTATTCAAGTTCAATAAAAGTTTTCTTACCAAAATACATGATTTACAGTCAGAAATTTTCATGGCAAACTTAACTGAGGTATACTTGTTTCATGACCACTGGCTACAACTTTTAATTTCAATTCTTTCTCTTGATATAGGGAGCACTAGATTCCCGGGAATGACAAAAAAGCCCATATTAAAAAAAAAAGTGGTTCTTAGGATTCATACATCTAAGAAAAAAATAATCGCTGGAAAACCTATTTGTTCTGTACTTGATGTAGTGCCAAAAGCTCTTCTCTGAACATGGGCTTGAGAATTTTCCCAGATACAGTTTGATTCCACTTGCTTCTGTTCTTTATTACCGTGAATCAGCTTAAAAACACATGGTTCGTTTTGAGATTAGCAGTAAGAATTGCGATGGGAACAACATTTGAATCTGCTGGAATTGAGCAGCTAAACATCAACAGTCTTGCCTTTGTGGGAGCAGAATCAACAGAAGATAAGTTCATCACCCAAGCAAAATTGCCCCAGTTCAGTGTCTAACAGCCCGTGAGCAAGTACCTGTGCACCTTGAAAGTGCACACCCTATAAGTGCTGTTTATCCTGTATAATTGAGTGGAAGTTACTCAAAAATTACTGAATTGGAGAATTAACCAGGGACCAGACTCTGCAGCAGTTGCTCAGAACTAATTGTTTATCACTCCGAAATCAGTAGGGATGACAGAGGACAAAACTCCATTTAAAAATTATTTGATTATTATGATAACTTTAAGTTAATTTCATACATATGTTTACTTTTCTAGGCCAATTTAGGCAACAGGCCACAGGCTTTATAGCAATAGGATGGCATTTTAAACACAATAGTCAATAAGTGATATTCAATGCAAGCAAGAAGACTGAGCCAGATAAGATGTTACCGTACTATACTCCAAGAGAAAACTAAAAAACAAGAAGCCTTTAAATTGACTTAACTCTGTATTATTCAGTGTTGACATAACAGTGAGAAAGTAGCTACTGCTCAGTAAATGCTTAGTTTCTTGCATAAGAAACATCCTTGAACACACAAGAGCTTCAATTTAGAGACTCTCAAAACAAGCGATTGTGATTTATGACAGTTTAGTCTGTCTCTAAAACTATATTCAGCTCAGTACCAGAAGATCCCATGGATTGCTGCACCACTTAAACCAATGTTTCCTTTCCTCTAAGACAGTCCTTAAAATATAGAAATATTCTGAACTAGAGCTCAATATTATTTTTGTTTTTGTTGGCAAATCCGGATGCACCAGAAAAGCAGACCAGTAAGAGTATCTGGGAATTTAGGGAGAATTTGATTAGCACTGCACTCTCAGCTCTGAATTAGGAACAGTTATAGATTCAACTTTAACATCCTTGAACCAGAACATTTTTCTTTATAGATTAGATTTATTAGATGTGATAGGAGCTGTTCAGGGAAAAGAGGTGATCAAATAGTGTGTTTTCCTCTAACTCAACGACTAAGGTACATAACTTCCAAATTTCAAACTATTTAAAAAAAGCTACAAATCATTTGACAATTTAACTTTTCTGGACGTCAAGTTCTCCTCTATTCCAATGATTAAAATAAATTCAACAGTGCATCCTCCCTCTGTCAGAAATACATTAGCGAGGACTACACTTAAGCTAGGCCTGAGTTATGGATTTGCAACGTGATATTGAATATCAGTGTGAATTTTTTTGATACTGCACTGGTTTTGGCTGAGATAGAGTTAAATTTCTTAATTTCTACTTCATAGTAGCTAGTACGGGCCTATGTTCTTCACCTGTGATGAAAACAGTGGTGATAATACAGCGATGTTTTAGTTATTGCTCAGCAGTTCTTACACAGGGTTGAGGTCTTTTCTGCTCCCCGGACTGCCCCAGCAGTGACTAGCTGGGGGGGGAACACACACACAGCTGGGACAACTGACCAAAGGGATATCCCATACCATATGATGTTATGCTCAGAGGAAGCTGGAGGGAGAAGCAGGAAGGGGAGGACATTCAGAGTACTGACGTTTGTCTTCCCAAGTAACCATTATGTGTGATGGAGCCCTGATTTCCTGGAAATGGCTGAACACTGCCTGCCAATAGGAAGCAGTGAACAAATTCCATGTTTTGCTTTGCTTGTGCACACAGCTATTACTTTAGCTATGAAACTGTCTTTATCTCAACTCACATGTTTTTCTCAATTTTACACTTCTGATTCTCTCCCCCATTCCCACTGGTGGGGTGTGAGCGAGCAGCTGTATGAGGCTGAGCTGCTGTCTGGCATTAACTGACACCAGATACCAAACAAGATACTCACTCTGTCAGTCAATAGATATATGGGCTCTTTATCCTCTACCCTTCTGTGACAGGATTTTCTTATCTTTGACACATCTTTTTCACGATTTTGTTCAATTTGTCTGCTGGATTCAAGAGATCTAGAGGGAATAAAAGGAAAACAGGGGAATACAGATAACAAACACACAAAAGAGATCTTACAGAAATCAGATTTAACCAACTAAGAAATTGTTGGGAGTCAAGGTATGTGCTATTCCAGAAGCCAATTAAAAAAAAAAAAAGTATTTGGTTATATTTAATGCATTTCTGCTTTAACTTTAAAGGAAGATGGCATGCCACTTGTGGTTCCTTCAGTTTCACCTCCCGCTTCTTTGATTAGAAAGGTTCCCTTTCTTTTCCTCCATAGTTTATCAGTTGCTGTAGGCTGATGCTGACAGCAAGATATTTGTTCAAGAGCAAAAATATTCTGGTGTAGTCCTGTTGGGCTTCACAGAACCATGTTACAATCAGACCTAAGTGCACGTTTCACTACACTGCTGTGATCTTGCTGTATGTCCGGCTGAGGAAAAACATCTTAATTACTTTTGAGTAAACATGATCATAAAGGTAGTTGTAAAATTGCGGTTTTATTGTTTCATGGATGTGTAGCTTAGAAGAATTACTCATCAAGTTTAACTTTTTTTATGGCGTCAGTGAAAGGAACTGTTCAGAAAGAGTTAAGGTAACAGAATATAAGTCTATACAAAAGGGACCTGTTTTTTAAGAAAGTAAAGATGGCTTTCAGTATGCCTATGATTGCCGATGCACCCAATTCATTTTTTATTCAAAATTCCTGAAGAAATTTTAGTTTAAATACTCAGGACGGATACTATTACTTCCTTCTGTTCTATACTGTGAATATCATACTCAAGAGATTCATTATCTCGTTACGGAAGAGGTATACCATCTGAGTGCTACTTGGTGATGTAGGAAACATTTTACAAAAGTTTATGGCTGATCTACACTTACATAAGAAAGGAAATCCATTTAAACTTTCCTCAGAGGAAAAAATGGAAGTACAGAAAATTATTCATCCAATCCTTGCTGAAACACTTCGAAAAGAAAAACTCTAATGACAATATCCTTTCACTCCTTTATACAGAAATGTCAACATAGCGAACAAGAGATCTTGTAGTCATTATCGCAGATCATTCAAGAAAAAAAGAAAAAGACTGAATAAAGCTAAGTGTTTCAATGTCATTGCTTGTATGGATGTTTGGTGGTTTTGTCATACTGTCATACTGTTAGCTTTTATAGCACACTTGTCCTCCACACATTACTTTATACAAGAGGCAAAGAGTATTATGCCACTTTTGCAGTAAGATGAGGAAAGCACAGAGAAGTGATTTGCTCAAGGCTATTTTTCACATCACAAGAAGTGAGGAGATGTGCCCCTATGCTTTCCAAACACTAGCCTTTAGCCAGTACTTTCCCATTGTAACACGTGACTCACTGTATTGTTCTGCTCTATTGTCCAGTTGTTGCTAGTGAAGTCGAATGTGAAACTGCTATTGTCTACAGGGAAAAAAACAAACACAACACCCTAACAAGAACCCGGATTCTTTAAGACATTTTCAAAGGTGTTCCACCTATCATGTTTATGTTGTTTCTTGGCTCCATCTTTGAAATTTCTGAATTTATGGGACTTGTTAAAAGAAACAAATTTTTTCTTCACAACACTTTACTGAGATTAAGTGCTATAGCTTAATTCTACAATGAAGAGCAATTCCTATAGAATTCAGTTGATTTGTTTACGGTCTAACAGGAAGGCTTAGTAAGACCGACTACTGGAGTAGAGCTCACCATTCCAAACCACTGTAACATTCTTTCTAGTAAATTTTGCTTCACTTCACAGAGCTCTTCACTTTTTTTTTTTAATGGAACTTCAGACATTGCATGGTGGGTCAAAGACTACCAGATTTTTTATTATTATTATTATTTATTTACTTTTAAAATGCCTGGAAGACAGCCAGGAACTCTCGGAAATCTTGGGACTACATGTTGAAACCCCTGACCTCACCTCATGACATTCTTGAACCAGGACCTTCCCAAAAAGAAAAGCAAGCATTCTTTTCCTGTGGTGCAGACTGTCATAGATGGCACTGAATAAATATGACTGGTAAATTGTACTGCTGTTGGTAAAAAAAAATACTCTTCTTGGTAGCGCCCAGTTTTATAAGTGCCAATGGTTTTAAACTGCAGTTTAGGGAGGTTCAGGTTTGATATCAGGAAAAACTTTTCCACTGGGAGAACTGTGAAGTCCTGGAACAGATTTCCCAGAGAGTCCATGGAGTTTCATCCTTGGATATTTTTCAAGATTTGGCTAAGCAGAGCCATAGCTGACATGATCTAGTGTTGGCAATGGCCCTGCCTCAAGTGGAAGGCCGAGCTATATGACCTCTATATCTATGATTCCATGAAGAGCAAAATGAATTATTTATTTTCACAGCATGCTTGTATTTGATTTCCTTTAAAATGTCTGAATGTGTTTGTTCTATACAGAGGCAATAATTGAGCACTTCCAGTTCAGAGTGTTGCAATATTTGCTAAACCAGTGTTCCACAAAAAAGTGACTGATTGATTCAGCATTCTTAAAATAACAATGAGGAATATCAATGAAAACAGGAACCATAAATAGTCAATTTTAACAGACTTTAACTTGGGAAGCAAGTCTACTCTCATTGAAGTCTGCATTGTAGTTGTTACTGACTCCACTGCTGGTGCTCAGCAAAAGTGTTAACAACTGAAGATATGCACAGCCACCCTAAATGGCCACACAGGTCACAGAATTTGCCCTCTGAGCCCACTGGGGAAGTATATTTAGTTATTTACTGAGAGCGTAGCTGTGCTGTCTGGTGAATCATTGGCTGGCTTTGGGACGCATGCAACCAAAGCCTTCCATGGAGCAGTGCTTACCGAGGTGAGAGACCTGCGTATATGTGTGGTACTCAACGAGCCGGCTGGAGTAGACTGCAGCTTTGCTTGTGCCAAAGGCATGAGAGCACTCATCTGTTTATTTTAAGAGGATGTAGCTATATTTTTTGATCCTGGCATATGTTGAAACTGTAGTTCTGGTAATGGGGAAATACAGTGTAACTATATGAATTTTTATATGATGATTTTTGAAGTTTATCAAATCTCACTGATAGCCCAATCATACACATCCTGATTCTATCAGCTATGTCTCTAAATTGCCTCAGTTTACATCCTGCTACTATAAAGCCATATCAGGCAGTGTTTATTTGTGGAAACACATCTAAATGGCAATGTTTACTGGTCAGTAACATCACAATTACTTTTCAAAATGCATTTGAAGCTGGTTTGATTGATATTGACCTGCACTTAGTACGTCATTCTTACTAGGCAGACACACAAACAGTGGTTCGACTTAAGATCCTTAAGTCACAGTGCATAACATTTCAAAAAACCCACTACCAAAAGCAACCTTTTTAGTCTAGGCGAAATAATGATTTTAAGCACTGCAGCACTTAAATTTTAGGTCCCTGGCTTGCAGTGAAATGGATTGCAGAGTTGCCTGCAGAATGAGCACTCTTCTGCAGTTCAGCTCATCACAAAGGGTGAAAATTGACAATCTGAAAGTCTTATACAAAAAAACAGGAATCATCTACTAGCTGTAGGTGAACACTGAGAACAAGGATCTAGCTGCATTCGTGTCCATCCTGGTGCTTAGATGTTTGACCTACACCCTAAAGTAATAAAAACAAACAACTGCCAGCAAAATTATGGAAAAATAAATTCTCAGTTATTTCCTATTTGCAGAAAGTTTTTGACTTCAGTTGCAAGGATTATTTTGGCATGAAGCTCTCAATTAATTATGTTTTGTCATATTGGCAACAGCATTGACATCAAAGAATTTAAATGATGTGAAGTAAGAACTGATCAGGGTACATCATTCAATAAAGCACTTAAGCATATGCTTAAGTCTAAATCATTTCAAAACTGCCTATAAAACCCCCATGTAATGTGCTGAGTGGAAATGAACCATCCTAATATCTTAAAGAGTTCACTTTTGGCCTTCTGTCCACAATATAAATTATATTTTATGCAGCTTCTAAATAGGTCAGCTATTTCTATTTTTCAGTCTGTGTGGTTGGATCTATATTTTCCTTTGGCGTTATTCAGGTTAGTCACAAATTTTAGTAATGGAACTGCATTTTTTCATTTAAACAGTCACAAGACAGTTATAGTGACATACCTTAGAGTCCCATGACCCAGAACATGGCGCGCTTTATATTAAACAATATGTAACTGTTCTAGTAAAAAAAGAAAAATGTAAAAAAGAACCTAATATTAATTCTCTTGCAGGCATCGTAAACACTAGGGTACTGTCCAATATACACTTCTTATTTCTGAACATCTCATAATCTAGCTGTACAGTGAATTAGCTGGAATCAAACTACATCTCTACATGATCTAAATAACAAAACATCACAAAATACATACTTCCTCAGACGCTTTTTCTTACCCTTTACCGAAGACTTTAAAGGCATAAAATTTTACAGGGGTTTTCATGCAAACCTATTGACTTTTTTAAACCAAATTTGTAATTCTTTAACTGAGGAACTAGCTCATTTGGACCAAATATGACTAGTTTTTTGATTTCTTCATTGTCCTCACATGTTTAGAAAACCAGTAAACTGAAGAATTACAAGCAAGCTATTCATCTTTCTCTTTGCAGTTTAAAGTAAGCATGCTATCAGGATTTGAGACCAGACAGTCTGTTAAGATTTGGTAATAAATTTTATATTCATGCAATTATTCATTAAAGAGGGAGCAGTCACAAAGAAATAACCACATGGAAGCAGAAGCAGAGCTCAGTCTCCAGCATTTATTTATTTATTGATAATCAAAGGAAGTTGATAGTAAAAGGCATTTTTTTAGTACAGAGATAAACTAAAGTATCTGATAATACGATCAGAGGAATTCTTCTTCAAATGTTGCATTTAGCATGGGATTCAATACTGTAAGCAGCATGACACTGATGCGAGCCAAACTATGTATTCCCTGAAGATCTTTGATTATTTAGTGTTATTTAGTAGTTAGAATCAACATTTTCCAGACAACAGGATTTATTACTCATTCTTTATGACTGTAATTTACTATAACCTTTATTTATTGCAGAACACTTCAGCAGGATTATTATTGTTACTAGAGAAGATCTGAGTTCACAAGGTTTGTGGGTCTGGTTCCCTGGCTTTTGCAGTTATTTAACGTGAGGAGATACAGGTGTGTCCCGCATATGGAAGGTGGGAAGCTCTGAAAGCTTTTTGACAGGTAACAGTATAGGCCTTTTTGAACTCAAAAGGGAACAGTAAGCAAAGACAAGGTCAGATACTAAGCTGTTACTGAATGTGAAAAGAACTCTTTAATGGATTAACTGAATGAAGAGAAAGGAATTAAATGTAATTTAGTGTTGTCATTCACACACTTCTGATTTTGTTATCATGTGTCATCTTTTTCGGAAAATCTCTGTCATCACTAAAGGCAAAACTTTTCCAAATTATACAACTTTCAAGTAAAACGTGTAGTCAAAACCAGTATGTTCATCATGAAAAATGTTATTATTTCCTGAGAATGTTAGAGGCAAAAGATTTTTGCTTTCATCTGCATTTGCCCTGTTGCTAGTGAGCAACAACTTTTCAAGTATGTCTTTCAAAATACACTCCAATCATGTCTCCCCATTCGAGGAACTCATTCAGCAAAAAGGAGAATTCATTAGTCTTTATTTAGATTTCCACTCCACAATTTTCCAAGAGACTGAAACTTAGAAAATGGAAAAAAGTTCACATTAAAATGCAGGTGAAAAGCTGTCTCTCTGCTTTCACTGATGTTATAATACAGATTTCTAAAGCAAGAAAACAGACAAGGGAACAAAATAAGATAAAAGAGAATGTAAAAATAAAAAATTTCTCTTTTGATCAACTTTCATCTTTCAGTGGTAGGTTGTTGGAAATTATTTCTTTGCTTCATTTTTGATTAATTCTTAGAAATCTCGTTCTTAATGAACAGAAAACCAGCACTGGATACCTTCTGCAAAATATTCTTCTTCCTTTGGAAGGTCAAAAATGCCTTATTTAAAATGTCACTGATTTATCAATAAGCAAAACTAGATAATATACCTCCCCACCATTTTTAATGTTCAACACACCACTTCTACAGTACGAAGAAACCTATCCTCGTCTGATATCACAGATGTGAAAGCCAGAATTAAAAGCTAAGGTGTAGAACTGTTTAGAATGGGCCCAAGTACAGAAAAGTTAGGTTGCCATGTAAAATCTAGGGAAATGAAGGACATTGGTTTGTCATTTGATACATTTTTTTCATGTGTGCTGGTGACTTAAAGACTGAAACTACTTATCCTGGGTTTAGTTGTGAAGACTGCAATTTGAAAGGGAAAAGACACATGCACATCTAGTAAGCATAGATTTTATAAATCTTGTTTGTTTTGTTCTTTTCTTCCCTTGTGATGATTTATGTTACTGTTTAATAACACATGAGGGCTAATTAAAGATGTGAAAGTATATGAAATCCAAGAAAACCTGTTAAAACTATTACTACACATGTATCAACATAATTTATACTCTACCCCTCTGGAACAGTTGCTTTAAAATATGGAAAGTATCTCAAAATAGTCTATCCTAATAATTCCTATTTCTACTAATTCAGTGAAGCCGTGAAACCTTGAACATCATCATCAATTATATTGATCCGCACAGCATGTTGTTTCCCTTTTGAAGTCAGGTACCAGTTGCTGAATTCAAGCATATCTGAGAGTTTATCAGTCGTGTGTTTAACATATGCACTAAGATTCTGCTGATTTAAAAAACTTTGAAACTAACTGTATGCATATTCTTTCCTTAATTATTCCACTTTCTCAACCCCCTGTGACCTGTCAATAGCTGCGACCTGAGCAGTATTTGTACTGACAGGAGGTTTAGCCTCCCTGTTATCAAAGTGCTGGTTTTGTGAGGTCCTTGCACTGCAGGTCTGGAGTGGATGCAGAAAGGCTGGCTTGTGCTTCCACCTCAATTTTACACGAGGGTAATTTCCCTGGATGTAGATGCCTACCACTGTGAACAAAATCAAAGTTTCCAGGCTCTAATAAAAGCTTCCTGTGCGAAGACTAGCAAGTTCACTTCAGTGTGAAATTCATCACTTTGTAGGAAGGCAGGGAGTTGAACTGCTTACGTGCCACTGAAGTGTGGTTTAATTCTCATTTGGAGTAATTTTTTTCTGTTTTTAATTTTCATTATTATTTGTATAGTACAGGGTGGGATTTTTTTTGTCTGGTGTTTGGGTTTGGAGGGGATTTAGGAGGGGAAGCAGTTAGGGGGTATTTACCTTTTTTTAATTTTTTTTTTAAATATGTATGCTAATTCTACTTTAATCTTTTTTACTTGCCTTCAATTGTTTCCAGAATAGCTCCATCTTTTTCTATGTTTCTCTTTCATATTCTTGTAGGAGTCATCAAAATACCGTATTTACAATATTGCTCAAGTCACACAGGTGGAAGCATGTGGAGCTTTTGGAAATCTACTGATTCTTTCTAGAATGTGATTCTTCATACAATCACTGAATCATAGAATCACAGAATCACAGAGTCACAGAACCATAGAATAGTTTGCGTTGGAAGGGACTTTTAAAAGCCACCTAGTCCAACTGACCTGCAATGGGCCAGGACATCTTCAACGAGATCAAGTTTCTCAGAGCCCCATCCATCTTGACCTTGAATGTTTCCAGGGATGAGGCATCTACCACCTCTCTGGGTAATCTGTTCCAGTGTTTCACCTCACTCATCATAAAAAATATCTTCCTTATATCCAGTCTAAATCTACCCTCATCTAGTTTTGCTGTCTGTCCTGAAGTCTAGAATACAGAAGACTCAAAGTCAGTCCTGATCTTTCTTCAATATATGGTGATTTTCTTAGCATTATATAATTTGTTTTCTTGCCCTATACATTTACCTTTCTTATCCATTTAGATTTATGATTTCTCTTTTACTAATCAAATTAATACATGATTTAAATTATTAAATTTTCAGTTTACTACAAAACAGATGTGATAAAATCAAAACATGTCTCAGAGAGTTTAATATATAATGTGTCCCTTATGGTAGATTTTAATAATATTACACTTCTTCCAGCTGTTAATCTTTTTTAACTGTGGACAAGAAATTCCACAAGTGACTGTAGAGCTGCATTATGGCATGCAACATGCATTTGAAATCTACATTCACCTTTTTCTAATTTGAAACATTACAAAGAAAAGATGCCATGATGAATGAAGGTGGCAATACAAGTTTCCCAATACAACTTATGCATCGTATGTCACTTCACTTTAATTCAGTATTGGCCAGAGTATAGATAACGAGTGCAATGCTGTTTTCAGGCAGACTTAATTTCTCTACATACTTATCTGAAAGGAAACATTTTTGAGACAAAAATAGAACCTTCATTCTTTCCCCCCAAAAATCTCCACAGTTCAAACAAATGTTTGGACAGAAAAAATATCATGTGACCTCTCACCATGTGATTTTAGAAATAAGTCAACATGGTTTCTGGGAGAAATAACAGCATTGGATTACTTCTCCAGAAGCTTCCTTTTCCCATCCTCACCACCTACCAGATTTGCCCTCTCCATCCAGTCACAGAATCATAGAATCATAGAAAGGTTTGGGCTGGAAGGGACCTTAAGAATCATCTAGTTCTAACCCCCTGACTTCTTTACTAACCAGTTTTTTAGTTTGTAAGGTCGTTGGACTGAGGACGAGGTGGTAGTCTGTGTTTGCACAGTGCCTAGCACATTCCTTGGCTGGGGCTCCAATTATGTTCAGACTTTAGGTTTACATTACCAATAGTCACTGAGTAGCACAAAGAGCATGTGGGAAAAAGTCAGTTGGTTGGATAGGATACATTGTTTGGAATAACAACGTTTAAGTGTACAGGCTTGTAATTCCTTATGCTCAAAGAAATGTCATAAGTGTGGTGACAAAAAGGCAGAAATATACTGTGTATGTACCTGATATTCTTCATTTTCTGCTTTATCATCTCTAGTTATGGCTTTTGGAAATGTTGGTTGTTGACACAGGAGGTGGTAAAAACTAAAAAGACCATATGTTGTAAACGTATTTGAAGCATAAACGCTTACATTTAAAGAGAATTAGCTTTTTCACTAATAGTATGGGCAGTTTTGCTAGCATCTTGGCATAAATGGCCCATCCTGTTGTTTTAGCACATTTTTGAGCTCGGTTACGAAGACAAAGTATGAAAGTGAATTATTTATGAGAATTCATAAGCATCTTTACTGATTTGTTGTTTTTAGAAACTGTATTTGCAACCTTTCCAGAGCAATTGGGCCAGAGGCAGGACTTGGAGGGGGGAGCTTTTTGGATTTGGACAGCCCTGAGTAACAACAGTAAATTTTTTTTTTTTTTCTGTGACACTAGAGGTCAGTAACACAAAACGCAAAATACGTGAAAACAGACCTCCAAGAATACCAAAAAATACTTCCGCAAATAAGATCTATGAAAGCCTCTGATATCATCCAGTAAGGTAGAAGACACACCATTATTTTATTAAAATTTGAAACATTGCTTCGTATTTAGGTGATTAACAGTAAAACATCAGGAAAACAGACTTTTGTGGGTAGAGACTGGACAGTAGAATTTCCTTCTGTCTCAAGTTAATACAAGACAATTAGCGCTAATTAAATTGCATCTGATCCGTTATTTGTTATGGACTTGATCTAGTGCAGATGTCCGAGTGCTAAAATTTTGTGATACTGAAGCCCATATCCTATTTAAAATGAGAACGAGGGGTAAGGGAAAAAATTAAAAGAGATACAAATATTTCTGCACTTTTGAAAAATTAACTAGCAAACAGTATGGGGAGAAGTCTTTTAATTAATACTCTGCTGCAGATAATCAGTTTTACTAAAGACACAGGGAATGAGATAAGGTAATACCCGTTCCTAATGATGAAAATTGAATTTTCTATAGATTTCTTCCTTAAAATGTTCATCAGCTTTGATTTCTGTCCATGACACAGACTCATTTTGATTTAAAGTTTCTCCATCTCATTTCCTCAGTGGTAGCAAGATGAAAAATTGTTCTAGAGATGTCAAGTTATGTTAAAAGAATTTCACATACTTTTCCTGATTTTAGACCGTTACTCAGTTGGTATGCCATGCTTGGATGCAAAATATAGTTTAGCAGAAAACAATAAGCAGTTTGAATTTTGCATCAGTAGTGAGAAGGATGCAAATTTACCAGGTAATTACAGTCCTTTAATCACTGAATCGTTGTTATTTCACTGAAAAGTAGGTGGCAGAGTTTTCATCCAGCTGCATGCAGTATTAGTGCATTACAGAAAATACAGAAATACACAGGACTACAAATACACTGCTTTTACATGATTTACAGCCCTCTATAATTTTTGCATTAAGTAACCTGTCCAACATAGACTATGCACCTTTTTGGTACAATAAAAAAAAATATTCATTATCACTATTTTTACTAAAAAAAGAGGGTGTTTATTTGAACTGTTTGTAAATTATGACTACTTTCATCTAAAAAAATGTTTAGAAAAGAAAAGAAACATTGACCACTGAGAATTTTTAAACAATTTTTTTGCTTTTAGTTAGTTCTGAAAGATGGTTTTTCTCCTGTTCAAAGGAATTTTTTTTTTAGTAAGCAGGAGGGTTGTAGTTCAACAGAAAAGACATTAGTGATTTTCACTTAGTTGTTGACATTGTTTGAATCTGAGTTTACGTAGATATTTTTTCTTTTGGTTCGTCCATTTTATTGCAAAAGCCGTTGTTCACTTCTCTGCTTTTTTCTTTAAACCCTGAATAAAACTGATATTTATTAACTACTCTGAACTTTTCCTAGAAAACCTGATTTTTTTTCAACTTTTTTGGCTGTGTTTAATTTAGGACATTCATATCGCATCTTAAACTGCCATGAAAAGTCCTGTGAAGTGAAGACAGGTCATGGTGCATGAGACCTAAGCAGTCAATCTCTGGGCTGAAAGGAATAAAGCTGATCTGCATGAGGTAAACAACCAGCCCTGTTAGGGCCAAAGCGTAAATCTCAGTGGAAGACCTAGCCCATAAAAGCTATCAAAAAGTGCCACTCTATTAGCTCACCTTAAAGCACAAAGTAATTTATCTTAGCACTGCAGTGACATGAGATAAAGTAATAGCAGAAAGGGGAGGCTCACAGCTCTGTAAATAGATTCTTTCCTGAAAGCCTGTTTACGCAAGGTGAACTGCTGGCCTCTCTGAAAGTGACGGCAGAATTCAACCTTCTCTGTAGTAGGGAAGGGTGTGAAAAATGTTCAATTGTTGTTGAATGCCATGAAGCTGCATTTGTCTCAGGACAGCTTCAGTACCAGCACTTTCAGCATCACTTACATTAGGCTTGGAACTTGTTTCCATGCTGAAATTGCCGCACTTCGTTATGATTAAACGAAGGCAGCTCCCCTCTTCCCTACCTTTGATTCCATTTAATGAAATTTAAGCAAGTGTAGCTTGTTCCCGAGTCAGAAAAAGGAGCAAGGCTCACTAGAATAAGGCACCTTTATGTTGGTTTTGCATCTACATTTTATGTGTATCAGAATACAGAGAGAGTGGAACTGGAAATGGAATTTGACTTTTTGGGTAGAAGATCACGTCTTTCCGCAAAATAGTTATACCAATATAAAAACTGTGATGGTCAGGCTAGACAACAAACAGGAGCATTTAGATGTGTACCTAGCTAGCTGCTAAGCTTAGATCAAGTCTAAAGTGCAAGCTGGCCTTGGTGCATTTGCAAAGAGCTCTGCAGAGGTTTGAATGATGTCACCGGGAGATCTTCAAGTCGGCTAGTCTGTAAAGTCAGTCCTTTTCTCTCCCAGTGACTGGGTGGAAAACATGCTCCAGGAGTGGTGGGAATTTTCAAGGCTACCAAAGGTGTAGTCAATGGTCTGAACTGTCTGCAGCGTGTTCTGGCTGGCGGTGGTTGTGCAGTGCCTTGTGTAAGCTGTCAGCCTTCCCAGGGAGGCAGGGGTCGGAGGAAGGCTAAAGGTCAGTGGAAGTTCAGTAGCAAGGGGAAAGATGCATCGCAGTGCAGACAGCCTGTGCCACCCACTTAGACCTCAAAACAAATCTCCAGTCACGCACTTGTTTGTGGCCAGGTGACTTTTGAGCTAAGGTGAGGCTTTACCCAGCATCACAGAGGCAAAAAAAGGAAAAAGAAAAATTTTTAGTAAAACAATCAGAATATCCATAATTATTACAGGCAGGAAAGAAAAGGTTCTTAGTGGCCCTGTGAGCTGCTCAGACATTATCTAGGATCTACTTAACAAGCCTTACAGATAGAAAATCATATAAACAAAATGACAGTTTCACCTGATAGAAGCATCTGGTTAGGTGGAATCCTGGCTTTATTAAAATTATTAGAAAATTTGCATTTATTAAATTAATTAGAATTTATGTTACAAGTGGAGGTTTCAGTAGTCTTTTATCTAGGACTTTTGCCCTATAACTAATGAAAGAAGGTAACCACAGCAGCAGCTGTTTGGTCAAATATGCCTTTTCAGTTATGCTTGTGCCAAAGAGCATTTGAAACAAAAGAGAATAAGAATGAGAAAACGCAAAGGATGACACAAAAAAGATCAGCTTTTAAGTAAAAAGTTTTGTAATATCCAGCTCACAGCTCTGAAATAGTGACCCAAACATGGGTAAATTATGATTTTTCAATGGTGACAAATTAAGATCAGTGGTGACCTCTCTGGTTGAGAGAGGCAACAGTTCCTAGACTTTTTATGCTGAGTGACTATTAATTGCTTTAGTTTTCTACCTGCAAATTGAGAACTGCTACAGAAGACATAAATGCCTTTGTACCCATTTAGCTCATTTTTACTATTTACCCTAGACAATTTAGAGAGGTGTTGAGATTAGTAACATCTGCAGTAGATATTGAATTAGCATGTGAAAAGCAGGATTCTCTCCTTTTGCTTAATGCAAGACAGCTTGTTAAATGTCAGGATTCCCTAAAGCATGTTTTTGTTGATTCATTTATATTATGACATATTGATACCTTACTATTGAGTTGTTATACATTGTCAGTGCAAACTTAACTAGTGATTTAAAAAGAAAAATCAAATAAAACGCCACATCGGAAAAACTAGCTGAATTTTTCCATTTATTCTTCTCAATTTTTGTTTATCAATCACAGAAGTACAATTGTCACAAAAACCAACAGGCATGTATAGAACCAACAACAAAATGCGAGGCTATGGTTCACATTGTTATGAAGACTTAGACAGGTGAAGGAGTAAATCATAAACATGATTACTGGTATGACCTCTGTTTTCACCTTGAATATCAGACTGACACATTTCCCATTAATTCTGTTGAAAGTCAGAAGCAAAATGCAGAAGACAGATTAAAAAAGATGTTTTAAGGACATATAATGTACCTATTTGAAACTCTGTGTCATGCCAAAACATTGAACTGTGTTATATCTAGCAAAAGAAAAATGAATGCTTTTTATTACAGAAAAATTACCACAGAAAAAGTACACGGGAAGGCAATCGTCTTATCTTTTTCTGATTTTTAAAGTATTAATTTAGCTTATGTTTGCATATATGTAGCTTTTTATGTGAACGTGTATACACAGCTGTAATTCCTACATATACTTCTGTACTTTCTTACAAAACCATATACATACCTGACGAAAAAGTAAAGTTAATGTAAATATTAAGGGACTGCTCTTGTGACAGCAGTTTAAGTACAGAATGTTTTTTGTTATTATTTATAAACTGAGAATAATTTTTTGTTAGAATATGGAATCCCTGTCCCAAGAAACATGTAATAGAAACAGATTTATAAACAGAGCAATGTGCAAAAGAAAATAATTGCAAATTATGAACAACATGGCTGCTGTGAATTCAGGATTTTGGGTTTTTTTTTCAGAAAGAGAAAAAAAAAGGGTAGTATAGGTATAGCAGCTAGGTAGTTTTCCCCACACTGCACTAGTTCTTTCCACACTCATTCTTCCCTTAGGCTACTGCGTGAAAAAGACCATTTAGTGGCTTTGGTGGTGCAGATAATTATACCACAAGAATGGACCACATATAAGTGTTTAACACAGATCTGTAGCAGCAGGAATTCCAAGAACATCTAAAGCTCTGATGAACTTCTTTAGGGACATTTGTCCATATTTGCTCACAAATCATTGAGGAATTTCTCTAGGTATATCCTTAAGACTTAACACAAACCATGGTAAACTTACGTTAGCAATTATAAGACAGTATCAGATCAGGTTTTTATTATAGCTTAGATCTCTAATAGGAACTAGTCTCTTAAAATTCAGTTTTTGCTTAGTGCATTTTAGATGGTTCAGGTAAATCTTTATTTTTTTAGTAAATGTAAAATCAATTAGAGTTGTACGGGTGAGTGTTCAGGAAATGAATGTCCACTTTTTTATTCTGAGGAACATAAAATTTTAATGATGACGAAGATTTTCTTAATACTGGCTGGGTGATTTGACAGAAATTTATGCTGCAAAACACAACAGATTTGGTAGATATGCTAAAACTTTGACCCATATCTTGAAAAGATAAAAAAGTAAGAGGAGCTGAGTGATTCTAGCTTTGTTCTCAGAATGATGACTATCTGGTAATAGCTAGTGATTAATCTATACCATATGATGAAATCAAGGTCAAGATGAGTTATTGTTAAGCATTAATTCAATTCTTAGCATTATGAATGCAGCTATATTTAGCTTGTTCTATAAATATTACCTTACTAACTTTCTTCAGAGCTTTCTGAGATATACATTAGCGGAAAAATTATCGATGTATCAGGGAAGAAATTCTATGGCAGGGAGAAACCTCGTCATTTTTGATATCTTATCATGAGAAAGTAGAAGAAATATATTAATAAAGAACTTTAATGAACTCTTCCTAGACAATCTACCAGTGTATAAACCTCTCTGTGCATGCTGCAGAGAGTATCGGGGCACTAAAAGGACAGTGTCATTAACTGTCCTCTAATTTCACTACTTCTATTACTCGATGAAGTGACAAAAATGCATTCTCCATCTAAATGAGTGAAATTTGCCTTTTTGACCAATAGTTATGCTTAGCTTTTATTACAGAAATGCGTATTAGCTAGGAAGAGCATCTGCTGTGGAGTGATGAATGCACCAAGATATTAGGGAAGCAAAAGACTGGGCAGATGTTTTGTTTCTCAAGAAAGAACACTTCTGCAGTGATTTCACAGTAAAAAACAGTTGGGTTTTTTTATTAAAGGAATTTGCTGAAAACCATTAACAATATACACATTTTTCTTTATTTATGAAGCCATCTGCACTTGCTCTTAAAGTCTAAATTGATAATTTGAAAGCAACAAAGAGCAGAAAAAATGCAATCATGCTTTATAGTCTTAGTAACTCTTAATTATATTGCTACATTACTTAAAGTAAATTCTGAACGCTTTCTATGGCTAATACAAAGACACCATTTTTTTCCCTTTGAAACTCTAAACTAAAACTAATTCAATTCATATAGTAAAGCAAAGACCATAAAACTAAGTAATTAGATGAAAAGTCAGGGACTGATGAGTGATGAATTCTTCCTTGCATTAGTGTCCATTTTGTGGCTTGTAAACTCTTTGCTCTTTCACTACTGTGAATTTATTGCAGCGCTCATGTTTGGTAATCAGGTTTTTGAATATCGTTTCATATATTGATCTTAAATACAAAACAGATATTTAGCACTCAGTGCAATCTTTGAGTTGTTTTTAGATACCAGGATTTTTAAAAACCGGCCACTTCAGCATCTAGTAATAATGGCTCTAAACGCTATTACTTGAATACATTTTTTAATCCTTATCCATTCAGTGAAGCATAAAAGCGAATCTTTGAATTTTGCCAATTATAAAAATTAAAATTGCCTGAAATACTAGAAAAGAAAGCCTGTGTTTGAGACAGAAGTTGACCTTTTCTAACCTCAATATTCTGTTTTCCCGGAAGTTTTCTTAGCATGCTTTCATGAGATAGGGCATCTGGAGGAGGGTTAAGAGGGGGGAGATTCAAATACTAAAGTATATAGTTGTACGTACCTCTCAATGTCGATACATTTTAGAATATTATGTAAGTCTGTCCATCACTTTTTTTATCAGCACAGAATACAGTTTCCGTAAAAGCTGTTTTTCACTGTTGCATGTTGACAAGGAAGCTGACAGACTGAGCTCCTGAACCATCTGTACCATCGTTGCTCTTCCATAAGTTTATTTTGCATACCTTCATGAGAAAAACCTCTCTAACACTAGTTTGTGTCAAAGGCTTTTTACAAAGATTGGACTATGGCACAGATGCTTCAATAAATAACGGATTTTAATTCTCACTCATCTTTGTTGTGATTCTTTGTTGTAGTCAGGTAATTCCTTTACTGTTTTGGGGTTTGTCATAAGAGTGTGTGTCTTTTTGATTCTAAAAGATAAAATGCAATATAGAAGAATATTAATTTGAAACAGAGAGTCTGTGGTGTTTCTTGGCATAGGGCAATCTTTTTGTAATACAGTGATGAAATCATCAGTGTGCTTCAGTGCCAAAATTGATTATTGCCTTCTTGTTTTTATGTCCCTGGCAAATTTCTGGTTTTGCTTTTGTTTTTGGGTTTTGTTTTGATTTGTATTTGTTTGGTTTGGTTTCATTTGGTTTGTTTTTATGCCCCATTTGGAGATTTATTTTGTCTACTGAACATCATATTTTATCTTTATTACAGAACCTCTGGATTTTTCATAGGCATAGGATACAGACAATAGAATATTGAGTCACTCGAATGCAGAAATATCTATTGGCTCGATTAGAGTCCACTCTTGAAACAGTGGATATAATATTGTCTTCTCTCTTTGTGGCAGACAGATGGCACTCTTGCTTTCTATCTAACATACCTCTGAGTATCTCCAGTGAGTCCTTAAACCAGCTAAATATAGCAGTTATCTGAAGGTACTGGTAAACGACTGAATTTCTGTGGCAGAGGCTGTGAAGAACACTTCTCTGAGATCACCCAGACTCTGAGGATCATGAACATGGGAGCTAATCATTTCACCACCTGAGTTTAATGACAGTGTTTGGCCATTCAAAATTAAAATCCCAAGAGACAGATGACAAGCCAGCAGTATTTGTGTCCTCGGAAGTCAGAAGACATACTCGTTTGTGTCCAAGGAGATCATCCCTGAGTATTGCAGAAAATCAAGCAGTAGAGAGTCTCTTTTAGTGGGTCTGAGTCTTACGGTTGCTTTTTCTGTCGTATGCAGTGAAACACAGGGCAAAGCCTCTAGTCACAGTTGTGCATCCAGTCCTCACGGGAGGGAAATTTCTTGCCTTTTTAATCAGAACTTATAGAGGCTATAAATACTGTCATTTAAAGGGTGCTTTGCATTGCAAGAACAGTGCTGTGTGGCTTTTGCTTAAATAAGAATCCTAGTCACGAGTTCATTGTGTGTGGTTGTTAATGAAGTTATAGCCTGTAGTTCCAAAACTGGCCAGAGCCTGGAAACTTGGAACTAGTCCTTTGGTTGTCTCACACCAGAGTTAACTGCTTCTGAACTTTCTCTAACAGAGGCCTTATGCATGAAAAACTGCAAGGGATAGAAGTACCATATCCCATATCTGAGCTGTTTATCCAGCAGATGACCATCATCACGGTTTACAAGGTTTTACTCATAACTCATCTAAAACTCTTTAGCTGAAATTTAAACTGTACAATGCATGACCAAAAAAACAGTTAATTTCTAACTTCTTTGAGACATTTTTTAACAGAGCAAAACATGGAAGATATACTTTACAACCTATCTTCTGTCTTTTCTGTACAGAACAAATACACTTTACGCATCCCTGAATTTCCCATTTGTTTTCTGTCTTTTCTGAAATACTGTATCTGAAGTCTTTCTATCTCTAATAGGAGAGACTGTTTGTGTAAAAAAAATTGATCATTGCAAACTTACAATCAGATTGTGATCTATGAACACATATCTGAACTTTATATACAAGCACGGTACTTCTCTGTCTACATTCAGTAGAAACTACATGTATACACATTGGGAAGCCCTCTGCTTTCCTCCTTGCATATTTGCATCCATGCATTTTTCCAAGATGGTTTTCTGTTTCTTTAAGAACTCTAGAAAATTTTCACTGTCCTCCAAAATGTATTTATGTATGATCATCTGGAAACTTAAATATACATATTACTTGTCTCTTCTACAAAATTATGGATTAAATGTATGCTAGAGACCTAGTAAAGGCCACTGCAGAATCTCCAGATAATAGTTAATCCAGTTAATTGATGAATTATTGAAGGATACTCTCTGAGCAGAGATTTCCAGACCTGTTGATATATAACCATCTTTTCCCCAGATTCCTTACAAGAATGTTGCCAAAACTCTGACCCAGCACGGAATAAATATCATCTACTATCTCTCTTGTATCTCTGAGCACTATTTCCTCATACAGAGCAAACTGTCATGTCACTGTATTGTCTGACATGATTTGCTCTTTAGAGATCCATGTTATTACTTACCAGTTTCTTTTAGGTGTTTTCTAATACACTGTTTATTTATCTCTGTATTACTTCAGGATAAGAAGTTATACTGATTGATCTGTAATCCTCTTGGTTATACTTTTAAAATCAATCACTGTGTTCACTATTTTCTAGGCTTCTGAAACCTCATTCATGGTCTAGGAACTTCCAAACCAACCGTTAAAATCCCAGTGATCCATTCATTGTGTTTTATTAGTGCTTACACAGTTTAACCAGGAAGGGAACCAAACCACAGTTGTTAGAGCACCCTTAGCAAAGACTTTGGTGGGATTTCACAAGAAAAGAAGTAAATGGCTGAGCTAAGAAGAGCGGGTGTGCGTTTTGCTTTCTTCTCTGTCCCATTTCTTCAACAAAGTAAACTAAATCAAAGCAGTAAAACCTTTTGTTTCTCCATAAAATCTGCTCATGTTGTAAGCACAGCATTTTAAAGTCAGTTTTCAGGCTGACATCACAGTGGAAATTAAAAATATATCTTTCATACAGGGAAATTCTTATAAAGAAGGCACTCTCTTGCCAGAACTTCATAATGAATGCTGATATTTTAAGAGGTTGGTAAGGTTATTGTGTGTCTTGGAATTAGTTCATCGTAAATCAGATTAGATCAGGTAATGTATATGATATATATAGAACATAACATATGCATTAATGAGTGCAAAATAACCACAAGAAAGCATGTTACCAGCCTTATGATGAAATTCTGTCATAAATTGTAAAAAACACTGCATTCTGTTTCTAGGCTATTAGAGAATATTACCTATTCCAATAATGTATATAATGAAAAAAGATTTGATGTGTGATTTATGCTTACCATTAGCCTTTTTCATTTTACCACTGTAAACTTTTCAAGGTGCCTTATTCTTTGCCAGGATTTCAGTATGTTACTTAAATGAGTAAAAAATAATACAAGTTACATGATTTTTAAAATTTTTTTTAGTATTCTATTTGGAAAATAAGACAAAAGGCAGAGATTATTTCATGTGTGTATTTAAAGGCAAGTTTTTGACTGGTCAGCTTTATAGAGCAGCTGCATACACGCCTGACAGGTGCATATCTTCCACTAAAATTCCACTGGGCATTGAGATTGGAATTTTCCAGACACCACAACAAGCTCTGTAGCATTCGCAGCATAATGAAATTAAGCGACCTTTGCTATTTGCACTCTCGATGTGGAGCACACCTGGGACTTCTATGATTGAACAGGCACCGCTGAGGAACCACTTTTGCTGTTACAGCATTGAGTCTGGAACAGTGGCTGTAATGACTGTGAAGCTGCTTCAGAACCTCAGCAAGAACTGTGAGATGATTTCTACTCCTTCTTCCAAACCCTGATGAAAAGCCCGTTGCCAAGCTGAGTCTTGCATCACGTTGCCTTCTAATTACTTAATGCTTCATTAAATAATTGAAGGATCTTGATTTTTTTCCTTCTGAAGCCTTTTGGAGCTTCTAAGAGGTTTCTTTATTAGTGCTCGGGAGCAGATGCTGTCAGGCATAGCTTTGACAAGAGCCCATGCCCTTCAATATGGCAATACATGGCCTTCAATAGCAATACCAGGACCAGACATGAAAAACAAAGCAAACAAAAGCAGACCCAGCAAAGAAATAACAACAAAATAACCTGAGGATTTAATTTTTAGGCATCAGAAGAACAGAATCTAGGAAAAGGAGTACTTTTCTCAGCTTGTATAGTTCCTTCTCTCTAAACGTTTCCAGGCTGCACTAATCCTTGCCTTCCACCATAAGAAGTTCTTCAGGGTCTGGATGTAATCTGTGGTTTGTTTCAAAGGGATTAGAGTGGTTTACATGGAAAAAGTTTCTATCTGAATAAGAAAATATAGTGAAAGGCTGTCACATAGCAAGTGATCAGAAAGATGACTTCCACATCAGATCTTAAGTAGGACATAGTCCCAAGGAAATACTTTTGAAACTGTCTGAAACTGAAAATATCTGTTAACATTCACAGAATCACAGAATCACAGAATAGTAGGGGTTGGAAGGGACCTCTGTGGGTCATCTAGTCCAACCCCCCTGCCGAAGCAGGG
>Ga0065711_1004384_pt1 | contig 24342 bp, 20 predicted proteins | sample Hoacrofraction12_FD_59098 | JGI IMG/M metagenome (GOLD analysis project Ga0065711, IMG submission 59098) | Hoatzin crop microbial communities from Cojedes, Venezuela - Epithelial fraction 12 v2 (version 2) | ecosystem: Host-associated > Birds > Digestive system > Esophagus > Crop | place... | reverse complement strand
TTTAAGCGATGAGCTTTATTTACAAGACAACATTAACTATTTGGATTTCCCAGCTCCAAAATTCCTTGCAGGCATTCTGAATATATTAGGTTTTTCTCTTTTAAATTCTATTTTTAAAGTTAGAAACGCCAGGTCTGACACAGGTGGGGACTTTGCTGCTTTTTCACGCTGTGCTTTCAGGTAGGCAGAAACGCAAGCTACTCCTAAAACACCGGGATCAGGACATCATCTTTTCCCCAGCAACATCTGGAATATTAACAGACTGGAGCGGGATTGGAGTTGCGTTGGCTGAACCAATCTCCGGCAGGAGCCTCCCCCCGCTCGCAAGCAGGGAAAAGCGGCTGCGAACGTGAGGAGCGGCAGACGCACTCGCCGCTGCATGACTCCAGCTTCGTGCCTGCACTTCTGCATTGATTTATGGGGCAGCTCATTTCCAGACCCACCTCCTTCAGGAGGAGGAACTTCAGCTCGACGTGAATAATAGGGTCCTATATCTCTTAAAGCAGTCGTTGCTTCTTTCCGGGGTGGGGAGGGGGGGAATTATGGTGAAGAGAAATATATCTCCTCCCTTTGGATGGGTCTGGAAATGAACTGCAGAGCCAGAGAGCTGGTGCATTCTGCAAAAAAAAATAAAAAAATAAAAAAAAATGTAAAGCCCAGAACCCAAAACACAGCTCGAGACGACGAGGAGGAGATCCCGTAACCCACTCCCGTTGTTCAAGTCGCACAATAGCAGACACGCACGCCTTCCGCCCATTCAATCTCTCCCTTACATCTATATATCTATACACACATGCCCCACAAAGGCATATTTTCTACGTTAAGCCTATGGATTACTGGCTCAGGCCTTTACAAAAAAAAAAACCAAAAAAAAAAACTGTTGCCAAGGCAACGAGCCAGGGGTTGCTATGGCATCTTGGAGCCGAGCAGCTGGGCCAATCCCCGCTCCCTGCGAGCTGGGAAGGCGCAAAGCCTCTAAATTTAATGTCAGTGCGGAGAGGAAGGGAAGCTGTTGAGGCATGCATGATGCTGAGCGTGCGCTTGCTAAATGCGGACAACATGGCCCCCATGATTAGGACCAGCACACTAATGAATATTCATTGGGCTGATTAAAGCAAAGTCAATTAACTACTTGACTGCTTGATTTTTTGCTGGATTTTAGTCGTCTCTTTTAACCATTTTGCCACTGGGGATGCTCTTGTTCTCCCCTTCATCTCCCTCTTTCCTCCTCTATATTTCCCTACACTGGCAATTAGGGTTTAGATTTTTTTTTTCTTGTCTTTATGCTTTTTGGTGACAATAACCCATCCTACTCAGATTTTACAGCTTACATCATTTTGTCAGTAAATCATGTTCTTCTAGGGTCAGTGTCTTCTGCTACAGTTGTAGGTAAGCCAGAAGGTCACAGATTTCCATCAAATTTTTAAACCTCACATGTGCTTTAATTCCAAATCCACGGCTAAGCAATAATGCTGATTTTCTACTTCACAGTGGGATTCTCCCCCATCACCACAGCCCTTTGTTTTATAACACAGAGAGTTGCTGTGAGCCAGGTCAAGGGCTGCAGAGTATTTTTTATTCTGATTTGTTAGATCAGGATTCCTTCAGACAGACAACTGAGACCGAATGTTCTAAGAAACCTAAAGGGATCCTAAAATAAAACAACAATTCATTAAAAATGGTTTTCAATTTAGAGAGACGTCTTTCTCCCAGTGCAGTAGTGATGTAATAAGACTGCAAAGAGGACTGCATATTTTATAAAGATCATTTTTCAGAATGTGCCTGCAAACTAAAACATGTGATTAAATTAAAAATAAATGAAAAATTGTTGGCCAAAAAAAAAATCTACATTTGTGAATTCAGCCCTTACAACCTAACTGGGGAAAATACATTCATTTTCATCATGTTCTTCAGCTTGTTTTGAAAACTCTCTCTCAGGTTCTTGTATTATGTATACAGAACTGTGTCAGAGAAAGATGCATTTACATGATAGTTACGACTCTCCTGGAGGGGAGTTATTAATAGTTGTAAGTAATATACCTGATGGGTAAAGAGGAAAACCGAACATAATCCAGCGTTTGGGCTCATGTCTTTGTCAGCAAGTGAAGGAAAAAGGTGCAGAAAAAGGCAGAGTCTACAGCAGGGTAGGGACACGCTGACTTCCAATATTGTGCGTACAATTCAGCTACTTGCAAGCAAAAAGGGGAGCAAAAAGTAGCAAAAGAGGAATTAAATGAGACAGAGCACAACGGAGAGGGAAAGTCTGCATTATTTTTAACTGTACTCTAAAAAATAGTTAATTTCCATTACACAGACTCCATGTACATACAGGTTTCTGTGTTATTTTGCCAGATAATTCACGTGTTTATGTGTCTTTATACATATATAGTCATAAAAACAGAAAGCTGCTTTTCCAGCACGTCACTAAAATGTGGAAAACAGGGAATTACAATGCTTTCCGATACAAGTTGTGTTCTGGGAGCACTCCAAGTAATTTCTCTGCAAACTCACTGCGTGTACATCATCCCCCTATGAATGCCGTTACCCCAACTTTTAATCTTTTCTTTTGCAACAAAACTAAAATTTAGCGCCTGTTTGGACTCTGCGAGTTGTTTGGGTTTCGCCCCGTGCCAGCTAACGCTGCGGACAGGATGCAATCGCCGGCATGATTCGGCGTGCGCGCTCCCGGACTGCCGAGCTGCCGCCCTGCTCTGCAGGGCTTTACGTTTCTGCCATCAAAATCAGGAATCTGCATAGCAACACTGAGCTCCGCAGGGTAACACCTTGCACCGACCCGCATCGGAAGAAAAACCACAACAAATTATTACCTATTCCTGAATTAAGAAAACAGCAAAAGAAAAGGAAGGGGAAAGCGTTAAGCTGCCACATTTAATACAGAAAACATATATTGGCGGCTCTTTTTCAAAATAATACATTTTCATCCATGTGCATGAAATCTCTTCACAGGGGGCAATATGCAAGCGTAGACATACATACACAAAGAGAAGTAGAATAATTCTGTTCTTACAAAAAATTTCGAGAATTGGATTCAAATTCTAACTGGGTCACAAACGAAATGCAGTCGGCAACCTACAGTACAGGGGAAAAAAAAAGAAAAAAAAAAGACAAAAACCCACCCCGGTGCCATGCAACTCAGCAGTCTGCAACTCCTGGTCGGGAGAGGTCACGGCATGAGCCAGGCAGGGTGTCGCAGGTCGGGATTAAGATGCATTAACAAATTCGTACAGAAGAAGCTTGCCCAGCACCTGCCCACAATTTGCCAGTTCTCTTCGTCTCCCTTCCATGTGAATCAAATTCTCTTTTTCTACTTGGAGAAGGATTTTTTTTCTTAAAAAAATATTGTTATTCTGCCTAAAATTTGCATCCCTGAGCTGTGAAAAAGCGTTTTAGCTCAAAACCTACACAAGAGTAAGAACTACATAATTATTATATTTATGTGGTGAATGATACTGAGATAAAAAATGCTCAAAGACATGTGCACATGCACACACACACAAGCAGATAAATGACAGTACACAGCATCTATCCTGGCTCTAAGATCTATGGCAAATTCTATACACGATTAAAAAAAAAGCACCACCACAAAAATACAAACCCGGAATCTACATCTGCACAAAGGAAAATATTCTGACCGCAAACCTGTCGCAGGAGCAGTAAATTCAGGGTTAAGTCTCTGCATTTCTGTCTGATACTCTCAGCCTTTCATCATGTCTCTATGAATTTTTATTCCTGCACTCTGGGGTAAATTAAGGCTGATGGTGTCAATATGGAGTTTCGAGCCCTATTTTGACATTTCTTACGTTTCGCCTGTTTAATTCAGACCCTTTAAGTTTGATTTTTCAACAATTTAGGAGGAGGGCTTGGGGTTTTCTAATCCGCTTTTGAAATGCCATCTTTTCCAGGAGGCTATTTCCCACCAAACTCCCCCCCAAAGTCATCCTGCGCATGTTGTGTCAAGGCAGTGGCCATTTTCCCAGGCAGAAGAAATTCCCCGTCGTTCCCTTTCTAGCGAGCCGATGGCTGATTAACCCCCTCCGAATCGCCCAGAGCGGAAGCACCCCAAAGCTGCAGAGATCCTCAACTTTAGCATCTATCTGCTCTTGGAAAACAAACCCCCAAAACCCTTCAGGAAAAGCCTGACGCTTTGGAGATTAAAAACGTGATGTGGCTGGGATTAAAGCGAAACACGTTTGCAGACCTCGCAATGCTAACCAACCAGAAGAGTTATCTAATACGCGATACATGCGATTGCTTGAATAATATTACAGTAGACGCCGCGTCCCTTCCTGCCTGCATGCATGCCCCTCCATGCACGCACACACATGGTATTTCTAATAGGATCTCTTCTCCCCTCTCTCTCTCTCCCCCGCTTTCACAATCTGTCGCTCTCCAATCTGCCCACTCTGCTCTATTTTCCCATCCAATATTCCCCCTCTAACACCTTCCCCTCCTCTTCAGCCCCCATCCTTGCTCCCTCCATCTTCCCCCTCCTCCAGGCTCTGCTATCGGCCACCTTAGCCCCGGTGCTGAGTTTTTGGTCTGTGGACATTCAAAGTGGTTAGCAGACCGGCTACAAAAAAGGATAAGAAAAAGCAATGTTCCCCCCTACTACTAGCACTTAAATAATAAGGTAACTAACTAGCTCCTCTAATAGTTTGGTGCCTAAAAATCAATTTTTCACAGCGATGGACTACATTGTTAATACCCGGTCTTACTTGGTGCTATTTTATCAGAAACTTTACAAACAAGTTTACTGTCGCTATCTCTGCTTTATGGAGAAGAAAGAGCAGAGGGAGGAGAAAGGCTCGGTCAGAGCTCCCCAGCAGGCTGGTAGCATAGCCTGAAATAAATTAGGTCTCCTGGGTTCCAGTCCAGTGCTGTAGCCATTAGTCTCTGACTACGAAACAAATGCAGAGAGGCCAGAAAATGCGTAAATTGAAGGAACACTTCAGCATTCCTTGTAGCCTGTAGAATAATTGCTAGATGCAGATGTAGCTAGAGATGCCTGAGGCTTTGGTGATCCCAGGGATATATTTGCAAGATCTGGCTTTTCCTCCAGACCATCCTGCTGCTCTTCTGTGTTGTAGGAACTCTGGCTGCAATTTGGCCCCTACTTGGGAAGTACAGGACACAACCACATCTAAGCAGAGCAACTCATTTAAGGAGTTCAGAGGAAGCATTCAGGCTTTATCTAGGCCTGGCAGGATTATGAAAATAACTATTTAATTTCCCAGAAGAGAACAAGCTTGCAGCCAGCTTAAGTGTGCCTACACATGGACACATACATGCACACACAGGAACACGTTAAAATCTCCACCACGGTACTCAAGCAGGGGGAGAAATGGGTTTTATGCAGTGCATAAGACAGTAACAGCTCTCACAAAGAGGGGAGAAAGACACGTAAACTTACACTCTTTTAACTTACAGGTCTCCCTTGTGGGTGGCCCTTGCTTGCTGCCGTGCTGCACAGCTCACAGGGATGAGGACAGCACCGACCCCGCAGAGCGGTGGGCATGGCAGCAGCATCGAGTCCCTGCATGGAACAGGGAGATGCACAGCAAGGGCTGATCTAGGATCTAGCGGCATAAGGATCTCTGAAGACTATGATGTTCTGCTCCCCTTCCCAAAAGGTAAAAGAACCTACATCTAGGAAAATGAACTCTGCCATGTACAGAGAGCATTAAAACCAGTAAGAAACTGATGCCATTCCCACAGACCAAACACTGCATTTAAGAGTAGTTTTAAAGAGGGAAAATACTCCAAAGCTCCTTAAAAGTCCAGAAAGCTGAGAGTTAAGTCCTTGTCCCCATTCTAAATCCACATCTGCTCCACATTATATTTAGAGAGAGTAAAACACAGGGTAGCTGGTATCATGGACTGCTGCAACGCAACGGCTGCATTACACGGCAAGAGTCGGGGAGGGACTCACAGCTGACAGAGACAGACCTGCGCACCGCAGAACGAGGAGCTGCTCTGAAAGAGATGTTCTCCAGAAAGCTCCAGATGTGGAGCACGGTTGTGATGATGTTTACTGGAGGAACCTCAGCAATTAAAGCCTTTCCCCCACTTGCAACTTCACTTCAGCACCTGCAGATCAGGCTCCCCTGTACAAGAGAGACGTCGACACGTTGGTGAGAGTTCAGTGAAGAATCACGAGGATGATGAAGGGACCAGAGCATCTCACATGTGAGGAAAGGCTGAGAGAGGTGGGACTGTTCATCCTGGAGAACAGGAGGCTCAGGAGGGTATAAATGCCTGAAGAGACAGTGCAAACAGCATAGAGCCAGGCTCTTCCCAGTGGTGCCCAGAGCCAGGAGAAGAGGCATTGGGCACAAACTGAAACACGGTACGGTCTGTCTGAACAACAGGAAATGTTTTTTAACTGTGAGGGTGACAAAGCACTGGTACAGGTTGCCCAGGCATGTTGTGGAGTCACCATCTTCGGAGACACTAAAAAAATGTCTGGACATGGTCCTAGACAACTGATTCTAGGTGGCCCTGCTTGACCAGGGCTGGAGGTCATCTGGTCCAGCTGAGGTGCCTTCCAACCTCAGCCATTCTGTGATTCTATGAAATATGGGGGTTTTTTAAAAAAAATTAATCTTATTTATGAAATTTCAAATAAACATTTTTGATGCACACTTTTGCAGTATGGCTTTTTTAAACCATTTCTTTATTACAAAGGCAAAAAACAGCTTTCTCAATCTTCAAAATTTCTACTAAGACAGCTACTCAGATATCCTCTCAATAGCAGTGCGGATGACTGTGAGGAACCTGAACAATCAGATCACCCGGGGACATTCCCTGTTCAAAACTTTGAGGATCAAGTCTACAGCAAAGATTTCTGTGCATGTGCAGGCTTCCTTACCAACAGGATGGCCTTCTTGCCTTGGGCAAGTAGAGCTTTTTAGAAGGAATCCAAGAAGAAATCATCCATGATAAAGGCATGAAATGTCACAGCATTTTTTAAAAGGGCTCCAAAGCTGAACCCAAGGACTCCAGACTTGTAAATATGACTTGCATAGCTAGCAAAAAAATATTTGCAATTCTATGTACACACACAAATTTCGAAGATCTGTGGTGGATTTGAGAGGTGTGACTAATTCACGCAATACAAAGGTGACACCGTTGTGACACAACACTTGCATCTCTAAAAAGCTTCTGGCCACTCCCTCTCTAAAAGCTCTTAAAGAAACTGAACTATCATGACATAAGAGGGAACATCCCCTTCTAGATTCTTAACTGGTTGCAACATGGGAAGTCAAAGACAGGGAGAAAAAGCTTTCAGGTTGGTGAAGTTGCCAGTAGATTTTCCCAAGCATCTTGGGGCTCTTCTTGCTCAAGTGACCCGGAAAAGGTCACAAACAGCAGCACAACAAAATCTGCGGCTGATGAAAAGCTATTTGAGAACCATCCTCTCTAAAAACGTAGTTGTTACTGTTTTCTAAAAGATCTCCCTATACCTGATGACAGAAAAATTAAACAGTGTCAATAAGCAGAGATACAGAAAAAAAAGAATAGCTGTATTTGTCAGGAGGCCACCCCACTGTTGGACAGAGTCTGCTGGACCAGGCAAACACTCACTGTACCTCTTTGGTAACCTGCATACTTTGCATATCCCATTTGGTTGTTTCAGAACTTTTGCACCCCTGCAAGAGCACAAAGATCATGTCACATGTGACAACCAACGTCTTCACTTCTAACTTCGAATCAACAGTCAGTGTCCCACTAGATTTTACTGGTATCGTCTCTCTACAGGATTCTCAGTAATGAATATTGTAGTCATCTGGATTTCTGATTGCGTGGTGGATGGCACTTCTCCAACGCAAGGTGAATGGAATGTTCATCCAAGAGCAGAACTGAGTTCAGCTTTGACTCCAGATGTCTGCTGGACAGCCATTAAACATGTTGCTGACAAGTTGGAGGCTAACAAAAATGCAAGTATGGAAGGATTTTCTTGGTTGTCCTGCATATGTTGTGCCCTTTCGCATCTCTGTTCTTGTGATTGATGAAACTACTCTCCAAAATGATGATGTACTGTACAGCTGAGTCAGTTTTATCTTACAAATCTGTACAACTTCTGCATGCACATGGTCAGGTGCTAAGAGCAGTCTGCCCAGAGATGGTGAGAAGAATACTTTCCTCAGACCTATCTGAAAAATCCGCACTCCAGGACATCCTGAGTAGGGGTTTCCAAACCCCTTGAAACAGGCAAAACCAAAAAATTTTCCTGCATGAGAGAAGTGACACTTGGAAAACGTATACTGGGGAAGGACAGAAAGAGGAGCTCTTTGAAACCAACTTGAAACCAATTCCTACTCTCTTGGGCTTGGTTCTGAGTGACACAATTTCCTGTGCTAATACAAACATGTTTGAAAATCAGGCTAGGGAGAGTCAAAAGCAGCGCCTCCGGCTTTAAGTAAGGACACAGTCTTCTTTGTAGTTCCTGTTGTGCGTGTGGATGTCTTAAAAAACAGAAGACTTCATGTCCCGCTACCCTGTCCCAACGGTGGGTGCAAGAGGCTGTGCGTTGTCTCACTCAATACTGCAGCCAACAAGACACCAAGACCCATCCAAATCCTCCACGTCTCCGTGCATAGGTTGCCCAGGTGGCCACCCCAGCTCCAAGGAAGCCCCAAGATGCACCACAAATCAAGTGTTTCAACTTGCGCAGACTTCTCAGAATCAGCGTAGTCCATCCCTATGCCCCTCCACCCGTGCCAAGCGTCCGTCCTTTGATTTCACCCACCAAATGCTTTGTGCTGCTTGGCGCTTGCAGAACACGAAGCCACCCCTGCGCTGAGCCAACCCCTTTCAACAAGTGCAACTGGGAGGCAGAAGCAGCACGCCAGTGCACTGGTGCAAACTCGCCACGGCCCCAGCAGAGCCGCGAGCACGCACGTCACCTCTCCAGGAACTTGTTTGTATTCTTGGGAGAATGTTGAAAAATATCTCTGACCCCCAAACATTTACCTTTTGATCGGAGGTTTCCAATGTTGCTGTAGTGTATTAAAGCTGAGATGCTCATAAAAAAACCCTTTGTGTCAACATAGTAAATGACTCTAATTAGGCTGGTGGTGCAATGAAAATGCTTAATTCATTCTGATGAGGCAGAAGGAAGAGCTAAAATGTTTATAGACAATGGGTGAACAGGGAGATATAATGCTGAGTGCCAGCTTTAAATGCAAATTACCGCAGAAATCTTTCCCTCTCCACCATCCCATTCCTCCCCCTTCCTCTCTCTCTCTGTCGCCACCACCACACTGTAATCTCCTAGTGTAGTAATTAGAAGTGAAAGGAGCCACATAGAGGGGCCTCTAAAGGCAACACTAAAGAGAATTACAGAAAAAAAATACCTGCCTTTAATAGAAGACAGCACCATTTCCCAAAGTGCATCCCCATTGCAGCACTTAGCATGGTGGTGGGGTCAGAGAGGTGATAATCTGGAGGGGTATTACTGAAATGGTATGTAAATTTGTTGCGTTCCTCTCCCTCCCCATCTGAACCTGGCTTCCTCTGTAGTGTCTGTTCACAGGCCTGGGGCCACTTCGCCGTTCGGAAGAAGGCCAGGCCAGCACCAGCAAGCAAATGTTTTGGGGAAGGCAACTCTCGTGGTGTCCCTTCCCCTCACCAGAAGTACAGAGCTGCAAGTGGACGAGAATTGGAAGCTTGAAAAAAACTCATCCTGGAACTTACCAAGAGAGAATGAACATGGAAGCCTTACAAGGTCATTCTCAGAAATGTTTCTCATCCCACCTGCAGCATCTCAGCTTCTTTTAGAAGAGAAATTATACATTTGGTGAGCAAGAAGAGGTGAGAGAATGGAAGAAGACAAAAAAGGAGGGAGAGAAGGTAGCCAGTGTTTGGTTTGCATATAGGGTAAGATACATTTTTCTTCACTTGTTCGCATTTGAAACTGCTGGAATAGCATTTCTTCACTTAAACTCCCAAGGGAAAAGCTCCTGCTGCCAACTTGACAGTGCCTCAACGTTTTAGGATCTCCAGCATCAGCATGGACACAGCAGTGCACAGATGTGCCTTGGAGTTTCACATCTGGGAGTCTGAGCTAAAATTGGGTTTTGTTTCACCTTCTGTGAATCCGGTGCTCTCAGTCCTGCTGCAGCATCAAAACAAACCCCCTTTTCCTTCCCGCGCACGAGCACGCAAATCACCCCCGTGCAGCGGAAGGTCAGAACAGGAGACCAGAAAATCTGTCAGTCCCAGACTACAAGCCAAATGAACTCCTAGTAGAAAAATGCTGAAATTAGCTTCTGGATTGAAATCCTTCAAACAACTGTATTTTCTTTCCTCCTTGCAGCAGCAGTTGAGTCTCAAGCTTGAGAAGAACAGGCAGCTGAGCGTGCCCCAATGCCCACAAGTGGGATAAGGCAGCCCTGGACCGGGAGCTGACCGGGGCAGGGGAAAGCAGCAGATATTAAGGAGCATTTCAGTAGGCTCTATGAATTTTTATCATCTTTCCACTCTAACACGGTTGTATTGTCGGTGGACAAGGTCATGCTCACTCTGGGCACATCGTTTAACACCTTGCTCATCTTTTTAGGCAAGCCTGGTGATGTGCCCTGCCCTTTTCTGCAGGTGGCCTGAGCACAGCAGCCACTCCGGGCTGGTTTTTACTTGATGGATTTAGCACCCTTTCGGAAAGCTGCAGGAGGCTGAGGTGTGCTGCTGGAGGTCAGCGGTCAGACCCCACTGCCAGATCACTTTATGTTACCAACTCCAAATCCAGCCGGATTTCCCGACTTAAAATATTTTCATTTGGGAAAAACACAAAGACGTTGCTTTTCCCCTCCCTAAAGCCAGTACGCAGCAGGTCCAGCTGCATCCCAGAGCCTGACCTGGGCAGAGTCACATTCCTGCAGGACAGTTATCACAGAGGCGATGGCACATTTGTGCGTTGCATAAACACAGCGGAGCAACCCCTCTGCACGTCCTCATCTACGTGAACAGCACCACAGAAACCCGAGATGAAGCTGGACTTGGGAAAAAGCACAGCTTGCTTGTGCCTGTGATTCATTCCCAAGGCTCAGCTCATTCACAAAAGATCTCCGTGTGACCCACAGAGCCATCTCAAAGCTCCCGCGTGTGGGTGACGCTGGGCTCTCTCCGAGGATGCCCTGGGCACGGCGCGGCGTGCCAACAGCTCCCGCTCCCCCGGCCGCGAGCCGGAGCATCCCACCGGTTCTTTCTCTCTCCCCCTCTCTGTGTTTGCTCAGTGAGACAGAAGCAATACCAGTTTGCAGCACAATAAACCATGTAAAGGAAGCATCAATTAACTAGAATACATGGATATAGTATTTAATTAACTGATAGGCTCACAGTTACCGTATGATGTCATGGAAACCTCAAATCTCCCGGGTGCCGCCTCACAGATGCCAAGGGGGAATTCGAGCCATCAGAAATCCCATGTAAAGTTTGAATCCTGACATTTTTAATTAAAAAAAAAAAAAGATTCTGACTCTCTTAAGTATCTTTTCGTTGACATAAATGTGTGCTGTCTTTGGTGCTGCAGGAGCCCTGGGTGTGATGACTCTTGCAGAATGGAGGCCAGCGGCATTACTCACCCATTCAAGGCCACTGTCATTAACCACGGCTTTGTGTTAAGGAAGTAGAAGAATGAGCCCACAAGGCTCTAAGGAAATAAAGAGGACAAAATCCTGCTGGATGGGTTTTCAAGGATATAGCAAGATAATACACTGCATTTACATCGCCTTTGATACAAGGATCTCAAAGCACTTTGCAAAATAAAAATGCAAACATTTAAGGCCAATTTCCTGACTCCTAATTCAGCATAAAAGCATCATTTAAGTCTATAACTTCTTGTACAGCACCTTTTAAAGAGGCAGCTTGTTCCGGTTCAAACACTGAATAATGTAACCCCATCTATTTAAAAAACGAGTGTTACTTGTGTTGCTTTACAGGACCTACAGCTTAGGAAGCTGAAGCAAGAGGAGGTTGGGGCCATTGCCCCAAAAGCCGACGGCTGTCGAGTGCCGTTTCAAGGAGCAGAGCTGAGACACCCCAGCACGAGCCTGTAGCAACTGGTCAGAGCCAGGAGTGGAGGAAGAGAGACCAGCACCTTCTCCGTACCGACAGAGATGCCCAGGCACTGTTAAACCCCCCGGGGTGCACCCAGAGCCGCCCGGCATCACACCAGGTTTGTCGGGACCTCTCGCCTCCCAGCAGCACGAACTCTGCCTCCTCGAAGAACTGCTAAATAATGCAAAGGTCTCGCTTCCCAAGTACCAGGCTGCTGCAGTTGGTATTGAAGTGGAATCTTTGCAGCCCATAAAAAAATACCAACAATCAACCTCATACACCACTCCGCTAGAAACAATTTTACTTCTCCGGCTGCAAACATTAATACTTGCATTCCATTTACTGCAAGATATTTGTTGCCTAATACTAATTTGTCCCAACAGCTTAAATTACAGGAAAAGTCTTGTATTAAAAACCATTAGGCTGAGACGTATTGTATGCCTTCCTTTAGTGCTTTGACAGTAGAACATTAGACTTAAATACACCAAGACAGGTAAACACAGTATTATTTTCTTTGAATGAAGGTGTGCATTCGTTGTAAGTATCCATTGTCTCTGTTTATGTGCGAATTAGTTTATGGATTGTTCTTGACAGAGCTACAGCGCCCTCCCTTAAGGGCACTGCTGATATATTACCTTTGAAAGAGAATCACAATTTATTCATTCAAACACAGAGCTAAAGATAGATGTGCACTGGAATATTTTGAAATATTGCCTTATATATAAAATGAAATAGAGGGAAGCTAAATTACACAGCTATAATTACTTAGAGTTCAGGTGGCATCGTAAATAATCTATTCACAACTCACTCAGTGTTTATTATGTCACCAGAGCAATATAATTAACATGGTATAGATGGCAACCACGCAAGGCAGATGCCTAATATACCCAGATCAAACACACTATGACACAAGTATAAAAACACACAAACACATACTATGTCATTCAGGAAAATTCATATGAAAGTGGGAAAAAAAAAAAGGAAAAAAGCAGCAGTTTGACAATTTGAGGCCCTGGCCCTGCTAACACCCCACCAGCACCTCTTTGGAATAGTCATCGTTAAATTTATGGGCATGCTTCAGCATTTACATTACAAGGGCATAGGTGGTTTTGCATTGACTGAGTTCACGCTACCTATGAAACTCTTTCTGTGCTGCTCTGAAATTGGCTTCCTGGCTGTTTGAAATGGAATTGTTACAAGGAATAAGAAGTTGCCAAACAAAACCTGGAATCTGCAAGTCACCTTCACCAAGTCCTGCACCACAAATGCATGAGTTGAGATGCCCAAATTGAATTGCTTGGAAATTATAAACTAGATGTTAGGCAAAAACATGAAAAATAGTAAGAAAATCAGAATATATTACAAAGAGAAAAAAACCAAACATCAAAAGAGTCAATGCAATGGTTAAATTTGTAAGAAAATATTTCCTATTTTACCTAGAAATCACAAAGTCTGTCCATTGGAGTCTTGTTTCTAAAAATTTCTACTCACACAGTAAAACATATATACACATGTACACACCAGAGGAAAGTTTTAGAAACAACTGAAGGTGCCTTTCATAAGCTCAAAGAAGGAACGGAATAGGCAGGTGGCAAACTTTCAATTACAGAAAGGTTAGAGGAATAGGTTTTCAAGAGCGTTGGTTTGGGGTACGACAGTCTGAGGGACTGGAAAATAACCAGCTTTTCTCCAAGCCCAAGGTGTCCTTAAGTTTCAGCTGCTTGAATCACAAGAATATTTTTAGGGTCTTTGAAAAACAATTGGATTGGTGTTACTCCATTTCTGACTCACTCCTTTCCTTCACATAATATTTTTCTGGTTGCCATTTCCCTATTTTTTTTTCTGATTTTGTTTCTGTAGCAGGGAAAGCAAAGCAGAAAAACAGAGTGGAGGGACAAACTCCCACCATTCCCCACAAACTGGAGGTGAGAAAGTGCATCAAAAAATCAGATTTTTCTCTTTACACCTGCTTTTCACTGCTGCAGTTGCTGTCTGCAGTTTATTACACGCCTCTCCACCGAAGGGTAGCAATACAATATCCCAGCAGAGGAGTTCTCTGTGTTTCCTCTTTTACTGCTTTCTTGATCATATCTGTCTACTTTAAAAGCAAGAGGACTTTTCCCCCAGCCTCAAGCTCTCCACTGCTATTAAAATCCCCTCTCCAAGCACAATCCTACCCTCCGAACAGAAACAGGAGCAAGCCCCGGAGGAAGAGTCCTTCGAAGGGCTCCAGCCCAGCCTCCTGCAGCACCAGCTCCAGCCTAGGATTTGAATACACAATTTATACCAAGGACTGGGAGATGCCCAAATAAGTCAGGTAAAAAGTCATCATTCCAGCCGGCTTCAGTGAAATCACGTTTTCCATTTTTCCTGCAGTCGAATTGCAGGTACAACCGATGTCCTTACAGAGTTTTGGCCCGGCGCTGAGCTTGTTCTTGGCCTGCCTCGTCGCCTCGCAGCAGAGGTGCGAGCGGGCTGGCTCTCTGCCGCTGCCGGGGAGAAGATTCAGGAGGTTAGACACCGAGCAGAGGCAAGCGCTGTGTCTTTTATTAAACAGCATCTGCCCTTCTTCTGGATATATTGCTTTATGCCAAGTGGTGTGGATGATTTCTTTTTTTTTTAAAGTAAAGAATATTTAACGTCATCTAAAAAGAAAAATGGTCCCTTAAATTATTTGTGGCATGTCCTCTGTGCTGCGGAGGAACAAAGCTCACTCTCCCAATGTGCCGCATCAGAGTTCGGGAGCAGCGGTGACAGTCAGGAAAGAATTTATGGTCTCTGGGGAGAGATCTACTAGGGTCCTGCAGAACAAGATAAAATACATGAGGGCTGGGGGGGAGGTTTTGTTCTACTCTGTGGGGGTAGCAAAGATGAAATATATAAATCCATTTCCCAGGGACCAAGACCCCACCAAAACAACTTCCCCTCCTGGAAGGCAGACTTGGGTTTTCAGAGGAAAGTTAATAATCTGGTTTTGTTTCCATGATGCTCTCTTCTGTTCTCAAGAAATTGTGCAGCATGAACAGGACTTCTCCAAAGGTTAAAAACAAACTCTGGAAAAAGCAAAAGAAAGCAGTCCACTGGGTTCTCTTCCCCTCGGGCCCTTATGATCTTTTTTTTGATCATGAGGTCTTCAGAGCACACTTCATAATTCACATGATTCATGAACACTTGCAAAGGGCACTCCATCCAGGTTTCACCAGGGAAGCTGATCAGCCTCATGTTTTTAAATGCCTTTCACTGGCTGCTCCCTTGGGCCAGGCTGAGGTCAGGACTTGGCTGGTGGTCACAGCTGGAGCGTGATGGAGAGGGTTTGGGTTATTTCTCCAGAACCTGCTCTCAAGGACCAAACCCCTCACAAGCTGTCACTCCCAAGCCCATTCCCAAAACAGTAGCTGTTAGGTTCCCAGTGCTGGGGCAGAACAGCATCACACTCACTGAACAGTTGCACCATCATTTTAGGTCTTCTATCCTCAATGCGACAACCTCTTCCAAACTTGCTCAGTTTCTTCCTCCAGACAGAGAAGCGTCACTGGATAAAACCCTGCACACTCAGATACCCACCCCAGCACACCCCGCTGAAGACAAAGCGCAGAGCCGTTTGGGACCTGTACTCTGCCCCGTGCCAGGCTGGACAGATGGGTGCCCGCTCTCCTCCAGCAGCTCTGCAGCCACCTTAGCGTGGTGCTGGGCTGGAGCCAAAGATCCGTGCCGAGAGCCATGGCAAAGGCCGATCAGCCGAGCACATCAGCTTCCACATCGAGCTGTACAAACGCAGCCGAGGGTCCAGAACCAGCTCCATCCAGACAGCTCAGACCACTTGCAAAAAAAACCAAAGCATGGACCTGCTCAGGCAAGCACCTGCTTGTGCACTGGTCACCATCACTTCAGCATCTTTAAAGAGAAAAGCAATGCGTGATTGCAGCCACATCGTTTTAAAGGCAAGAGTCATCCTGATATAAAATCCCCCAAAAGGAACAGTGGCTTTTCTGTAGGCTCCGTGGTGCTTTGGATCTGGCTTGGAACTCCTGTGTCACCACAATCTTTAGTGTCATCCTTGCATTTGTGAAGCCTTTTCTCCCTTGTCAGCCAGAACTGCCCAGAACAACTCTAGCTGGTAAATTATTTAAATTGTTGTTCCTGCCTCAAAACCTGCTATGGTTTATGCACCAACTTCAACCCAAGCACATGAAGCATTGCCTTCAGCAGTCAGCAAGATTCAAAAGTAACCACGCCAGAGGGACAATCTCTGGCTAATGTGAAGCACCAAAGGTTCATTTATTCCAGTAGTTCCATGGTAATTAATATTAGCTAATAATCATCTTCTTTTTAAACACATCCCATGAGCAAATAAATGCCTTCAATGTTAGGTTCTTCATCTGGAATCACAATGACAGGACAAGGGGCAATGGGCACAAACTGAAGCAGAGGAAGTTCCGTCCGAACATGAGGAAGAACTTCTTCCCTCTGAGGGTGACGGAGCCCTGGCATAGGCTGCCCAGGGAGATTGTGGAGTCTCCTTCTCTGGAGATATTCCAGCCCGGCCTGGACGCGGTGCTGTGCAGCCTGCTCTGGGTGACCCTGCTTGGGCAGGGGGATTGGACTGGATGATCTACAGAGGTCCCTTCCAACCCCGACCATTCTGTGAATCTGTGATTCTGTAATACAGAACAATACTTAGCTTTAATACAAAACAGGGTGTTGATCCCCAGCACCAGCACTGCTCACACCTACCCCCACCAAGGCACCTTGCTTCTTGAGGCTACTGCAGATTGTATTCGGCACCACCTTGGGAGAGGGGCAAAAAACCCAGTCAACACCATGCACAGGCTGGAGGAAAAAATATTTGTGTCTCCACGTGAAAAGGTTAAAAGCTACAGGCAGGCTTGCTGATGGCCCAAAGCAAGTAGCTACAGAGCATCTCTGGTCTTAGCCTGCTTCAACTCCAACAGCACTTTTATTTTCCAAGCCCCCAGACAAAATCCCTCATCGAGGGACTGATTTCTCTGAAAATTAGCACATCAGCAAACTGCACATCCCACTTTCTGGTAAGAAGATTTCAAAGGCGGCTGCAGTCCCCCCCTTTCTGCTGCAGGGAAGTGGAACTAATTACACGGCAGTTTTGAAGCACCACTGGGCCAGTTTTGCCCCCTGGGCTCCCACCGAGGCAGTCACAACACATCGGACAGTCGCTCCGCTCCCAGAGCAGCGAGGCACTCCGGACGGAGCAACAACTGCGGTAATAGATTTGATCTTATTATATTCATTTAGGAAGATGTTTATGGCAGGCTGACATGAATTTCAATGCAAGCCTCACTCTCTTCCCGTAGCATCTGCAGCTCCCAGGACCTGCAAGTAGAGGCGAACATACTGTTCTTTAAAAATTGAAGATGTAGGTCAAAATGAAAATATTGTTATTAGAGCTCTGCGTTATCTGAGCTCTTTACAGTTTCACAGAGGTGTTCTGGTGTCTCAGCTGTCTTCAAAAGCAGGGCTAACAACAAAGCCTGGTATTTGTGCACGGCTCATGAAGCCTCTTACAATGCTACCTAGATAGAACAATCTCCATTTCACAAAGGACCCAGATCCTCAAATCTATGCAAGTATTTAAGCATTCACTTCTGAAGACCAGCGAGCTCTAGTACACAAATAGCTACAAGGCTATGGAGACTGAAATAGCGAGGAGTCAAACCAGAATCCTTCCCCATCACACAGCAAACCAAAAGCCTCATCCCCAAAGACTGCCGGGGTTTCCTGGGCCCCCGTTCTCCCATACCACCCTTAGCTGTAGCCAGTTCCCATCACGGCAGCAGTTCAGATCAAGGCTAATTGTATTTGAATCTACAGGGCACCAATTTTCCAGCGAAGGGGTTTTAATCTAACATGCAGATCTCTTGTCTACATTCACATCACCCCAGAGACCCATAACATAGGTCATTTGTGCATACACAATCTCAGTAATAGGATGCACAATTTTAAAATGGCTAAATCTGTAGAGAAGAAAAAAATGTTATTACAGGAGGAAAAAGAAAAGATTAGCTCACAGGCTGAGATCATGTTTGCCAAGTTTCCACCCAGAGAATTATTCCAGTACCGAATTCTATGCTACCAAAATAACGGGTTTATGCAGCAGGCATTGTGCCAGCTTTTTGGCTATAATTATAGTGTTTTCCTCTCTCAAGTTCTTTATTGATATCTGGAATTTTTTTAAAAAAGGAGGAGGTGGAGAAGTGATTTTCTATGTTCAACAAACTACAGCAACACTTGATGCCGTTAAAAACCGGGAAGTTTTAACAACCTGCCAGCCTCCAACTTCACAGGAAATGTCGGTGCCACTATCCGACTTTGGAGAAACCCCAGGGATCCATTACTGCGGTTTGAAGATGTCCCTGCACTTCCCTTTTAAGTGAACGCTGGAGCTGCTTGCTTCATTCAGTTGCTGCTGTGCCGCACAATATTCCTTTGAGGAGATGCTTTGCAGTGACAAAATAACTGCTGACAATGTGAATACTGACTTCATTTTAATTTTGTTTTACATTTTCTTCAGTATGTTTTGATCCTAGAAATCTTTCGCGTGCAATTTTTTTATGATAATAAAGCAACTATTTATACAGTACCACAGAGTCATTCCATTGCTTCTCCCCCCACCCCTTCCCATTTTTCCCCCCATACAAAGGAAGCAGGTTGTGAAGGCACGACACATCCTCAGCGCCCTTTCAATGAAGAAAAGAAGCGGAAGGGAAGAGAAGCACTCTAGCAAGAATGTAAAGATCAGCAGTGACACAAAATAGGGCAACACTTTTTTTTTTTGCAAGCTATAAAAACAAACATTGCAGAATGGGATGTCAACATGACTGCTGGAGAATCAAGCCCTTGCAACAGTCATCTCCTGTCAAAGAGGCGAGTTTCCCATCCCATCTCCATCCCAAAAGGGGCAGCTGACAGCAGCGAGTCCCAGTTCAGGAAGCTCTCTTCTTCAGGGATGCATTTGACAGAAGTCTTAATAAATTCCCTGAGTCCAGGACATTATTATTACTTCTAAAAACCACGGCATTTTCATCATCTTTTATAATTCTGAGAAACTTCTCCACCACCACTGAAATTAAAATTCCATCAGCCCTGAAAGCAGGAACAATTAGCCCAGCCGAGATGATTCCCGATAGTCTTCCGCGTATAAAAGCCAATATCCAATATACTTCAACATTGTGAAGATCTCTGTAAATGAAGTGACATCTCTTGCTGGACAAAGCCTAGAAATGTTATCCTTCGGTGATAGGAATCCTAAGGGGACAACTATTCTCCCTCGTTCGAAAGCTTACTTAATTGTTCCAGTTGCTGGAAATTTTAAACAATTTCCCCAGTCACTATGCCAAGTTGTGTTAAGCTCTTTGTCTGGCTGATATGCCAACCAAAGGCACAGGGAGATAAGCAGAGCTGTGGGAATTACACAGACCGACTTGCACAGCGAGACTTCCCTCGCCCAAGCTCCTTCCTTCAGCTTTGCACTACTTTTACTACTTATTATTATCGTCACATAGCTGAAGCCAGCAGCTCTTTCACCTCCAGCGCCTCGGCGAGACTTACTCTGGAAGGACTCTAAAAAGAGGACCCTGCATTTAACACCTTTTTTGTTCATCTCCCTTCTACATTTGCTTTATTTTCCAGTAAAACAATACATACTTCTCCTATTTGTTTCAGTATTCCAGCTTCAAAGTGGGCATGCCACAGGACATAGATTTATCTTCTGCATCGCACTTGTTTTTCCAGGTCAGATTTTCAGTGGTGATAATGGTGGGAAGAACCCGATTTTCCAAGAAAAAGCCAAGCCATAACTGAAACCAATCCTCTGGACTTTTGACCAGCTGGAAATAGTTTGTGCTCACTCTCCTATGGTACCCAAACAGCGCAACAGGTTCTCAGCAAGACCCTGGCCAGATAAACCAAGGGCCCCACGGCGCTAACATTAAGAAAATACATTATGCTATGGCATTTATTCCTAGAAATTGTACCTTCTTGCAAAGTATGCCTTTAGTGAGAAAAAACCCCCCTCCTTGCCCATCTCGACTATCTTTGCTGCCATCTGCCTAGACAAAAAGTTTGTAAAACCCTTTTCTAAGGTTATCTCCTCCCCAGGATCAAACCACGACGCAAAGGCCAGAGCATTCAGCAAAGGGTTGTATTTCTATAGCTCCCAAGTGCAAAGGTTGATCTATATTGGATTTCAGAAAGGCTAAATCTTCTCCAAGAAGCAGTCATAAGAATCATTACATTTAGTCATCTGTTGGGGGGTTTGCACCTTTAAATGGACCTTTCCCATCAGATCAATGAGCAGGCCATTAGCAATATAGTGCAGGTTCCTTGGAAGGGATTGATCTCGGATATGGAACAGGGATGCACGACTTGCCAGCCCTTCCTGGAGCGGGAAGAAGTCAGTCTGTTCTCTCAAACCTCTCTCTCCACTTCCATGCACAGTTCTTTGTCCGTATGGTCACACCACTTGTTTTACACCCATATGATAGGGAAGCTGGTCCTTGACACGTGGTCTCCTCGCTCCAGTTTTGGCTACATGAAGTTGCCAATGAGTTTAACTCTGAGGACAAAACAAACCAACAAGGCAGCCTTTCTCTCCTCGTGTGACGTCCTGATGGATTACCTTTGCACACCATGTGGCTTTAGTTTCATCCCAAACATTCATGTGAACATTTGTATTTGTTTCAACATCACTGAAATAGAAGCATCCAGTTTCCTGGTACTTTTAAAGCATCACTTCTTTGGGTGAAGCCAGTTTAACTCTGCATGAAGACAAACTTCAGGGCAGAACTTACAAATGGCCTCAACTTGTGCCACTTCAGCACTAACAATATTCCTAAAGCTTTGAAGAGCTAACATCATTTCAATACTATGTTCTGTTTTGCAATATTCTGTTCTTCTATGTTCTAGCCGTACACTGACAAGAATGTTTTCCTTCTCCATACCCCTTTTTCTGCATTGTAACAATACCAGGGCACAGAAGCATGCAAATAGGAGGTGTCTTCTCTCTAAAGTCTCTTTTTCTTTCCTTCTCCAAGAAGAAAGCCAACAGGAGCCGGGAATGACCAGAAGAAATTGCTCTGCACTCTGCTAGTTCAGGCTTGTTACTAAGTGAAAAAAATAAGAATTTATGTCAAGGCTGGTACCAGTCCACAAGCTTTTCTCCTGCAGCAAAATGACTTTGTAGAACTTCCTGATTTCCTACCACTTTAAAATGTTTTCAAGACTGAAAATCTTTTAAAAAGTGTTTGGGGGCAACAACAGAAACATTTCAGTTAAAAATAATACTTGTAGCTTGCAAAACCCCATAACACTTTTTGCAACAGCTTTTTTAAAAAGTTTTTTCTTTTGCAGAAAATATGAAGAATGTGTACATGTACCCATACCACTGAAGAAAAGTAATTTTCATTTTAAAAATGTCTAAAACACTCTCCTCAGGAATCAGTTTTTTTTTTTTTAAAAAAAAAAAAAAGGAGGAGGGGGTGTCCTTTTTTTTCAGGGTGACATCAGTAGTGACTAAGCAGGCCTGGCGGCACCTGCACTGGCAGCTCCCAGGTACACACCACGCAGGGCACGTGTCTGCTTCCACTGCAGATGCAGTGGACAGGACCACAGTGTCCTTCGCTCTACCCATTTCAGCAGAGCTACAGTGATTTATAGCTGCAAACTTGGCCTGTAGTCCCTACTCGCAGACACTTAAAGGTCTGATTTGTCCCCTCCTTAGTAAGTGGCCTCCCACAGCGAGGAGCCCCACTGGTTTCACTGGGGCCATCCAGCCCCGAAGCATCCGCAGCATTAGCCTCCGCCGCGCTCCCTGCAAGGCTCTTCCTGCGAATCTGTAACGCTCATCTCCCGACCTGAAACCGATTTCATGGTAGGATGGAGGCAACCGGCAGTCTCTGACGTTGGCCTCCAACACGGTGTCACAAGCTTTGCCACTTCAGCAAGATGGGCGCTTGCCAGCCGGAGCAGGCGGCTCAGGATGCAGCCTGTATTCTTCCTTGAAAAAAAAAATGTATTAGTTTTAAATGCAAGTCGCAGCTTCTAAATGCCAAGAAATTCCTCTTGCCACATGAATGTTTCCAGAACACTGTGCTGAATTAAACGGATTCAGCTTGCTTTCAGATCCACATATACAAAGCGACAGCTTGATAGATAAATACGTTTAGGGGTGCAGACAGCTCTGGTCAGTGGACAATTAAGGATGGGAAGACAACCGTGCCCGGGTAGCTCCAGATCCAGAGCACAAATTATTCCTGCTAGAGAATTCTATTAGTAATATTTGCATCTTGCTAATAGAAATCCAATCACTCAGAATGACTCTGAGCACATTATCCATTTTTAGCAAAATTCGCCTTCTTCTGCAAACAGATTTTTGCTTCATCGTCACTTTACTTTTGTTCCCGCGGTCCTCTGGGATGCAGCATCCTTCAAGGACATGTCAGAGGAGCACGCTATCCCGTCAGCCCCTCGCTTTGAGGCCTAGCAGCTGAATCACCCCCAGCCCTATTTTCTTTTGCAGTGTTAGATTAGCGAGAGGGCTTATGACCTGCCATCTGTCACTGCAGTCTGCTGACTGTGAGTCTCTGCTCTCTCCGCAACATTGCTGAGGAGGTGGAAGGCTTTGGGGGGGAGGAGGGCGGGGGAAAGAGCCTTTTCATCCTGCTGCTCCTTGCTCCAAAGCCATCCCTTAAAGCCATAGTGTGCAAGCCCAACGGAGGATGCACCAGGGAGGAGAGACACCCACCAGGGACTTTTTGGTTTAACTCCGCGATGTTTGGCGTCCAGGGGCTTTCACGGCGCGACGACAAATCTAGTGGTACCTCGGAGGCAGCCTGCTCCGAACCTGCGGCTCCCGCATGCTGTTTGATCACACCTGCTGAAGCTTTCCCAGCCTTGCCAGGGAGAGCCAGGCAATGTGACCATGCATCTGGCTTCCTGGCAAGGAGAGGGCTGCCTCTGGCCCCGCGCCAGCGCAGTCCATCTCCTCCCGAAAATAGTGTGCCATTTAAAAAAAAAAAGAAAAAACGAGCTGCACACACCCCCACTCGCGCAGACCCAGGGGACAGCTTTGTCACCCACCGTGGATGGGTGACCCACGGACGGTGCCACGGAACCGGGAACCAGCCCGCAGGGTTTGGGGACGAAGCAATGCGTCGACCGCTGAGTTTTCCTGCTTGATTTAAAGTAATCTGGTTGCAAAGCTCCTGCCCTGAAGAAAGGGAATAACTTTTCATTTCAGCAAGCAGTCATAAGACAGCAACTCTGCTTGAAAGCTGAGGGAAGGAGTGTTCCCACCTCCTGTTGGTTTGCTGGAGAAAAAAAATAATATCTCTGCATAACTTCTCCAGTATTTTCCACTGAGTCTCAGTATAATTGTACCAGAACCTACCGGCTCCATCCCCACTAGAGCAGATGGGACTTTGTCAGATCAACTTACTTCTGTCTTAAAAATAAGATGATGTACAACAATGTGAGCAGACACCAAATCAGCCCAGTTGTGGCATCAGACTTCTCCCCAGGGCAGATCCTTCAACCTCCTGTTCCCAAGAAGGTTTCTACTGAAACCCCTGGCCAGTTTCAATGCCTGCAATGGAGCTCCCAGTTCCTCTGCTGGGATGCGCTCCCAGGTCACTTCCCCCAGCCTCTGGAGAGTGACTGCTGCTGCTGTAAAACCACAACACGTAAGGAAGAACCAGCAACCTGAGCATTAAAGACCTGATCTGGGACCTTGCGTGGCATCAGCCAGGGTGAACCTGCCCACGCATCAAGCCCTGGTGCTTGGGGAGGAGCAGTCCTCCCTCCAAATAACTTCCTGCCTTCAGACACCCTTAAGGTCTGTCAGCGTTGGGCTGCTCACATCCTCCTACGACGTAAAAGAAGTCTCCAGAGATGTTTCTCTGGCTGAGACAGAAGAAAGGACTCAGGAACCAAGGGAAAGGAGCAAGTTAAATTATTTCTCCAACCTGACGTCCCCCTGGGACTGTTTCAGCACAAGCTGATTCCACTTTGGAGATCCAAGTAGTCTCAGCCCGAGCCCTAGTAATGGGTATAACAGAAATTAAGGGGGCGGGGGGGGAAGCTGCCATCTTGCCAAAGCGTTTCTTCATACAGGGACCCTTCCATATCCACAGGTAAGTATGAAAATAAGTCTTGCACACCATGGTCAGATGCCACGTCCTCCCGTCCCTTTCCAAGCAGTGATCCACCCAGCAGATGGTATTGTTGACAAGG
>Ga0065711_1034078_pt1 | contig 24343 bp, 7 predicted proteins | sample Hoacrofraction12_FD_59098 | JGI IMG/M metagenome (GOLD analysis project Ga0065711, IMG submission 59098) | Hoatzin crop microbial communities from Cojedes, Venezuela - Epithelial fraction 12 v2 (version 2) | ecosystem: Host-associated > Birds > Digestive system > Esophagus > Crop | place... | reverse complement strand
AAGACCCGCCTGGACAAGGTCCTGTGCAGCCTGCTGTAGGTGACCCTGCTTCAGCAGGAGGGTTGGACTAGATGACCCACAGAGGTCCCTTCCAACCCCTACCATTCTGTGATTCTGTGATTCTGTGATATGTGTACACACTATACTTTGACCCAAGTATGCTGTAATTTTGGTCATGGTTTTGGACAAGACATTTGTGAAAGCAGTGACAATTTTTTCCTCAATATCTTTTGTCTTTTGGGGGACCATAGTCCCAAAATCTGAAAAACATCAATCTGCACCAGACTGACCTTTAATAAGTCATTTTTATTGCAACATTGACCCATATATTGTTATGACTTGCAGACATAAATGTGATTATTTTTTCTACCAAAGGTATGGTGTGGACAGGATCTCTTTACTATGCTTATGAATATACTGTCACTTAATAGAAATCACATTTGTTTCTTAACTAAGCATTTTAGTTTTAGTAGCTGTGATGTTGATATGTTCCCAAAGCTCAGCAGAGGCTGTTGTTAATTTTTTGCATAAATACGTACACAAAACCTTATGTTGATGTATTCCTCTAGAGCAATGGGAAGAGCCCTCATCTACTCAGGTTGTATGTGAATGCCTGAATCTCACCTTGTTGTCTTGTTGCTACCACCCTGGATTCCCTCTGGGGAAGTCCTTGGTTGTGGAAGGGCTTGGGTCCCTGCCTGATGGATTCTAGAAGAGCTTGTCATGAAGGACACTTGATACAGGTCTGATTGCAGATCTTTATTTGGCAATGACTTCAGAGTAGTTTTTCATATGCTAAGGGACCTGGCTCTTGAAAGCTCACTAGGAGGTGTGAAGCTCCCTCACTGGAGCAGAAATCTGCTGGGGAAAGCTTTTGATGGGATCTTTTATAGGATGTAGAGGAGAGGAAACTATCTGAATTTTTAAACATACTTGGTGCACAGCCTACAGATCTTCATCCAGGCAGTACTAGTGATTTCAGAGAAACTGCTCTGGAGAGCCAGGGGTTTGTTTCCTCTAGTTACCCAGTGCACAGATAGCAAGGGAGAGAAAACAAACTCTTACACTGTCTCCTTGTTGCCTAATTGATAAGACTTTAGCTGTAGGATGAAAACAGATAGGGCAGGATAGTAAACACATGCAAGAAAGCATGCGTAAATGGGTGCAGTAAGGGAAGTGCACCTCCTCAGAAGAATAATCTGCCTTTCAGCCAGAAGTAGTATCTCAAGGGTGACTTGGATCCAGTCAGCAGTAAAGTAGGTCCACAAAGCAGTAAAAGGGGTCCAGGTCATCCACTGATGAGAGAGCATGGACCCAAGGCATCTCCAGGAAGAGAACAGACAACAGCGGGAGCCTGGATCACTAAGCAGTACTTCAACCACTGACCTGCGGTAAGGACACAGCCATGACCAGAGCTACTGGTCAGCAGCAAGGATAAAACCACTTAGCCCTAAACATGGGTTCTGACTTAACAACTGAATAAGGAATGCACGTATGCCTTTAGAAACAGCAGTATATTTGTCCACCCTCAGGTTTCCTGTCTTTGTTTTGTTTCAGGGTTAGTGGGCTAGTGCTTGTGAGGTCGCATCTGTGAAGCACTGCGAGTTAGCACAGAACTGAAATCCAAAGAAATTCAGTCTACTAAAGTGAGGATTTTCAAATGCTCTACAGTCCTTCATCAGTAGAAAAAATGCTATATAGATGCCTGCTAGAGACATTGAATTCCTTTTCTTTTTAATTCCAGTAACTATCACGTCCTCTGCATCCCATCTGAGCAGAGGAAGGCAGAGCGTACCCAGAGATTGTGACTAACTCACCTGTCACCACCTGCCCTCTGACTGCAACCGCAGACGTACAAAGTACCGCATTTTAAACAAAGCTTTTCTCTCAGTAGAGAAATCCTCTCCCAGACTATGACTGTGATGTACAAAGTTAAATTAGGATTAGAACAAAATCTGGAAGGATGATTTAAAATGACAATCAAAAGTTTATAAAGCTAAATGCTTTTTCGGAGCCAGTGGTTGTCATAGTAACCACTTGTAGAACTTTTTTTTTCTTGGAAACACAGAGTAAACACTTATTAAAGTGGGCCTCTGTGATACAGTAAATACATGAATTTATTACTATTTGCAGTTGGATCTGGGTGAAGAAATCCAGGAGACACTATTTCAGAATTTGTTTTCCTTCTCACATGAGAGGTCCAATGGTACAGAGTCATTCAAGCGACCAAGAAGCTGGAGATGCATTTTTATTGTCTGTTTTGGCCCATCTCTGGGGGCCTCCCTGGGGCCCTACGGCTGCAGCTAAGCAACCAGCTTCATCTGGGTCAAACTCAAAGGCATGGACAGCGCACATTAGGCTGTCGTGTTGTGAAGAGTATGACATGATGTACAGCTGGCATGGCAAATGTTATTTAAAGAAACACAGGTTCAAATTAGTCTCATTTTTCTGCGCTAATTAGGTTGTGGTTTTGTTTGCAGCCAAGCTGTATGCTTTAAATGTCTACTGGAAAGAATCACACATAATGCAAGCTCCATTCTCTCCAGGCTTTAGCTGTATGGGACAAACCAACATCCTGTTAAACAAGGTAACATTAGAACTACACGTAAAGTATTCCAAGGTGAATGGTTTGGGTGTGTTAACCCATGCACTTGAACTGCCATGGGCCCCTACAGTTTGAACTTTCAACGTGTCAGGTGCTTTGGATGTGCAGCCTCAGGACAAATTTGTTCAACAAAGAGACATGTAAATAGCAAATTCTTGACTGCATGTGAAAACACAGTCTAGTTAAGCCACGTGAAGTCCTAATTTAGGTTTTAAAATTAAAAAGACAATATATCTTAAAATCTTCTTTTAAAGTTTCTTTTAAAAGATGAAAGAAATCTTTTTTAAATATTAAAAAAACAAACTGAAAAATATGTCTGTGGCATTCATCCTTTCTTTATTAAGCAGCAGTACTTAATTCTAACTTTGGATATAGACATTTAGCATCTACCTTAGACATACACAGATAAAGAAAACAAGTGCAACTCTGATTAAATTGAATTGTAAAAGCAGGGGTCAAGTGTTGAAATCCTAGCCATATTTGTTAGAAAAATATTGCTGATCTAAACTATACACAAGTAATATCAGATCTACAAACAACAGTATCCTCATTGCAAATAACACAAAGTAGAACAGCGCCACTCTGAAAACACTGTAGGGCCTGCTATGGCTAGGAAGCTTTGGACATTTGACCTCATACACCTCTCCTCTTATTATTTATTTCTGTGAAGAAGTCTTTTCTTCAGTAAAATAGAGATGGACACAGCTTCACATCTATCTCACAGCCAGAGCTACAAAGTTACTGAAGGTAAGAAAAACTCCTACACGTTCAAGGTTTGTATTAGGGAAGTGAAATCTGAGCATCTGTCCTACATCCTAACGACTACGAAAACAGAGGAACGGTTTTGGAAGCAAGGCCTGGAACCCCAGTCTTCCCACCACAAACTGATCTTTTTCTTTGCTAGCATGTCAGAATTCTGCCTATGTGTCTTTATGTTCTCTCTTAGATGGAACAAATTCTCTGCACTAGGATGCTACTACAAAAAAAAAAAAAATTGATGAAGATTGTCTCAGCTTCAGCATCCCAATTTTTTCCCCTAGTGCTAGTTTGAGGGTTGTCCTGTATCGTAACATTTTGGGAACACAGACTGGTATTCTTTTAGGAACTCAGTCAGGAGGCAACTGAGTTTTATACACCAGGATAACCTAGTGGGAAATATTTTTGTGGGAGAGGGGAACATGGATCACTGTTGATATAAAGTGTCCACAATAACTTCATTTTCTGAAGATCCTGACTTTGGAAGTTTTTAGTTTTCTCAGCAACACCTACTAAACTAAGCCTTTCTGGGAGAAAGATAGAAAACACATTGGCTACATCTATGCTACTAAATCAAATGAGCTTGGGACTGTTTTCTGTCACCGAGTCCAACTGGCATGGAGCAGCCTACATCCATACTCCTAAATTCTCATCTCCCAGAACATGCTGGTGGCAGCCAAATTGCCTGTAATCTCTGAATGACCTTTGGCCTCTGGAAATCCTTACTGTACTCAGCAATTGTTTGGGATAGTGCTAGCTGGGCCAGGTCAAAGCCATACTAGGAACCCCTCTAATAATTTAACAGTTAGATGACTGAGTTATCATGTCCAGGAACATTCCCAGCACAGTCTAATTTATTAATACAGATACTGCCATTTTAACTCTTCCCCAAACACGCACAGATGTGACTCAGGAGTTAAACAGAGTAACTGTCAGGACTGCAGTAGTTCTGGAAATGTAGACAATTAAATTCGATTAAATTTCCAGTTTGCAAGACAGAAATTTGGATTTTGACATCCAGACTTCACCTAAGGCTTCACCAAGATGTATGGTGCTAAAACGTCGTGATCTGACTCTACAGTTTTAATGAAGCAAATGATTTCAGAATGACCAAATGGAAGCTTCTAGGCTCACTTTGCTTCATACACAGCACAATTGACCTCTCATGAAACAAACAGCAGTACAGATGTTTCTCAGCTGCATGAAACACAATATAAAATTTCTGCAGGAAACCAGAATTTCTTCTGGTTTTTCACTCCACATAAATTTTTCTACACAGCTCCATTTAGGACAAAATTCTAGTTTAAAGTATCTATTTCCCATTTATTGTTGGTTTGTGATATTATCATCTGTAACTCTTTGCACTGTTCCTTTCACTATTTATTCAGCTTTTAAATGTCCAAAAAAGAAACATTAAACTTGAGCCTGAATCATGATCTGCTAAAAAAGACTCCCAATAAAATCTGCTAGATTTCTGATGGATATGTGAATCTACTGTTGCACTGCCCACTGAGGATTCAGAAATATAGAGCCTAAGGCTAGGTGGTGAATGAGTTATAAAACCAAAAGTATCTGATGCATGAACATGTCACATTAATTTTTCAGTCTTGGGTTGAACAGCACAGGGAGTCCTCCTACATACTGTGGGGAAGGAGAATAATACCTAATACCTTCCTTTGGAGGACTACAGCAGAGAAAAGCTGATCCCTTCTTACCACAGGTCTGCTTCAGGACATGCCTGGTTGCTTTGCTGATGGACGCAGAGCTCTGCAGCTCATTTCACTCACTGACTGACTTGCTGGCCCTGTGAAGGAGGTTGTGATCCTTACTAGGCTGCAAGACTGTATAAACTCTGGAGTGGAAAATGTTTATTTTCCTCCATTTCTAAGGCTTTTGTATGCTCTAAAATGTGTGCTATACGTAGAAATAGAAGAGCCATGGGATTTTAAAGCAGATAAAAAAGTACTGGACTGGATAGCCCAAGTTCTTGTTGCACAGAAGCAGGGACCAAAAGGCATCTTGAGGCCTGAAGAAGAAAAAAAGCCCAAGTGTCTCCACCAACACACTGGAAAGTGACAAGGAAGGTAGGATGGAGCTGAGTCACCCAGGATGAAGGCAATCAGTGCAAGAAAGGAAAAAGTTGAGATTAGCAATCTCTCCTCTCAGCAGATATCATAGTTATCTAAACCACAAGTGGAAGCTTCTGAATTTTGTTCCTCACTTTTTTCCAGTGCTGCAAACAGCAGTAGATTGTGTACTTTCTTAATTCAAAGGATAAACCAAATTGCTTCAGCATTCGGTGTACAATACTAAAAAATAACTTGCATCTCTCTTCCACTTAGAGAAAAGTCAGCATCTGTAGACTCTTTCACACAGTTAAAGTAAAAACAACTTGGCAGGAGCCATGGGATAAATTAGACCTTAGAAAAGAATCCAGATCTTCAAATTAGAGCTAGTCAGGATTTTTTTTTTTGACAAGACAATTTTTATGTCAACACATTGAAACATGCTGCTTTAGTTAAATCTAAGTTTTAAGCAGAAACGTCACAATTTGAAGAGTTTTTTTAGTGGAAGAAAGAAAGATTCTCACCTGTTCAACAGTATTTCAAGTATCGATAAACTTTTGCGTAGCCAAAGCATTTGACAGAGTGCATGAAAGATCTAAAAGAGCCCTGCTGTGGTGTCACATTGTGGTGATCCCACAACTTTATAGTACGCTTTGCACTAGAACTCAATGTCACTGACGCATCTCAAAGTGAGAGGTCACATCAGGAAGAGAATCAGCCAAGAAATATGACAAGATACAGCTCTCTTGGTGCTAATGGAGCCAAAATTTGCAAAAAAAGACTGTTTCTGAAGACTAAAAGATAGCAACACTGCTGGTGATAACCACCATCTCTTACAGTTGCTACCATGGTTACAGAAAGTCCTATTCAGAGAGAACATAGCAGAAGAAAACAGGGACTTAAATCAAGCTTTCATAAATATGTGTGCATGTGTGTGTGTTTATAAAATTACACAGTAAAAGTCTTTTACCCAAATAACACCCCCCAAAAACCTTTTTAAAATAATACGTTTTCCCCAAAAAAACCCTTCTATTCCTAGTCAGTATAAATGAGTATTTCAGATAAGAAGGCAGTAGGACTATAAGCTAACTAAAATCAGCACACAGTTGCCAAAAGACTTTTCCCTGGGATGAGAAATACCTTTGATTACTGAGCTTATCCTCTGTGCTCTCAGTAACGAGCATCAAAACAACCACCTTGTCCAAGAGATGTAGTGGGGAACAGCTCATCAGCACCCTATAGCTGTGCTTCCCCACTGGCAAGTCCTTCCTCAGGCAAACTGCTTAGCATCCATGTGCTCCAGCATACTGCTGGAGACCACTTTTTTAATGTCCTAGACCAAAAATTTCATTTCAGAGTCTAATTCTGGACGGTCAGCAGCACCAAATCACTCAACTATATCACAAGAGTTTTAAAAGACCACATTGAAACTCATTGAAGTAATCAAAGGCAAAATAATTCCTGTGCTCTCTGTACAGTACAAAGGAATATTAGGCAACAGTTTCTAGCTGGGTAAGAATAAGAAAATCCTAGACAGATGTCAGTTCAGGATGATTTTCATGTGACCTGTAACTCAATGTCTGCTTAATTTCCTTGAGCATAAACCTTTGCTTTCATAGTAAACAAACACCCACAGCAATTTCCCCATCTTGCAGGTGGAGCACAAAAGGGTTGGTAACTAAAAATGGCTCAAACGTAGGTTCTGCTACGCTTCTGTCTCTTCCTTTCTCACTGCACTTCTCAAAAACCCCGCTCACTGATCAAGGTTCTCCAGCAAGTTAAAGGAGAAACAGCAGCTTTAACAGAATGGTGGATCAATTTCTGCATAAAGTCCCCTCTAGGAGACAGTGGTTTTGACTGCAAGACAGGTTAGTATTATCCCTCTCTGTCTGCAACAGGCAACTCGATGTTGAATTTAAGAGGTAACCCTTCTCTGCCATCAACTTATCTGTGGTTCTTATCACTGTGGTATCTGCTCCCTAAATTACCAGAAAATAGTTTACTTTCATGCAACTGAGTCAGAGACACAAATGTAAAAAAAACCAAGCCATCAGTTTTTGGTGTCAAATGAAGGTGTCCATGGCCAAATGTTTTTAAATTATTAAGCATTGCATAACTCTTCATATGCTGAAAGCACAGGAACTGGAGATTCCAGTGACACATATGAGGACTCAACTTTTCCTGCAAATCAGAGCTTATGATCTCCCATCAGACATGGAGAAAATGTCATGCATATCCAGTAACTACATGCGAAAGACTGAGGATGAAAGAAATTTTCACCTTCTTATCCCTTTGTAGCAGATGAAAAAATAAGAGTCCAGTTCTTTATTGCAGTAGACAAACACCTTGATAATGCAAGTGTGGCTTTTGGTTCTGGCAGCCCTTTCCAACTTCTGCAAAGACCGGGCCTTTTAGACAATCACTGCTCAAGCCTGATTCATTTCCAGAGTAGCTCCGCTCAATGTACTGAACCGACAGTGATCTTCTGGAAACTGGACTACAGACTGAGGTAAATTAAGGTTATCATAAACTATACAGAAGAATAATGGATTAGAGCACCACAGGAATATAGCCATTTTTTATAATAGCTTGCCTTTACAATATTAATACACTGGGTTTTGGGGTTTGGTTTTGGGTCTTTTTTTGCATTTGTTTCTCTTGAACCTTGGGAAATCTGAAAAAAAAAAAAAACAAACAGATAAATCTCCTTATAAAAGCTCATATGGGCTTTACAGCAGAGCTGGCATCTTCGGTTGCTAGGCAAAAATCTCTGCTACCTGAAGTAACTGGAAGTGAATGGAGTAACTGGGAGACATAGAAGGCTGCTATATTCTGTGTGAATTAGCCTCTAGACATGCATGAGAACCACACTTTGCTTCACCCTTGAAATTTAATGACATAGTCTAGTAACAGAATTTACTAAGTGCTAGACCTGCATGGAGAGCATTCACATCAGCCAGCCTTGGGCAGCCAGCCCAGCCAGCAGGCTGCTCTCTAGTTAATGAAGGGGGTTAGGCCCAGAGGTCGAGTCAAGAACAGGAAAGAGCCTTTAGAGATCATCTAGCCTTCTCCTTGTCCTAAGACAAGATCAGCCATTACTTGTGCCTTCCTGATAGATAGTCTAACCTGTCCTTGTAAGCTGCAGATTCTGTGAAAACTTCACAACCTCCCACTGCAACCTAACAGTTCATAATTCTTTGTGTTAAAAGGTTTTCCTAATCCTTACCCATATATTGTCATCACTCTAATTCAAGTCTTTTTTTTAATCAGCATTTTGGTCCTACCCACAGTGGACACAGGTGAAAGACTCTTTCAGAGAGTGATTCAGAACAAGAGTCTAAGAATAGCAAGTTTAGAGACCTGCATTTCAGTATGGCCAGCTCAGATCAATGCCTAGCCATAGAGATAGACCTAGTCAGTCGGATTAGGCAGTTGGACTAGATGATTGTTGTAGGTTCCTTCCATCTGGAACTCCTCTCTTCTCCTCTCCTTTCCTAATTATTTTTAAAGAGCCATACTTCCCTTTAGGATAGAGCTGGTTGCTTGTCATGGCAAGAATGAGAATAAACTATTTTTTTCAACATTGAAATATATAAAATCCATGGCCGACTGAAAGGTAAAGAGCAGAGGGAAGTGGAAAAGGAAAGAAACGCCAGTGGCACACAATGTTTTAATTAATAAAAGATTGCTGCAACAGGGAAATCATGAGAAAAGTCAACATCCTTTACCTCATAATAAAAGTGGGTTTAAAGCCTTTTAATATTATTAAACTAACAGTTTCAAATGCTTTAAAATTCTGTTCCCCACTAGGAGATGTGAAAACTCGCAGAGGAGTCTCTTTCAATAGTGGGCTGGCTGATGTGACAAAGAGCGTGACTCTTTCTTTAATTTTTTAGTTATGTTTTTAGTTGATTTTTCTTTAATGGAAATCACAGGTAGTGAGACACATATAGCCTTGGGGAGAATTTACTCACTCACTTCAGCAGGAGTACTTTCTTTTTTGACTGAAATACACTAACTGTGGCCAAAATGGTCTCAATACGTACTGCAAAACCTGAAAATATTTCACAAATAATGGCATGCTGGGACCACTACCTCACAGGGCTTTGAGGAAAATCTTGGTGGTCTTCTCACTTTGGCAGAGGAGATTCAGGGCCAAATCTTTGGAGAGGCTGCACTCTATTTAACACAAAGCCCAGGAAAGGAACAGAAGGTGGTACCATCTAACTGTGGTAGCAGTGTAAAATCCAAGTTCCTGAAGGCCTTCCATGCCAAATCAATAAAATGCTATTATACCTTTAATCTCACTGTCAAAAAATAATTAAAGGGACTTAAAGCATTTGCAGTAACCATTTTTCCTAATATTCATATCTCACCCTCATATCCAGTTCCCCACACACTAAAAAAGTTACCAATGTACTTTTTTGATGATGTTTTTCAAGGCCAACTTTTCCTTCATTTAGCTTTTATTGTGGGGAAAAAAAAAAAGAGATCGTATCACTAGAGGCAGCTTTCAGTAAGTTTAAGACTTGCTCTGATCTCATTCTTTTACACGGTGGCTGTCCTGTACGATGTCCAGACTGTTAAGTGATGTTTAGACTGTTAAGCTGTCCAAATACTCCTAAAACTCACGAGGGCTGTCCACTTCAGTTATGAAGAGAGACAAAGACTTTCATATCTGTATTCCAAAAGTCCCTTTTTCTACTCATAAAGCAATGTTAATTCTTCAGAGATCACCTTTTCCTTTGGTTACCGTTAGGAAACAAAAAGCATCATTTTACTGGGCAAAGGAGAAAAACATGCATTCAAGTAACAGCTGATGAGTACACTGCTAAAAATAAGTACTCTATTTGTTTTCAGTTGAGGACAGTTTTGTGGTCTAGAAATACTTTTTAAAATTTTCTCACCAGGGAACTGATCTATTATTAACCAATTAGTGCTTTCAGATAAATCTCTTGTGTTTACAGCAAAATTTCTGCCTCACTTATTTTTTAACTGTTTGGTTTTACATTCTCATAGACTTGTGGAAATTAGTTACTGAAAAAGATATTTCTTCACTTTTTCCATCTTGCAGGTCAGTGCCAGATTGCTCCTTACTTTATGGTTTAGAGAGCTTTGTTCAGGCTCTTTTTAAATATCCCAAAGGATGGGTATTCTACCACTTTTCTTGGAAAACTTTCTACAGCTTAATAGACTTCATTATTAGCAAAAAAATATCCCACACATCAGCCTAATTTTCCTATGCTATGTTTAAACCTGTTATTCTTCTTAGTTACAGTGTCCTGGACCACTCTACGCAATCCCACATCCTTCCTTTCTTTTTAACATCTTTCAAAATTCTTGGCTTGGTTTCCTGCCCTAATATCTGCTGTAACCTGTTCCTTGGAAGTGAACCCTTTACTTGGCAGAAGACAGCCAGGTAATGCTGGGTACATCCTGTTTACAGACATTCGACAACTTTTAACAGCAGCTTTTTTTTTTTTAAAGCTTGATGACATCATGCAATACTACACTGTGGTAACTGGGTATAAACAGACCCAAAAATTCAGGTTTGCAGAACGCTTACCTAGAAAAACATGCTTTATCTGTGTTTACTTCTGCTAAGATGCCCATGTTTGTTCAACCAGACTGTCAGAACTCTGATAAAAAACCTGAGAGGTGCTACTTATTCCTGTTCTTCCTCTCAGGATCTTTCTCTGTGAAAGCATAAATCTGAACATCATGAAAGGGACTGCTAAGCACAACTTTGTTTCTGTTCATGATGTGCATTTGCAATGTTTGAATAGCTGCTGCCTAAAACTATTGGCAATGCTGCCACTGAGTAGCCAGAGAGGTCATTATGGAACATCAGACAGGACCATGAAGACACTTTTTTTCCTCTCATTAGCAAAGCTAACACGTGAACAGAAAGGTTGATTCAACTATTCTCTCACTCCTAGAGATGGACATTGCAAGGTATATGTAAGATGAGAGAAAAAAACAACTTTCACGGCATCTCTTCTGTGTATCTCCCAAGGCCACCACATCTAACTCTTGAAAACTTAGCTTTGTCCAGTTTCAGTAGGAAATGGAACTCTGTAAAAACAAAGGTAGTTCAATTATTGCATGAAATTTATCAATTTGAAAGTTGTCAGAAACCTCCTGGAAGACAGGTCAGAGCAAGGAGCTGGAAAGCTTCAACAGTGAATCAGTGGCTGGAGGAATCGGAAACGGCTCTGCTGGTGGCAGGTCCCCTCCAAGAACCTCCCCTTTTGCATCCACTCTCTCTTGGCTGCCGGTTGTGCCAAGTGTCAGATGAACATTTTAACATGGTTGTTCTGTAACACAGGACTTGAAAGTCTCTGACAGGCACGGGGATGGTATCAAGCAGTGGAGAGTAGGAAACTTTTGAAATGATAATAAAAAAGTTAAATTTACTGTTATTCATGAAAATGACAATTGGTAAACAAATTGGTGACTAGCATCACTAACAAGGACAATGTATTACTTAAGAAGTGATCCATTTCCTCAAATTTAACTACTTTCATTGTATATACATCTGAGAAAGAGAGAGGTGTAGGAAACACGGTCTTCAGCAGGAGAATATTAACCAAATACGTGCACTAGCTAATGAGGACAATTTTGAAATTTGAAAAGATCTCTAATGAACTGACACTAGGGAGGGGAAAAAAGATGAACTCGCAAGTTCATGTGGTGTAAATAATTTCTAAGAGAATCAAATTTCTATATGGACTTCCTATTCCACAAATCTTCAAAGGTTTATCCATGTTCTCTGAGAAAGCACTACATTTTGTTCAGATTTTCCTCAGGTCAAAATTACTTTTTCTATCTTCTTGAGCTTAAAAAAACCTCCAAGGCAAGTGATGATACCAGCTCTTTCTGTCTTGCAAATGTTGTTTGAGCAAACGAGATAAATATGCTGCCTATAAGCATAATTGTGGAGAAAGTCTTGCAGTAAGACTCCATAGAACGTTTTTGAATATTCATGTAACTGGGACTCTACCCAATACTTATCATGATGTTTTTCCTATAAATCTCAAAATCCTCAAGTGAGGATGATGACTGTATACATAGAATATTTGTATGGAAAAACTGAGCAAGAAAGTACTATAATAATCTGGAAACAATTCCTCAATGTGCTGTTCCTTCCAGTAACATCACTTGTCTACAGTGCGCCGTGGCAAAGATTGCAGATTATGATTACGTTTGGCTTACTGTATAGTTTTATAACAAGTAGTTCTTTGGGATTATAAAATAGTACAAACTGGAGGTAATAATGGACATAAAGTTTCACTTGGTTAATCAAATACTTGGCTACATGCTTTTTTGCTGGGATAGCAAATATTCATAGTTTACTAATATATCCAAGGGTAGCTGCAGAGTTTGCAATGCATTTCTGCTGAGATTAAATATCAGGAACTTTAAGTATTTAGGTTCAGGTCTTCCCCAATACACGGGTGTCTGCATTCCTACTCATACGGTTAACCTGCGTTTTGCCATCTTTGGTGTTTTTCAGCTACTTAACTGACACTTAATCCAAGAAGGATCTAAATTTCTGCTGGTCTGTATATGTGAAGACGAACCACAGCTGGTGAGCTGCTTGCAGCCCCTGCCATGCTCCAAGTGGGGCAGCAATTTGATCCCAGGCTGCCTGGTCCCAGCTGAGTGCCCAAACTCTTTGGGTAGTGGCCACTGAGGAGCAGATCTTTCTCAGTCTCTCCTGACAAATTTGTTCCATTTGTAGAAACACTTTCCCTGGAGACAGGGGTTGAATTCTGGTTCCAAGCCACTAATACACAAAGACAGTTCTCCTTATTCTTCACAGACAGGACAGTTACCTTTCTGCATGTCCAGCTATAAGAGAGGATAAAAATTCCCTGGAGCAAGATTCCTACCTCTGTCCTCTCCACCCTTCTCCTGGCAAGTCAGAAAACTCCCTACTTGTTTCCCAAGATCACTTCCTTGTGTGCCAAACAATGATTAAAAAGCCTGGACACCTAAGGTGGGACTGAAACTTCCACAAGAAGCAATGCCTTTAAGAGGTCAGTGGTGTTTCACCTAGGTACCTTAAAGACTTGTCATAAACTCCTGAACCCATTAAAATCAAACACAAAACCCTTTTAATATCTTTGAAAGCTCCAGTATCTGTGAAAGTGAGATGAGCAGCATGCCACTTAAATATTTATTTTTAAAAGCAGTCTCTGAAAATGCATTCAAGAAAGATCACTGGAAAGACCTGTCACGGCTCACTGAGCTGATCACAACACCGCCTGGTGTTTACCATCAGACACACATTTGCAAATTCCTTTGGTAAAATCATAGGATCATAGAACCACTTAGGTTGGAGGAGACCTTCAAGATCATCGTGCCCAACCATTAACCTAACACTGTCAATTCCACCACTAAACCAACTCCCTAAGCTCCGCATTTACACATCTTTTAAATACCTCCAGGGGTAGTGCCTCAACCACTTCCCCGAGCAGCCTGTTCCAATGCTTTACAACTCTTTCAGTGAAGAAATTTTTCCTAATATCCAATCTGAACCTCCCTTGGTGCAACTTGGGGCGAATTCCCCTTGTAGTGACTGCACCTTCCACTATTTTCTGCTTTTGTCAGAGTCCTTTCGTCAAATGTTGTATTGTCAAGGCCAGACTGTGATCCTACTGAATTTACTGGCTGAACTCTTACAGCTACAGAGCAGTGGTCAAAAACTTCACTGGCTCAGAGTCAGTAGCACTGAATAAGCAATCATGCTGCCACAGACAACATCATGCCTTCCCCTCCCTGCAAACCCAGGCCATAAAAGCAATAGCCATAGGTTTTAAACATATTTTTGTTTCTTACAGCCATAAGCAACAGCACCTAACCTGGCTGGAAACACAAGCAAGGGACCATTGCTCCTTTGAGAGTAAAAGGTAGACTTTCTCAACATCCCAAGGGGATGTTTCTCGTAGTACTTGAACAAGCTCCTGCTCATGACCAGAAATGAGGACAACAGGTACATCACTGGCTGCTTTTTGCTCCCTCATCTTTTATGGAAAAAAATAGACCAGATTTTGTGTCTGAACATATTTTCATACAGTTATCTTGGTTTACCCATCCAAGTTAAAAGAAAAAAAGGAATACAATTTCATGTTTTTGCTGGAGTCATGTGTTGACATGCCATGTCCACCCCATTTCTGTGAGGGGCAGTTGGGACCTATTCTTCTCTTGAAATCTACAATTTGTTAGCATTTAAATGAATGATTAGCCAGAATTCTCAAGCAAAATAATTATTCACTTTCCAAAATAGAGAGTTCGGTATCTTCATAAATGAGTGCTTATAGCATTGCACTGTGAATACTAATTTGCATATCTGAAGAGATGTCAGTAATGCTATTATACAAAAGTGCACTATATACCTTTCAACCCTCCATTATTGACATTTTATCTCATTTTCCTCTTTAATTCTTCAGAATTTGTAAGCCACTAATGTTCATTTCCATCTTCAGTATTAGCAAAAGAAAGACTTTGGTACAAAACAGTTCTTTTTATTTGTGGATATTGCTCATCTTTACTTACTCTCCTAGAAGTAGGTTCTAAACACTTGCAAATAATTCGATCAGCTCGAAAGGTTCACATACAGTAATAACACTGAAGTTCAACTTTCAGAAGAGTATGCCCTATTTTTAAACAATGGGAGTTAGTAGACAAAAAAATATTTTGAGTGAGAGGAGCAAAACTGAATGACTCCACACATTAATTTCGGAGTCAAAGTCTTAGAAGGGAAACTATAACAATATCATAAAGAATTTAGAAGAAAGTATAAATTATATTTGACATGGACTATCTACTTGTTTGCCAGAAAAATCGTCTCCTCTGTCTTTCTTTATTTCCTTCTTTACAAAGTGATCTCTTTCTACAGGAAAGATAACCCATTTTCAGTCCTGCTCCTAGACTACTTTTAAACCAAAGCAAAAGGGTGGAGCCTTGCTTTCAACGACTGCAAAGAAACAGAACTTCCTACCATTTTTTCCAAAGCAATCTGTAATTCTTTCCTTGGTCTCACCATGACTACAACCTTTATAAACATACCATAAAATTAACTAAAGTCATTCAGGGGCTTGGTTCCCAAACTTACTGGATTCTCATCAATCATATTCTGCTTGATGGTAGCTGTGAGACTGTTTGCCTCCGGAGTGTTCCTCAGAAACTGGTGGTAGCAAAATCAATTCTACCATTATAGAATGTATGGTTCTATGTACAGAGAGCCCTATAAGCCCCTTGTGTGACTTCATTATCATCTTTTGTGACACCACAAAAACTAGCTGGGTAACTATTTACATTCCTTATTTTAGATACAAAATGTTTAAAGAGCTATCACTGCAAGAAGCTTTTTTATAATGAGTTATATTGCTGTGGCATAGCTTTTGCTTATTTGCACAGAGTATACATATACACCACGTGCTTCTCCATAGCTGGAGAAGTGGACAGGACAGAAAATCATAAACCTCAGTACTAGAAAGGACTCGGCCTCTTGCAAAAAGATGACAACTCTAAGCACTGCCCAGATCAGACAACTGAAAGACAGGAATTTATCTGTCCTTATGTGCGGTGAGCGGTATATCACTACAAAGGCTAGAGACTTTTCAGCTACTACAGAGTGATGCACAATGCACCACTTAAACTGTTTATCTGTCCAAAAGATAACACATGCACCAATACAAACAACATAAAATTAGCACAGGACTTCACTACCATTAATTTACAGTGCTTTTGCCACTGTAGATTAGTTTCAGCAGCAGTGCTAGTTGAAGTAGCTCTTCTCCACTTTATTTCCTAACTCTAGAAGTCCTTCTGATCCTTGCACTGCATAGACTACAGCAGATCATGTACCTAGCCAGATTCAAAATAAATTAAAAAGAAGGAACTTCCCAGATAGGCATGAGACCTGTGGTTTAGCAGAGCTAACACATTGTCCAAGTGCACTTCTACACAGCATTGCATTATGCCGTCAGGATGCACTACAAGGCTTTCTCGTTTGTGGGATGGCAGTGCGTGTTTTGGCCTCTGATATAATGAATCTATTAGATGTGGCTACAAGAAACCATACTGATTTTTTTTTCCCATGCCTACACTCTGAAGATTAGTAATTCAATTGAAATATCCAGGTGCTTTGCAATTTTCAGTGGAACACCAGAGAAATCTTGACTATTTTAAATGATGTACAATGCAGCTTTTTAAAAGCAGGGGTGGAGTGTCTTTTTTGTTGTTTGGGAGCTTTTTTTCCCCTGGAAGTCCATGGAAGCCGTTACGTAGAAGAATTTCCCACATTTTATTCCTCAGTTGAAAAATAATTCGTCAGCTAACATTTACTGGACAGAAATAAGAACCCTATTTGGACCATTTTGTTTTCTGTTGTAGAAGGAAAAGGCTATCATTTTACTTGTCTAAAGAACGCTATAACTAGATGAGTAAAATGTGTGGAGGGAAAAGCAGCTTAAATACTAGCATGCTGATGAAATGATATCATCAGGATGAAATGATTATGTGGTCTCCTTGACTAGGTGTTCACCCAGCCACTGTGACTCTTGCTATTTCCTCAAATCGACCCAAAGGGCTCACATTGTTATGTCTGGGCTAATCTGCACGATCCTTCCTTGCATGATGACTTTGCAAGGACAGCTATATTTCTGCAATCAGTTGAAATGCTTCTTTTGAAAATGTGGTTATTCAATACATGGCTTTTAATGAGGTATTACTATAAGGGCTGTACTACGTAGTCCCCCCAGGGAAAAACTTACTCCAGATGAAAAAGATCATCTGGTTTAAAATGGTTAAAGTTGAATTTTTTTCTGATTTACTTTCAGCTAAGTATAATATGAGATAAGATACTTACCCTTTTTAAAACAGGGCCTAATCCTGCAGTCTGCATAGTCTGATTGAAAGATTTAACTGAAAAATATGTATTTGTGAACTGTACTCACAAATTCCAGAAAGGTAGACTGAAACTTAGAACTGAAATTTTGGAGATCCCTCCCCCAATCAAGACCCCACAAATCTTGGTGTCAAATCATACCATATCTATCAGACCCACTAAAGTCTGGAATATGTGACTGAAAATATCAAGTGAAAGAATCTCCTCATAAGATTTTTGTTCAAAAACACAAACATAACAGCATTATGATGTGCCTGCTTTTGTCGTGAAGCAGAACTGATAATTTCAATCAAATGAAAAATGATGTTCAAGGCAAAAATAACACTCTCATCCAAATTATTCTTATAATGAGTCAAAAATATTTTTAAATTTTTGTACAAAAATTGAAGCCGAGTCGCTCCTCATCACCTACTCCCTTCTCTATACTTGTTCCTCCCTTCTCTAAACTTATATGAAACCTATGACACTAACTCCCACCAGATTTCTCTTTTTGCCCTTTGCTGCTCCTAAACTCCCTTAGGAAAGACTCAGGATTGTGCTAGTTTCTTCTACTGTACGTTACTTTCTCTTATATTAATAGTATTGCCTCTGGAACAAAACAACAATTCTTATCCTTCTTTACTTGTTCCCATACTGTCAATTCCTGAAATACCTTTTCAAACTTCTACTATTTCCTTGACCTTTCTCCTGCTACAAAATATCTGAATACTTCTGCAAAGAGCAGATTTATACGTCATAAAGAATGCAGTGTGTGTGGCCCAACTACTTCCTTACACCTGTTTGGCAGAATTTACATTGTGTTTGAAAGGTAATGACTAGCGTATAACCCAAAGCTTTCCCTTCTCTCTGAAAAAAAACATGCTCAGTGCATTGGAAAGATACAGCTTGACCTTCTTCCTTCAGGAAAACTGCATTTGATTTGATCATGGAAGCTTTTCAAAGGTGGGAAGGTTAAAAGAATTGTTTCAGTCTGCATTTATATGATCAGAGTTCCTGCTTCGCATGTTTAAATAATTCTAAAAGGGCAAAAAAAATTATCTGAATAAAAAAATCTATAACGATAGCTATTTCCCAATATTTTATAATCCATTGCTTCTGTATGCCCACTGAAAAGTAATGTCTATGTAAATTCCTTAGAAAAGGACACTACAGCATTTTCTACTTGCTTCCAGCAATGCTTTTAATGCAGCTGCTCTTGCTATATCTCATAAGCTTAGTTACAGTAGCCATGAAAACCTCAAAATGGGTATAAGGTTTTGCAGCTTCAGCATATTACAAGTTTAGCAGTCTCTGGGAATGATGAGCCATCTACTTAACCTCTATGATGGTACACAAAGTGCCAGAGTCTAACATCAGAAAATACTTTTGTCGGGTCAAACATTACTATTTTTATTAATATTTTCAAACCCAAAGAAATTGAATAGCATATCAAAATTTTGGTATGGCTTTAAGAATGGTAGATAATGGAATATTTTGCCTCACTTACATACCTATGACTAAAAACTATGTTTCCTAATGGGTCTGTTGCCTGAGGAAGCCAGATCAGATTCAGAATTAATATTTATTTCTTTCTTGTACTTTCCAGCATCCCACAGAAGTCAAAACAGACATAAAAACTTAAGAAAAGCACAAAAAGAAAACTTTTTACAGGGGATTGTCAGCTAAACTAATCTCTTCTGACTTGATATCCATCTCAATATTCAGCTCTGATTAAAAGCTTTCAGGAGTTCTAGCAAAGTCTTAAAATTGAGATTTTTTCATAAAGCAAGATCCACAGCTCAGCCCCAGCACTAAGAATATCCAGCTACCAAGCCTTTGCATATCTTAAGGCAAAGAACCGTCATGCAACCAGATTTACTGAAAATGGATGCTTTTTAAGTTTAAATTCATTTAAATACTTTTGCAAAATATTTTGTTTTGCGATTATCTCCTTCCTCTGTCTTTATAGAGACAAAAGTCATAAAATAGAAAGTATACAAAAAGGAAATCCAATTACCTCGTGGCTCTGTAGCATTTGTTTTAAAAACAAGAACATTTACCCAACTCCAAATAGACTGTTAGTTAAAATTTTAAAAACTCTGGATCAACACACTTACTAGGCCACATGGGATGAAATGGAAATCAAATGAGAAAAATTCAGGTCGACACAAAAACCTTCCTTTTGCTTTGGAACAATCTAACACAATAAAATTGATGTTTGGAAGTATAGGATTATATGGTCTTTTCAAAGAGAGATTCAAACTTAGCAAAACAAATTAGAGCAGGAAAATATTTTAAAAGACGGTCCATTAAAATTTTGAAACTGGCTTCATGCTACAAGCTACAGTGTGAACATTGGATCAATCAAAATAGCAGAAAGGTAAACTGCATCATATTTACAGCAAGATGAAAGAAATTCATAACATAGCTTACTCCACTGTAATTAATGTTTTGCTGTGTCTAGACCATCCTTCCACCATTTATTTTCTACACGCCATGCATATTAACATACGTCAAACAAATGTAGTCTAGACCCATCTTTAAAAGGCTGTGTTTGGGAAAATCCCACTTAACATATCCAAAAGCTGACTTGTGCACTTCTCTATTTTAGGAGCTAAGGCTTGAAAGTACTGGCCTTTTAACCCAGTCTCTCAATACATGTAGGACAAGCTCCTCATATGCCTTCTTACAATAGACATTGTTCTTAGCACTCATAGTACCTAGAAAGGTAAAAAAAAAAATGACTAAATTCTTTTTAACCTAAACATTTAGATAACCAGGTGTTAATATGAAATATTTAACAGTAAGATCCTCCAAATGAATTGGAAAATACCATGCTGGATAATCTAATCAACCTAAAATTTAACCTACAATTGAAACCTAGTCTGTTCAGTATAACAATCTGCTAAAAATGGGTCTGACAGGAAATTAAGAAACAATTCTTTACTCAGTTCATCTTTACAGAATCTTAAGACTCCTCCAGATATTCTGGATCTATAATGAAACAGAACCAGAACAGCATGGAACTATATTTAATAGACGGGACTTTAAATCAAATTCACTTGTATGCAACCGATACAAGACAGCTTCCAGCACCTCTTATTGAAACCAAACTAGTTTTCCCTTTCCTGGCTTCAGAAGTGCAACTGTGCTTTCCTGTAGCTAACACAATTAAGTCATATTCCTCAGAGAAAGGATGAGAAATAGAATCCAATGGGACTCACCTCTCTCCCAGACTGTATTTTGCTTTAATTATGATTCAATTCAAAAGCACATTCAAGTAGCATATCTTGGCAAAATGAAGATGTTTTACTCACTACAAAGGACTGTAAAACTTTCTGGCACTCAAAAATACCACTCGTATCAGGAGATGAAAAGTTGGAAGCGCCGGAGTCGAGGTAAAGTCAGTCATCCTTTCCACCGAGTTTGCAATGATTCTGATTTGGACACATTACAGATTTCCTTAATAATATTAAATAGTAACACAGAATAGCACTCCTCCCCTCATAAATGGCCAGTCATCAGTCTGAAGGTTAGAAAAACCAGACAAACCTGGTCAAGACTTTTTGGAGGGGAAGCAGACATAATCTTTGCTGTTTCACCTGAAAAGGTGAGGAAGGAAAGAGGAACTACTAAGACAGTCCAGCCTAATGTTTCTGCAGTAGGTAAGAGAAGTTTTGAACCAGTTCTACCATATTCTGGATATCAATTGGACTCAAAACACCACTCAGCAGATGACAGTAAGTACAGCAACAGTAGTTCATACCTCACCCTGTGCTAGGTAGCAACTTTGATGTGGGAAAGTAAGATGAGATGGCACAAATCTGGTTGTCCTCCATGACCAGAATTTAACTCTTTTTGTTGATGGTGTGACATACAAGGACCTGAGTGAACTAGAGAAACAGATTAAATATCTTTCACTTCGCCGCATATAGCAGAGAGCCTTTGGAACTCAAGAATCTGCATTTTAATTCCACTCTTGCTCTCTTTTCAGTTCAGAAGATGTTTACAGTTCTCAGCTATGAAAATGCAAACACAGGGCTGGCATCTGAGGCTGTACCTTGCCAGGACTGACATTCAGTGGGCTGGCTAGACACATCTTCTTACGCATACATGTAGAAGAGTACCCATACATACATGTTTTAACATATATGTGTGGGTGTGAAAATTTCACTTTCTCTCCCACATAGGTTACAATATTTCTGGATTTAAAAATATTGTTCTGGAAGAACTCTTCAGCACTGTTTCTTGGTAGAAAGAGTTCTCTAAATATTTTGCTCTTGAAAATTTAGAGTTAAGGCTTGTCATTCTAACATACACTGAGACCAAATTGGTTGAAAAGGTTATGCACTAAACCCTTATCAAATCATGGATCTATGCTGCTGCAAAATTGGCTATACAAAATCCTAGGAAATTCCAAAAAAGTTTTTTCCCCTTTAACATTAACTTACATGGCTTATTTTATATGGCTTATGATACACTTTCATAAAATACAGTGACACTTTTAAAATGCATTAATTTTGCTTTTATATAAGAGAACTGTGTGATCTTGGACAAAATAATTGGTAATAACACTTAAGTTTCTGATGATTTATGCTTTTTGAGGAATCCAGCAAAAGAAGGAGGGGACCCAAGTGTATGCTTGTAGACGATGTCATTTTCAATTTATTAACAAGCAGGAAGCAAGAGAAAAAGGATTATATGTTCTCCTTCCCCCAGCCTCTTTCAGGAAGGCAAACTCCCAAAATGGTTGGAAAAGTTCCAGAAGAGGAGTTGAGTTTAGTGTCTCTCTGAATTTGGGATGAAGCAACTGGCAGGGCTCTGTGCCAAAAAGGTGCTGGCTGCCATCATGGCTGTACCCAATTTGAGCTTTGGAAAGTGTCTCTATTTACTTTTAGTTGTTTTCTTACTCCTTTTTCTTTTGAAGAAATTCTTATAAAAACGTTTATCTTGTCATCATGTGTAAATTATGTAGTATATTTTCAGTATTAGAGGGTTATGTCCACCCCACTGTGGGTTATATATCAAGATTCCTGCAGCTGTTCTGAAAAGTATTTCACTCTGAAGATACTCCAAAGTTCTGGTTGACTTGAATTTGGAATAAGGATTTTGCCATTATATGCTTTATGAGAGGGAGACTGGTAAATGTCTGGACTTTGGAACTGACTTTGTGATATTTGGACTGTGCATACACATCATGTGGTGAATTAGCATGTGGTGTTCTTATGCAAACAATAAAAACAAAACAAAGAAAGAATTAAAAGTGCATTTAAGAAAATTAGTTTCAGCATATGACTAAAACAATCCCATAATAGCAACAACTTTGCGGTAAAGGTACATATTTGCCAAAAATATCTGCTAGTGTGGAAGTCTAGTATTCAAATGCCCTCAATTTAGCAGTACTACAGATGCTGTTACTTAGTTAACATTGAGTATCATAGAAAAATTAAGTGCAGCCTGGAAACTGCGCTTCAGAGCAAGATGTCAAACATATTGGGGCAAAATCTTGCTCCCATTTTCAGCAGTATAGACCACTTCGCCTGACTTTGGATTTATACCAGTATAAATAGGGAACATTTGGCCCAGAATGTACCTACAGACAGAAAAAAAAAAGTTAACAATCCTAAACAGCAAAAATTATGAACGTTACAAAAAGTTCACCTATGAAATTTTTCCTTCAGCAACTGCAACGCCCAGTCAGCTGAGCCTCTAATAAAATCCTGTGCTTCAAGGCAGTGACAAGAACGGCTCTTATTACTGGAGACAAGATACACACTTCTACATTTTTTAATACTGATCTCTTAAATGTTAGTAACTTGTGTTATTTAGCTCAGTTGAACTAAGGTTTGGATCGTACTGCAGCACAGGACAGATAAAGTAGCTTGCCTGTCTAAATCGTAACAGAGGGCATAGTGTCATAAAGAACTTATTGTATACAAATTTTCATTAATTGGCCTGCTTTCAGATCAAATGGCTTCAGTCTTTAGAACCACTTCTGTTGGAGATTACATTTGTTCTTCCTGGACTTTTCCTAAGGGGAAGGGTTTTCCCCACTGCACTTGGTCAACTCTCATCTACTACTTATGTTCTGCACAAATAAGATATTTCACTCCAACAAAAAAAAAAACCAAACCTGAACTTCCGTATGCCTGCATTATTTATTACACTTACATAATTCTGCAGCTAGAACTGATCAACTCTTGTGAAATACCCTTCACAAGTATTAATTCAGATCTTTAAAATATATATATATACACATACACACACATTTCAACTTAGCTTTTCCCAAGTTAATGAAATAAAGTTTATCATCAAGACTATGAATTTAAGCAACTTAAGCACACTTCAGAAAGTGTTTACTGAAATGCATGTTTACATCTGTCTTCTGCAAGCTTCCAGCTAAGAATTATTACATATGTTCAATCAGGACAAAGAAACATAACATGCAAACTAACTGGCTGATTACAGGCTGTTGCCTTTCAAATGGCAATCAGCAAAACCAGACGGTTGATCAGTCAGCTAAAAACCAAGACTCATTAAGGAATATTCAACAAACAATTCTGAATGGTGAACACGCTTGAAGAAACTGAAGTACTCATCAATCATTTCTGGTAAAGAAGAAAAATTTTGTGAATTATCTGCTCAAAAACGTTTTAGAGTACTGCAAGCTGCAAGAAAATATTTAAGTAAGATACATTTGCTGTTTGAAAAGAAATAAAATTGAAATGGATGGTTCTTGATAAGAATTTCAGAGACACTACAAAATTTGATCAATTGGCACGAGAGAGTCCTATAAGCTAACAAATACTAATCTCTTACTAGAGAAATCGAAAAAGATATCCAAAACTAAAAAATATGAAAAAAGGATAAAAACTGTTTGTTTAGTTGCTTAGGATGCCTTCCTTTGTTATCTTGCTCTTCTACTCAAGGGATATAATGCAATATATACGTTCCAACAATTCTAGCACATGTTTGAATAATAGATTACTGTAACCTAATAAGGATAATTTAAAGAATTTT